>OLGB01000254.1_pt1 | contig 79868 bp, 71 predicted proteins | sample 1605691 | NCBI WGS metagenome assembly OLGB01 (sample SAMEA3888925, study PRJEB22519) | human gut metagenome | biome: human gut; feature: human-associated habitat; material: faeces | place: Denmark | collected 2010
CGCGGGTCAGGTTTTCAACATTGCGATAGTCGTCTTTCGTTTCCAGACGAATGGTAATCTTCTTTTCTGACATGGTATTTCTCCTTATTATGATTTTTGCTTCTGACAGAACAGGTGAATGCCCAGTGCGGCATTGAATCCCGTTGCGGCAAACACGCTGAAACGCTCGACCACGCCGAAATACTCGGCTGGAACGATTTTCATACCCATCGCACCGACAAGCATCATGGCCAGTGCGACAGCGGCGCAGACACCATTGCATCATATTGCAAATCAAGTTCTCCATATCCACGATCGGAGAGATGAAATACGCCCTGTCCACCAGCGTTTCATCCAGCGAGGACAGCGCAAAGAAAGCCCCGATGCTGTTGGCTATCAGAGTGAGATGCTTGCATTGCTTTTCTTCTATTGTTTCTTTCATATGGATGTTCCTGACTTTCCGTAGCCGGATTCGATCTTGACAATAAAGCGGTCAATATGTGTGCGAAGCTGTGGGGCAATACTTTCTTTTTCGTCTGCACCGTCGTAAACACTGTAAAGTAAGAACATCGGGCCGTAAAATTCCAGTGCCAACTGCATGGCGGCCTCATCGGAATCCGTCAGCTTTCGGAAGATCGCCGCCATATACTCAGTCGGGCCGGTCGCCAGATAATCGTGATAAAGCTGCGCCAGCTTGTGGTCGCGGTATTGCTCCAGCGTCAGCATCTTCCGAAAGTTGGAAGAAAAATGCTCTTTCGTCCAATGGTCAAACTGTGCCATGCTGTATGTGCGGATCTTTTCGATCGGTGTTTGCAGATAAGCCTCCGCAAAGCCATCCGGCTCCGATTCCGGCATTTCATATTCTTCGGCGCGCTCATAATCCATTTTGTTCATCCGTTCCACAATGCTGTTAAGTATCTCCTGCTTGCTCGTATAGTGCTTATACAAGGCACCCTTGGTGATCCCCAGCTCCTTGGCAATGTCGCTCATAGAAGTTCCCAAATATCCGCTCTGTGCAAAAAGTTCAAGCGCGGTTTCCAAAATACGCTCTTTGGTATCTCCGGCCATAATATCACTCCTTAAATAGCAGTAACCGCTCGGTTACTGCAATTATAGCAACCGAGCGGTTACCTGTCAAGGGGCTTTTGAAAATTTTTATGAAATTAGGGCTTGAGAAAATCATTGTCGAGCTTGCTTTGCTCCGCATTTAATAAAGCAGCTTTGAGCTTACCAAGAAACTCACCATCCGTTTTTTCGCAAAAAGATATACCAAATAGTTCCGCCTTTCTTGAAAGTCGATCAAGATTATAAGCGGACATAAGCATAAATGGAGCAATAAATAGTTGACGCAGCAGCGTAGGCAAAACAACTGATATAAATACGGTCACACAGTCCCCTTGGATTGTGTGACCGTTATTCTTTGCCAAAAAACACCGAAAAACAAGCCTGTTCCGAAATACCGGCTTGCTGAGGATAAGGCTGCGATCATAATACCTCATGCACATCAAGGTTGGATCAAAGCGGGACGCACTTGCCCTTTTACACAGAAAAGGGGTCAGTCCGGTTACAAAATTGTTCATTAAGCCTCTTTTCAAATGAAGGTGCATTTGGTATAATTCAATAGATAAAGACAATGGGTGAGACCCCGAATAAATACAGAGAGGACGATTTAAAATGATTTCCCACGGCAAAGAGATCAAGGTATTCTCCGGCAACTCCAATCCCAAGCTTGCAAATCAGATCTGCAACCAGCTTTTCAAGAACCTCGGCGACTGCACATGCTCGAACTTCGCTGACGGCGAGTGCTCCATATCCGTTCACGAGCCCGTTCGCGGCGCAGATGTTTTCATCGTTCAGTCGACCTGCAAGCCCGTTAACGATAACCTCATGGAGCTGCTCGTCATGATAGACGCGATGCGCAGAGCATCCGCAGGCAGAATAACCGCTGTTATCCCGTATTTCGGCTACGCCCGCCAGGACCGTAAGGCAAAAAGCCGCGATCCCATCTCCGCAAAGCTCGTTGCAAACCTCATTACCGCTGCGGGCGCCGACCGCGTACTTACCATGGATCTCCACGCTGCTCAGATACAGGGCTTCTTTGATATTCCCGTTGACAATCTTTTTGGTGCTCCTCTCTTTGCAAAGCATTACATCGACGTTTTCGGCAAGGATAATGACGATATAATGGTCGTATCCCCTGACGTCGGCAGCACCGCGCGTGCGCGCAACTTCTCCATGAAGCTCGGCTGCAACATGGCCATTGTCGATAAGCGGCGCGAGAAGGCAAATCAGTCCGAGGTCATGAACATCATCGGCAATGTCGAGGGCAAGACCTGCATCCTGCTCGACGATATGGTAGATACCGCAGGTTCTCTCGTGGGCGCGGCACAGGCCATTGCCGAGATAGGCGGCGCCAAGGAGGTTTTTGCCTGCGCAAGCCACGGCGTGCTCTCCGGCCCTGCGATCGAGCGCATTGACAACAGCTGCATCAAGGAGCTGCTGCTGCTCGACACGATCCCGTATCCCGAGAATGCACAGCCCTGCGAGAAGATAAAGTACATGTCCGTAGCTCCGGTATTTGCCGAGGCTATCCAGCGCGTTTACGAGGAGATATCTATCTCCAATCTGTTTGAGTAAAAATGTTTTTCTCCAAAGGCGGGGCGGAGTGGATCGTCGCGTTCCTCGGAAACCCCGGACTTAAATACAACGGAACAAGGCATAACGCCGGCTTCATGGCGGCCGACGCAATGGAAAAAAAGCTGGGCGTGAGAATAAACAAAATGCGCTTTAAAGCACTTACGCAGACGGTCGATATCGGTTCGCACAAGGTGCTGCTAATGAAGCCGCAGACCTATATGAACCTGTCCGGCGACGCGATAGCTCAGGCAGCAAAGTTTTATAAGGTGCCGCCGGAGCGCGTCATAGTCGTGTCCGACGAAACGGCACTGCCGATAGGCAAGCTTCGCATACGCCGCGGCGGCTCCGCCGGAGGGCACAACGGGCTCAAGAGCATCATAGCCCGGCTCGGAACGGATCAGTTTCCGCGCATCCGTCTGGGCGTCGGCGCTCCGCCGCACCCGGACTATGACATGGCCGACTGGGTGCTTGCCGCCTTCAAGGGGCAGGACGCAGCCGACATGGAGGCTGTTGCCGAAAAAGCGGCCTGCGCCGTCGCGTGCTATATCACAGAGGGCGCGGATAAGGCGATGAATAAATTCAACACAAGGGGTTAAATCGACAGGCGTTCAAATCCTGTCAGCTTAGTCTATCCCCTATGCAATGACGGCAGGGGGCTCGGGCGCTTTGCCGTCATTATTTCAATTATAAACGGTCAGAAAGGACGGACGACATGAAGAAAAGCTGCATAGCAATGCTCCTTGCCGGAGGTCAGGGCTCAAGGCTTTACGCCCTCACTCAGGACGTGGCAAAGCCCAACATGCCCTTCGGCGGAAAATACCGCATAATCGACTTCCCTCTGTCAAACTGTGCAAACTCCGGTATAGATACGGTCGGCGTACTCACGCAGTACCGCCCGCTGCAGCTCAACAGCTACATAGGCGGCGGACAGCCCTGGGATCTCGACTCTACAGACGGCGGCGTATTTATACTTCCGCCGTATCAGACGGCGGGGGAGACGGGCTCGTGGTTCTCCGGCACTGCAAACGCAATTTATCAGAATATCGGCTTTATGGAGATGTATGATCCCGATAACGTGCTCATCCTTTCGGGCGACCATATCTATAAGATGGACTACTCAAGGATGCTGCGCGAGCACATCGAAAAGGATGCCGCCTGCACGATAGCCGTTTTGCAGGTATCCATGGAGGAGGCCACGCGCTTCGGCATCATGAACCTCGGCGCCGACGGCTATGTTGAGCAGTTCGAGGAAAAGCCCAGGCAGCCCAAGAGTGATCTTGCGTCAATGGGCATATACATATTTAACTGGAAAAAGCTCCGCAAGTATCTGATCGAGGACGAGAACGATCCCGACTCAAGCAAGGACTTCGGTAAAAATATAATCCCAAACATGCTTCACGCCGGCGAAAAGCTCTGGCCTTACCGCTTCGACGGCTACTGGCGCGACGTCGGCACGATAACGAGCCTGTGGGACGCAAACATGGATATGCTGTCGACAACGCTCATAAACCTCTATGATCCGAGCTGGCCGATACGCTCGAGAAGCGTAGCGCAGCCGCCGCATTATGTCGGCCCGGACGCCACGGTCGTTCATTCGATCGTTACCGAGGGCTGCGAGATCGAGGGGCATGTTGAAAACTCCGTTCTCTCATCGTCGGCAGTTGTCGAAAAAGGGGCGAGGGTACTCTATTCGGTGCTCATGCCCGGCGCAAAGGTCGAGGCCGGCGCAACGGTGGAATACGCCATCATCGGAGAGCAGACCGTAATACACAGCGGCGCGCACGTCGGCGCGGCTCCCGACGGCAGTGAGGGCTGGGGAGTTGCGACCTGCGGCCCGAGGCTCAGCATAAGAGAAAACGCCTGCGTTAAGCCGGGTGCAATGATATATAAGAGCGAGGAGGTCTGAAAATGAGCGATTTTCACGGAATAATCTTTGCTTACGGCGCAGTTCCCGAATTAGGTGAGCTCGTGCGCCGCCGCACCGCATCCTCACTTCCGTTCTGCGGAAGATACAGACTGATAGACTTTCCCCTGTCGTCGCTCATGAACGCCGGAATACACGACGTCGGTGTCATCATGCGCCGCGACTATCAGTCACTTTTAGACCATCTGGCCAGCGGCAAGGACTGGGATATGGGCCGCAGGATAGGCGGACTGCGCATGCTGCCGCCCTTCGGCCTGCCCGAGTACCATCAGGGCAATTATAACGGCACGATCGAAGCATTAAACGCCGTGTCTACCTATATAAATGACATCAGCGCGAAATACATAGTCATGATGCACGGCAATACCGCCGCCAATATCGATCTGCGCGCGGCGATACGCGGGCATCTTGACTCCGGCGCCGAGATAACCGCGATCTGCACCGACACCGTGCTCGATTATAAGCATCATCGCTACATCGTCGATGCCGACGGCTTTGCGCGGCGCATGATATTCAATCAGATCGCCGACGGAGAGGGCGCGGCATCGCTTGAAGCGTATATAATATCCAAGCAGCTTCTGCTTGACATGATGAAGGCCTGCGCCGCGGCAAACCGGTATCACTTCCACCGTGACGCGATAGCCGACTACCTCGCAGACGGCGGAAAGATAAACGTATATTTCCACCGCGGCTACGGCAAGCGCATCATGAGCACCGAAGCGTTTTTCAATGCAAATATGGATATGCTTTCATCGGCAAACCGAGCCGAGCTCTTCCCGACAGACCGTCCCGTTCGCACGAAAACGCACGAGGATGTCAGCACCTATTACGCCGAGGGCTCGAGCGCACATAACAGCCTAGTTGCCGACGGCTGCATAATAGAGGGCAAGATAGAAAACTGCATCATCTCCTCCGATGTGCGCATACACAAGGGCGCCAAGCTCTCCGGCTGCGTCATCATGCGCGGAACGGAGCTCGGCGAGGGCGTTATCATGAAAAACGTCATTGCCGATAAGCAGTCGAGCGTATCGCCCTTCCAAACCATCATTGGCAGCGAGAAGCTGCCGGTAGTGCTCCCGAAAGGCACCAAAATCTAAGGAGTTAAGCTAAACTATGTTCACAAGCCAGATTTCACGCGACGAGGTGCGCAGCGCAATAGAGGATAAGCTCTGCGCGCACTTTGCCGTGACAGCAAAAACCGCGACCGACGATCAGGTGTTTCAGGCAAGCGCCATCGTCATCCGCGAAATAATGAGCAGACTGCTCGCCGTTGAGGAGGCAAGATGCCCCGACCGCGAGGTGCACTATCTGTCCATGGAATTCCTCATGGGTCGCAGCCTCATGAAAAACGCATTCAACCTCGGCATAGCGGACGCACTCACCGGAGCGCTGACCGATCTCGGCCGCGATGCCTCGGATATATTCGAGTCGGAAAACGACGCCGGTCTCGGCAACGGCGGCCTCGGCAGACTGGCCGCCTGCTATATGGATTCGCTGGCCACGCTCGGTATCCAGGCGACGGGCTACTCGCTGTGCTACGAGCTGGGCATCTTCCGTCAGAAGATCGTTGACGGCAAGCAGACCGAGGTCGCCGACGACTGGCGCAGCGCGGCCGAAAGCTGGCTGGTTGCGCATAACGACGAGGCCGTCGAGGTGCGCTTCGGCGGAACGATCTCCCCGCGCTGGGACAGCTTCGGGAGATACCACGCCGAGCACACCGGATACCAGACCGTGACCGCCGTTCCGCGTGACATGCTCATTGCAGGCTACGGCGGCAACGAGGTCAATATCCTCCGCCTGTGGGACGCAAGGAGCACAAGCGCACTGGATATGTACCTCTTCTCCGAGGGCGAGTATGTAAAAAGCCTCGAGCAGCGCACGATGAGCGAGGTCATAACAAAGGTGCTGTATCCTGCCGACGATCACATCGAGGGCAAGACCCTGCGCCTTAAGCAGCAGTATTTCTTTCTCTCGGCAACCGCACAGTCTATCATAAAGACACATATGCGGCGCTTTAACGACATAAGAAGCTTTTCAAAGCACCACGCGATACAGATAAACGATACGCACCCGGCGCTCGTCATCCCCGAGCTCATGCGTATCATGATGGATGAGTACGGCCTCGGCTGGGACGAGGCATGGCAGCAGGTAAGCGAATCGGTAGCGTATACCAACCATACCGTCATGAGCGAGGCGCTCGAAAAATGGCCGCAGGATCTCGTGCAGACGCTTCTGCCGCGTGTTTGGGAGATATTGTGCGAAATTAACCGCCGCTGGTGCGAGTACCTCGTATCCAAATTCGGCAGCAGCGAAAAGGTCGGCAAAAACCTCATCATCCGCGACGGACAGGTGCACATGGCAAACCTCTGCCTTGCGGCCTGCTATAAGATAAACGGCGTTTCCGGTCTGCATGGTGAGATACTGAAAAAAGACCTTTTTAAGGATATCTGCGGGCTTCGCCCGGAGAGATTCACCTACGTCACAAACGGCATCGACCACCGCCGCTGGCTTGCTCAGGCAAATCCGCGCCTGCACGGGCTTGTCAGCGAGCTTCTGGAGGGCGATGAGTATCTCACCGAGCCCGAAAAGCTCATCGGACTTCTGGATTTTGCCGGCAGAAGCGAGGTGCAGCACCGCGTAAACGAGATAAAGCGCCTCAACAAGTACGATTTTGCAAAGTTTTTAGCTAAAAACGACGGCTTTGCCCTCGATCCCGACGCGATACTCGACGTTCAGGTTAAGCGCCTGCATGAGTATAAGCGCCAGCTTATGTGCGCGATGCTCATAACGCGTCTGCAAATGCGGATACACGAGGATCCCAACGCCGACTTCACGCCGCGAAGCTTTGTGTTCGGCGCAAAGGCCGCCGCGGGCTACTACACCGCAAAGCGTATCATCGAGCTTATCTGCTCGCTGGCAGACGATATAGGCCGCGATCCGCTGTGCAAGGGGAAGCTCCAGGTCTGCTTCATGGAAAACTACCGCGTATCGGCAGCCGAAGCACTCATGCCGGCGGCGCAGGTGTCCGAGCAGATATCCACAGCCGGCAAGGAGGCCTCCGGTACGGGCAACATGAAGCTCATGCTCAACGGCGCCGTTACCATAGGTACGCTAGACGGCGCAAATGTCGAGATGTATGAGCGTCTCGGCGATAAGAACATGTTCCTGTTCGGTCTGAAGGCCGATGAGGTCACCGCACTAAAGGCATCCGGCTACGATCCGCAGCGCTATGCGCGCGAGGACGCCGAGCTCGGCGCGGTGCTTGACAGGATAAGCCGCGGATTTGCCGATGGCAAGAGCTACTCGGATCTTGTATCCGGCCTTTTGTATAACGGCGACCCGTATATGCTCTGCGCCGACTACCGCGATTACGTAAGTACTCACGACAGAATGTACTCGGTCATATCCGACCCGACAGAGCGTGCACGACTGTCGATCACAAATACTGCCGAGGCCGGCATATTTGCCGCCGATCGCGCGATAAAAGAGTATGCGGAGGGCATATGGAGAATAAGACTGTAGCAGTTATCGGCGCCGTAAACATGGATATATGCGGCCGGCCTGACAAAGCGCCGCGCATGAAGGATTCAAACCCCGGAACGGTCAGCTTCAGCCCCGGCGGCGTGGGCAGGAACATTGCGCACAATCTGTGTCTGCTGGATATTGACGTTAAGTTCATCGCCGCCATCGGCGACGATGTTTACGGCGACAGCGTGTATGAAAGCTGTGTAAGGCTCGGCATGGATATGCACTTAAGCCGCCGTATGAGCGGAGGCAGGACCTCAAGCTATCTCTACGTCACCGACGAAAACGGCGATATGCTCGTCGGCGTAAGCGATACGGACATATCCGCGAGCATTACGCCCGAGTATCTCAAGGCGCATATAAAGGAGATAAACGCGGCCGATGCCGTCGTCATCGACGCAAATCTCACGCGTGAGACCGTTGCATGGATAGCCGAAAATGTTACCGCGCCCCTGTACGCCGATCCCGTGTCCGCCGCCAAGGCAGAGCGTCTCAGACCGGCTCTGAGTAAGCTCACCGCCTTCAAGCCCAACGAGTTCGAGGCAAAGAGCATGACGAACGAAACGACCTCGCTGTTTGCGGCGGAGGCTCTGCTGCGCGAGGGCGTGAAGAAGGTCTTCGTCTCCCTCGGCAGCGACGGTATCGTCGCGGCGGAGGGCAGCGAGATAATAAAGCTTCCCTGCGAAACGACCGAGATCGTAAACTGCACAGGCTGCGGCGACGCGGCAACGGCTGCGATAATCTGGGCCGGTGTCAACGGTCTCGGCATAGTCGAAAGCGCGTCGGCCGCAATGAAGGCCGCCGCCATGTGCGCCGCCTGTTCCGAAACCATAAACTCCGAGCTCTGCCCGGAGCTTATAAGCTGACGGTGCAGTGACTGATAGGCATTGAAATACTTTTTGGGTACCATTCACAGAACGAAAGTGTGAGGTAGCAACGTGAAAAACTCCCTTAAGCCGAACACGTATAATCCCGGTAAACGAGACTTTGTTCAAAATATCATAGGATATTCTATTCCCGCAGTGGTTTCGGTTTATGGATTGTTGAAGTGGCCTTGTGAAACATTTTGGCTAATTTTGATGCCCGTTTTTGTGGTTCTCGACGTGATTTGCGTGTACTACATGTTACGCGATCCAACTTGCAAAACATTTATCACTATCTACAGTGAAGGTGCTCATATATTCTTCTCCGATATGGAAAAAACGATTTTAATTCCATGGAGTAGTGAAGTGTATGTTAATGTGTGCATCGAACAGGGATACCCATCATACAGACAACTTATACAGCGTCGGATACTGTGTTTATCTAACGTTGATATGAAGGATGTGTTTTTGCAACATAAACAGAGCATAAATTGGACACATGAAATGCCGACTGACGAAAGTGAGCCGTGGATGGTGTTTTTAGTTGTTTCTTACCCGTCCAAATGTAAAAAAGAAGCAAAGCGTGTTTTAGCGTTCAAAGAAGCGGCCTTAACAAAATGATAGAAAAAATCAAATCCCGCAGGAGCATATCGCCCGATATGCTCCTGCAAAACTTTTTTATGTAAACCACACGATACGGCAGACTTTGCAAGACAAACAGTGTAAGCTCTATATACCACATACTACGGTGTATAGGAGGTACACTTATGCAAGCGACAAAGCTGCGCCCCGGAACGCGGCGGGGCGGCGTGATCTGGCTGCCGGTGGACGAGCTTGAGCCCAGCCCCGTGCAGCCGCGAAAAAACTTTCCTGACGGAGAGCTTCAGGAGCTCTCCGAGAGCATAGCCCAGTACGGCATTTTAAATCCCCTGACTGTGAGACTGCGCGACAGCAGGTATGAGCTCGTCGCCGGCGAGCGGCGGCTGAGAGCCGCACGCCTTGCCGGACTGTACGACGTGCCGTGCATCCTGCTCGACGTGAGCCTTGAGGACGCGAGCCTCATCGCGCTCGTCGAGAATTTGCAGCGGCGCGATCTTGATTTCATTGAGGAGGCAAATGGCTTAAGCCAGCTCATAAAGCTTTTCGGCATGAGTCAGGAGGAGGCCGCACGCAGAATAGGCAAATCGCAGTCTGCGGTGGCAAACAAGCTGCGGCTTTTGAAGCTGCCGGAGGATGTGCTCGAATCGCTGCGCGATAACGGCCTTGCAGAGCGTCACGGCCGCGCTCTGCTGCGCCTGACGGACGAGAACGCCCAGCGTATGGCGCTGGAATATATGATAGAGCATGATCTGAATGTTGCCGCTGCCGACGCGTATATCGAGTCGCTTCTGCGTGCACCTGAGGAGAAGCCCGACCCGAAGCGGACGTTTATCATGAAGGATGTGCGCGTTTTCGTAAACACCATCCTGCACGGGCTCAATCTCATGAAGCAGGGAGGCATTGCTGCCGGAATGAAGCGTGAGGAAACTGACAATGAACTGATACTTACCATATCTATCCCGAAAAATAAAGACTAATAGGACATACATATACCACCGTAGAATGATAACGGTGGTATTTTAAATGTCGGAGGCGCTGAAATGATAAGCTATTTTTCCGAACTGAGATACAAAGAGGTCATCGACGTACACACCGGCAGACGCCTCGGCTATGTGTGCGACGCGGAGCTTGACGAAGCCGAGGGGCGGCTCATTTCGCTCATAACGCCGGGGAAAGCAAAATTTTTCGGGCTTTTCGGCAGGGAGGACGACTATATCCTGCCGTGGAAATGCATCGTTCGCATCGGCGGAGACATCATACTTGTCGAGACCGCGGACGATCAGCCGCGCCGGCGCAGAAAAAAAGAAAAATTTTTTGACAAAATGGCAAAAAACTATTGAAAACCCGATGAAATTTTGATATTATATCAAGGCATTTCGCACGGGCACGGACTTTTCCGCATGTGACTACGGTTTGCGGGGAGGGAAGATGTGCCCGGAGGAAAAAACAAATCAGGAGGAAAAAACAAATGTCAGTAGTATCAATGAAGCAGCTGCTGGAAGCCGGTGTCCACTTCGGTCACCAGACCCGTCGCTGGAACCCCAAGATGGCCGAGTACATCTACATGGAGCGTAACGGCATCTACATCATCGATCTCCAGAAGACCGTCAAAAAGCTCGAAGAGGCTTACAACTTCGTTCGCGACGTTGCGGCAAACGGTCAGAGCATCCTGTTCGTCGGCACCAAGAAGCAGGCGGCAGAGGCAGTCAAGGAAGAGGCTTCCCGCGTAGGTATGTACTATGTCAACGCACGTTGGCTCGGCGGCATGCTCACCAACTTCAAGACCATGCGCACCCGTATCGACCGTCTTGCTCAGCTCAAGAAGATGCAGGAGGACGGCACCTTTGATATGCTTCCCAAGAAGGAAGTCATGAAGCACATGGGCGAGATGGAGAAGCTCGAGAAGTACCTTGGCGGCGTCAAGGAAATGAAGAAGCTCCCCGGCGCAATGTTCGTCGTTGATCCCCGCAAGGAGCACAACGCTATCGCAGAGGCCCGCAAGCTGCACATTCCCATAGTCGCAATAGTCGACACCAACTGCGACCCCGATGAGGTCGATTACGTTATCCCCGCAAACGATGACGCTATCCGCGCCATCCGCCTGATCGCTTCCACCATGGCAAACGCCGTTCAGGAAGGCCGTCAGGGCGCCGACGCTGAGGTCGAGGAGACCATGGCAGAGGCAGAAGCCGAAAAGGTAGACGAGGAATAATATATAAAGGCAGCTCCAAACAATTGCGCCTGCGATTCCTGCCGGATCTTTTGAGCCGTAAATGCGTTATTCTTTCTCGAAATACACAAAGTATTCCATCGAAAGAAAGCCTTTTTACAACTCAAAATCTCTCGGCAGGCACTCTTGGCAAATTGCTTGGAACAGCCTATGAAGGTCGCTTAACTATAAAAAGCAATAAGGGAGCACACCTGCTCCCTTTCTTAAATACTGTAGGAGGAAAAAGTAATGGCATTTACAGCACAGGACGTAAAAACTCTCCGTGAGATGACCGGCGTTGGCATGATGGACTGCAAGAAGGCACTGTCCGAGTGCGACGGCGATATGGACAAGGCCGTTGAGTATCTTCGTGAGAAGGGTCTTGCAAAGGCAGCAAAGAAGGCCGGCCGCATCGCTGCGGAAGGCATGGCATATGCATCCGTTTGCCCCGAGTGCGGGGTCGGCGCAGTTGTTGAAGTAAACTGCGAGACCGACTTCTGCGCAAAGAGCGATCTGTTCGTTTCTTTCGTTAAGGATATCTGCAAGGTCGTCCTGAAGGACAACCCCGCAGACGTTGACGCACTTATGCAGTGCAAGTACCCCGGCAGCGAGCTGACCGTAGCCGAGACCATGCCCGAGAAGGTCATGTCCATCGGCGAGAATCTTCAGATCCGTCGCTTCGCACGCTTCGGCGAGAACACCTCCGTCGCTTATGTTCACGCAGGCGGCAAGATCGGCGTTCTCGTAAACCTCGCCGTTGAAGGCGGCATCGACGCTACCGAGGTCGGCAAGAATATCGCAATGCAGATCGCAGCTCTCAATCCCCGCTTCTGGGATAAGACTCAGGTCACCGAGGATGTCCTCGCAGAGGAGAAAAAGGTTGCACTCGCGCTTATGGACAACGACCCGAAGATGGCCTCCAAGCCCGCACAGGTCAAGGAAAAGATCGTCATGGGCAAGCTGAACAAGTACTATGAGGAAAACTGCCTTATGCAGATGGAGTTCGTTCGCGGCGACCTGTTCCAGGGCAGCGTTGAGAAGTACATTGCAGACGCGGCAAAGAAGCTCGGCGGCAGCATTAAGTTTGTCGACGCAGTTCGCTTCCAGACCGGCGAAGGCATCGAGAAGAAGGAAGAGGACTTCGCGGCAGAGGTCGCAGCCCAGATGAACATGGGCAAGAAGTAATCCCTGAATTTGATAAATCAAGATCCGGCAGAGGAAACTCTGCCGGATTTTTTTGTGCTTATAGTGCCGTTACTCCGGCTTTGCGGGGGGCTCACCGTCGGGCTTTTGACCGCCGGGCTCACCGGATGGAGGCTGCATATCGCCCATATTTCCGCCGGGTCGGGCACCGTTCCGCCGGTTACTGACAATGTGCCGTCGCATCAAGGGACTGATTGCCGGACCTGTTTGCCGTCCACACGACGACCGAGCCGCCGGAGATGTTTATGACAAAATCATAGTTTCCGAGGTCAGAGTTTGCAGCGTTCATACAGTCATCGGAGGAGAGGATCGTGATATCGCCGGAGAGAAGATATGTGCCGGATGCTTCTATTGTAATATGCGTGCCGTCTATTTCATATCCCGAGCCTTCGCCGGTGGCGGTGATCGCGCTGTCTGTGAAGGTGAAGGCTGCGTCGGCGGAATAGTTTTTGAAGCGGAATTGAAATGAAAAAAACACATATCTTTTTTCTACATAATTTTTGTTCGATCGCAGAGAATAAGGATTGCACAACAAAAATACGGAGGACCAAAGATATGAAAGCAACAGGGATAGTCAGGCGCATCGACGATCTCGGCAGGGTCGTTATCCCCAAGGAGATACGACGCACAATGCGTATCCGAGAGGGCGACCCGCTGGAGATATTCACAGACCGCGACGGCGAGGTAATATTCAAAAAGTATTCGCCTATAGGCGAGCTGAGCGACTTTGCGGCTCAAATATGTGACAGCCTGCATCGATCAACCGATGCAGTGGCTGCCGTGTGCGATCGCGACAGCGTTATTGCTGTCTCCGGTGCGTCAAAGCGCGACTTTCTTGAAAAACGCGTATCGCCCTCGCTTGAGCGAATCATGGAATCGCGCGGCAGCGTGAGATACGACGGCGGCGAGCCCATACACGTCATTGACGGAGACGAACGTTATTACGTTTCGGTCGCGGCGCCGATCATCAGCGAAGGTGACATACTCGGTTGCGTGATATTCGTAAACACGTCGCCTACCGCAGGCAGTGACATCGAGTTCAAGCTCGCGCAGACCGTGGCATCGTTCCTCGGCAAACAGATGGAGAGCTGAAAAAAGCAGCCGCTTGGCTGCTTTTTTCTTTGGCATCATCAAACCTTTGCCAGGAAGCACTCCTGACTTTCAACCTCGGAATACAGGATGGCGCCGCTCTCACCGAGATCGAAAACGCGGATGACCTCTGACATGGCGTCGCCGGGCTCGGAGCTCACAAGCTTTGAATAGACGTTCTCGCATTCTTCAAACAGCGCCTCGTCGAGCACACAGCCTTCCTCTCCGGGATACAGCGCGACATAGAAGGTATCTGCTTCAACGAGATCCTGGAAGAAGTGGCTGCCATAGCTGAGCTCGGGGCGCAGACCGTGTGAGCTGTAGGCAAGCTCGGCTATGCAGTCAAAGCGGTTTATCTCCATGAAATGTACCGGTACGCCGAGGCTGGGAGTGGTGGTGCCCCAGCGCCCCGGGCCGAGCAGGATAGTATGCTCATCGCGCAGAAGGCTGTTGAGCTCGCCGAGCTTACGCGCTACCTGATACTTGCGCTGCTCCGGCAGAGCGAGATACGGCTCGACCCTGACCATGACGGCGTAGCGGACCGGCAGGCACACATTGCCGCCCATAAAGTTGCCCTCCGTGCGGAAATACAGCTGCTTTACCTTGGGCATTACGCCGGCGGCGCCTATGCCGCGAGTTTGAAGCGGCCTGCACTGCAGGAGATTCACGCGGTAATTTCCCTCTTCATCAAAATTACAGGCGTACTCTATATCAACAGGATAGTTGTACTTTTCTTCAAGTATGCGCATCGCCTCGGTCATAACTGACGTAAAGTCAGTTTTGCCGAGCAGCTTGCGGAAATTGAGGATGTCCGGAGCGTCTGCCGCGCTCAGCCCCATCTCGCGCAGTCTTGCCGCAGTGGGATAGTCAAGCTCCATAAACAAAGACGGGTCGGCCTTTATATCACGCTTATCGATGCCCGCGACATTTATCGTCTCAAACTCGTTGCTCTTGAGGTTTATCACATCCATTTTGTGCTGCGAATACTTGTATTCGTCGCCGTATGCCACCATCGGCGGCGCGGTGGGCGCGTCCATGTTGAGAAGCCGCGCATAGTCGTCGGCCTCGCGGTCAACAGCGCGTGTGCCCATGCCGAAAACGAGACGCAGCATGCCCTTGTTTTCCGACGAGGAGTTCTGTTTGTTCAGATACAGATTTTTCGAGTGACCGACGCCGGCGATGTGCGGATAGTAATAGTCACCGTGAACGTCGCCGCATACGCGCATGACCAGCAGCGCCATCTGCTCGTCACGATCCAGGAGATGGCGCTCGGCACGGTACATTATCGCATCCGGATTGACGGTGCTGGCGTATACCTGCTTTACAGCGCGCTCAAACACCTCGTAGCGCTCCTTGAGACTGCCCTGATTGGGACAGAAAACGCTCTCATATTTTCCGGCGAAGGCATTGCCGAATCCGTCCTCAAGGATCGAGCTTGAGCGCACGATAATGGGCGACTGTCCGAAATATTCGAGCATGGAGATAAACTGCTCCTTTATACTCGGCATGAAGGTGCCGTTAAGCAGAAGCTCCCGTATTGTCTTTGACTGCTCGAGATAATCCGAAGCCTCGATCATACGAATACGGGATGACCACAGCCCGTTTTGAACGCCGTAGGTGTAAAAAAGATCTGCTCCTATATAATACGAGTCATGCGGCTCAATGCATGTGCTGTAAAGCTCCGGCGCTTCGTCGCGCAGGATATTTCGCGCAAGCAGCATACCGGCGGCTTTGCCGCCGATACAGCCCGTGCCGATCTCGCGGTTTTTGATATCCATGAGATCCTTCATGGTGAAGTACTTTTGGCACAGGGCAAAGCGCGTCGGCTCGTTGCCGAGAAGACATCTCATGATGTTTTCCTTTAAGAGTCTGCCCTCCTCATCGATCGGCTCACTGCCGTCAGAAACAGAGTCGAACATGCTGTCCCAGCAGTCGCGGCGCTCGCCGGTCTGTGTGAAGCGCTCGAATATCGCATAGGTTTCTGCACTGGAGGTGAGCGTTCGGCACTTTGTTCCGCTTATTTTGAGCGGGAAGTAGGTCGTGGGAGTACGGCGGCCGCGCACCTTTACCGGATGCATGTATACACTGCCGTCGAGCGTGCGGATATTCACGAGCAGAGGAGCTTCTCTGCGGATTCGCGATATGGTTTCATATGTATGCTTTTCATAGTCTATCGGCTGATATGCGATAGCCTGACGGCGGATAAGGAAGGGGCTTATCAGCAGGAAAAAATTTGATATCATAAGATCCGAAAACCAGTATTTTTGCAGATCTGACAGGCAGTCGAACACGAAGAAGGTGCCTATTGGCTCCTTGTCGATTATCCTGTGCACCTGTACGGCGAAGGTCTCAAAGCCGACGCGAGGATCAAGCCTGTATTCCTGAGCATTTGCTCCGCCCTCGCACAGAGCGGCGGTGTCCATTATCTCCTCGTGGTCACCGAAGCGTATGTAAGCTATGCGCTTGCCCTGACGGGCGATATTCGTGACAAACCTTGTCGCAACGTACATATAGTCGCTGATGTGCTCGCACTGCCAGACGACGGTGTCGCCCGGGCGCAGAAAGTCGATAGCCTCGTCAAGGCCGTCGATGCCGGTGCTTATGCGCCGCTCTTTATCCATTCTCTTTTCCTCCTGTAAATATAATGCGCAGACCGCCGGAGCAGTGCTCCGACGGTCTGATGCTGTGCCGTTATTTCATGTCCGCCGGATCCATGAGCTTTACGGTGATCTCCGTTGTTTTCCCGTCGCGCCATATGGTGAAGGTGAGCTCATCACCCGCCTTGAGACCTTCCTTGGCGTCGGCAACGTCAGAGTTTGCGAAGGCATCCCTGCCGTTTACCCTGGTGATGATGTCGCCGCGCTTAATGCCCTTGGCCTCGGCATCCGAGCCCTCGGTGACATAGCTTACATACAGTCCCTGCGGAATGTTATAGTATTTTGCTATATCCTCGCTCACCGGCCCTATCGTTATGCCGACGGACAATCTGCCGTACACCGCGCCGTCCTTTATAAGCGCCTCGACTATGCTCTCAACGGTATCCGACGGAATGGCAAAGCCAAGCCCCTCAACGCCAGAGCCGAAGGAGGAGATCATCTTCATGTTCGTTATGCCGATGACCTGACCGCGGCTGTTGAACAGCGGGCCGCCGGAGTTTCCCTCGTTTATCGAAGCATCGGTCTGGATAAGAGACATCGTCGTTCCGTTATAGCTCATCTCGCGGTTTAATGCCGATACGATCCCGCGCGTCATTGTAAGGCGAAGGTCGGGAGACAGAGGATTTCCTATGGCGGCGACACTGTCACCGACGCTGAGCGTCGAGCTGGAGGCAAACTCCGCCGCCTTGAGTCCTGTGGCCTCAATTTTTATAACTGCGATGTCGCTTGCCGCGTCGAAGCCTATGAGCTTAGCCTCATACTCGCTGCCGTCGCTGAGCACGACCTTTGCCGAGTAGCCGTTATTGATAACATGGGTGTTCGTTATGATGTATCCGTCCGAGGATGCGATAACGCCGCTGCCCCAGGCGTAGTAGTCCTCTCTGTCATCCTCGCTGAAAACCTTGATGCCGACGACGGAGGGGCTGCATTTTTCGTAGATATCACTGAAGTCGAGGTCAGCGCCCGCAGCGCCGTTTTTTATGCTCAGGCTGCCGCGCTCCTCGGCAAGGGGGATGTTTACGCTTGCCGACACTGCCGACGGAGCTTCGGTGCCGTAGAGCTTATCGAAGTACGCATGCCAGTCCGAGGGCCTGCCGTCGGAGTTATAGTCGACCGAACTCACGCCGAAGCCGCATATTACATAGGTTATAACGATGATCAGCAGCACCAGACACGCGGCAATGGCGGCATAGCGCGTTTTCCTGCTGCCGTTCGGCAGATTTGATGCTGCCTGCGCATTACTCGCACCGGGGCGTGCGTTCGTTTTGTACCAGTCATTGCTGTTCGTGTCATACCAGCCCATATGTTTCTCCAATCTGCCGCGGCGGTCTATTTGCGCTCGGCCTTTTCTTTCTTTTGCTTTGCCGGGGCAAGTGGGAGGGTGAATACGAATACCGTGACACCGTCGCGGCTGGACACCGCGACCTCCTCGCCGTGGCTGTTGATTATCTTCTTTACGAGATACAGACCGAGCCCCACGCCGTCCTTATCCATGCTGCGTGAGCGGTCGGATTTATGGAAGCGGTCGAAAATATAGGGCAGATCGTCCTCGGGTATGGGCTCGCCGACGTTTTTTATCGAAACATAAGCTTTTACGCCTTTTTTATAAAGCCTTATGGTTATCGTGCTTCCGGGCGCGGCAAATTTCATTGCGTTGTCGGTGAGATTATATATGACCTGCGTTATCGAGTCGCGTTCGGCAAATACCTCGATAGGGTCTTCAGGAAGCTGCGGATCGACGTCGAGGTTTTTATCCTTTGCTCTGCTCTCAAAGCTCAAAAGACATTGCAGCAGAAGCTCGGACAGGTCAAAGCGGCTGCGCTTTGACAGATCGACGGCATCGCTCTCAGCCTGACTGAGGTTCAGCATGCTGCGCACAAGGCGCGATAAGCGGCGCGTTTCGTCAGCAATTTTGTGCAGATACTTATCCGCCTGCTCACGGGGGATCGTGCCGTCGAGTATGCCATCGGCAAAGCCGGCGATGGTTGTCATCGGCGTTCGCAGCTCGTGCGAGACATTTGCAATGAATTCCTGACGCTTGTTGTCGCTCTGCTCGAGTGAATCGGCCATGCTGTTGAAAGACTCGATAAGCGTGCCTATTTCATCATCGCGAGCTTCCTTCGTTTTGACGCGTACCGAGAAGTCGCCGAGCGCAAATTTTCGCGCCGCTAGCGTAAGCTCATCAAGCGGCTCGGCCATTTTCTTCGAGTACACAAGGCTCATTAGTATCGCAATGAGCACGACCGCTATCGCAACGGCCAGCACGACACCGAGAAAAGCCTGCCAGTTATCCATAATGTTCATTCCGTCAGACGCAACAAAGACGTAACCAAGCGTCTCGTCGCCCGAGACTATGGTCTTTGCCACGACATACTGCTGCTCGGAATAAAAGCCCATGAGCGTCGTCATGCCGTCAAATTCGCTGCCTGAGCTCACGGCCTGTATGACCGAGGGGTCAAGCTGTTTGCCCTGATGCTTTGTGCAATACAGAGCCAAATCGGAACAGGACAGTACAAGACCGTCCTGATCACAGATGAATATATGGCTCGATGTGACATTTGCGATCGGACTTATTGTCAGACGCAGATTCCAGCTGCTGAGCGATTCCTGTTTGGAAAGGGCGAGAGCAGACCTGACCACCTCATCGGCGCTGGAGATCATCCTTTCGCGCGTTGAGTTTATCAGATAGCTTCTGCCGAGGAAGAAAAATGCCGTGCCGATTATGGCAAATGAGAAGAAAACAAGAAGCGCCGTGGCAAGAAAATTGCGTAAGTATATGCTCTTCATACGAGCCGGCCCCTTTTATTTTACGACTTCAAACTTATAGCCGACGCCCCAAACGGTCTGCACCGACCATTGCGGGGATACACCCTCGAGCTTTTCCCTCAGACGCTTGATGTGAACGTCGACCGTGCGTGAATCGCCGAAGTAATCAAAGCCCCAAACCTCGTCAAGAAGCTGGTTGCGGGTAAAAACTATGTTGGGCGAGGCGGCGAGATGGTAAAGAAGCTCCATCTCCTTGGGCGGAGTGTCAACCTTTACGCCGTCGACTATAAGCTCATAGGAATCGAGGTTTATTATAAGCTTGTCGTAGCACAGCTTTTTCTCCTTAGGCGTGGTGTCGACCTCCGAGCGGCGCATGACCGCATGGATGCGCGCAAGAAGCTCCTTTACCTCAAAGGGCTTTGTTATATAGTCATCCGCGCCGATATCGAGCCCGGCGACCTTATCTCCCACTGCGCCCTTGGCAGTGAGCATGATGATGGGAACGGACGAGGTCTTGCGTATCTCACGGCAGACCTGCATACCGTCCATGACGGGCATCATAACGTCAAGCAGCACAAGGTCGGGCGATATCTCATTGAACATAGCTATGCCGCGGCCGCCGTCGTGCGCTATGCTGACCTCAAAGCCGTCCTTTTCAAGATAAAGCATAAGAAGCTCGGCAATATTAACGTCGTCTTCAACAACAAGGGCTTTTTTGTTCATAGTATTTCCCCCTTGAATCAAAATTAGTATATTTCATAGATTAGTATACAGTAATTATACAGATAAAAAAAGAGTTTTAGTTAAAAATCTGTAAAATGGCGAGTAGGGCGCATAAAAAGGAAGCCGTCGAACGACGGCTTCCCAAATGTATATCGCTGTTTGTATTTGTGGGTATAATAACTTTTACTGTGCGGCCTTTGCCTGTGCCTGCTTTTTCAGAGTCTTGATGCCCTCGATAACGAGGTCAATGGCAAGGATGATGAGCAGGACGGCGATGACTGCGCGGACGACAGCCCAGGTCGTGTCGGTGCCTGCGGAGATGAGGCCGATCTGAGCCTTGATGGTGAAGACCAGCGAGGTCAGAGTTACGATCAGCATGAAGCCGAACGGGAAGTAGAACATCTTGTTGTCTCTGCCGACCTTGCCGAGCCATGCGGCGACTGCGAGCAGACCGAGAGCGGCCAGCAGCTGGTTTGCAGCTCCGAACAGAGCCCAGATCTTTGCATAGCCGGTCATACCGAGTGCAACGCCGAGAACTACGGTGATCAATGTAGCGACGTAGGGGTTAACGAGAACCTTGCGTGCGCCGGTCAGAGTCTTGATATCCTCGCCGGGCTTGACCCAGAATTCCTGGAACATGTAGCGGGCAAGACGGGTAGCGGTGTCAAGAGAGGTAAGGCAGAATGCGGAAACTGCCAGGATGAGCAGGGAGTAGGTGACGCTCTGCGCACCCGCGCCGAAGAGCTGGCCGAGCATTGCGGAAAGGCCGCCTGCGAAAACTGCGGTCGGAACGACGGTGGTGCCGGCGGCGTAATCCTTCCAGATGTACGCAACTGCGCACAGAGAGATGATAGCCAGAGCCGACTCGATGAGCATGCCGCCGTATGCAATGGGGCGTGCGTCGCGCTCGTTGTTGAGCTGCTTTGCGGTCGTGCCGGAACCAACAAGGGAGTGGAAGCCTGAGATGGCGCCGCAGGCGATGGTAACGAACAGTGCCGGGAACAGGTAGCCCAGAGAGGTACCGGTCGGGGCGAGCGTATCGGTAAAGCCTGTGAATGCGGGCATTGCGTCGATGCTGGGATGGCAGCCGATGATGCCGACAACGGCGAGGATCATCATACCGTAGAGCAGGAAGGAGCTCAGGTAGTCACGCGGCTGCAGCAGGATCCAAACAGGCGTTACGGATGCCACGAGGATGTAAACGCCGCAGATGATCATCCAGGTCTCGTAGCTGAGGTAGATCGGGTGCCAGTTAAGGCCGATGTACATTGCAACGGCGATAAGCGCAACACCGATAATGGTGGAAACACCGAGAGGTGCGTTTCTTCTGTAGACGAAGAAGCCGAACAGGATAGCCAGAACGATGAAGAAGATGGAGATCATCGCGGTGCTGGCGTTTGCGGCGCTTGCTGCGTAGTCGACAGCTCCGTTTTCAAGGAAGGTCGCCTTGAAGGTGTTTGCAACGATCGAGCCGAATGCGGCGACGACGAGCAGAAGGGTCAGGTAAGCAAAGATAATGAACAGACGCTTTGCCTTCAGACCGATGCTGTCTTCAATAACCGTGCCGATGGACTTGCCCTTATTGCGGACAGAGGCGAACAGTGCGCCGAAGTCGTGCACACCGCCGAAGAAGATACCGCCGATGAGCACCCACAGTGCAACGGGAACCCAACCGAAAACTGCGGCCTGGATAGGTCCGTTTATCGGGCCTGCGCCGGCGATGGAGGAGAAGTGGTGTCCCATAAGGACAGGCGCTTTTGCAGGGACATAGTCCATGCCGTCTTCCATAGTGTGAGCGGGGGTGGGCTTGCTGGGGTCTACTCCCCATTTTTTGGACAGCCATCTGCCGTAGAAGATGTAACCAACGACGAGGATGGCGATGCTGATGATAAGTAATACAGCAGCATTCATAATTTTGGTTCTCTCCCTTCAAAAATTGTGTTTTTTTTCAGCAGCGTTTTTTTCAAAAGCTGTGCTGTACTTCTTCCACTGCCGTTTGCGGCAGTTTTTCCCGTCTGAAGCTCAATAAGTCCGGTGTGGAAATCCATCCAGCCGTAGTAAGCCAAGCGGAAGCTCTTATATATCCTTGTCCTCTTTAACGCACGAACGGCGTCGGGATCGCAGGTATCGCAGATAAACAGCGCCGTTATGTACGAGCACATATGACCGGGCTTCGGCTCGATGCGGCTCATGCCGTCCTTGTGGGCATAGTCGCGGCACTTTATAAATATATCCTTCGTCAAATGGGGGACGCTGAAGATGTAGACATATTCGTTGCTGTCGGCCTCCCAAAGCTTAGCGGCCTTTACAAGAACGTATTTCTCCGAGTGGACGTACAGAAATGCCGTTGCGGCCAAAAGATCCTCGTTTTCTTCAAAACGCTCGACGTCAAAGTAAACGGAGTAGCTTTTGCAAAGCTTGTCGATAGCTTCGATTCTTGTCATCGTCTCACCCTTTCGGAGCATGTGTTAATAAAGAATGAAAATTGTTAATTAATATTCAAACGTGTTAACAGTATATACCTTGACTCTGTGAAAATCAAGTGTTTTTTCGTCATTTTTAGCATTAAAAATTGTCATGTTACACAAAGGACAGTAAAGAAAATATTATGCTTAACGATTTATACATATTATAAAATAATAAATGCTTCTTTACAAGTGCAGAACAATGAAGTATCATGAAAAACGACGAAATTTTGAAAATTCACGGAGAAACTTACATGGAGAATTTTAAGCTTTGCGTACCCTGTCTGCTCGGTCTCGAGGGACCAATAGCGGACGAGCTGCGCCGCATGAGGATGCAGGACGTTCAGAACGAAAACGGCAGAGTTTATTTCACGGGCGGCGCAAGGGAGATAGCAAGGGCAAACATAAATCTGCGCATCGGCGAAAGGGTTCTGCTCGAGCTCGGCAGATTTAGAGCCGAAACCTTCGACGAGCTTTTTGAGCATACTAAAGCGCTGCCCTGGGAAATGCTCATCCCGAAGGATGCGGCCTTCCCCGTAAAGGGCTACAGCCTCAATTCAAAGCTCTTTTCAGTATCCGACTGTCAGAAGATTATAAAGAAAGCGATAGTTGAGCGCCTCAAGAGCGTGTACGGCATCGAGTGGTTTTCCGAAACGGCGGAGACTTACCAGATACAGTTTTCCATAATGAAGGACGTTGCGTCGCTGTGCATCGACACCTCCGGGAGCGGACTGCACAAGCGCGGCTACCGTCCGGCGCATAACGCGGCTCCGCTCAAGGAAACGATGGCCGCAGCCATGGTAAGCATTTCACGCTATCGCGGCAGGGAGGACTTCTGCGATCCCTTCTGCGGCAGCGGAACCATACCCATCGAGGCAGCGCTTATCGCCAAAAATCGCGCTCCCGGCCTGAACCGCGATTTTTCGGCCATGCAATGGCGAAGCCTCGACCGCTCAGTCTGGCAGCTTGAGCGCGAGGAGGCCGCGTCGCACGAGTTTAACGGCAGCTATAATATAATCGGTGCGGATATCGACCCGGCCGCGCTGGAGATAGCGCGCGAGAACGCCGAGCGCGCCGGAGTTTCGGATATCATCCGTTTTGAAAGGGCCGACGCGACTAAGTTTGACCGAGTCACCGAAAACGGCATAATCGTCACCAATCCGCCCTACGGAGAGCGCATCATGGAAAAGCAGGAGGCCGAGCAGCTCTACAGGCTCTTCGGCGAGGCGTGGCGCGCAACGGAAAACTGGAAGCTGTATCTGCTCTCCTCTCATACGGAATTTGAGCGCACCTTCGGTAAAGCCGCCGATAAAAAACGCAAGCTCTATAACGGAATGATCAAATGCGATCTGTTCATGTACCTTAAATAAAATTCGCAAATAAAAATATATAAAAAATTTTGCGAATTTTTTGCTTCAGGGGCTTGAAATTTAAAAAATATGTGCTATTATAATAACCGAGTTAGCACTCAGGGTAAAAGAGTGCTAACTCGGTCGAATTTTTAATTTGTATATTATTTAATTGGAGGTATATATGATGAAACTCAAGCCTTTGGCAGACAGAGTAGTGCTTATGCAGTCCAAAGCCGAGGAAAAGACCCAGAGCGGAATCTTTCTTGCGGCGTCTGCACAGGAAAAGCCCGAGATATATGAGGTCGTTGAGGTAGGCCCCGGCGGCATTGTTGACGGCAACGAGGTCAAGATGGAAGTCAAGGTCGGCGAAAAGGTTCTCGTCGGCAAGTACAGCGGCAGCAAGATAAAGCTCGATGAGCAGGAATACACAATTGTCCGTCAGAGCGACATTCTCGCTATCGTAGAATAAGGAGGCGCTTATATCATGGCAAAACAGATAATTTTCGGCGAAGAGGCGCGCAAGGCTGTAGAGCGCGGCGTGAATCAGCTTGCAGATACGGTAAAGATCACCCTCGGCCCCAAGGGCCGCAATGTTGTGCTTGATAAGAAATTCGGTGCACCGCTGATCACAAACGACGGCGTTACCATCGCAAAGGAGATAGAGCTGGAGGATCCGTTCGAGAACATGGGCGCACAGCTTATTAAGGAGGTCTCCACCAAAACAAACGACGTGGCCGGCGACGGCACCACCAGCGCGACCGTTCTTGCTCAGGCAATGATAAACGAGGGCCTTAAAAACCTCGCGGCCGGCGCAAACCCCATGACCATGAAGCGCGGTATGAAGAAGGCGACCGAGGCCGCCGTTGACGCTATCCATGCAAACTCACAGCCCGTATCCGGCAGCGGAGATATCGCCCGTGTCGGCGCGATCTCCAGCGGCGACGAAGTTATCGGCACCCTTATCTCCGAGGCAATGGAGAAGGTCTCCCAGAACGGTGTTATCACCATCGAGGAATCCAAGACCGCAGAAACCTACAGTGAGGTCGTTGAAGGTATGCAGTTTGACCGCGGCTACCTCAGCCCCTACATGGCAACCGATACAGAGAAGATGGAGGCCGTCCTTGAGGACGCTCTCATCCTCATCACCGATAAAAAGGTCACCAACATTCAGGAGATCCTGCCCCTGCTTGAGCAGATTGTAAAGGCAGGCAGAAAGCTCCTCATCATCGCAGAGGACGTAGAGGGCGAAGCTCTCGCTACCATCATCCTCAATAAGCTGCGCGGCACATTCACCTGCGTATGCGTCAAGGCTCCCGGCTTCGGCGACAGACGTAAGGAAATGCTCCAGGATATCGCAGTCCTCACCGGCGGCCAGGTCATATCCTCCGACCTCGGCATGGAGCTCAAGGATGCTCAGCTCGATATGCTCGGCCAGGCACGCCAGGTCAAGGTCACCAAGGAAAACACCGTCATCGTCGACGGTGCGGGCGAATCGGCCGATATCAAGGCTCGTATCGCTCAGATAAACGCTCAGATCGAGACAACCACCTCCGAGTATGACAAGGAAAAGCTCCAGGAGCGCCTTGCAAAGCTCTCGGGCGGCGTTGCCGTCATCAAGGTCGGTGCTGCAACCGAGACCGAGATGAAGGAAAAGAAGCTGCGCATCGAGGACGCGCTCAACGCGACTCGCGCCGCAGTTGAAGAGGGCATCGTAGCCGGCGGCGGAACGGCATATGTCGCAGCTGCAAAGGCTGCCGACGCGCTTGCCGCAACTCTCGACGGCGACGAAAAGACCGGCGCGTCCATCATAGCCAAGGCTTTGAGAGCGCCCATTATGCAGATAGCCGCAAACGCCGGACTTGAGGGCGCGGTCATTCTCGATAAGGTCTACGGCAGCAGTGAGGCCTCCTACGGCTTCGACGCGGCGGCTGAGCAGTACGGCAACATGATCCAGCTCGGCATCATCGACCCGACCAAGGTCTGCCGCAGTGCACTGGAGAACGCATCGAGCGTAGCCTCCATGGTTCTGACCACAGAGAGCCTTGTCACCGATATTCCCACTCCTCCGGCGCCTGTCGCAGCTCCCGCAGGCGACATGGGCATGTACTAAGAGATTATCCCCATTGAATTGCTGAGCTATAGAAAAATCTCCGTATCGGAAACGATACGGAGATTTTTTCGCTACCGCTCTTATTGCAGATCGAAATATTCCATAACGATCTGAATGAATTTTTCCATGGCGGGGGAGGGGCGGCGGCCCTTTTTAACCGCTATCGCAACGTCGCGATACTGCGGCGGATCAAGCTCCTTCAGGCGAATATCAAAGGGCATGCGGCAGGTGACAAGCTCCGAGAGCAGCGATACTCCCAACCCGCTTTCGACCATTGCCATGATCGAGTAGTCGTCATTAACGTCGCAATAGGCGGTAACGGGGGTGTCCAAATGCGCGTTGAGCTGGTCGAAAACCTTGGAAACTTCATTGTTTGCCTCGTCCGTGAGCTTTATTATGCGCTCCTCGCTGAAGCGCTGCAGGGGGTAGCACGGCGCATCGGCCAGAGGATGATCCGGCGGCAGCACGGCGAGCATCCTGTCGCGCATCAAAACCGTAACATCAAGCTCCGGCGAATACGGCGCGCTTATAAAGCCGCAGTCGATCTCGCCCGCGCACAAAGCCTCCTCCGTCTCACTGTATTCCATGTTCTGAAGCTGAAAAACGATGTGAGGATAGCGCTTCTCGAAATTCTTCAGTATCGATGGCAGACACTGCGTAGAAAAGCTTGAGCATGAGCCGATGCGGATAAAGCCGGTCTCCAGACCCTTGAGGGAGTTTGCCTGCTCCTGCAGAGCCTCATAGTGGCTGCACAGGTCTTTTATATAAGGAAGCATCATAAGCCCGTCAGACGACAGAGCCAGTCCGCCGCGGCTGCGGCGCAGCAGATTGAGGTTCCACTCGTCTTCGAGATCGGCTACCATGCGGCTGACGGCCGACTGCGTATAGCCCATCGCCTCAGCGGCTTTTGTGATGCTGCCCATCTCCGCAACCTTGACAAATGCCTGATATTTATGAATGGCCATGCCTTGACCTCCAATTCCGAAAATGAATGATTTGCATAAGTTAAATTCTAATACATCATATTATATGTTACAAGTTGACTATATGCAATATCAAATTACATTCCAAAAATTCATGCAAAGCATGAAAAATATTCGCTTGCGTAATGGCGAAAAACGTAATATACTTTGCTCATAAAATAACGATGCTTGAAAAAAGGCCAGTGCCTTTTAGACATATTTCATCCATTCTTTCTCTCTCGTTATCGGGCCTCTCCATCCCGATAACACCAACAATCTCCCGAAAACCGAGTGTCTTGATCGGCACTCGGTTTTCGTCTTTTTATAGGCGCACAGACATACCTGCGGATACATTTTTTTTGCGGCAGGCCGGTGTCGAAAAAGCGCAAGAAACCGTTTTTGAATCGCATTACCTTGTTGCACTAATGTAGGGAACTTATCTTGCCCGTTCCGCTTGCCGCGGTTTTGGTCGGAACTAACAACAACTCTCATGGGCGGGCATTGTTCTCCCGCTTTTGGGGGCTTTGCAGGCAGCTTCCGGTCGGGTCGGCGTAATATAATTTAATTATTCAGAGGTGCAGTCTCAATGCGCCTATAAATTGATAGTTAATTAACTAACATTACAAAACGTCATGCAATATATGAATTTAATTCGCTTGATAAATGGGGTCAACAGTAGTATTCTAATATCAGAAAGAGAAAGTTAATTCTCTGACAAACAAAACACAATTCAAATAATTATAAAAGGAGTTTTCAAAATGAGTTACGAAGTAAAGAATTTCATCCGCAAGATCGTGTTTACCGTCATTGCATTTGCAGCATTGTGCATCTTCTGCTTTGACATGTTCGGCTCCACCGGAAGCTCCCCGTTCGGCTTCCTGGCACTGTTCTTCCCGGTACTGGGCGTTCTTGAGTACATGCTGCCGACCCCCGATTTCACGAAATAACTTGCTCTCCACGACTTTAAGCAAATACCTGCCCTATAAAGAAAGCCCGTCCGTGAGGACGGGTTTTCTTTTTGCTATTTGCCTTTGATGCCGGCAAAAAACAAAAGCTCCCACGTTAGGCCGGTTGAGACAAGAAAACACACGCCTGAAAAGGCAGAGCGTGCACGAATGTCATCGTTGCGGCGGCTTGCCAGACACAAAGTATGCCTGCGCCGTCGCGCCTTGACCTCGCACACGCTCTGCCTTTTCAGGTGCTGCGCAGTTTTGAGCGAGCTGTTTTTTGTTCAGGCAAAATAACAAAATCTCGGCAATACTTTGTGTATTACCGAGATTTTTTATGAAGCATGAGCGGAAAAGAGCCGCTCAAAACCGTATGTTTTCTTATCTCAGCCGGCCTTTTGTGGGAGCTTTATAAATGTTAGGTTTTAGTCCTTCGCAACGGTGTCCAATGATGCCATGAACAGGCTGTTCTCGGCATCCGAGGGGATGAGGAAGCCGACTCTCGGCGAGACGGAAAAGTCCTCGACGCTCGGGCCGTCCATCAGGCAGCTGCGCTTGAACTGCTGGCTGAAATAGCGCTTGCAGTAGCTGCGGAGCCACTTGGTGAGCTCCTCGTCGGAAAATTCGTCGCCCCAGGCGGCCTTCGCAAGGCGCATGGTCTTTGCCGGGGAGAAGCCGCAGATCATCATCTTGTGCGTGAAGAAGTCCTGCAGACTGTACGAGCCGACGTTTTCTTCGCTCTTCTGCTCGATCTGATCGTCGTGTATCGGCAGAAGCTCCGGCGTTACCGGGCAGTCGAGAACGTCCCACAGAGCGTCTGCGAGCACCTTGTCCTCGGTGTGCTGTGCTATATAGCGAACGCCTGCGCGTACCTGAGTTTTGGTAAGGCCCATGTTCACGTCGTACATGCTTGTGTGGTCGCCGTTATAGGTGCACCAGCCGTCGACGAACTCGCTGAGATCTTCGGTGCCGACGTCAAGGCCGTTTACCTTGTTGGCGATATCCATGAGCACCTGCGTGCGCTCGCGTGCCTGAGCGTTCTCGAATGCGATGGAGTAGTCGTCATGGGCGTGGCCGATGTCGTCAAAATGCTTGTAAACGCTCTCGCCGATGTCGATAACGCGGACCTCCGCGCCGACCTGCTCGGCGACGATGATGGCGTTTGACTTCGTGCGGGAGGAGGTGCCGAAGCAGGGCAGAGTGCAGGCAACGACGTTCGTCGAGGGCAGACCCATGCGCTTTACGGCCTCGGCGCAGACCATAACGGTCAGCGTCGAGTCAACGCCGCCGGAGATGCCGACAACGCAGTGGTCGAGACCAGCATAGGTCATGCGCTTTACAAGGCCGGATACCTGAATGTCGATCATTCTGCGGCAGTAGTTGCCCATGTCTTTCTCAAGCTCGGGCAGATGCGGCAGCTTGCGGTAAGTGCGCGTGAGCTCGGTCTCGCAGACCTCCTCGCCCCAGTAGAGCTCGGAGTGGCTGTATTTATACTGGCTTCTGCCGTATTTGCCGCTCTTCCGGCGGAGATTCTCAAGGTACTCGACGTCGATCTCGGAGACGACGAAGCAGTCTTCGCATTCATCCGAGGCGAGCACCTCGCCGTTTTCGGCGATCATGCACAGGCCGGAGTAGACGTTGTCGGTCGTGCTCTCGCCCTTGCCGGGAGCGGCGAGAACGATGCCGCACCTGAGGTGCTTCGAGCGGTATTTGACAGACTCGGTGGCCTCAATGGTAGAGGTGACGGTTGCGGGGAAGGAGGCAAGCGAGGCTATGACAGTAGCTCCGGCAAGTGCGTGGCGGGCAGCCGGTGCGTCGATGGCGTCGGCATCAGCTCCGAGCTCGACCGCGACGGAAAGTCCGGGCAGAACATCGCTTGTAAACAGAAGCTCCGTGTCGAAAAATGCGTCGAACTTGCCGCACACGGTCTCCTCGCCGCCCTCATCATCGGCCGCGGCAAACAGAGTGCCGTCGGTCTCGGAGCGGGGGACAAGACCCAAAAGCTCACCGTCGGACACGACGGCCGCAACGCTGTACAGCGCACCGCCTCTCGGAGCGTAGGGCAGACCGACGATAACGAGCATGTCGCTTCCGGCGCTGGCCTGGATAACCTGTTCGAGCGCTCTTTCCGCGCCGCGTAAAATGACGCTGTGACCTATAAGATCATAGCAGGAGCAGCCTGTGAGCGTAAGCTCGGGGAAAACGAGAAGCTTTACGCCCTTTTCGGCAGCTTTTTTCATGCACTCGATGACCTTGCCGGCGTTATACTCCGCGTCGGCGACCTTTATCATCGGAGATGCGGCGGCAACTTTAATAAATCCGTCTTTCATTTTGATCACTCATTTCTCTGATTTTTGTATGTCAAATATAGCTTTGCCGTAATAGTGATAGATTATCTGCGACGATGCGTCAAAGCAGTCGGGAGATATGACGATGGTTATTTTTCCTCCGCTTATGCGGCAGTCCTCAATGCCGTCGATAAGGGGAAGAAGATTAGTCTCAAGCTCCTGCTCGAATTCATCCATGTGCTCAGAGTAGTATTCCGTCGTTTGAGGGCATGTGTACTTATCGCCCAGGGGAGCCTCGCTGGTAAAGCAGAACACCATGAAAACGACGAACAGAATAAGAAACAGTATGCAGCCTATGGGCTTTATCGCTTTTACAAAGCCTTCGCCTGCTGTCATAATATCGCCTCCGTTTCAGTCTCGCAGCTTATAGAACGCAATGTCGGAGCTGTCGGCAAGAGCCTGCCGCATGAGCCACGCCATCGTGTCAAACTTGTCCGGGTCGAGGGTATCGGGAAGCTCGGAATATATCCTGCCGTCGCTGCCAACAGCATACAGCCACTCGTAGGCCGTACAGCTTTCCTTGACCGAGGCGATCATGCGCCAGTACGGATCGAGCCTTATGCCGGCGGTGCGCAGAGTGTCAAGGCCGAGATATGCCGATGAGGTATCCAGGCGGCTTCCGGCCTCACCCGGGAGCAGACTTTTATCGTTTGACCATATAAGATAATCGGTCGAGTACAGCCGGGCGATCGTTTCGACCGGCCATTTGCTGCTCTCCTGATCGGAGCACATGCCGAGAGCAGAGTAGACCGTTCCGTCTCCGTCAAGGGGAAGTCCCGCACGGTGATCGCCGAAAAATACTATTATTGTCGGCTCAGGGGTCTGCGAGAAATAATCGATAAGCTTTCCGAGAGACTTCGACGCGTTTGCGCAGCCCTGCGTGTACGCGTTCAGGCAGTCCCGCGCATCCTTGCCGAGAGACGAGGTGAAGGGATAGTCATAGCTGCTGTATTTATTTCCGGTAAACGGCGTGTGATTCTCCATGCTCGCTGCATAGAGAAAGACAGGGCTGTCACCGGATTTTTTCTCATACAGATCTATCAGAAGGTCAGCCATATAGTCGTCTGAATAAAACTCACCCGATATCTTGCCCTCCATGAAGGCCCAGTAATCCTCAGCAGCCGCGGCATCGTCGTCTATTTGCGCAAAGCTGTCGGTGAAGTAAATATCGTCAAAGCCGAGTTGAGAGTATATTGGCGTGCGATTGTATATGCTGTCATTGAACATATGCAAAAACGCGGTATAGTATCCGTTGTCGGAAAACTCCCTGGGTACGGCGGGCAGATTGGCAAAGTCGTTTGGCGACATATAGCAGAGCTGGCGGTCGGTGGTCAAAAACCTCGTATTCACACCGGTGAGAAGCTCAAGCTCGATATTGCAGGTGCCGTAGCCGAGCGAGCGGGTATAGAACGTGCCGGAAACGCCTTCGAGCTGCGCATTATGGTAATCCGTTAGAGGATCGGCGGAATATGTAACGCCGGGCAGCTTGGTGACATCGGCAAAGGATTCCGAAAGGATGAATATGACGTTCGGCTTTGTATCACTTCCGCCGGGCTCTATCTCGTCAATATAGCCCTGAGCGGCATCAAGTACCTCAGGCATGCGGCTTTCATCAAAGGCAGGCTCAGCATATATAAGATTAAGCGCCGAGTGCCACAGCCCCAGCGGAACGCCGACCTTGTCATAGACATAGCTCTGATTGTAGCTCTGTCCGATGTCTACGCTGCAGGGAAGATATATAAGTGCATTCGCGGCGGGCTTGAGCAAGAACACAAGACCGAACACGAGAAGCTCCCCGGCGGCGCAGATGAGCCTGCACCTTGCGGCGGGCTTTATCCTGCGCGAAAAGAAGAACAGTATTACAAGCCAAATGACGACGGCGATGATGCCCAGAAGGATATTACGTGAAAAAGTTATCGATGAGCTGTTGAGCCGTGTTATGTCCTTGAGCTTGCCGATAAGGCCGATGTCGGAAAGATAAAACGGCGTTGAGGTTATCAGCATCTTGAAGTGATTGACCAGCGAGGCGGCCAGAACAAGAATGCTGATAACTATCGACGAGGCGAACAGAGAATTGCTCAGCCGGAAAAGAATCAGAACGAGAAGCCCCAGAAACAGCGTCGTTGTCAGCAGCGCTAGGGGGTTTGAGACTATCCACTCCAGCGAGGAGTGAAGCCCCTGTCTGGTGATGAGAACGCTGACCAGAGCCAGTCCCAGTCCCGTGAGCAGGCTCAAAGCCATAGAGATAATATACTGATACTTAACGCTGCGCTCTATTCCGTCAAAAAAGCGGCTTAAAGCCGGCTTTTTTGACGTAGAAACATCGGTCGGCATCAGAACCTGATCCTCTCGGCGATATAGTCCTTGACCTCACTGATGGGGATGCGGACCTGCTGCATGCTGTCGCGCTCACGGATGGTGACGCAGTGGTCGGCCTCGTCGGTCTCGGTGCCGACGGTGTTGAAGTCGAAAGTGATGCAGAAGGGCGTGCCGATCTCGTCCTCGCGGCGGTAGCGCTTGCCGATGGAGCCGGTCTCGTCGTAATCGACCATGAATTCCTTGCTCAGCTCATTGTAAAGCTCCATAGCCGGGCCTGTGAGTATCTCCTTCTTGCTAAGCGGCAGGATCGCGCACTTGTATGGAGCGAGTGCCGGGTGCAGGTGCAGAACGGTGCGGACATCGTCGTTGCCCTTCTTGTCCTGACCGACAACCTCCTCATCGTATGCCTCGCACAGGAAAGCGAGCGCTACGCGGTCGCAGCCGAGCGAGGGCTCGATTACGTAGGGAATATAGTGCTCGTTGGTGTCCTGATCGAAGTAGGTCAGATCCTTGCCGGAGGCCTCCTGATGACGGCCGAGGTCGTAATCGGTGCGGTCGGCAATGCCCCACAGCTCGCCCCAGTCTGTGAACGGGAAGGCGTATTCGATATCGGTGGTAGCGCGGGAGTAGAAGGCAAGCTCTGCCGGCTCGTGATCGCGCATACGGAGGTTTTCCTCGCTTATGCCGAGCGACAGCAGCCAGTTTTTGCAGAAGTCCTTCCAGTAGGCAAACCATTCAAGGTCTGTGCCAGGCTTGCAGAAGAACTCGCATTCCATCTGCTCAAACTCGCGGATGCGGAAGATGAAGTTGCCCGGAGTTATCTCGTTGCGGAAGGCCTTGCCGACCTGGCATACGCCGAACGGCAGCTTTTTGCGAGTAGTGCGCTGGATATTTGCGAAGTTTACAAAAATGCCCTGGGCGGTCTCCGGACGCAGATAGCAGGTGGAGCAGGAGTCCTCGGTGACGCCGATGGCGGTCTTGAACATGAGGTTGAATTTGCGAATGGGGGTAAAGTCGTGCTTGCCGCATACGGGGCAGACGATATCCTCGTGCGAGGCTATGAATTCATCCATCTCATCGAAGCTCATTGCGTCGACGTTGACCTCATGGTGCTCCTGACTGATGAGCTTGTCGGCGCGATGGCGCGCCTTGCATGCGCGGCAGTCGAGCAGGGGGTCAGAGAAGCTGGAAACGTGGCCGGTGGTTATCCAGGTCTGCGGATTCATAATTATGGCGGCGTCGAGGCCGACGTTGTAGGGGCTTTCCTGAACGAACTTCTTGAGCCACGCCTTTTTGACGTTGTTTTTAAACTCAACGCCGAGGGGGCCGTAGTCCCAGGAGTTCGCGAGGCCGCCGTATATCTCGCTTCCGGGATATACATAGCCTCGGTTTTTGCACAGGGCAACGATCTTGTCCATAGTCTTTTCGCTTTTTTTCATTTTTCCGTCCTTTCCCGCGGCTGGCTGCCGCAGCAAAAATAAAATATTATAATGTAGTAATCTACAAGCTGTAACTATATCATTTGCCGTCGTTTTTATCAATACAGTGTCAAAATAAAAACTAAACGAAAGCTTTACGTCAGATATTCCGTTTGGGAATGCGATGCATGAATATTTGTGCAATAACATATGCAGCGGACGCATTTAAGGGTGCAATAGAACATAAAATTGTGCAATTATCACATTTTTAATGAGATGATTATCAATATTGTGTTTACAAACGGCTTGAATTATGATTAAATAGCATGGTAAAATGCCTTACAATATCAACAGGAGGAATAATCACAAATGATCAAATTTTCAAGCAGAATGAACCTTCTCAAGGGTTCGGCAATCCGTGAGCTCCTCGCACTGGCCAATAAGCCCGAGGTCCTCTCCTTCGCAGGCGGCATGCCCGCTCCCGAGCTTTTCCCCGTAGAAAAGATCAAGGCGGCTACAGACGCTGTCCTTGAAGAGCAGGGCAGAGTAGCTCTCCAGTACTCCAGCACCAACGGCTTCGAGCACTTCCGCCAGCAGATCGCCGACCGCATGGAGGCAAAGCTCAACATCAAGACCAGTGCCGACAATATCCTCGTGACCTCCGGCTCTCAGCAGGGTCTGGATTACTCCGCTCGCGTGTTCTGCGACAAGGGCGACGTTATCATCATCGAGAGCCCGTCCTACCTCGGCGCTCTCAACGCCTTCAAGGCCTGCGAGCCCAACTTCGTCGCTATCCCCACCGACGGCGACGGCATGATCATGGAAGAGCTCGAAAAGGTTCTCGCCACCACCGAGAACGTCAAGATGATCTACGTCATCCCCGACTTCCAGAACCCCTCCGGCCGCACCTGGCCTCTTGAGCGCCGCAAGCAGTTCATGGAGATCGTAAACAAGTACGAGATCCCCGTTGTTGAGGATAATCCCTACGGTGAGCTCCGCTTCGAGGGCGAGTACCTGCCCGCACTCAAGAGCATGGACACCAAGGGCCTCGTGGTATTCCTCGGCACCTTCTCCAAGATCCTCGCTCCCGGCTACCGTCTCGGCTGGGTATGCGCTGACGGCGAGATCCTCCAGAAGTACAACTTCCTGGCTCAGGCCGCATCCCTGCAGGCCTCCACCGAGGCTCAGCTTGTTGTTTCCAAGTTCATCGATATGTATGATCTTGACGAGCACGTTGCTACCATCAAGGAGTGCTACCGCAAGCGCCGCGACGTCATGATCCAGACCATGGAAAAGGAATTCCCGCCTGAGGCAAAGTTTACCCACCCCAACGGCGGCCTGTTCACCTGGGTCGAGCTCCCTGAGTACATCAACACCAACGAGATGGCAAAGCAGTGTCTGGCGCGTAACGTCGCTTATGTTCCCGGCGACGGCTTCTATCCCGATGCAGGACACAATAACTGCATCCGCCTGAACTACTCCTGCATGCCCGAAGAGAAGATCGTAAAGGGCATGACCATCCTCGGCGAGGTCATCAAGGAAAACCTCAAGAAGTAATTCGGCCACATAGATTTTTCAAAACTCCCGTTCATCGGAACGGGAGTTTTTGCTCTTCAAATCCAAATTGCCTTACAGACTGTCAAAGAACCTATGCTGCCGAACAAAGACGACCGCGCAGCGGGGGAGTTTGAGGGGTAGCGAAGCGGCGGCGCGGGAGTGAATGACATGCCGGTGGCATGTCAGAGCCGCGCCGTGACCGAGCCGCAGCGAGAAAAGGCCCGCCTCAAGTTGGATTATAGCCATCAAAAATGTCTGATCTATCAGACTTTTTGACGAGCGAAGCGAGATTTTTCGTGAAAATTAATTTTCACAAAAATGTGGCGTTTATAGCGTCTCAAAAAAGTCACAGACTTTTTTGAGACGCAGAAAAAGGAGCAGCTTTCGCTGCTCCTTAAATCGTATGTTATGTTGCTTTTCTTAGCTTAACCGAAGTAGTCGGTGATCTGGGCATACAGAACGAATGCCATTCCGATCGGGGTGACAAACTTGTAGCAGATGTTGAAGAAGCCGCGGCCCCAGAACTTGTGTCCGGACTGCTCACATTCCTCAACAACCATGTCGATCTTCCAGATCCATCCGATGGCAAAGGCCATGATCATTGCGCCCAGAGGCATCATTATGCCCTCGGAGAGCATATCATAGAAGTCAAGCCAGTCGCCGTTCCAGGTCCTCGCTGTGTTCAGGTAGTAGGTCTCGCCCTCGACAAAGGCCTCGTCGGCGGCGAGCTTTGTGTAAATTCCGTCGTCACCCTTTACATAGTAATCGGTGCCCTCCGCAAATTCGCTGATGTCGCCGGCCTCGGCCCAGTGCATACCGAGAACGTCAGCCGGGTTGCCGATGGTAGCGCCGCCGTTGGTGCCTGCGCCCAGACCGTCAAGGCAGGTGGGCAGGCAGAATACGAAGATGATGCAGGCTGCGAGGATAGCATACTTTTTGCGTCCGGGTGCCTTGCCCTGCTCAACATTGTGGTCGACCTTGAAGGAGGTGATGACCTCAAGCAGGGAGAAGGAGGAGGAAATTGCCGCGATGAAGACGAGGGAGTAGAACAGGAAGCCCATGATGTTGCCGATGTAGCCCATCTTATCAAAGACGATCTGCATGGACAGGAACAGGAGTCCCGGGCCGGAGCTGGTCTCGCCGCCGAGGAACGCGAAGCAGGCGGGCATAACGACCATGCCGGCCATGGTGGCAACGAGGGTATCGCAGATAACGACGATGACGGCGTTCTTCTGGACGCTTTCCTGCTTTTTCAGGTAAGAGCCGTAGGTGATCATTGCGCCCATGCCGAGTGACAGGGAGAAGAACATCTGACCTGCGGCAGTCTTGAGAACCTTGAGGAAGTCCTCCTTAAGCGGCTCGATATTCCAGCCGAACATGAACTTGTAGCCGCCGCCTGCACCGGGCTGGCATGCGACATAGATGATGACGATGAGAAGCATGACGAACAGAGCGGGCATACCGATCTTGCAGAACTTCTCGATGCCCTCCGCGACGCCTGCCGCGACTATCAGAGCGTTCAGTGCGATGAAGATGGCGGTCCAAAGGATCATGCTGCCGCCGTTCATGATGAAGGAGCCGAAGAAGTCGGCGATGTTGGCAACGCCCCAGGTCTCCCAGCCGAAGATAGCGGTCAGGTAGCCGAGCGCATAGCGCATAACCATGCCGCCGAGGACGAAGTAGAAGCACAGAACCAGGAAGGGGCAGATAACTGCCATGTAGCCGAGCCAGGTGAACTTCTTGCTGAGCTTGCGGTAGGCAGCGACAGGACTCAGGCCGGTCTTACGTCCGATGGCGAATTCGCCTACCATAACGGCGAGACCGACGAATACCGCAAGAACGAGGTAGACCAGCAGGAAGGCGAAGCCGCCGCTCATACCCATCTTGTACGGGAAGCCCCAAATGTTGCCCAGACCGACTGCGGAACCGATAGCAGCCATCAGGAATCCAAAGTTGGAGCCAAAAGAAGCGCGATTGTTTTCCATAACTTTCTCTCCTTAAAAATTAATGCTTTCGCTGGAATCTATTTTATTTGTTAAAAATATGATTACAATAGCTTTACCCCCAAATTAACGCGTTCTTAACGCTTATCAATAATGCCTTTACAGAAATTTATTAGATTTGCTGCAAAAATGGTAATAGTTTGTTCACAAGCATGGTCAAAATAACTCGAAAATACCCATGAGACACCATGAGCCGTTAACAAACAGGTCAAAAACACGTTAATTATCTTAGCGGGTCTGAGGTTGTGATGGGGCGTTTGGCTATAAATTCAGTTAATATGCGTATTATTAAAACGTATATGCCGGCAGCAAATGCATTTGAAAAACATAAAGACGCGAAGCAATAAAGAGACGCCGCTTATGCGGCGTCTGAGACTGTCAAAAAACCTATGCTGCTGAGCAAATACAACCGCGCAGCGGGGGAGCTTGAGGGGGCAAGGCCCGCCTCAAGTTGGATTATAGCCATCAAAAATGCCTGAGCCATCAGGCTTTTTGACACGCTCAGACGCCGCTTATGCGGCGTCTGAGCATGAAAAAGGAGCAGCTTTCGCTGCTCCTTAAATCGTATGTTATGCTGCTTGCTTTTTATCAGAAGAAGCTTGTTATCTGACCGTAAAGGACAAGGATCATGCCAAGCGGAGTGATGACCTTGTAGCAGATATTGAAGAATGTTTTGCCCCAGAACCTGTGCCCGGAGGATTCGCACTCCTCAACAACAAAGTCCAGCTTGAGCACCCAGCCTATCAGGAAGGCCATAACCATTGCGCCGAGCGGCATCATGATGCCTTCGGATAAAACGTCGTAGAAGTCAAGCCAGTCGCCGTTCCAGGTCTTTGCGGTCTTCAGATAGTAGGTTTCGGAGGAGTCAAAGGCGGCGTCATCGGCAACAGCGGTATAAATTCCGTCATCACCCTTTACATAGTAAGCGGTATCTTCGGCAAACTCCGTGATGTCGCCGGCTTCACCCCAGCTCATTCCGAGAATTTCGGCGGGAGTGCCTATGGCAGCGCCGCCGTTGGCGCCTGCACCCAGACCGTCAAGGCAGGTGGGCAGGCAGAATATGAAGATTATGCAGGCTGCGAGAATTGCATATTTTTTGCGTCCGGGAGCCTTGCCTTGCTCGACATTCTTGTCGACCTTATATGCGGTGATGACCTCGAGCAGAGAGATCGATGAGGTTATGGCGGCGATAAAAACAAGCGTGTAGAACAGGAAGCCCATGATATTGCCGACATAGCCCATGTTGTGGAATACCTCCTGCATTGACTTGAAGAGAAGTCCGGGACCCGCACCGGCATTGGTGCCGAGGAACGCGAAGCAGGCGGGAACAACGACCATTGCCGCCATGATGGCGACGGTGGTATCGCTGATGACGACAATAAGGGCGTTTTTCTGAACGCTCTCCTTTTTCTGAAGGTATGAGCCGTAGGTGATCATTGCACCCATGCCGAGGGACAGGGAGAAGAACATCTGACCTGCTGCGCTCTTGAGAACGAGCAGCCAGTCTTTCTTGAGCGGTGAGAGATCCCAGCCGAAGATGAACTTATAGCCTTCACCTGCGCCGGGCTGGCATGCAACATAGATAATGATGATGATGAGCATCACGAACAGAGCGGGCATACCGACCTTGCAGAATTTTTCGATGCCCTCGCCGATACCGCCTGCAACGATGGCGACATTAAGCACAATGAAGATTGCCGTCCAGAGTATCATCTGGCCGCCGTTCATGATGAAGAAGCCGAAGAAGTCGGCGATGTTGGATACTCCCCAGGTGTCCCAGCCGAAGATGGCGGTCAGGTAGCCTGCCGCGTAGCGCATGACCATGCCGCCGAGGACAAAGTAGAAGCAAAGGACCAGGAAGGGGCAGATGACCGCCATATAGCCGAGCCAGGTGAATTTTTTGCTCAGCTTTCTGTAAGCTGCGATCGGGCTAAGACCTGTCTTGCGGCCGATGACAAATTCGCCGACCATAACGGCGAGACCGACGAAGATACCCAGTGCAAGATAAACGAGCAGAAATGCGAATCCGCCGTAAGCGCTTATCTTGTACGGGAAGCCCCAAATGTTGCCCAGACCGACAGCTGAACCGACGGCGGCCATGATAAAGCCGAAATTGGAGCCAAAAGAGTCGCGATTGTTTTCCATAGCTTTCTCTCCTTTAATAATAGTGCTTTCGCTGATAACCATTTTATTTGTTAAAAATATGATTACAATAGTTTTGCGGGGATATTAACTCGTTGCTTATGGTTAGCGCAAATCTCTTTGCAGATACTTATGTGATTTGCTGCAAATTTGGTAACAGTTTGCTCACAAGCATGGTCAAAACGGCTCGAAAATACCGATACGTGTCTGCAAGTGGTTAACAGGCAGTCCAAACTTACGTTAATTTGCCTAACGCATCGTTTATTGCCTGACGCTCTACGGCTATGATTTTCGCTGATATACATATTACAAATATGTATAGGCAAAAATAAAAATGCAGCCGGTTTTACGGCTGCAATGAGTATTTGATTATTTTGATTATTAAGGTCAGACGTAGTCGACATTTGTGGAGTAGGAAAGCTTTTCGGCAACGGAGCTGTCGCTTGTTCCGGTTATGAGCGCGTCGCACTCTCTGAGATTTATGATGTGAGCTATCGAGCGCTTGCCGAGCTTGGAGGAATCGCAAAGTACATATTTGCGCTTTGCGTTTTTAAGCACCGCGCTTTCGACCGCGGCCACAGCAATATTATCGCTGTATACCTCGCCGCTGTCGTCTATGGCGTCGCAGCTTATAAAGGCGCAGTCGACGCAGATGCCGTTAAAGAAGTTGAAGGCCTCGTTTCCGATGATGGTACCGGTCGAGCTGCGGATTATTCCGCCGCAGATATGAACGTCAAGCGATGCGCAGCGAGCGAGAAAATCTGCCGCCTGCATGGAGTTTGTGTATATCGTAGCGGCGTCCATGTCGTCGAGAAGGTTGCTGAGCGCGTACACCGTCGTCCCGCTGCCGAGCGATATCGAGTCGCCGTCGTGCACCAGCTGCCTCGCACGCGTTGCGATGCGGCGCTTTTCCGAAACGCTTTTGTGCAGCTTGCTGTCGAAGGTCTCGTCCGGAAAGCGGTTTGCCGACATCACTCCGCCATAGGTGCGGATAATGAGCTTTCTGCTCTGCATGTCCGCAAGCTGCTTTCGCAGCGTCGAGACGGAAACACCGAGATTTTCGCTCAGTGCACTCACGGTCATTTCGCCGCGGCTTTCCAGTATGCTTATTATTTTCTGCTCACGAATACTGGTCTTCATATTTATCACTCCCAAGTCCGAAATTCGTGTTTTGTCCAAAGTACATTAAATGCTTAACACAATTATATGACGGGGATGTAGAAAAATAAAGAGTTTTTTTGTCGAATATTAATAATTTTTCGGGAACATTTCGCTCGAAATCAAAAATGTTCTGCGCGAAACACGCAAAATTGAAACTATCTTCCTTTTTGAACGATTTGCACCGCGTTCCGCGAGTTGACGAAAACGCCGTTTTCTACTATTTTTATGTTGCGGCAGGGAGACGCCCTGCCCGGCTATACACTTTTAATGATTTAGTATAGCACGATAATAAGGCGCAATCAATATTTTTCATAAGGAGACGAAGAAAATGAAACCAGAGATCATAATCATGCTGACTCACCACGACGTGACCGTGAAGGACGCGGGGGAGATATTCGAGCAGTGCAAGGATCTGCCGGTAAAGTTCTGGGGCTTTAAGAACGTAGGTCTGCCGAAGGACGAGATGAAGAAGGTAGCCGGAGCGATGAAGGCAGCCGGCAAGACCACCTTCCTCGAGGTCGTTACCTATGACGAGGCGAGCTGCCTTGACGGAGCGCAGACCGCGATAGACTGCGGCTTTGATTACCTCATGGGCACGGTGTATTACGATTCCGTTGCAAAGCTGCTCAGGGAAAACGGCATGGCATACCTGCCCTTTGTCGGCAAGGTATCGGGCAGCCCGAGCATACTTGAGGGCACGAACGAGGAGATTATCGAAAACGCGAAGGAGCTTATGGCCAAGGGCATCAAGGGCTTTGACATACTCGCATACCGTCACGTGGTAGACGGCGAGAAGCTGGCTCGCGAGTTCTGCGCTGCAATAGACGCGGAGATCTGCATAGCGGGCTCTATAAACAGCTATGCGCGCATCGACACCATGTTCGATATCGGACCCTGGACCTTTACCATGGGCTCTGCGCTGTTTGAGAAGAAATTCGTCGCCGACGGCAGCTTCCGCGATAACCTCAAGGCCGTCGCCGACTACATGGCCGCAAAATAAGCTTGCCAAAAACGTCAGGAACGTGATAAAGTAGTCCGACAAGGAGGGATGATCATGAAGGATCTCACAATAGGTCAGGCTCAGCGCATGACCGCACCTGCACCGTTTGCACTGCTCACCTCGATCGATAAAGAGGGCAAAACCAACATCATGGCCGTCTCGTGGTGGACGTATCTCAGCAACCATCCCGTGAAGCTCGGCGCATGCCTGAGCAACAAGGGCTACAGCGGCGGAAACATCCGCGAGAGCGGAGAGTTTGCTCTGTGCATAGTCGATCAAGCGCTTAAGACCGCGGCGCTCGGCTGCGGGATGTGCTCCGGCAGAAGCACGGACAAGGCCGCCGAGCTCGGCATAGCGCTGACCGATGCCAAGGCAATAGCACCCAAGGTCGTTGAAGCGAGCAAGGTCGTTTTCGAGTGCAGGCTCAGCGACACGGTAGAGATAGGCGATCACACGTTTTATATTGCCGATGTCGCCGCTGTTTACGGCGACGAGAGCAAAAAACAGCTCTATGCATACGACGGCTACGGCCGCCTCGGCACCGCAATAGAGGGCTGAACGCATTTTATAAGCTTTTTACACGGAGCACTACGGTGCTCCGTGTATTTTTACATTTTTAGGGCGTTAAGATACCAATGTGCGTTTTTAACAATTGAGACATAATTAATTTGTGCAAAAGGGCAAAAGATATGACGAAAACGGCAAATTCAGGCGGGGAAATTGTTAAAAATGCATCACTCTTTAGCTGATGAAAGTGTAAAAATTAATGCCGTATTTTTGTGAAAAATGCAGAAAACAAAAAAGCAAAACGCGCAATTTTACCTTTAAAATGAGCGAAATGAGAAAAATGGAAAAAACGCTGCTAAGTTAAGCGTTCTCAAGGCTTTTTGCGCGTGCGTTTTTTGTTTACAATCCAAAAAAACTGAAATATTATTATTGCATAAAAGGCTTCGCGGAATGCGAAACTCACAAGTGCATGCGATTTTAACAAAACGAAAAGGAGACGAAGAAAATGAAACCAGAGATCATAATCATGCTGACTCACCACGACGTGACCGTGAAGGACGCGGGGGAGATATTCGAGCAGTGCAAGGATCTGCCGGTAAAGTTCTGGGGCTTTAAGAACGTAGGTCTGCCGAAGGACGAGATGAAGAAGGTAGCCGGAGCGATGAAGGCAGCCGGCAAGACCACCTTCCTCGAGGTCGTTACCTATGACGAGGCGAGCTGCCTTGACGGAGCGCAGACCGCGATAGACTGCGGCTTTGATTACCTCATGGGCACGGTGTATTACGATTCCGTTGCAAAGCTGCTCAGGGAAAACGGCATGGCATACCTGCCCTTTGTCGGCAAGGTATCGGGCAGCCCGAGCATACTTGAGGGCACGAACGAGGAGATTATCGAAAACGCGAAGGAGCTTATGGCCAAGGGCATCAAGGGCTTTGACATACTCGCATACCGTCACGTGGTAGACGGCGAGAAGCTGGCTCGCGAGTTCTGCGCTGCAATAGACGCGGAGATCTGCATAGCGGGCTCTATAAACAGCTATGCGCGCATCGACACCATGTTCGATATCGGACCCTGGACCTTTACCATGGGCTCTGCGCTGTTTGAGAAGAAATTCGTCGCCGACGGCAGCTTCCGCGATAACCTCAAGGCCGTCGCCGACTACATGGCATCCAAGTAAACCGTATTTAACTGCATGCTGTGCAGATTGAATAATTTATAGGGAGGTACTATACTCGTGGAAGAAAAGAAACTTAAAAAAGCCCTGACTGCCGCAGGCATATGGGCGGTCGCGGTCGGCGCTGTTATTTCCGGCAGCTACTACGGCTGGAACTACATCGCGTCCGAAACCAACTTTACGGGCTGTCTCATAGCAATGGCTATAGCAACCCTGTTCTACATCCCCTTCGCATTCATGTTTGCAGAGCTCGCAACCGCTATCCCAAGCTCCGCAGGCCCCGCAGCCTACACCGAAAAGGCCTTCGGCCGCGGCGCAGGCTTCTTCGCAGGCTTCAGCTACCTCGTTGAATCCCTGTTCTGCACCCCAGGTATCTGTATCGCCGTCGGCGCATATGTTCACACCCTGTTCCCGGTCGTACCCGCAGTTGTTGCATCCGTCGTCGCATACCTGATATTCCTCTTTATCAATATGCGCGGCATCGAAGCAGGTCAGCTCATCGGCCTTATCGTCACCATCATCGGCGTTGCGGGCGTTGTATTCTACGCATGCATCGGCCTGCCCCACGCAGACTTCAGCCTGCTCGGAAAGATGGGCGATCTCGGCGGCGTAAAGGGCATCTTCGTTGCGATCCCCTATGCGGTATGGTTCTACCTCGCGTTTGAGGCAGGCGGCATGGGCGCGGAGGAGTGCAAGAACCCCTCCAAGGATATCCCCAAGGGCTTCATCGTCGGTATCTTCACCCTGCTCATCGGCGGTATGCTCATGCTCGTGACCACCTTCTCTCTCCTGCCCAAGGAGGAGCTTCTTAAGAACGATGCACCTATCGCAAACGTCATCAATCACCTCTTCGGCGAAGGCAGCACGATGAGCATCGTATTCATCGTCATCGCAATGATCGGCCTTATCGCATCCCTTAACGGCATCATCATCGGCCAGTCCCGTCAGACCTACGCGCTGGCACGCTGCAAATGCCTGCCCGGCTTCCTCGGCAAGCTCGACAAGAACGGCACGCCTATCAACGCCCTTCTCGTCACCTCCGTTATCGGCATCGTCCTGACCCTCATCGGCTCTGTTGACGTTATCGTCGTCATCGCAAACATGGGCTCGGCATTCATGGCTCTGTGCTGCTTCATCTCCTGGATAAAGCTCGCAAAGTCTCAGCCGGATATGCCCCGTCCCTACAAGTGCCCCAGGTGGCTCGGCTACATCGGCATCCCCTTCTGCATTATCGTTGCGTTCTGCTCGCTCTACAGCGCAGTGACCGCAGGCACTCTGTTCTACATCGCAGTTGCGTTCTTCGTGGCGGCAATGATCTACTACGCGGCAGTCTGCAAGAAGAAAAACGGCACCTTCCTCGTAGAGCCCGAGGATCAGTGACCGGCTCACAGGCAATATCATAAGTAACCAAAACGCCATAGCGGCATCGTCAAATGGCGGTGCCGCTATTGTGATCTTTATGAAAAGGAGCAAAAATAATGAGTTATGTAATCGGCGTTGACCTCGGAACGCAGTCGCTCAAGGGTCTGCTCGTCAATCCCGAGGGCAAGATCGTTGCTGAGGCTACCTGCGCCCACGATCCCATATACCCCAATCCCGGCTGGGCAGAGCAGCCCGTTGAGGATTATCTTCATTCCTTCACCACCGTCATAAAGCAGCTCATCGCGGACTCCGGCGTCGATCCGGCCGAGATCGGCACCATCGGCATGGACGCGATTAACGACTCGGTCATAGCGACCGACGAAAAAGGCAACGCCCTGATGAACTGCATCATCTGGCTCGACCGCCGCGCTGAGGCGGAGACCGCCGAGATAGCAGGAAATGTCGATCCGGCACGTGTTTTTGAGGTGTCGGGCCTCAACCTCGACTCGACTCACACCGCAGCAAAGATGCTGTGGATAAAGAAAAACAGACCCGAGGTCTTTGAAAAAGCAAAATACCTGCTGAATGTTGACAGCTATATGGTATACTGGATGACCGGCGCGGCTGTTGTTGACTATGCCCAGGCCTCGGCCTCGATGATCTACAACGTCGCCGAAAAGACCTGGTCACCCGAAATGGCGAACGTCTTCGGCCTTGATCCGGAGCTTCTCGGCAAGATCGTCAAGGCGGAGACCGTCGTCGGTACGCTTACCGCACCCATCGCCCATCGCCTCGGCCTCACGACCAAAACCAAGGTCATCTGCGGAACCGGCGACGAGCACAGCGCATGCCTCGGCTCGGGCCTCGTAAAGCCCGGCATGGTCTGCGATATCACCGGCACGGCGGAGCCCGTTGCGGGAACCTCCGCAAAGCCCGTATTCGATAAGAAGGGCCTTGTCGAGACGCACCATTCCGCCGATTCCCGCCTGTGGCTTATAGAGAATCCCGGCTTCGTATCCGGCGGCTCGACCAGATGGTATAAGGACACGATACTGCGTCTGCCGAACTACGACCTTATGAACACTCAGGCAAAGCGCAGTCCCATCGGCTCAAACGGCGTGACCTTCCTGCCCTGCATGGGCGGCGCGATGACCCCGAACTGGAACGGCTGCGCACGCGGCACCTTCACGGGTCTGACTCTCAGCCACACGCTCGACGATATGTCCCGTGCGGTGTTCGAGGGTATATCCTTCGGCCTGAAGGATAATGTAGACAGATTCGAGGAGATCGGCATGGACTGCTCGAGCGTCCGCATAGTCGGCGGCTCGACGAAGTCTCCGTTCTGGTGTCAGATGAAGGCCGATGTTCTCGGCAAGCCCCTGGTCGCGACAAAGAATCCGGAGGGTGCGGCCATAGGCGCTGCGATGCTCGCATCCGTTGCAGAGGGCAACTTTGCAAACCTTGACGAGGCGGCAGAGGCTATGGTCGAGCTCGGCGCGACCTACGAGCCCGATCTCAACAACAAGGCGGCCTATGATGAAGCATACCGGCGCTACTACGAGTGCTACTACACAATGGAGCCGTTCTTCAACAAGTATTACAAAGCGTAAATTAAAAAGGAAGTAATCAAAATGCTTGACAATCGTTTAATTGAAGCCGACGCAACAAAGCTCGACGAGCTGCGCGGGATACTCAAGGCGCAGGAGAATTCAGATAAGCTGTGCGGTATCGGAATGAAGGAAATTCACATCGAGCACGGTGCAGCAAAAAAGATCTGCGGGGCTGTGAAGAGCCTTACAAACGGCAAGAAGGTGCTCATGGTAACCGGCCCGACGGAGATCGTCGATGTGGACGGAAAAAACGTTAAGGAAGCGGTCAAGGCTTATCTTGACGCAGAGTATGATGTCGAGTGGCTTGTTATAAGCGAGCCGGACAGCATAGTTCACGCAACGCCTGAAAACGCGGCGAAGATCCAGGCCCACTTCAAGGGCAAGGACGTCGTTGTCGGCATAGGCGGCGGCACGATCTGCGACCTGTGCAAGTATTCTACCTATTATTACGACCACGAAAACCCGCTGCCGCTGGTCATCGTTCAGACCGCGCTGTCGGTAAACGCATTCTCCGACGACTCGTCTGTCATGCTCATAAACGGCGTTAAGCGCACCGTTCATTCACGCTATCCTCTCATCCTTATAATCGACCTCGATATAGTCGCCGCAGCTCCTGCGGAGATGAACGTAAGCGGCTACGGCGATCTTATCGCAACGTGGACAGCTCCCGTCGACTGGTATCTAGGGAATATCCTCGGCATGGGTCAGCATTTCCACACCGCGCCCTCTGACATGATCCGCACCCAGTGCGAGAGACTGCTTGAGAATTCCTCAAAGCTCGCTGCCGGAGACGCAAAGACTCTCGGTGAGCTTGCAAACGTCCTCACGCTCAGCGGCCTTTCCATGGGGCTTGCGAACGAAAGCTCTCCCGCCTCCGGCTCGGAGCACGTAATGAGCCATCTTATCGACATGGCCTCCGGCGTCCGCAAGACAGGCATCTGCTACCACGGCACTCAGGTCGCCGTGTCCGGCATAATGAGCGAGATCATCTGGGACTGGCTGCTCAACGACTTTGACCCTAAGAAGGTCGAGCTCGATAAGTGCTATCCGAGCTTTGAGGAGATGGAGCCGCGTGTGAAGGCGGCCTTCGACTGGCTTGATGATACCCACAACGCGGCTAATGAATGCTGGGCCGACTATCAGAAGAAGCTTCAGCGCTGGCACGACCACAAAGCAGAGTTCAAGGCCTTTCTTGAAAGCTTTGACGAATTTAAGAAGGCCGTCGCGCCCTGGGTCAAAAAGCCCGAGTATATTGCCGACTGCATGCACAAGGCAAATGCTCCGACCCGCTACTCGAAGCTCAACTTCCCCGTGGACGGGAAGACAGTCCGCTGGGCTATCACCAACTGCCACCTGATGCGCAACCGCTTCTCGGTCATCGATTTGCTGCACTTCACCGGCGTTTGGACGGATGAATTCGTTCAGAAGCTGATAGAGCGTGCGGAGGCGATGGACGCGGGCCTATGAGCTATGCGCCCGAAAGCTTTCTGCAGGGGCAGATAAACGCCCGTGACCTCGGCGGTATCAGGGCAGCCGGAGGCAGAACGGTAAAAAAGCACAAACTCATAAGATCGGGCGAACTCTCGAGGGCTACAGACGCCGACCTTGAAAAGCTGACCCACATAAGGCTTAAAACGGTCGTCGATCTCCGCAGCAGCTCGGAGCTGGCTCTTAAAAAGGACAGACTGCCGGACGGTGTACGGCTCGTGCACTGCCCGGTGGTGTCCGATCTTGTACCGGGCATAACCCGCGAATCCGTCGAGGATCCCTACGACGGCTTAAAGCGCGCCGACTATGCCCGGGATCTCAGAGAGGGCGGCATGGCTAAGATGCGTTCGCTGTATCCTATACTTGTCGGCAGCAGCAATGCCGTGCAGCAGTATCGCCGTTTCTTTGAATGCGTTCTTGATAACGAGGACGGGGCCATTCTGTTTCACTGTGCGATGGGAAAAGACAGAGCAGGAGTGGCTGCGGCGCTGCTGCTGTACGCCCTCGGTGCTGCGGCGAAGGATATCATGGCGGATTATATGTACACGGGCATTGTCTGTGCCGAGAAGATCCGCCGCGACACCGACGCATGCCGGGAGCTCACAGACGATGAGCAGCTGCTTGAGTCTGTGTACTGGCTTAACACCACGCACGAGAGCTATCTTGAGGAGATGCTAAAAAGCTGTACCGAGCAGTGCGGCAGCGTTGAACGCTATCTTGCCGAAAAGCTCGGCCTTACGCAGAGTAAGCTCTCGCACCTGAGAGCGATGTATCTTGAATAAAAATTATCCCACGGTCCGCCGGACCGTGGGATAATTTTTGCTTATGGTCAATGTGTATTGAAATAATCAACTGCCGCCTCATTTGTGAGAATGAGGTCACAGTCACCGTTATCCAAAGAGCTGAAGAACTCCGCCGCTCCGCCGTTAATGCGGGTTATCTGCCCGAGTCTGCGACTTAATGAGGAATTGTTGTTTATTGTATCGAGCGCCGACTGCGTCGTGCCGATGTACAAAAGCTTATCGCGAACGGAGCCCGAGCCGCTGCCTTTACCTGCGAGGACTATGTCGGTCGACATATATGTGACCAGTATCGTGTAATCAGGGCACTCGGTATCGAGCGCAACGCCGCCCCAGGCACAGTCTATGTTGCCGGAGTTTAATTCAACATACGCGTCCTCTGAATGTATCGGCTGTACCTTGAGCACCCATCCGAGCTTTTCGCAGACCTTGTTTGCAAGGTCAATATCAAAGCCGACGTACTCACCGTTTTTTGAAAAGCTCAGCGGCGCGGATTCGAGGTCAACACCGATAATGAACGTTCGCTCCTCGATATAGCCGAGCTCGTCGAGTGCGTCCTTTTTGGAAGGGAAATCGACAGCGCGGCTGCTTCCGAACCACTGCGAGCTCAGATCGTCAATAACACCCTCATAGGACAGCTCCCTGAGCGCCTTGTCGATGTAATGGTATGTCGAATCGCCGTTTCGAAAGCCTATGGAGTACTTCTGCGAGCCCAGCGATTTTACGACCTTATATTTTCCGCCGCCGCCGCAGGCACACAGACTCAAAGCAGCGGCCAGCACCAGCAGCAGGCATATTATTCTCTTTCTCATCGGGTACATACCGCCTTTCGGGAAAATGATACGCGAAAAGTGTTAAAAAATCAAGTCAGAAGGACAGTATTTTTACCCCTAATTACAGCGCTGCCGCTCAATTTCAGACTTGTCACCTGCGAGCCGGAGCAGGCAGCCTCGGCGCTCAGCCTGCCGCGAGGCTCAAACAGGCATACGCTTGCGTACTCGCCGTCGAGCTCCGCCAGATATGAGGCGACGGCGGCCGTACCGCTTGCGCATGAGCCCTCCCACACGGCCGTGCCGGTGGACTCGACGTAAACCAGCGGCGTGAGAGTGTTTTTATCCTTGTCAAAGAACATGAGTCCAAGCGCCTCGGAGCCTATCTGTCTGCACCAGGGACCGATGACGGCCTCCGCCTTTTCGCGTGTTAATGTACCGGCGGAGACAATGGCGTGGCATATGCCCGGAAAGCGAACGAGCGGAAGCGTATGGCAGTCAAAGCCGTCAAGAAAGCTGCACTCGTATATGGACTCCGGCAGGGGCATGCCTACCTCGCCGTCAAAGCGATCGGGGGCAGACATTGCGCCCGTTACCTTCACGGGCTCCGGAGCACCGGATACCTCGATGAGCATATCACCCGCATCAAGGCCGAGCTGTCCCATAACGACAGCCGCCGCCGACAGCGTCGCGTTGCCGCAGAATTCGCCGCCCATCATCTGAAGGTGCACAGAGCAGCAGGGGTCTTCGGGTACTTCAAGAAAGCCGACCTGCTCGGCCTCGGGATCACGCTCCATGAGGAGCGTGGCAATACGGCTCTGATCTTCTCTCGGCACAAAGCTGTCGACGATGAGCGTTATATTGCCGGACGGATCGATTTTTGCGTAGCTTATGTTCATGACTGACCGTAGTTTTTAAGAAACTGCTTTGTGCGCTCCATCTTCGGTGCGCCGAATACCTCCTCGGGATCACCCTCCTCGACGATGACGCCTCCGTCCATGAATATGACACGGTCGGATACGGCACGGGCAAAGGCCATCTCGTGCGTTACTATGACCATTGTCATGTGCTCCTCGGCAAGCTTCTTTATGACCTTGAGCACTTCGCCCGTGAGCTCGGGATCGAGTGCACTCGTCGGCTCGTCGAAAAACAGTATCTGCGGATCCATGGCCAGTGCACGCGCTATTGCGACGCGCTGCTGCTGACCGCCGGAGAGCTGGCAGGGGTAGGCGTCGGCCTTTTCCTCAAGGTTCATTTTCCTCAGCAGCTCCATGGCCTTCTCCTGCGCCTCGTCCTTACTGCGGCCGAGCACGCTTATCTGCGGATCGGTGAGATTTTTAAGCACACTATAGTGGGGGAAAAGGTTGAAGTTCTGGAAAACGAGGCCGAAAATGCTGCGAATTTTTTTGAGCTCTGCCTTACCGGAATAAACGGATTTGCCGTTTGGACCGATCTTTGCCGCGTATTCGCCGGAGTAGATAAGCTCGCCGCTGTCCATCTCGGTAAGCAGCGTTGCGCAGCGCAGAAGCGTGCTTTTGCCGGAGCCGGATGGACCGATGACCGACACGACCTCGCCCTCGGAAACGCTCAGGCTTATATCCTTGAGAACGTGGAGCGTTTCGTTATTGAAGCTTTTCTGAACATGATTTATTTCCAATATCTTCATCGTAAGCGCTCCTTACCGGTAATAGTTCATGGATTTTTCCGCCTTGCCCATGACGAAATCGACGATGGCGTTAAACAGGAAGTAGAATACGCCTGCGACGACGAAGGGCACAAAGCTCGTCTGCGAGTTTGCGAGGTTCTTGCCGATGGTGAACATCTCGACATATGAGACGGTGAAGGCCAGCGAGGTGTCCTTTACAAGGGTGACGACCTCGTTTGTTACGCTTGGCATGATGCGCTTTATGACCTGGGGCAGAATGATGCGGAAGAAGGTCTGCACTTTGGAGTAGCCCAGAATCTCCGAGGCCTCATACTGGCCGACGGGGATCGATTCTATGCCGCTGCGATAGATCTCGGCAAAATACGCCGCGTAGTTTATCGCAAATGCTATAACGACAGGGATAAGCTTGTTTTTGGAGACGGAAAACTGGAACAGATAATACGGACCGTAGGTCACAGCAATGAGCTGGAGCATCAGCGGAGTGCCGCGCAGGACGGATATGATGGCGCGGGTCACGTTTGAAACGACCTTGTTCTTGCTCATTCTGAGCAGGGCAACGACCATGCCGAGCGGCAGGGAGAACAGCAGCGTCAGAAAGAATATCGCGCAGGTTCCGCCCATGCCCTCGAGCATAAGGTTTATCATTGTTATTAGCTTCATAATATCCTCATTTATAAGATAATGTTAATGTGTATTAACGCGCACGATCCCGAAGGCGCTGCGCACCTTCGGGAAATGTGCCTTATGCTTTACTGATTACTTGTTGAGAAAGATCAGGTTGTTGACGATATCGGGGTACTTATCGGCGATCTTCTGATAGGTGCCGTTTTCAACGAGCTGATCGATAGCAGCTTGGATCTGGTCGCACAGCTCCTGGTCGCCGGAACGGAATGCGATGCCGTACTGCTCTGCGCCGAGGTTCTCGTTGATGATGGAGTAGCCCTCGTTTTCTGCGGCATATGCAGCCGCAACGGGGTAGTCGACGAACACTGCGTCAACGCTTCCGCCTCCGAGCTCGGTGAAGCAGCTCAGGAAGCTGTTGCAGGTAACAACGTTTTTGAAAGTGGCCTTGAGATCGGCGAGGTCACCGTCGAGAAGGGTCTGACCGGAGGTGCCGAGCTGAACGGCGACGGTCTTGCCTGCGAGATCCTTGGAAGAGGTGTAGCCGCTGTCGGACTTAACGAGAAGAACCTGAGTGTTATCGTAATAGGGCTTGGAGATGACGTAGCCTGCTTCCTTCATGCTGTCGAGGATAGTCATGCCGGCCCAGATGCAATCGCATTCCTTGCTGTCAAGCTGAACGAGCTTCTGATCCCAGTTGAGAGCGAAGAACTCCACCTTCCAGCCGAGCAGATCGCAGACCGCCTGAGCGGTTTCCACGTCGAAGCCGGTGTACTTGCCGTCGTCGCCCATGTAGGCATAGGGGGGATACTCGGGGTCAATGCCGACTACGAGAGTCTTGACATCGTCCTTCGTCTTGTCGTCGTTAGAGCTGTCGTTGCCGCAGGCGCACAGTGCGAAGACCATCATAAGCGCCAGCATCATAGCGATAATTCGTTTCATTTTCTTTTCCTCCAAAACGTGTCGTTGAGTTTTAGTTTGTTATCACGCTGCTATAATAACACATTAGCGAAATAAAGCAAGACTTTTTTGCGAATTTAACTGTGCGGTTTCTGCACAGCGATTTTGCTTACTTATTATAATAAAAAATCATGCCATCCGGCATGATTTTTTGATCTTATGAATTTTTACGCCGTTGCCGGAATGGCGGGCTCGGTGTTATCCGGCGTCGGACGCTTCATACCGACCTTAAGCAGCAGCGGCGTCACGAGGGTCGTGACTATGACCATGAGAACGACCGCGGGGAACATCGTTCCCGATATCAGTCCCGCCATGCTGCCCTTTTGCGCAACTATCAGCGCGACCTCGCCGCGGGACACCATGCCGAGGCCGATGGAAACGGAGTCGTAGGTTTTAAAGCCCGTGAGCCTCGCGCCGATGCCGCAGCCGATGATCTTGGTGACAATGGCGACGAGGGTGAGTGCGACGGCGAACAGAATGAGGTTGCCGTCAAGTCCGGCAAGCTCGGTTTTGATGCCGATGGAGGCAAAGAATATAGGGGAGAAGAGCATGTAGCTCATGGTATTTATACGCTTGACTATATAGGTTCGCTCCTCGCTGTGGTCGCTGAGCATGATGCCGGCAAAGTACGCGCCGGTTATATCGGCGATGCCGAAGAAATGCTCGGAAACGAAGCTGAGCAGAAAGCAGAAGGCCAGCGCGTAGATGGCTATGCGCCTGTGGATGCGGTCAAATCTCGAGCACAGTCTGCGAAACAGCCTGCGCACAACGACGGTCACAACGGCGAGGCAGATAAAATACGCGATGATGCGGACAAACACCATTGCCGGCTCGACGGTCGAGTCGGTGAAGCCGGTCAGTACGGTAAGAACGATGATGCCGAGCACATCGTCAATGACGGCGGCGGCCATTATTGCCGTGCCGACGCGGCTTTTGAGCTTGCCCATCTCGCGCAGCGTTTCGACGGTGATCGAGACCGAGGTCGCGGTAAGGACGACGCCGATAAACGCGGCCTTTATCATTTTAAGGCTGTCCGGCTCGCTGTTAAACAGCAGATAGCAGCCCGCACCGCCGAGAAACGGCACGATAACGCCGATCGTGGCTATGACGAGAGCCGACAGCCCTGTGTGTCGGAGCTCCTCCAGGTCGGTATCGAGGCCGGCCATGAACATAAGAATTATCACGCCGATCTCGGCCGTCTTTACGAGAAAGTCCGACTCACCGATGAGTCCGAAGCAGCTCGGCCCGAGAAGGAGACCCGCTATAAGCGCGCCGACGACCTGCGGCATGTTGACCTTTTCGCTTGCAATGCCCAGAACCTTGGTCGAAAGCATAATAAGCGCGATAACTACGAGAAAGCTGTAATCCATGTAAATTCCCCCCAAAATCACAGTTGAAATTATCAAAAAAACCACAATCCTGAGGCGTTCCGCCTCAAGCGCAAGGCGGATTTTACGCGCTTTTGCGGTAAATTGCAAGTTAATTTTTCGCTTCCGAGATGAGCGTAATTAATACAGCTATAACTTGACGGCATATCTGAATCACTGTGCAAAAAACGCACCGTAAAATCATACAAACTGTTGCATATGTACTTCAATTCCTATTGCTGAAGTGGTATATTAATATCACATTATTGATATAGGAATTACGGAGGTGATATGATGAACGTGACCAGCAAGGGCCGTTATGCGCTGAGGATAATGATCGACCTTGCCCAGCACAGAGACGACGGTTTCATATCGCTCAAAACCGTGTCCGAGCGCACGGAGCTTTCAATGAAGTATCTTGAGATGATAGTCGGCAGTCTCAAAAAAGCCGAGCTCGTTTTAAGCTCACGCGGCAAGGAGGGCGGCTATAAGCTCGTAAAAGACCCCGGGGACTATACGATCGGCGAGATCCTTAGATGCATGGAGGATAACCTCGCACCGGTGGCATGCATAAAGGAAGGCGAGATACAGTGCGACCACTCAGGCGGATGCCTGACGGTGCCGATGTGGAAGGAACTTGACGATATAACAAACGCCTATCTCGACACAGTAAGCCTTGAGGATCTGCTCACGGGCGAAAAATGGCGAAAAAAGACTTGACTTAGTTATAACAAGGTGCTACAATCCCCACAGAATTAATAGGATATATAACGCGAAAGGAAGATAAAAATGTTTGTATACGCAGATAATGCCGCTACTACCTGTGTCAGCAAGACCGCGCTTGACGCGATGATGCCCTATCTAACCGAGCAGTACGGCAACCCCTCGAGCCTGTATGCCTTTGCCCAGAACGCGAAGGAGGCGCTTGAGGCTTCAAGAAAGACAGTCGCCGACATTATCGGCGCACAGCCCAAGGAGATATACTTCACCTCCGGCGGCTCCGAGGCGGACAATCAGGCCATAGTTTCCATGGCCAAGGTCGGCGCTATCAAGGGCAAGAAGCATCTTATATCCACGAAGTTTGAGCATCATGCAGTCCTTCATACGCTCAAAAAGCTCGAAAAAGAGGGTTTTGAGGTCACTCTTCTGGACGTTCACGAGGACGGCGTTGTCCGCCTTGAGGACCTTGAGGCCGCAGTCCGCGAGGACACCGCGCTCGTTACCGTGATGTTCGCAAATAACGAGATCGGCACAGTTCAGCCCATCAAGGAGATCGGAGAGTTCTGCCGCGCAAGAAAGATCCCCTTCCACACCGACGCCGTTCAGGCAGCCGGCCATATGCCGATAAACGTTCAGGAGATGAATATTGACCTGCTGAGCATGTCCGGCCACAAGTTCCACGCGCCCAAGGGCGTAGGAGTCCTGTACGCAAAGAAAGGTATGCCGCTGTTCAATATCATTGAGGGCGGCGCCCAGGAGCGCGGCAAGCGCGCCGGTACCGAGAACATCCCCGGCATAGTCGCACTGGCGGCGGCTCTCAAGGAGAGCGTTGACAATATGGAGGCCAATACGGCAAAGATCATCCCCATGCGCGATAAGCTCTTCACCGAGCTCAGCAAGATCCCCCATTCCAAGATAAACGGTTCGCTCGAGCATCATGTTCCCGGCACTGTTAACATGTGCTTTGAGGGCATCGAGGGCGAAAGCCTCCTGCTGCTGCTTGACGCCAAGGGCGTGTGCGCATCGTCCGGCTCTGCATGCACCTCCGGCTCGCTCGACCCCAGCCACGTTCTGCTTTCTCTCGGCCTGCCTCACGAGGTGGCGCACGGCTCGCTGCGTCTGTCGATCGGCGAGTACAACACCATGGAGGAGATTGACCACATCATCAAGGTCGTCCCCGAGGTCGTGTCCTACCTGCGCGATATCTCCCCCGTGTGGGAGGAGCTCGAAAACGGCACAAAGAAGCATCTTATTTAATAAACAGCACATCGTGATATAATAGGAGGAACTCAGTTATGGCACTTTATAGTGATAAGGTAATGGATCATTTTCAGAATCCCCGCAATGTCGGCAAGATGGACGATGCCGACGGCGTAGGCGAAGTCGGCAACGCAAAATGCGGCGACATCATGAAGATGTACATCAAGGTCAAGGACGGCATCATCACCGACGTTAAGTTCAACACCTTCGGCTGCGGCAGCGCTATAGCAACAAGCTCCATGGCCACAGAGCTCATAAAGGGCAAGAAGGTTGAGGATGCGCTTGAGCTTTCAAACAAGGCTGTTGTTGAGGCTCTCGACGGTCTGCCCGCGCACAAGATACACTGCTCGGTACTCGCCGAGGAAGCAGTCGCGGCAGCTGTCAAGGACTACTACGACCGCAACGGCATAGCATACGATCCCGAGCTGTTCAGCAAGAAGCTGCACGACTGCGAGCACTGCGCAGAGTGATTTGAGCATAATAAGCATTAAAAATCCCACCGCTATGGCGGTGGGATTTTTGCATATATTCAGCTATTTCCATGCCTCGGGCAGGCAGTGCATACGCAGGGCATCGAGCATACGGAAGCCCTCGGCGTGGAGGGAAAGGCAGCGCAGACCGAAGTCAAGTGAGCGGATGCGCAGGTACATGGCTATCGCCCTGCCCCCGGCGCTCCCGTCGGGAAACTGACTCTTGTGGCAGTCGAATACGGCCGACAGCTGCCGCTTTAGCAGCTCTTTTGAGGTTTTGACATAGCGGTTCGGTGAGGCAGTCATATAATACGCTATCGCCTTCACTGGAGCTGGAGCCGCTCCACGGCGCCGCATTATGCCATCATACGGTGCAAAGTACGCGATCTCGGACGCGGCTCTGCCGACATTAAGGTGATCGGTGTGACACTCGCTTTTGACCTGCGGATCGGGGCAGAATATGACGTCGGGCTTAAATTCTCCGACGATCCCCGCAATTGCGCTTTTAAGCTCATTTTGCTCATAAAAGCCGCCGTCGCAGAACGGGAGAAAGCGAACGTCCGTAACGCCGAGTGCCGCCGCCGAGACCCTTGCCTCGGCCCTGCGCATCGGGATAAGCTCCTCCGGCGGAACGGTGTCGGAGCCGAAGCGGCCGTCGATGCAGCACAAAAACGCGACCGCCTTGCCCGACTGCACGAGCTTTGCCGCCGTCGCGCCCGCGCCGATCTCAATATCGTCCGGGTGCGGCCCGATGAACAGATACCGGTCAAAGCTATCAAGCTTCGGCAGGGGAGAAGCGATGCTTACGGCAAGTCCCGTTATGCTCATATCGTCTATCCCTTGCGCGCGGCTATCTCGCCGCAGATGCGCTCGTACTCGTCCTCATCGAGCCTGTAATGCTTTTTGTACAGGAAATAGCTCAGAAGCATCAGCACACAGGGGATGATGACCATGCACAGCAGCAGGGCCAGCGTTTTGCCCGGCTCTATACCGGCGATGATATTGTCGATGGCCGTAATCTTACCCTGCTCTGAGATAAGCTTGCGTGCGCACTCGTTTTCCAAGTCGGATATGCGGTTTGTGTACTGAGTTACGCCGAAGATGATATAGCTGAGGTTCGTCACGAGAACGATGAGAGCAGAGGACATCTTGGTCAGAAACGGGCGCAGTGATGTGATTATCGCCTCATCGCGTGAGCCGGTGCGGTATTCGTTGTATTCGACGGTGTTTATGATGGAGATCATCATAATGAGATAGTAGCCGTATTGACCGAAATTAGAAAGCGCGTAGCCGGCTGTTATGATCCAGAACTTGAGCATCGTCGAGGGCAGAGTGAGCCCGGCGATGAGCATGAGCGCATAGCCTGCCATCGAGATGCATGCGAGGATTGTCATGAGCTTTTTGCGCTTTATATGCCGCGAGATTGCGGGGTAGAAGATCATAAGAAACGCCGTCACGGACATCCCGACAATGGAAAACAGCGAGAACAGACCTCCCTCGTAGCCGAAGTCAAAATATATGTATGTTGCGCCTATACCGCCGACTATAAGGCCGTTGCCAATCTGCTGAAGCAGGAAAATGAGGCTTATCCACAGAAGCTGATCATTGCCGGTGATGGTCGTCCAGATCTTCTTGAAGCTGATGGGCGGCACATCGGCGTATTCGCGGTTTTCGCGCACTCCGAATATGGTAAAGCACAAGAACAGCGGCGCAATGATGCAGATAATCAGCGCGATGCGCCCGTAAGCAATGGTCGTGCTGCCCCCGATGGCCATATCTCCGACGGTGAGCATGGGGATGAGCACGCTTGCTATCGTTCCTCCGATGCCGGCAAACAGCGTTGCACGAGAGGCAAACTGGTTTCTCGCGTTTGCGTCGGTCGAAAGCGCGGGCACCATGCCCCAGTAGGAGATATCATGCATCGTGTAGGTTATCGAGTACATGAAATAGATAATTCCGAAGAACCAGACAAAGCTCCAGCCCTGAAGGTCGGTATTGAAGGCGAGGTACACTACGACAGAGGTCGAGAGTATTCCGATGACGAGCCAGGGCTTGAATTTACCCCAGCGTGTGCGTGTGCGCTCGATGATATTGCCCATGATCGGGTCGTTTAAAGCGTCAAATATCCGCGCTGCGACGACGATGGCGGTTATAGCGCCGAATTGCGCGTTCGTGAGGCTGCGAGTGAACAGAACAAAGGTTATGATGCAGCTTGTGAACAGGTAATATATCATATCCCTGCCGACGGTGCCGAGCGGGAACATGATAAGATTTTTCTTTCTCTGCCCGAGATCTTCCATTTCAATCTCCAATCCTAAGCCGACAGGCTTTCGGCTCTCGTCAGCTTATTTAAAGTAACTTCCATTTTATCAGCAGAGAGGAATAATAGCAAGGGAAACACGCCGCCGGGCATGATGAAGTTTGGGGCGCAAAATTGTTGCAGATGCACAAACGGCGTTACCTTCAATCGACAAGAGGACACACGGTTTTGACTGGCTCACATGCGTCCATGCTGCGTTGAAGCCCTTGCGAATATGTCGCCCATCAAAGAGAAAAAGGCGAAAAGCGCCGAAAAGGAACGGTGACAGGCGTGTGTGTTCTTGTCGATCGAAGGTATAAAAACGCGAAAATTCGGTCTTGCGAAATGCGTCGATATCGGATAGAATGTGTGTTGTTCAATTATATGCGAGGTGGTCAAATTGCAGCAGCTTATCGAGCGCATCAAGCGTGACGGCGTGGTAAAGCCAGGCGGAGTGCTGAAGGTGGACAGCTTTTTAAATCATCAGATCGACCCGAAGCTTAGCTACGACATGGCAAAGGAGATACACAGACTGTTTGAAAACGAGGACGTCAACAAGATACTCACCATCGAGGCCTCCGGCATCGGCATGGCCGTCCTGACGGGACTTGTGTTCGACTGTCCCGTGGTCTTTGCAAAAAAGAGCAAGACGATAAATCTCTCGGACGATGTGTACTCAACGACAGTGTATTCCTTCACGCATCAGGTCTCGAAGCAGGTGCTCGTTTCAAAGCGCTATCTTAACCCCGGCGACAGAGTGCTGATAGTAGACGACTTCCTTGCAAACGGCGCGGCGCTCGAGGGGCTGTGCGATATCGTAGAGCAGGCGGGAGCGACGGTCGTCGGAGCGGCAATTGCAATAGAAAAGGCCTTCCAGCCCGGCGGCGCAAAGCTGCGTGCAAGAGGACTGCGTATCGAGTCGCTGGCACGTATCGAGTCGATGAGCGACGACAGCATTGTCTTCTGTCAGGAATAAACATGCACAAAAAACGCAAAGAAAAAATGTTAAACTTGGCTAAAAACCAGTCTTGACTTTTTTCGACGCAGTTGATATGCTAAACGTGTTCCCGATAAAGGGCACGAAAAACAGAATATTTTCGATATATAGCAAATAATATGGATTTGAAGTCTCTACCCGGACGCCGTAAATGACCGGACTATCGAAGCTTAATACAGAGGGAGAAGCTTTTTTCGCTCTTCCCTTGGCTTTGGTGTTTATTTTCGCCGGTCACAGATCCATGTGTCCGGTGTTTTTTGTTTTTTATATTTGTATCAAAGCTCATATGAGCTTGATAATAGAATTTTTTGGAGGGTAACCGAAAGATGATGAAGAAGATTACTGCACTGCTTTTGGCATTGGCCATGGTATTTGCGCTGTGTGCCTGCGGCAACGGCGACAAGGACAAGGATAAGGACAATGACGGCGACAAAGCCAAGATAAAGGTCGGATTCATATTCCTGCACGATGAGAACTCCACCTACGACCTCAACTTCATGAATGCGGCAGAGGCTGCATGCAAGAACCTCGGCGTCGAGTATGTATTCAAGAAGAACATCCCCGAAGATCAGAAGTGCTACGACGCAGCTGCAGAGCTTGCCGAAGACGGCTGCAACATCATCTTCGCCGACAGCTTCGGCCATGAGCCGTTTATCATTGAGGCGGCAAAAGAGTTCCCCGATGTTCAGTTCTGCCACTCCACCGGCACGCTCGCTCACACCGAGAAGCTTTCCAACTACCACAACGCATTCGCTTCCATCTACGAAGGCCGCTATCTTGCAGGTATCGCAGCAGGCCTCAAGCTCAATGAGATGATCGCAAACGGCGAGTTCACCGCTGACGAGGCAAAAATGGGCTATGTCGGCGCATTCACCTACGCAGAAGTTATCTCCGGTTACACCTCTTTCTTCCTCGGCGCACGCTCGGTCTGCCCCAGCGTTACCATGGACGTGACCTTCACCGGCTCCTGGTACGATGAGACCGCAGAGAAGGAAGCAGCCAACACCCTCATCAAGAACGGCTGCAAGCTCATCAGCCAGCACGCCGACTCCATGGGCGCTCCCACCGCATGCGAGACCGCAGGTGTTCCCAACGTTTCCTACAACGGCAGCACCGTTTCCGCCTGCCCCAACACCTTTATCGTTTCCTCCCGCATCGACTGGACTCCCTACTACGAGTACGCAATCAAGGCAGTCATGAACGGCGAGACCATCGACACCGACTGGACCGGCACCCTTGCTACCGGCTCCGTTGTCCTGACCGACGTTAACGAGAAGGCAGCAGCAGAGGGCACCGCAAAGGCAATTGCAGATGCAACCGCAAAGCTCGAGGACGGAAGCCTGAAGGTCTTCGACATCACCACCTTCACCGTCAAGGGCAAGCAGCTCGACAGCTACATGGCCGACGTTGACACCGATAAGGACTACACGCCCGACACTGAGGCTGTAAAGGACGGCGCATTCCTCGAGTCTACCTACCGCTCCGCTCCTTACTTCGATGTTCAGATCGACGGCATCAACCTGCTCGATACCAACTTCGGCAGCTGATATACCGAATAAGCAACGTTAAATTAAAAGGAAGCTCCGCGCATACGGAGCTTCCTTTAACCGCTTAAGCTGACAGGCGGCAGGGGTTCGTCTCCCGTCAGCTTATTCGGCCGTGCAGGAAAGAGCATGGAAATATGCCGTGCTTTTTCCTGTGCAGCTACTATTACATATCGGGAGATACGAGATGGATAATAAAAACGCCGCCGTGAAGATGAGAAACATATCAAAATCCTTCGGCACGGTAAAAGCTAACGACAAGATTTGGCTCGATATATACAGAGGCGAGATACTTGCGCTTCTGGGAGAGAACGGTTCTGGCAAGACCACCCTCATGAATATGCTCTCAGGCATTTATTTCCCCGATGAGGGCGAGATATTTGTTGACGACAAAGAGGTCGTCATACGCTCCCCCAAGGATGCGCTCAAGCTCGGCATCGGTATGATCCACCAGCACTTCAAGCTTGTCGACGTTCTTACGGCGACAGAGAACATCATTCTGGGCCTTGAGGGGAAGGGCAGGCTCGACCTCAAGGCTGCGGCGAAAAAGATCCGCGAGATCTGCGACGCTTACGGCTTTGACGTCGATCCCGATCAGCACATTTACGAGATGAGCGTTTCGCAGAAGCAGACCGTCGAGATAGTCAAAGTGCTCTACCGCGGCGCGGATATCCTCATTCTCGATGAGCCGACGGCGGTGCTCACCCCGCAGGAGACCGATAAGCTTTTTGCCGTTTTGCGCAACATGCGCGACGCGGGCAAGGCGATCGTTATAATAACCCACAAGATGCACGAGGTCGAGGAGCTCTCCGACAGAGTTGCGGTTCTGCGGCACGGCCAGTTCATCGGCGATATGCCGACAAAGAACACAAACGCTCAGGAAATGACCAATATGATGGTCGGTCACGCGGTCGAGCTGAATATAGACCGCCCCGACCCCGTCGATCCCAAGCCGAGGATCGAGGTCAAAAACCTCACCGTGCGCAGTATCGACGGTATAGTCAAGCTTGATGACGTATCCTTCACCGCAAACAGCGGCGAGATACTCGGCATCGCGGGCATATCCGGCTGCGGACAGAAGGAGCTGCTTGAGGCCATCGCCGGGCTTCAGCCGACCGAGAGCGGCAGCGTAAGCTATATAAAAGACAACGGCGAAAGAGAAGAGCTCCTTGGCAAGGATCCGCTTTCCATAGCCGATCTCGGTGTTGTGCTCTCCTTCGTTCCCGAGGACAGGCTAGGCATGGGGCTTGTCGCAAATATGGATCTCGGTGATAACATGATGCTCCGCTCGTTCAGAAAGGGCAAGAGCATCTTCACCGACAGAAAAAGTCCCCGCAAGCTCGCTGAAAACGTAGTTGACGAGCTTGAGGTCGTAACTCCCGGCATAAGCACTCCGGTGCGCCGTCTCTCCGGCGGCAATGTTCAGAAGGTGCTCGTCGGACGCGAGATAGCCTCGGCTCCGACGGTGCTGCTCACGGCATATGCCGTGCGCGGACTTGATATCAATTCGTCCTACACGATATACGATCTTATAAACCGCCAGAAGCAGAAGGGCGTCGCCGTCATATACGTCGGCGAGGATCTCGACGTGCTGCTCGAGCTGTGCGACAGGATACTCGTCCTGTGCGGCGGCAAGGTCAGCGGCATAGTTCCCGGCCGCGGCGCAAAAAAACGCGAGGTCGGCATGATGATGACGAAGCTTGGAGGCGAGAAGGCAGATGAAAAATAATAACAGAGAGCCGCTGCTGCATATCGTCAAGCGCGGCGCACTGCCATGGTACAAGGCATGGGGCATCCGCCTTCTGGCGATAGTCATTGCGCTCATAGTCTGCGCGATAGTCACCATGACCGTTACCGGAGAAAATCCCATTCAGGTCTACGCAACAATGCTCGACAGCTCCTTCGGAAGCGAGCGCAAGGTCTGGATATTTGCTCAGAGCACCGCAATGCTGCTGGGCGTATCGCTCGCCGTAACTCCGGCGTTCAAGATGAAGTTCTGGAACATCGGCGGCGAGGGTCAGATCCTCGCGGGCTGTCTTGCGGCAGCAGCGTGCATGATCTGCCTGGCAGATACGGTCTCCAATGGCCTGCTCATAGCGATAAGCGCCGTGGCAAGCATCGCCGCGGGCGCAATATGGGGCGGCATTCCGGCGTTTTTCAAGGCAAAGTGGAACACGAACGAGACACTGTTCACGCTTATGATGAACTATGTCGCAACTCAGCTCGTTGCGTTTTTCGTTATCATATGGGAGGTGCCCAAGGGCGCAGGACAGATTGGCATTATAAACCAGAGCACCCAGATCGGCTGGCTTCCGCAGCTCGGCGGCAATAAGTACATGCTAAATGTTCTGGTCATCCTTGTTCTGACCGTTTTGGTGTATATTTACCTTAGCTATTCAAAGCACGGCTACGAGCTGACCGTTGTCGGCGAAAGCGAGCGCACGGCGCGCTACGTCGGCATAAAGGTTGAAAAGGTCATTATCCGCACGATGCTCCTGTCGGGAGCTATATGCGGACTCGTAGGTTTTCTGCTTGTTTCCGGCACAGACCATACGCTGTCCACCTCGCTGTCCGGAGGGCGCGGCTTCACGGCGGTCATGATCTCCTGGCTTGCAAAGTTCAACCCCATTATCATGATATTTGCGAGCATGCTGCTTGCCTTCCTCGATAAGGGCGCAAGCGCGATATCCACGAATTTCGGCCTGAACCACTCATTTTCGGATATTCTCACCGGACTTATCCTGTTCTTTATTATCGGCTGCGAGTTCTTTATAAGCTACAAGATAAGCTTCCGCAAGGCGGCGGGAAAGGAGAGTGCGGAAAATGTTTGATATAGTATCCTTCTTCCCGAGAGCCGTAATGCAGGGCGTACCTCTGCTCTTCGGCGGCACGGGAGAGATAATAACCGAAAAATCCGGCAACCTCAACCTCGGCATACCCGGCATCATGTATGTCGGCGGCATATGCGGCGTTATCGGCGCTTTTATGTACGAGCAGTCGACCGCTGAGCTTAACAGCCTTCTTGCGATACTTATTCCCGTGCTGTCCTGCCTGCTCGGCTCGCTGCTCATGGGACTGCTGTACTGCTTTCTGACCGTAACGCTCAGAGCAAACCAGAATGTCACCGGCCTTGCGATGACCACCTTCGGCATCGGAATCGGCAACTTCTTCGGCGGCTCGCTCATAAAGCTCACGGATGCCGAGGTCCCCTCCATTGCCCTGTCTGCGACAAGCAGGGTATTCAGCAAATCGCTGCCCTTTGCAGACAGCCTCGGCTGGTTCGGCAAGATGTTTTTGAGCTACGGCTTTCTTGCCTATGTGTCGATAATAATCGCCGTAATAGCGGCTTACGTCATAAAAAAGACCCGCGTCGGCCTCAACCTGCGCGCCGTCGGCGAGAGCCCCGCGACAGCCGATGCCGCCGGTATAAACGTTAACCGCTATAAATACATCGCAACCTGCATCGGCAGCATGATCGCAGGTCTCGGCGGCCTGTACTACGTCATGGACTATGCCTGCGGCGTTTGGTCAAACGACGCCTTCGGCGACCGCGGCTGGCTTGCCATCGCGCTGGTCATCTTCTCGATTTGGAGACCGAATCTTGCGATAATCGCATCGATACTTTTCGGCGGTCTGTATATCGTGTATTTGTACATCCCGGCGGGAACTCAGCTTTACATGATGGAGCTGTACAAGATGCTCCCGTACCTTGTCACGATTATCGTGCTCGTCGCTGTATCCATGCGCAAAAAGCGCGAGAACGAGCCCCCCGCGGCGCTCGGCCTTGCATATTTCCGAGAGGAACGATAGCTTTAACGCTCCGGTCTCTGCACCGGAGCGTTTGTTAATCTGCATTGCTTGCGCAACGGGCGGCTTTAGCCTATATTGGAGCCGTAAGGAGGTAGATGATATGTTCTCTGAAAACCTGAAAACACTGCGTAAGCAGAAGGGCTTTACGCAGGAGGAGCTTGCGGCGCGGCTGAATATTGTGAGACAGACCGTTTCAAAATGGGAAAAGGGTCTTTCGGTGCCGGATGCCGAGCTTCTTATACGACTGGCGGAGATACTTGAGGTTCCGGTCAGCACTCTGCTCGGGGCAGCCGTACCGAACGAAAAGGAGCCTGACGATATTGCGCGGCAGCTTTCTCATATAAATGAGCAGCTTGCCGTAAAAAACCGCCGCAGCCGCCGCATATGGCGCACGGCAGCCGCCGTGCTCATAGCGGTCGTTGTTATATATCTGCTGCTCATCGCCGTAAATATCATAGCATTTAACAAGTTTAGAGTAGATGATCCCGGCAGGGTGCAGGTGACCGACTATGTGGAGGTCATGCCGGAAAAGCAGAAATAGAAAAAAGGTGCTGTCTCATTGCGAGGCAGCACCTTTTTGATGCTCATAATGTCCCGAGGTAGCCCTCGAGAATAAGGCTCGCCGCGACCGCATCGACGGTTTTGCGGTGCTTTTTTTCCCTTTTGCCGTTTGCGCGGAGTATCGCGTGCGCCTCGACGCTGCTGCGGCGCTCGTCCCACATAACGACGGGAATGTCGGTTTTACTTTCTAAGAGAGCGGCAAACTCGCGGCATTTTTCCGCCCTTGAGCCCTCCGTGCCGTCCATATTCCTCGGCAGACCCAGCACAAAGCGCTCGACCGAGCGTGACCTTGCCTCGCGCACGATCTCGTCCGCCAGTGCATCTGCGTCCCACTGGTTTACCGTCCACGCCTCGCCGACGAGGATGTTCATCGCGTCCGAAACGGCAAGTCCGGTGCGCGCATCGCCGTAATCTATTCCCATGATCCGCATATCGTCACCTCACTTCAGGCCGAAGCATGCGCGTATCTGCCCGCATATGTACAGCGAGCCGAAGGCGCAGACCATAGCGTCCTGCTCCTGCGCGATATCACGCGCAAGGTCGACTCCGTCCTCGACGGTATCGGCAATGCTGACCTCACGGCAGCTTCCGCGGAAGAACTCGGCCAGTTCTCCGGCCGGGAGCGCACGCTCGGAGTTGGGCGTTACGCATACGCAGGCGTCAAACAGCGGCGCGAGCGTGGCGGCGATAGCCTTGTAGTCCTTATCCTTCAGAACACCGACGAGTGCAACGCGTTTTCTGTCGGGGAAATAGTGCTCCAGGCACTCGCGCAGAGCGGCGGCGCACTGCGGATTGTGACCTCCGTCGAGCACGAACCATGGATCGTCCGTGTGCAGAACCTCAAACCGCGCCGGCCACGCTACGGAATAAAGTCCGGCCTCGACCGCCTCGTCGTCGATATCCCAGCCCTGCTCGCGAAGAACATTCAACGTCTCGAGTACGGTCGCGGCATTGTGCAGCTGATGCTCGCCCAAAAGAGGTATCGCGTAGCTTGTGCCGTTATAGGAAAACACCTGCCCGTCAATGGAATCAAAATCGACTTTTATATCGTCAAAATCGGGAACATACAGCTCTGCGCTCATTTCACGGCAGACCTCGCGCACAATCTCCATAGTCTCGCCGTACTGCTGATACATGACTACCGCCGCGCCGTATTTGATGATGCCGGCCTTTTCATAGGCGATCTCGGACAGCGTTCCGCCGAGAACGGACGTATGATCAAGGCCGATATTGGCTATGACGCAGCATTCGGGGCAGGGGATGACGTTCGTTGCGTCGTATCTGCCGCCGAGCCCGACCTCAAGAATGACGATCTCGCAGCCGGAATCGACAAACCAGCGCAGCGCGGCTGCGGTCATCATCTCAAACTCAGTGGGGTGATCGTCCATCGCGTCTGCATGCCGCTTTATCTCAGTGACTATCTCGGCAAGCGTATTATCCTCTATCTGCCTGCCGTTTATCTGCATGCGCTCGTTGAAGCGGCGCAGATACGGTGAGGTGTAAAGTCCCGTCCTGAAGCCCGCTCTGCGCATGACGGAGGCGAGCATCGCACATATGCTACCCTTGCCGTTGGTTCCGGCGACGTGGACGAATTTCAGCTCCGACTGCGGATTGCCGAGTCTTGCGAGCAGCTCCGTTATGCGCTCAAGCCCGAGGCGTGAGCCTCTCCACGAGGTGCCGTTAATGTATTCAATCGCCTGTTTGTAATCCATATTTTGACCTTCATTTAATATATTTTGCGATAAACGCGTCTATTTTAGCTGCGTATGCCGCGCCGCTCGTGAACATTGCTTCTATATGCCGTGTGCCCTCGGTGAAAAGACAGTCCTTGTCGGTCGGGCAGGCATCAAATGCACGCGGTGCGTTTTCAAACGGGACGGTAGGATCGTCCACGCCGTGTACAAACAGCATCGGGCACCTGGCGTGCGCGAGATTTCCCATTACCTCCGTGCCTTCAAGCTCATAGCCCGCGACGTACCTGTTCATCTTTGCAATAAGTTCGTATACGAATCCAAGCTGCGAGCGCAGTATGGGGCGTGCGTCGATAAAGCCGCTGTCTTCAACGATGAATTTTACGGTATCGGGAACACGGTCGCTCATTTTCATGACCGTCGCTCCGCCGAGAGAAAAGCCGTGCAGCACGATCTGGATATCACGGCCGAGCTCAGCCTCTAAAAAATCGAGCCATTTCAGACAATCGGCGCTTTCAAAAACGTCGTAGCCGAACCAATTGCCGCCCGACAGACCGGACGCGGTGTTGTCGGGGGCGAAGATATCAAAGCCGCGGCTGTGGTAGTATTCGTGCAGCATGCCGGCGGTTTCCGCGTGCTCGGAGTGATAGCCGTGGACGATGAACGCGATCCTTTTGCTGAATTTTTTGCCGCAGGGGAAATAAAAGCCCTGCAGAGTCTCGCCGCGCTCGGACTGCATCGTATAGCACAGATGCACCTTGCTCTCCAAACCGTTTGCGTGCCTGTCGCGCCAGACATAGTATTCCGGGCAGTGCGTTTTCCTATCCAGCAGAGCCTCAAGCAGCGGCGGACGGCGGCGCGCAAAGATGTATCTGTAAACATCCCATACGGCAAGCAGAGGTATCGCCGCAAGCAAGTATTTTCTTTTCATATCAGTTCACCGGAAGGACAGCGCCGATGCTGGAGAGCAGCGAGAACGCGATAACGAGTATCTGAAATACCAGGGAACCGAATTTGCCGCAGATGGGTGAAGCGCCGGTGCGCTTGCGCGAGCGGTTGTAGGCGATGATTATGCCGATTCCGGTGACGATCTGAATGATGCTGGCAAAGCGCGTAAAGCCTACAAAGCTGCTGACGCCGAACAGAGCCAGCACAAGGCAGGGAAGGGAGGCCAAAAGCCAGCAGAGATTCTTGCTCCAGCCGGTCTGCTCGCCGACGATATCGCGCAGGTTCAGGGTGTTCGCCCAAAATGAGGTGGCAAGCGCCAGAAGCGTGAATATGTAGCCGATTATGGCGACCCAGCCGCCAAGATGCCGCGAAAGATCGACCAGTGCGCCGTCCTCTGTAATATCGCTGCCCGCGCCGAGCAGAGTCATGAGCGTTATAATAAAAATAAGCGCAAGGTTTATACCGAGTCCCGTTGCGATAGCCGAACGTATGCGTTTTGCGTCGCCCCTGAGACCCTTTACGACCTGCGGCGTGCTCATGACGGCCGACAGCGAGAACGAAACCATTCCGAACAGCGCCAGTGCGTTATTAAAGCCCTGCCAGCCGGAGGGGAGGGGGCTGACATCCCGCAGAAGCGTCGCAGCGAGCAAAATGCCGACAACGCCGACCATCGAGAACACCGCGATCTTTTCGCAGATGCCCACAAGCTTCATGCCCACGAACACGACTCCAGCGCCGAGCACATAAAATATCAGCATGCCGGCTATGTCGGGCAGCCCGAACCAGTTTCTGAACACCGCCGCCGCGCCTGTGAGAAACGCGCTGACGTTTACGATGACCGAAACGCCCAGCAGAATAAATGCCGTCCATGTAAAAACGGTCTTTATTTTGCCGGAAAAAAGCTCCGCGTCAAAGCATTTTACAAACTGTGCGCCGTCGTTGTTTAAACTCAGCTCCGCAATGAGAAAATGCAGAACGAGCGCGACCGCGTAGCCTATGAGCAGAATGAGTATCGTCTCGCGGAAGCTGTTATGCGCCGCAAGATATGGAACGGACAATATGCCCGCGCCGACGCCGTGACCGACAATTATGCTCGCGGCCTCCATGAAGGTAAGTTCGGATTCACCTTTTATATTCGCCATTTGCCTGACCTCCGTCAGTGATAATTTTTCACCATTTTACCACAGCGCGACGTGCATTACAATAGGAGCGTTTTGTGTTATGTAAACCCAAGTGTCAAAAAATGAGCAGCTGTTATGGCTGCTCATTTTGAATATTCTCTGCCGACGAGATAGTCGAGGCTGACGTTGTACAGATCAGCAAGCTTTACGGCAAGCTCAAGAGGAAGAGCTCTCTCGCCGCGCTCATATTTTGAATATAATGATTGGTCGCACATTAAAATTTCAGCGACCCTTTGCTGTGTAAGATCATGATCCTCGCGCAGATCACGAATACGGAGCTTCATTCGCATCACCATGCTTACTATACGATGCAAAATATGAGAAACTTGACAAATAGGACTATAAGTCCTATAATGGCGCTGGAGATGAGAATTATGCCTGATTATAAGGAAATGTATTTGAAAATGTTAGCAGCAAGTGAAGAAGCAATCAGAATTATAATTGAAGCACAGCAAGATTGTGAAGAAATGTATATTAAGGATTGTGAAGAAAACGATGCTGCAAAATAAAAACTGACGGACTAATTATTCAGTCCGTCAGTTTTTTGCTGCAAAGATGAATGCTCACTCCACACTAACGATTTTTCGCATGATTTCCGGCGGAAGCTTCACCACTTTCCGATCATAGGTTATGAGACCGTTGACCTCCTCCTCCACATCACTAAGCTGAGTATAAACTGCGGCGGCAAGACCCTGCTCATAGGCGGGCTTTATCTGCCCGGAGTATAGCTTCTCGAGCGCTCTTTGCAGATCCTTTTCACTCTTGAGCTTTTTGTAGCCGAAGTTGACACTGCCGAAGCTGTGTCCCTTGCAGCGAAGATTGTAGCCGCCGAACTCCGTTAGCATGACCGCACGGCCGAGCTTATCTGGCTTGAAGTTATACTTTTTGAAATAAACGTGAAGGCTTTTTGTGTCGCCGATCTTCTGATCGTGCCAGCCGGAGGCGTGGTCAACGGTGCGCGTAGGGTCGATGTTTACTATCTTGTCGGCGATACGCGCTGCGTCGAACTGCCCCCAGCCCTCGTTGAAGGGTACCCACATGGCGATGCACGGGCAGTTGTACAGAAGCTCTATCATTTCGTTGAGCTCTGTTTCGTATTCGACCCTGCCCTCGAGATCCTCACGTGCGAACAGCTTGTAGTTTTTGTCGCTCAGGTGTACACCGGTGACAAGCGGCGTTGAGATTACGGCCGGGTTATAGCTGCCGCCGCCGTTTATCATGTCCTGCCAGACGAGCATGCCGAGCCTGTCGCAGTGATAGTACCAGCGCAGAGGCTCGATCTTTATGTGCTTGCGCAGCATGTTAAAGCCCATGTCCTTCGCTGTTTGGATATCGAAGATAAGCGCTTCGTCGGATGGAGCGGTGTACATTCCGTCGGACCAGTAGCCCTGATCGAGCAGCCCGTTGTGGAAATACGGTCTGCCGTTTAAGAAAAGGCGCTTTACGCCCTCAGAGTCGGCCTCGACGGAGAATTTGCGCATGGCGAAGTAGCTCTCAACCCTGTCCTCGCCGCAGGTGACGGTAAAATCGTAGAGCTTGGGGTTTTCCGGCGACCAGGGTTCAAAATCGGGAACAGGGATCGAGGCGGGGAGCTGATACTGCCGCCCGTCAAATATGGCATAGGCGCGGCTGTCACCGACAGTGTCGGCGCGCACGTTAACGCAGGCCTTGTCGAAATCCGGAGTTATGTGCAGCTGTCTTATGCAGTCGTGCGGTATGCACTCTGCCCAGACCGTCTGCCAGATGCCGCTTTGGGGCGTGTACCATATGCCGCCGCGCTTGAGCCTCTGCTTGCCGCGGGAGTGATACGATGTGTCGCTCACGTCGCGCACGCTCAATGATATCTCGTTTACGTCCTTTGAAAGGAAGCCCGTGGCGTCAAACTCAAACGGCAGATAGCCGCCCCTGTGGCGAAATGCGCGCAGCCCGTTTATATAAACAGTGCAGCTTTGGTCGACAGCACCGAAGTGCAGTATGACGCGATCGCCCTCGGCGAAATCCGGCTTTGCCCAGTCGCGCCTGTACCACAGATACTCATCGGGACTCAGAATGCGTCCGACGCCGGACAGCTCGCATTCAGGCGAGAAGGGGACGAGTATTTTACCATCCCACTTATCAGGCTGCCTCTCACCGGCAGCCGTGAAGGCATAGTCCCACAAACCGTTGAGATTGATAAACGATGTGCGCCGCATCTGAGGACGAGGATATTCCGGAAGTACATTGTCCTTGTCGAGCTTTTCGCCCCATTGAGTAAGCATGGCAGACCCTCCGATCAAATTATTAAATACATAATACAATAATACAGCATAAATGAGCTTTTGATAAGCCCCATTTTCAACAAAACGCAATTGCGGGCCGAATATTGACAATAAAACCACAAGAGGCATAAAATGCGTTAAAATATGTGCAATTGTTAATCATTTGTCATGATAAAGTGCCGAAAATCACAAAAATTCGACGAAAATCGAGTCATTGATTGTAGACACAAAACATAGTTTGTGCTATATTTAAGTTTGCATAAATTAGAGAGGTGATGTAAATGCCCTATAAGTTCCGCGGTGGCGTACATCCTGATTACATGAAGGCTCCCGAAGAGCCTGTTGTGGTCATTACCCCGCCGCCCCAGGTCGTTATACCGATGGCACAGCACATCGGCGCACCTTGCCAGCCTATAGTCAAGGTCGGCGATTATGTAACGATGGGCCAGAAAATAGGCGACAATCCCGCGCCTGTTTCCGCCCCGGTGCATTCTCCCGTTTCCGGCAAGGTCATAGCGATCGAGCCCAGACCCCATCCTCTGGGCGATATGATCCCGGCCATCGTTATCGAAAACGATTACCAGGATACCCCCTGCACGGATCTCGCTCCCCTGACCGAGGAGCAGCTTAAGGATCCGGAGGCGATCCTTGCCCGACTGCGCGAAGCAGGTATCGTCGGCATGGGCGGCGCAATGTTCCCAACCGCATTCAAGATCAGAGGCGGCCTCGGTAAGGTTGACACTCTTATCATCAACGGCGCGGAATGTGAGCCTTACCTAAACGGCGACCACTGGACGATGAAGCTGCATCCCGAAGAGCTACTCAAGGGCATCGAGCTTGCACGTATAGCCAGCGGACTGGACAAAGCTTATTACGGCATTGAGAAGAACAAGATGGACGCTATAGAGCTTCTCAATTCCAAGAACCCGGCGCAGTACGGCGTTGAGATCGTACCCGAGGACGTCAAATACCCCCAGGGCGCGGAGAAAATGCAGATCAAGGCCATTACCAACCGCGAGGTCAAGCCCGGAGGACTGCCCGCAGGCGTCGGCTGCAATGTTGTGAGCACCCAGACTGCGTACTCTATCTACAAGGCGTGCTATCTCGGCATTCCCTGCTTTGAGCGTATACTCACCGTCGGCGGCTCCGCCATAGATAAGCCCCACAACCTGCAGTGCCGCGTGGGCACATCCTTCCGCTATATCGTCGAGCAGTGCGGAGGCTTTGTAAAGACCCCCAAGAAGATAGTTCTCGGCGGACCTATGATGGGCCTTATCGCAACGAACATCGACGCTGTAAACATCAAGGGCACAGCCGGTATCCTGTTCTTCACTGAGGAAGAAGACAGAACCGTTGAAAATCCCACCTGCATACGCTGCGGTAAGTGCATCACCGTATGCCCCATGGGACTTGAGCCTGTTTACATGTATGCATACTTCAAGAAGGGCGACTTCGAGAATATGAAGAAGTACCACATTCTTGACTGCTTCGAGTGCGGCAGCTGCTCTTACAACTGCCCCGGCAGAATGCCGCTGACCCACTCTTTCAAGACCGCTAAGCTCCTGTTCGCTGCCAAGGCAGCCGAGGAGAAGGCAAGAGCGGAAGCTGCCGCAAAGGAGGCCGAGAAAAAGTGAAAGCAAAAGAATATACGTTTGACGCTTCCTATCAGCCTCAGGTAAGGACAAAGACCGATACCTCGCGCATCATGCTGGACGTCATAATCGCACTTGTGCCGGCAATGGCCGTCGCGGTGTATCAGTTCGGCTTCAGAGTGCTCGCGCTGATTGTCGTGAGCGTTCTGTCCTGCGTGTTCTTCGAGTGGGGCTACCGCAAGCTCATGAAAAAGCCGGATTCCATCGGAGACCTGTCCGCATGCGTTACCGGCGTTCTTATCGCAATGGTCATCCCCTCCGGTGCCCCCCTGTGGATGCCGGTGGTCGCGGCCGCGTTTGCAATTGTCGTGGTAAAGCAGCTTTACGGCGGCCTCGGCAAGAACTTTCTCAACCCCGCGCTGGCATCGCGTGCGTTCCTCATGGCCTCCTGGCCTGTCATCATGACAACATGGGCAGTCCCCAAGGCTCTGCAGGGCAGCGTTGACGCAACCACAATGGCGACTCCGCTCAGCTATCTGAAGGCCGGCGAGGCTCTGCCCGATACTCTCAGCACCGTCAACATGCTTTTGGGCAACGTGCCGGGCTGCATTGGCGAGATAAGCGCGGCAGCACTGCTCATCGGCGGCGCGTATCTGCTCATCCGCAAGGTAATAAGCTGGCGCATTCCCGCTGCATTTATCGGAACTGTTGCGGTCGTTACCTTTATATTCCCCATGCACGGCGCTTCTAATTTCGACTGGATGCTCACAAACCTCCTGTCCGGCGGTCTGCTGCTCGGCGCCTTCTTCATGGCGACCGATTACTCCTCCAGCCCCGTAACGCTCAACGGCCAGCTCCTGTATGGCTTCGGCTGCGGCGCTCTGACTGTACTCATCCGCTATTTCGGCGGCTTCCCCGAGGGCGTTTCCTACGCTATCCTCATCATGAACCTGTGCGCATGGGCGATCGATAAGGGAACCCGCGGCCGTCAGTTCGGTGTGACCAGTGAAGACATCAAGGCAGCGAAAAAGGCAGCAAAGGAGGCAAAGGCGCAATGAAAAAGATTCTTAAGCTTACAGGCATCCTTTTCCTCATCTCCGCTATCGTGGCAGGTGTCCTCGGCGTTGTATATGAGCTCACCGTTGACAGGATATCCGATATCGCAGCGCAAAAGACTGCGGACGCATATGCTGAGGTACTCAGCGCGGATGATTACAAAGAAGTTCCTTACACCGGCAGTGATGCCGCCATTGATAAGATCTCCGAGGCTTATGCCGAGGACGGAAGCCTCTCCGGCTATGTCGTAGAGACCACCGTTACCGGCAGCCAGGGCAGCATCACCATCATCATCGGCGTTGATACCGACTATAAGTGCACCGGCATATCCATCACCAAGTCAAGCGAGACCTCCGGCCTCGGTGCCGTTGCCTCCAGCCCCAGCGACAAGGGCGTTGCGTTCCGCGAGCAGTTTGTCGGTCAGGGCTCGGATGCTGCTCTTACGAAGAAGGGCGGCAGCATAAACGCGCTTACCGGTGCGACTATCACATCCACCGCAGTCACCGGCGCAGTAGCCTCCGCTACAGCGGCCTGCGAGAGTCTGGGTTAAGGAGGTAGACTTAAATGAACATTAAAAAGCAGTTTAAGGAAGGCCTTATCACCAACAACCCCGTTCTCGTACAGCTCATCGGCATGTGCGCCACCATGGCGATCACGACGAGCCTTTTCAACGGCGTTGGTATGGGTCTGTCCGTTCTCATCATTCTGACCTGCTGCAACGTTGTCGTTTCGGCCATCAGAAAAGTAATCCCCAACGAGATCCGCCTTGCAATATTCGTTGTTGTTATCGCGGGCTTCGTTACCATAGTTGACCTGCTGCTGCAGGCCTTCGTTCCTGCGCTGAGCGAGGCGCTGGGCGTATTTATCCCGCTTATCGTCGTTAACTGCATCATCATAGGCCGTGCAGAGGCCTTCTGCCAGAAGAACACGATCGGCGCATCCTTCTTCGACGGCATATTCCAGGGCCTGGGCTATACCATCGTTCTGATCGTTATGTGCTTTATCCGTGAGCTCCTCGGCTTCGGCACCATCGGCGGCGGCCTTCTCGATCCCGTCAAGGGTCTCACTCTCGACGGTACCGGCGCAGGCTTTGCCGTGTTCGGAGCCGACTTCCAGGGTGCAATGGTTCTGACCATGCCCTTCGGCGGCTTCCTTACCCTCGGCTGCCTGATCGCGCTCATGCAGTATGCTCTGCGCAAGTCTGCCGAAAAGAAAGCAAAGAAGGAGGCTGAGAGTAAATGACAAGTACAGCTTCCATTATCACCATCGCCCTGAGCGCGATACTGATAAATAACTTCATCTTCTCGCAGTTCCTCGGCTGCTGCCCGTTCCTGGGCTGCTCGAGCAAGGTCGATACCGCGATCGGCATGGGCCTGGCGGTCACCTTCGTTATGGGTCTTGCCTCGGCAATATGCTGGGTCGTCGATACCTATATCCTCGTCCCTCTGAATCTCGGCTTCCTTGAGACGCTGGCTTTCATCCTCATCATCGCCGGACTTGTTCAGTTCGTCGAGATGTTTCTGAAGAAGTCCATCCCCTCGCTGTACTCGGCACTGGGCATTTACCTGCCCCTTATCACCACCAACTGCGCGGTTCTCGGTGTTGTTCTGCTGAATGTTCAGTACAAGTTCAACTTCATCCAGTCTACGCTCTACGGTGTGTTCGGCGGCCTCGGCTTCCTGCTGGCCATCGTTCTGTTTGCTTCCGTGCGCGAGCGCATCGACTTTGCGGAGTATCCCGAAAGCTTTGAGGGCTTCCCGATCTGTCTTGTGTCTGCGGCTCTGCTCGCTCTGGCCTTTATGGGCTTCAGCGGCATGAATATTCCGCTTTAAGGAGGGCTCGGATATGGATTTTATGGTTATTCTTAAGTCCCTTTTGGTTCTGGGCATTTTGGGCGGCGTTTTCGGAGCAATCCTCGCAGTTGCATCGAAGATATTCTATGTTGAAGTCGACCCCAAGCAGGAAGAAGTCAGAGAGTGCCTGGCCGGTGCAAACTGCGGCGGCTGCGGTTACCCCGGCTGCGACGGCTATGCCGCCGCGGTAGCAAAGGGTGAAGCGCCTGTCAACAAGTGCGTTGCAGGCGGTGCCGAGGCTGCTGCTAGGATCGCAGAGATCATGGGTGTTTCCGCGGGCGACATGGAGAAGATGATTGCATTCGTCCCATGCTCGGGCACCGAAGGTCACGCATCTAAGCGCTTTAACTACAAGGGGCCCAAAAACTGTCAGGCAGCGATGCTGTTCGGCGGCAAGAGCAACATGGATTGCCGTTTCGCCTGCATCGGCCTTGGCAACTGTGCAAATGCCTGCCAGTTCGGCGCAATGAGCATCGTTAACGGCGTTGCGAAGGTCGACCGCGAAAAGTGCGTCGGCTGCGGCGCGTGCGTTGACGCATGCCCGAAGAAGATAGTCAAGCTCGTTCCTTATGATCAGCACGTTCTCGTCGCTTGCTCCAGCTGCGATAAGGGCGCTGCCGTCATGAAAATCTGTGACGAGGGCTGCATAGGCTGCATGAAGTGCCAGCGCGAGTGTCCTGCCGACGCGATAGTCATCAAGGATAATCTCGCACGCATCGATGTCTCCAAGTGCGTACAGTGCGGACATTGCTCCGACATCTGCCCGCGCCACATCATCAAGGTGCAAAACTGATATTGAACAAAAACTCCAAAAAGCTCCTGCCTTACTGAGCAGGAGCTTTTTTGCATAAAAATAAGCGAGCGAGGCAGAATATGAAAAAAGCCATCGGAGTGATAAGCATGAGTGTTAAGCATAAAAAAATTATCCTCGCAGTCGCACTGATATTTGCGGTAAATATTCTGATAATCGCACTTGCGCAATCGGCGGACGCTGCACTGTATAAGCGTGGCTCGTCGGGCGCAACCGTAACGCAGATACAGACGCGTCTTAAAAGCTGGGGTTACTACAGTGGCAGCGTGGACGGCATCTACGGCAGCGCGACCGAGCGGGCAGTTAAATATTTTCAGCGCAAAAACGGCCTGACTGTTGACGGTCGGGCGGGGGATAAGACCCTTGCCGCGCTCGGTATTTACGAGCAGTCGGGCTCAGGCTCTGCTGCCTCGGGCGACGTGTATCTGCTTGCACGGCTTATCTCCGCCGAGGCACGCGGCGAGCCGTATATCGGTCAGGTAGCGGTCGGCGCGGTGGTCTTGAACCGCATCGACCACCCGTCGTTTCCGAATTCACTCTCGGGTGTGATATACCAAAGCGGCGCGTTCTCCTGCCTTGATGACGGACAGTTTGATCAGCCAGTTGCCGGCAGCGCCTACCGCGCCGCACGCGAGGCCCTGGCAGGCTCCGATCCGACAGGCGGAGCGATATATTATTTTAACCCTGCCACCGCGACAAGCAAATGGATATGGTCGCGTCCGCAGATGCTAACGATCGGCAGCCACATATTTTGCGCTTGACTTAAAATAGGGAAGATAATAAAATAAAAGAAATCGGCGTCTCAACGCCGTACATAGAAAGGTGAGAAGTATGAACAAATGCCCAAGATGCGGAACCTATATCCCTGACGGCGGCAAGGTCTGCCTTTCCTGCGGCTGGAAGCCCGACGCAGGCGATAGCTTTATGGATAATCCTATACTTAAATATATGCAGGAAGCCTTCAACTCGGCAAGCCCCGAAATCACCGAGAATGATAAGATCCCCGACGAGTTTAAAGAGCGTGATCTCGCGGCTGTCGGCTATATCGGCCCGGTATTTCTGTATTCACTTATTAAAAACAGCGGCTCGGAGCTTGTGAAATACCACGCCGGGCAATCGGCCATGTTGCTTGTCATGCACATGCTCAACGGCGTGATCGGTATTGTGCCCTACGTCGGCAAGCCACTTAAAAGGCTCAACACCATGCTGCTTGTCATTCTGGCCTTTCTCGGTGCTCGCAATGCCTATTTCGGAAGAAAAGAGCCTGTGCCTTTTGCGGGACAGATTATTTCTTCGATAATGGGGGCAATTTGATATGAAATTTGTTACATATAAATATACGGGCGCGGAGCACGTCGGCGCTCTGACGACCGATGAAAGCGCAGTTATCCCGGCGTCCGAGCTCGGTCTCAAAGCCGAAAGCATGCTCGAGCTTATAGATGAGCTCGCCGGCAAGCTGCCCGCAGTGCCGGAAAAGGCAAAAGCACTGCCTATCGGCGACGTTAAGCTTGAAGCTCCCATACCAGAGCCGCGGCAGGATATTATCTGCCTGGGACTAAACTACCGCGATCACGCCGAGGAGGCGACCCGCGTAGACGCGGTGTTTGATGTGCAGCGCGGCGATGCGGTGTATTTCTCCAAGCGCCTTCAGCGCGCAGTTGCACCGGGAGATAGGATAGACGGGCATTTTGATATCTGCGACAGCCTTGACTACGAGGTCGAGCTTGGCGTCGTTATCGGCAGGGACGCGAAAAATGTTAAGGCGGCCGAAGCGGGTGAGTATATCTTCGGCTACACTATAATCAACGACGTGTCTGCACGCAATCTTCAAACGCGCCACAAGCAGTGGTACTTCGGCAAAAGCCTTGATGACTTCACGCCCATGGGTCCATGTATCATCTCGGCCGAAACCGTCGGCGCAATGCCCGAGCTTGGCATCCGCTGTTACGTTAACGGCGAAAAGCGCCAGGACAGCAACACGCGCATGATGATCTTCGACATCCCTTATATAATCGAAGAGCTGTCGGCCGGCATGACGCTCAAGGCCGGAACAATCATCGCGACCGGAACGCCCAGCGGCGTTGCTCTCGGTATGGAGCCATCCGTGCAGAAGTATCTTGAATCCGGAGATGTTGTCCGCTGCGAGATCGACGGAATAGGCGTTCTGGAAAACGTCATAGCATAATGAACAAAAGCTGCCACGGACATCCACGGCAGCTTTGCTTATTGAAGCATATCTTGCGATTTTTCAAGTGAAAAAACACAAGATTTAGAGCTTGCAGATTGATTAAAAAAAGATGCAAAAATGTTTCAAAAACACCTTGACATTTGCACTTTGCGGTGCTATTCTAACTAAGCACTTCGAAAAATGACCTAAAAGAGCGAAAAGAAAAACTTAAAAAGTTTTGAAAAAAGTTCTTGACAAGTCGCCTCGAATTTGCTAATATATAAAAGCTCACCGCATGGCGGTCGGGCGAGTGTACCTTGAAAATTAGATAATGTAAGAACAGCTTATGCTAAATAAGCACCGGAA
>OLGB01000256.1_pt1 | contig 79621 bp, 74 predicted proteins | sample 1605691 | NCBI WGS metagenome assembly OLGB01 (sample SAMEA3888925, study PRJEB22519) | human gut metagenome | biome: human gut; feature: human-associated habitat; material: faeces | place: Denmark | collected 2010
CAGTTGGTTAGAGCAACCGGCTCATAACCGGTCGGTCCTGGGTTCGAGTCCCCGATGGCCCACCAATTTTGTAGGGGTATAGCTCAGCAGGTAGAGCAGCGGTCTCCAAAACCGCGTGTCGTGAGTTCGATTCTTACTGCCCCTGCCACTCAAAAGTCCGTAGATACGTCATCTACGGACTTTTGTTTTATATTTGTATTTTGATAAATGGGTGGTTTGTGCACCAAATGTACACTATTGCTCCCCCAATTAAACTTTGCCACAAAAATGGTCTATATTAAGCAAATAATCGTAAAATGGGGATTTGTTATCTATAAACTCATCCCAAATGGCAAGGTTTAGTTGGATTATCAATATTAGTGTTATAATGGTAATTATTATAAACTGTTGTGATGTATCTCGTTTTCAATAGATTATTGAATCTGGTTGGGGTTAATCTTTTTATTGTTTGAAATAAGTCAATATGTACCAATTGAAAGGCTGGTAAGTAATAAAATTTTTTTCATATGAGGGCGGCAGATATTACGGGAAATGCAAGAACAGCAACTGCTTTTTTTCGATAAAACACGGATGCTGTCCGTACTTTTACACAGATAATAGTATATAATGATAATAGGCAGAAAAAAGCCGGTTATTTCATATACAGGAGGTTTCAGATATGTTCGATTTTCTTAAAAAAGATTTTTTTGACATCAACTGTGACGAAAAAGTGGATGGGTTTGAACAGTTCCTTGAATATGAAATTCTTATGGACGATGACGAGGATGAGTATGATGATGAGGAGGAGGATTTCGATCTCTTTGATGATGAATGAAAATCACCGGAATCATAAAGTAATAGTGAAATGGGGATATATAACGAAGGCTTTTATGCCTTATTAGCACCTTCGATTAAGCCTGAGCCACCGCAAGGCAGCATTGTGAAGATACCAACAGCGAATGCACTGTAAGCATTTTCGCTTAGACCAAGAAAGGTTATACGGTGATAATATGAAAAAAATCAGCAGACAACAAATATAGAAAGATCGGCAAATATCAAGCAGGAGCTTTCGATTGACGCTATGGCGGAAATCGTAGTAATGCTCATTAAAGCCGTGGAAGAGGGAAATGAGATCGTGAAGAAAGAGCAGGAATAAAAGTGGAACTATAATATTTAGTATAAGTTTACAGGTATCCTTAAAATGGTTTGCTGTAAAATTTCATAATAATATTGATTGCTGAGTTTTGTGAGTGGAGCATATGAACAGAAATTTATACCTTGACGGAATGATGGGACTTATTGTCGGAGACGCTCTTGGCGTGCCTTATGAATTTTCCCGGAGGGAAAAGCTTGCCGATGAACCTGCGACTGATATGATCGGTCATGGTACATATGACCTTCCCGCAGGCACATGGTCCGATGACAGCAGTATGGCGCTTGCGACCCTTGACAGCCTGAGAAACGGATATGACCCAGAGGATATAATTATCAATTTCTCGGACTGGCTTAATTTTGCCTATTATACACCTTACGGAAAGGTGTTTGACTCCGGCTGCACCTGTTCATATGCTATCGGTAATTATATGAGAGATGGTGATATAAAAAAATGCGGCTGCAGCGGGGAAAATGACAATGGAAATAGCTCACTGATGCGTATTCTTCCCGCCTGCATTTATTTCTATGAAAAAGAGAAAATCGGAAAGCTTTCTGTTAATGAAATAATCGAGAATATTCATATGATATCTGCACTCACTCATGCACATCTCAGAAGCAAAATTGCTTGTGGACTAAATTATTTTCTTGTCAGAGAAATGATAGTCGGCAGCGGCAGCATCAATGACAGACTGCAGAGCGGTTTTGACAAGGGCTTTGCTTTTTATGAAGCAGATGCAAAAAATACGGAAGAGCTTTCCTATTATGATAGTTTAAGAAATATTTCCGAATTTGCACAGCTCCCCGACAGCGAGATCCAAAGCTCGGGATATGTTTTTGCTTCCTTTGAGGCGGCTGTGTGGTGCATTTCCGGTACAAGTGATTACCGCAGCTGTGTTCTGAAAGCCGTAAATCTCGGAAGAGATACCGATACGGTTGCTGCTGTTGCGGGAAGTCTTGCGGGACTGTATTATGGTTATGAAGGCATTCCCGAGGAATGGAAGGCAAAGATCGCTAAGCGTGAGTGGATAGAGAAACTTTGCTGTGAGATGTAAAGATGGAAAGCTTTTGCAGCTGTTGAATTTGTGCTTTGCATTATGGAACGAAGATGCTTATACGAAAAATGATGCAGCCCTGCAGATTGAATTTGCACGGCTGCGTTTTTTATATTTTCTTGAGGAAACCGATCAGAGAAGATAACTGCTCATTATCAAGGCGTTTTGCCTCCGTTAAAAGCTCTGTTATCAATGCAGGTGCAGAAATATCTTCGTCAAAAAAATCTTTGGGAGTCACTTTCAGATATTCGCATATATAGAAGAACATTTGCATTGAGGGCTGAGCCTTATGGTTTTCAATATGGTTGATGTAATTCGGGCTTTGTCCCAGGCTGAGACTCATATCTCTTGCGGATACGTTCATTAAGCTGCGAAGTGCAGCAATTCTGTTAGCAATATAGTTTTCATCTATCATAGATCAATCACCATATACAATTATAATATACATATTACATAATTGTACGCATTTTGAATGGTAAAATTCGTTGACATAAACAAACATAGTGTGTATAATTATAAGTGTGCATATTATTATTGCGCAAGATTGCATTTATGAAGGAGAAAAAAGTATGCTGTTGAAAGATTATTTGGAACATACAAGAATGATGGATGCAACCGATAAGGGATATTATGACAAAATTATAAGTAACAATTATTTGTTTATAGAAGATCAGGTTCTTGATTATTTTGTTATTGCTGCAGCGAATTGTAAGCTCGAAAATGAAACTACAATCAAACTGCTATCTGAATTAAATGATCTGATGGAAAAATATAATCCGGATCAAATTTCAAAGATTGCTCTTGATGAGCACCAGAAGATAATGCTGTTAAAATAACAGTTGCATTATACTATATGGGCTAGTGATTTATAAAATAATACAAAAATATTAAAAATTAACAAAATGTCGTTGAAAAAAGCCTCGATTTATGTTAAAATAAATAAGATAATAGCTTGTTTACGAGAGGAGGGAAATGAATGTGGTGCAAAACTTGCAGAAGAGAAACAAATGCAAATATCTGTGAGATATGTGGAGAAGAAACAGAACCGGAAATCCCTGTAGAAGAATATTATTGTTACGATTGTAATATCCCAATAATAAAATATGCAAATGAAGCAGACAGAGAAAGATGTCCGCTTTGCGGCAAGGCGACTAAGTATTTCGCAGCTGATCTGCGGCCTGTTTTCCCCGAAGAAAGACTGCTGCTTGAAATCCTTATGGACAGTCCGCTCAAATACATCAATTCTTCCGTATGGGCAAACAATAATAAGTTTTACTTTGATGGAAAGGCAATTACGATCACAAGCAAATATTATAAGAAATATTCGGCTGACCATATTATAAAAGAACTTGAAAAGTATAAACCTCAGAATAGCTATGAATCATTTAATAAAATAATTGACAGGTTTGTTCAGGCAAATAGAGGACGGTTAAATTATATTATTGATGAGGCGCATACGTTTATCCAGGAGGAAGCAAGTAAATACCCCCGACAGAATATTGTTTTGTCTTTTTCGGGCGGCAAAGATTCAACGGCAAGTGCGGATCTGGCTGTCAAGGCACTCAGCGACCCGAGCTTAGTCCATATTTTTGGCAATACAACGCTTGAATTTCCTCTTACAACAGAATATGCTCAAAGGTTCAGACAGAATAATCCTAAAGCTATTTTTAAGATTGCACAGAATAAAGAGCAGGATTTCTATAAAGTATGCGAAGATATCGGTCCTCCTGCACGAATGATGAGATGGTGCTGTTCTATGTTTAAGACAGGTCCTATAACAAGAGTTCTCAACAGATATTATCGTGATATAAATATTCTTACTTTTTATGGCATTCGCAAATGTGAATCTGTCAGCAGAAGCAAGTATAATCGAGTTGAGGATAATGCAGAATCTGTTAAAATACAAAAGCAGAAGGTAGCGTCTCCCATTTTTTTATGGCAGGACATTGATGTTTGGCTGTACATATTGGGAGAAGATATTGAATTCAATGATGCTTACAGATTGGGTTATGACAGAGTGGGCTGCTGGTGTTGTCCAAATAACAATGAACGTGCACAATTCTTGTCATCAATATATATGCCGGAGCAATATGCAAGGTGGCGCAATTTCCTTATTGATTTTGCAAAGCGAATAGGAAAGCCCGATCCGGAGGTATATGTTGACACCGGAAAGTGGAAAGCCCGACAGGGCGGAAATGGTGTAAAAGCGGCGCAGGACGTCAAGATAAGATATACAAACTGCACAGTTGAGGATTATGCAAAGATCTATCAGTTGAACCGACCCGTAGATGACGAATTCCTTAATTTGTTTACTCCGTTCGGAAAAGTATCAAAGGAGCTTGGCAGAAAGCTCATCAATGAAACCATTGTTATTGATATAAAAACAAATACTCCTATCATTTCTATTCAGCCATTCAAGCAGGATGATTACGAATATTCTGTAAAAATCAAAACTATGAATGTGGCAAACCATGATGATCTGCAGCGAATGGTTGGATATCAGATCCGCAAGTTCAATGCGTGCCGAAAATGTCTGAAATGTGAGTCATTATGTAATTTCGGCGCAATCTCCATAGTTGGGGATTATTATCGCATTGATGAGAATAAATGCAAGCGCTGTAAAATGTGCGTAACTGCCAAATATCTTGATGGTGGCTGCCTGATGGATAAATATTTAAAAACGAAAGAACAAGGTTGATCTATATGAAATTCAGAGGACATGAAACCTTCTTTATTCGTAAGGGATGGTTATATAAGGGAATGAACAATATTGTCCGAGAGCCGGGCGTATTTCAGGGAGCTGCCGGTAATCCTATGGATGTTTTGGGCATAGGTGCAAATATGGTTAAAGCACTCAGATACTGGCTGCTCGCTTCGAAGCTCACATCTGAGCCGAGAGCAGGAAGAAAAAATCAGACGTTGACTGATCTTGGGCATTTGATTTACGATAACGACCCGTATATGGAAGAAATAGGCTCACTTTGGCTTGTTCATTATATGATAGCAACTAATGAAGATGATGCGACCGCGTGGTATATTTTCTTCAATGAGTTTGATAAGAGCGAATTTACTGTTGATGATTTTCATAGCAGTATAGTTAAATATATACGAATGAAGGAAGATGCTTCTGTTCCGTCCGACAGAGCAATTGAAGATGATTTCAATTGTATTGTTAATACTTACGTTCCCAGAGTAAGACTCAATCCCGCAAAGGTTCATCCCGAAAGTAATATTGACTGTCCGCTGGGAGAACTTGGTCTTATTGATGTTATTGATAAACGCAGGGGACTTTATAAAAAGACCTCACCGAAAGCTGATATGATCCCCAGCCTGATTCTTTTAGCAGTTATTATTCACAATGCGGAAAACCGCGAAATCAGGATAACATCATTACAAAAGGACAAAGGTCAAGTGGGCAAAGTGTTTAACCTTGACTCTATTACGCTGATAAATTCGCTTTACAAGCTTGATACATTGGGATATATCAGTGTTATCAGAACCGCAGGTCTTGATATTATCAGAATAAATACTGATATGACATTTGAAGAATGTGTGCAAAGGTATTATGAAGAATTAAATCACTAAGTAAATTGGGAGTACCGTCTATGTTAAATGAAATTATTGAAATATCAAGCGGATTTCAGTCATCCGTTAACATTGCATTCGATCTGTATAATGACAAGAAGATCCAGAGCTTTATACCTACATCGTCTGCACTTGAATTGATTACAAATGTAATATCCAGCACAGAGGCGGACTCAACTCACAGAGCAAAAATACTTACAGGTGCTTATGGAAGAGGCAAATCGCATATCGTTCTTGTTTTGCTTTCTATACTAAACAGAAAAGACAAAAAAGATCTGTTCAAAAGTCTTTTGTCCCGAATGAAAGAGTATGATGAGGATTCATATAAGCTTGTACAGAATTATATTAGATCCAAAACCAGACTTCTTCCCATAGTTATAAGCGGAAGCAGCACCAGCCTTTCGCAGTCATTCTTAAACGCATTACAGCAGACATTATCGGGAAATGATCTAAATGATATTATGCCTGATACACATTTTAAGGCGGCAAGGCAGACCATTGAAAAGTGGCAGGAGAGCTATCCCGAAACATATACGCAGTTTGAAAACAAGATATCTGTTAACGTCAGCAGCTTTATAGCAGAGCTTGATGACCATAACACAGAGGCATATAAGGAATTTATTTCGATATATCCCGAACTTACAGCAGGAAGTGTTTTTAATCCTTTTCTTGCTGATGATGTTGCAAAGCTTTATGAAGATGTAAGCATTGCTGTTAAATCAAAGGGATATTCGGGAATTTACATCGTATATGATGAATTTGGAAAATACCTTGAAACAAGCATTGCATCGGCAACAGAAAGCGATACAAAGCTTCTTCAGGATCTTGCCGAGAAATGCAACAGATCGGGAAATAATCAGATGCACCTTATGCTTATATGTCATAAGGATATTTCTAATTATATTGATATGAATCTGCCGCAGGATAAGGTTGACGGCTGGAGAGGTATTTCAGGCCGCTTTGAGCACATTAATCTCCATAATAATTATAACCAGATGTATGAGATCATAGCTGCTGTTATCGGTAAGAAGGCAGATAAATGGGAAGGATTCAGCAGCAGTCATGACTCTGTTTTTGATGATCTGGCACATAAATATTTTTCGAATAAACTTATCGGCGCAGATCTTGATAGTGTTAAAAATGCAATAGTATCCTGTTATCCGCTGCACCCTTCTACTATGTTTATTTTGCCAAGATTGTCGGAGAAGGTGGCGCAGAACGAAAGAACTTTATTTACGTTTCTTTCTGCAAACCATAAAAACACATTAGTGGATTTTATCGAGAAAAATACTGATGAATTTCCGTTTGTTACTCCCGATCATCTCTACGATTATTTTGAGCAGCAGTTTAAAAAAGAACTAAATTCATCTGAGATCCACAAAACATATCAGTTAGCTTCAAGAGTGCTTCGCAAAGTGGAGAAAGGGTCTTTGCAATCCAAAATTATAAAAGCCATTGCGCTGATATATATTATCGAGCAGTTTGAAAAATATCCTCCTACTGTTGATAATATCATTAATACTTTTGCAGGCACCGTATCTGACCCTAAGGAGATATCAGATGCTTTAGAACAGCTTGTCAATAATGCTTGCATTGTTTATCTCAAGCGCAGCAATAATTATTTGAAGCTGAAAGAGTCGAGTGGCATTGATGTCAATGAGCTTATTACCAACAGAATAGAGAAGTTAAAGCTTACAACCGATACAAAGAGCTTGCTTAATGAGCTTGCATCGGATAATTATTTATATCCTGTCAGGTATAATGACGATAATTGCATCACAAGATACTTTGAGTTTAAATTTATCAGCTCAACAGAGTGCTTGTCGGATAATATAAGGATTTCTGATCCTGATGCAAACGGAACTGTTCAGGGTGTGTTTTTTGAATCTGCAGCAGAATTTGATGGATTTGAAGCTGAAAAACTTAATGTTCAAAATCAGCAGGCAGTAATTGTTGTACCTGATAGATTTGTGGATATTTCTTCTTATGTTTTTGAATACAAAGCACTTCTGGAATTGAAAACAGAGAATGCAGATGATGATATTCTTACAGATGAGCTTGACGTTTATCTGGATGATGTGGATGTTATCGTCAGTGGATTTATCAATGCATTCACTCACCCCGAATTACAGAAAGTGTCATATTACTATAATAATCAAAAACAAAGACTTGTGCGTAAAGCTCAGCTGTCAGCGTTGCTGTCAGATATATGCGATCACATTTATTATCAGACACCTGTGATAAACAACGAATCTATCAATAAAAATATTGTCCCGACGGTTGCAGTAAATAGCAGAACCAAGCTGACAACTGCTATACTTGAGAGTGATACTGTAAAGGAAAATCTTGGTTTAACCGGTACAGGGCAGGACGTTTCCTTTATGCGAAGCACTCTGATTCAGACAGGTATCTTAAAAGAAAACGATGGACGATTTATTTTTGATCTTCAGCCTGAAGATCAAAAGATGCGAAATGTTTTGAACGTGATATCAGCATTTTTCAGAGGCACAGCTGTAGACGGTGAAAAATCGTTTGATAAATTGTATTATGAGCTTACGTCTGCTGAGTGTGGAATAGGATTAAAGCGTGGCGTTATTCCAATTTACCTTGCTGTAGTGCTTAATTCTGTTAAAAAAGATGTTGTGATCAGAAATAAAAACGCTGAAGTCAAAATTACATCAGACCTTTTGAACAGTATAAATCAATCCCCATCCGATTCTTCGGTAGTTATGGAGGATTGGAGCGAAGATAAGCAAAATTATCTCAGAAGGCTGGAAGACGTTTTTTCAGATACTATTGTGGAGCGGGAAAAAAGCTACAACAGCTTTGCTTATATTACTCTCGCAATGAACAGATGGTATATGTCGCTTCCTCGATGTGCAAAGGAAATGACTGTATATTATGATACAGATGCTAAGCTCCCGTTAGAATACGTAAAGTTTGTAAACTCACTAAAACAGCCGGGCAGCAATTCACGAGAATATCTGATAGAACAACTTCCGAATATATTTAAGCAGAAGAAAGCGGTGCTTGCCATTGCAGATAGTATTGCAGCTGCAAAAGATGTTTTTGAGAGCGGAAAAAAACGTATTACCAAAAAACTGATCGATATTACCAAAAAGATATTCGATGGAGACGAGAATGCCTCATTAAAATCGGTATTAAGCGATTGGTATGATAACCTGACAACCACAACAATACAGCATCAGTTTGCCAACAATGAAAATGTGATTCTATCGTTGATTTCATCAGTCACAAATGATGAAGATATGTTTATTTCAAGGCTTGCAAAGGCTGTTGTCGGATTAAGGATAGACGATTGGAACAAGGAATGTGTGGCAGAATTTGAAGCTGAATTGAATCAAATAAAACACTCTGTTGACAGCTATAATTCTGAAAAACACGATTCTGACAAATCTCAAGGAAATTTCTGCAAACTGACATTTGTGACAGAAGGCGGCGAAGAGATTACAAGAGTATTTGAACATATTCAGTATAGCAACATAGCCAAGCTTCTTTATAATGATATTTCTGGTGCAATTGAGGAAATTGGTCAGGCTATTTCCGAACAGGAGAAACGACAGGTACTTATTGAAATACTTGAAAAAATGTGCCGATAAACGAAGGTGAAAATATGCAGGATAAAACAGTATACTTCGATAATGCTGCAACGACATTTCCAAAGCCGGAAGAAGTATATTCATTTATGGATAAGTTTTATAGGGAATGTGGCGTAAATGTCGGCAGAGGTCAACACAAGCTGGCTTCTAAGGCAAATGCGCTTATGGAAGAAACACGTAGTTTGTTGCTGCAATTATTCCATTGTGAAAATAGAAAGGTTATATTTACTGCAACAGCAACAGAAGCAATCAATCTGGTGCTGAACGGTATTGATATTCCTGATGGAGCAACTGTGTATATTTCACCTTTTGAACATAATGCCGTAACAAGGACACTGCATAATCTGCAGAAAAAATCAGGTTTTCAGATAGAGTACTTAGAAGTAGAAAGAAGCTCTTTTGTATATGACCTTGAGAAAATCAAGAATCAATTTATGGAGAGAAGACCATTTGCTTGTATAGTAAGCCATGCAAGTAATGTTTGTGGGGCTGTTGCTCCAATAAAGGATATATTTGATTTATCAAAGATATATGATTCAATAAATGTTGTCGATATGTGTCAGACGGCTGGGTTGATTGATACTGATCTTAGCAGTGAAATATATGATTATGCAATATTTGAGGGGCATAAAACCTTATATGGTCCTATGGGTATCGGAGGAGTGATTGCAAAATCAGCAATTAATATTGATCCTTTGATCTTTGGAGGAACAGGTATTGATTCGGCTAATCAGGATATGCCTTCGGATGTTCCTGTTAGGTATGAAGCGGGAAGCCATAATATTTCTGCTATAGCGGGTCTTAATGCTGCACTAAAATGGATACTCAGTATTGGTGTTGATAGCATTTTCACAGAAGAACAGAAAAAGAAGGAAAAGCTTATTGATCTTCTGCGTGAATATGACAACATAACTGTTATTGTTCCTGAAAACTCGATTGGTGTTGTTTCCTGTGTTTTTGATGGATACAGCAGTGATAATATCGGACAAGTATTGAGCGATATGAATATTGCGGTGAGAACTGGACTGCATTGTGCACCCGCTGCTCATAAGTTTATTGGTACTTTTCCGGCGGGAACGGTAAGGTTTAGTTTGAGTTATTTTAATGATGAAAGTGATTTTAAGATACTGAATGAAGCATTGACATATATCGAAGATAATAGTTGACTAGAGGTGTTTGTATGAGCTTAATAGATATCGAAATAAAAAAGGAATACAGATCGCTTATAGATAACATTGTAAAAGATTTTTATATTCCCCTGTTAAGTGAAGCAGTTGTTTATAAACGTGCAGTCGGCTTCTTTTCTTCATCTGCTCTTGCCGAGGTTTCTAAAGGAATAGCAGGACTTGTAAAGAATGGTGGAAAGATATACATTGTTGCGTCACCTTTTTTATCTGAAGATGATGTTGCAGCAATACGCAATGGATATAATAGGCGTGATGATATTGTAAAATCAGCTATCAGAAGGAAACTTACTGCCCCTTCTGATGAGTTGGAAGCTGATAGACTAAATCTGCTGGCAAATTTGATTGCTGATGGAATACTCGATATAAAGATTGCTTTTACCGAGAATAATGACAGAGCCGGGATGTATCATGAAAAGATGGGTCTGATTACAGATAGTAATGGAAATACTGTAGCGTTTTCAGGTTCAATGAATGAATCGTCTACAGCGCTTATGGTAAATTACGAAACTATTGATGTATATTGTTCTTGGAATAATGATAAGGAAAGAGTGATATTAAAGCAAAATGCTTTTACCTCAATTTGGAATAATACCGAACCCAATATTGTGATTATAGATTTTCCGGAATTGAAGGATGAATTTATAGTAAAATATAAAACCGGCAAAGCTAATCTTAAGATTGATCAGGATGAGATAGGTAATAAACAAATGTCATCTAGATTATCGTGTTATATGAGCAGCGGAATGCCATCTTTTCCAGATGGTTTTAAACTTCATAGTTATCAAACAGATGCAATAAATAAGTGGCAAGAAGAAAAATATCGTGGAATATTTGACATGGCAACAGGAACCGGAAAAACATACACCGGATTAGGTGCTGTTGTCAGATTATCCGACAATCTGAATGGAAAACTGGCTGTAGTAATAGTATGTCCATATCAACATCTTGTTGAACAGTGGGTCGAGGATTTGCAAAAGTTTCATTTTGACCCAATAATTGGATATAGCGCGTCTTCACAGAAAGATTGGAAAAGAAAACTGGAAAATGCAATACGAATGCAGAAATTGGGTGTTGAGGGAAAAACGTTCTTTTGCTTTATATGTACGAATGCAACTTATTCTTCGGATTTTGTACAAAGTCAGATACAAAAAATAAGAGGGGATTGTTTGCTTCTGGTTGATGAAGCTCATAATTTTGGAGCATCTTATTTAAGCAGATTATTAAATGATAAGTTCAACTATCGATTAGCTTTGTCAGCTACGATTGACAGATATGGAGACGAAAGCGGTACTCAAAAACTGTATGATTACTTTGGTAATAAATGTATAGTGTATGACCTAGAAAGGGCAATTTCTGAGAAAAAACTAACTAGGTACAAGTATTACCCTGTAATTACATATTTAAATGATGATGAATTAAGGAAATATACTGATTTGTCAAAGACTATGCAAAAATGTCTGGAAAAAAGCGCTAATGGAACATATAGACTAAGTGAAAAAGGAAAACGTCTTGCTATGGCACGTGCAAGATTGGTAGCGGCTGCTGAGAACAAATTAGATTTGCTGGAAAAGAATATGGTTCCATATGTTGATAAACACAATATATTGGTATATTGTGGTGCAGCTTCATTACCCAACTATACTTTAGATAGTACTGATATTGTGGATGATGATGTACGTCAAATTGATGCAGTTACCAATCTTCTTGGAAACAAAATGCATATGCGTGTAGCACAGTTCACCTCAAAAGAGGATATTGAAAAAAGAGAATTAATTAAATCTGAGTTTTCCAGTGGTGAAAATTTGCAGGCATTGATAGCAATAAAATGTCTTGATGAGGGTGTTAATATTCCAAGTATTAAAACAGCCTTCATTCTTGCAAGTACGACAAATCCCAAAGAATACATTCAGCGCAGAGGTAGAGTACTGCGATTAGCTAAAGGAAAAGATTTCGCAGAAATATATGATTTTTTAACTTTACCGGCAGCGTTGGGTTCTTCGACATATATGATAGATGAACATAAAAAGCTTACAATGACAATGGTAAAAAATGAATTGGCTCGTGCTTTTGAGTTTGCAAGACTCGCTGATAACTTTGTTGAAGCAAACAAAGTGCTTGAGGAGATCAGAGAAGAGTATGGAATATATGACGAAGAATATCTGTTTGAGAAGGAGTATGATTATTATGACTGATTATAAGGATGAATCACTCGATAAAAAAACGCTTGAATTGATTAAATATCGAATTCTAATTACGGAGAGCAGAAATCTCAAAAGTAAAGAGTATTCTGACGCTAAAATGGCTGATAAAATAATAAATATAATAAAGGAGGAGTTGCAGTGTACTTCAGAAAAATGACTTTGCAGAATTTTCGCCAATTCAAGCAAAAGACAACGGTTATGTTTTCAGATGATGTAAATAAGAATGTTACTATTATCATGGGCGATAATGGTACAGGAAAAACTTCATTTGCACAGGCAGTTACCTGGTGCTTATATGGCAGAACTGATTTTAAGGATCAGGATATTTTTTCCAAAGCCAAAAAGGCTGAGATGACTCCCGGTGATTCTGCTGATACTTTTGTTGAGCTTGTGTTTACTCACGGTGATTTAGAATATACACTTAAGAGAAAAGTAACGTATCAGATGGATTTTAGTGGGTATATTGGTAAGCCTTTTTCTGCTGATTGTTTCTTGACATATAAAAAGGAAGATGGTCAGACTGAAACTATAAAAGGTGATACAAAACTGACCAATATGATTAATGGTATTTTGCCTATTGAGCTTTCGCGATATTTTTTGTTTGATGGTGAACGAATCGAAAAAATGAGCAGTGAGATACAGTCTGGAAAAAGTGATGAGTTTGCAGAGGCAGTTAGGCGGATCCTCGGACTTGATACATATCTGCAGGCACTTATTCATTTAAAGGGAGATCCCAAAAAAGAAAGAGGTCGTATAGGAAAAGATACTGTTCTTGCTAAATATAATAAGCAGTATTCTGTTGTGGGAAATCAAGCTGTTTCAAAGTTGACAAAAGAAATTGATGATTTGTCTGAACAGGCTGAAAAATTAAAAGAAAGATTAATTGAGTTAGAGGACAGAAAGCCTCTTAATCAGGCTGAGTATGATAACATTACCGGAGAAATAGAAAGAAATAAAAATAGTGAAGAGATTGCAAATAAGAAAAAATCAGCAGAACAAAGAATGGAAAAATTACGCGAAACCGTTGATAGGTCTAATTCTGTTATTTTGAAACAATTTCAATCTAATGCATATGACTATTTTTCGCAGCATCTTATTGCCAGTGCAATAGATATGCTTTCCGAAACAGATATAGCTGATAAAGGTGTTCCTAGTATTGATGATAAGACAATTGAGTATATTTTATCACACCATAGATGCATTTGTGGACAGGAAATACATGAGAATTCTGCCGCCGCCTGTGAATTAAGGAAGCTCCTTGACTTTATTCCTCCGAAATCGCTTAATAATATGATTAGTTCGTATATAAACACCAGTCGAATTAAAGTGACCGGCGCATTGGATCTTTATGAATTTACTGGTACTCAAATGAGAAATACTGTTCAATATGTTGAGGAAATAGAATCATTAAGTGATGATATTGCAGATTATGATGCAAAACTTGATGGTATGCAGCAAATTGATAAACTAAGAGATAAGCAGAAATATTATCGAGATCAAATTGAAAAAGAAGAAGGAGAGATTCGTGATATATCAATAAAAATCAATGAAATCATGACACAGGTAAAAACAAAAGAAGCGCAAAGAAAAGAATTATCGCTGCAGGATGAGTCAAATAAACGAATAGAAATGTATCGGTCATACGCCGAAGCGGTGTACTCATTGATCGAACAGGAATATTCAGTTCATGAAACTAAAGTGAGAAAGTACCTTGAGGAATGTATAAACAGAATCTTCTTATCAATATATTCTGAAGGCTTGGCACTTAATATAGATACAAAGTATAATGTAAAGACCATTGTAAATGATATTAAAAATCTTTCAGATGAGGTTGAAACATCAACAGCACAAAGCATTTCTGTTGTATTTGCGTTTATTACCGGTGTTATAGAAACGGCCAAGAAGTTTGAGGAAGAAAAAGAGGAAAATAAAAGGGTCCTTTCAACTGAAGCGTATCCGCTTGTAATGGATGCTCCTCTTTCATCTTTTGATAAAAAGAGAATCAGAACAGTATGTGATACATTGCCCGGGATATGTGAACAGGTTATTATATTTATTAAAGATACTGATGGAGAGATTGCTAAAGAGTATCTTGATAATAAAGTCGGACGTTCGTATACATTGAAAAAAATCTCATCGGTTGAAACAGAAATAGAGGAGGGGTTTGATGTTTGATAAACAGTATAATTTTAAAGGAAGGCATGCAATAAGGGCAAGAGCATTATCAGTTCCTTATGATGATAATGGTGACAAAATTTTTGACAGAACATATGACGTTTACATTCTCGCACCAATGGTAGGTTTCGCATACAAAAGAATGGAAGAACTTGATCGTTCATCAAATGATGAACGTGCTGTATTCGGAGATATTCTGCAGAGTAACAATGCGGATATTATGTATACGTTCAGAACTATTATGCTTTTGGATAAAGGATATATATCTGATAGTCAAGAAAGAATAAAGAAAGCATTTGGCAAGGACTTTTCAAAAGATGATGAGGAACGGTTTTATAGTTATATGCGAGGTGGGGTTGACATCTTGTATGAAAAGATAATGGAGGGTGTTGACTTGCCGGAAGATTATGTAAATCATTTGTATGATTTTCTTGATGAGTTTAACCATCGTAATGAAAAGCTGGATATTGATCTCATAAAGGAACAGTGCCGAAAGTTTGAGTGATAAATAAAAGGGCGGATAATGTGAATTCATATAAAGATGCAATATTACCAATAGCAGAAATATATGATATTAATAGATGCATAACAGAAAAAGATATTTCTGGTGTTATGTATAACCTTGATATTCCTTTTTCAGAGGTTGAATTCATATTTGAAATTCTTGATAAATTTGGGATTAAAATTAAGGAACCCGATGAATTAACCAATGCATTTGATTCTTGCGAAAATGAACTTACAAGAAGTAATTGCATAGAAAAGAATAGCGAGAAATATGAAATCAGGGGTGATGATTCAGCGGTACAGGATGTTTTATATTTTTCGGCGAGCGGATGCAGTGGTATAGGAAAAATGGTAGGGAAGAATAAATTTATTTTGTATAAGGGCGCTAAAGTATCAAAAGAATTATTTGCAAGTGGAAGAAATGAAATTAAAAAAACAAGATTGTTTTATGATGATGTGATTAAAGATTATGAAACAATCCAGGATATATCGTTTAAATCAGCTTCCGGAGCAGCAAAGTTTATTTGTGGCTATAGCATTAATGGAAAGACAGCATGGAAAAACAAACAAGGAATTACACTGAAACAGTTACTTGAAAAATGATGGGATGGGGTTAAATTTTGGAAAAAATAAATAATGTAATTGATCAATTAGTCGGTATTTATTCCGAAAGGGGATTTCTTAATGATGAGATGATCTCAAAAGTCGCATTTGAAAATGGAGTTTCAGCTCTGATGATAGATAAAATAATTGAAGTTCTTGATAAAAAGGGTATCATGATTTCAAACTTTGATGATGTGGTACAGGATAGTTATACTGTTCAAGAAAAAACGAAAAAATCTATAATTAAAGAACGTGCTGATAAGTATCACAAACAGCAAAAAGAATTAATAGGTTTGACTGAAGATGAAGTTAAGGAGATGTTCTATAAAGATATTTCAAGTGCAAGAATGCAATCTACATATATGCCTCTTGTAGTGTTGTCATATTTTGAACAGGCAGACGAATATGGGATTGTTTCTTTGGATTCTATTGTAGAAAGTTTTCAGGAGTATTATTCTAACAGACGAAAAAATGGAGAAATAGTCGAACGAAAAGATAGCATATTTGTTAAGTCGATGCCCTCGGATAATGATGTTAAGCGATTGATTCTTTTCAATCCATTAGGACGATCTTGTTTAGTAAAATATTTTTTATATGACAGAGAGCATAATACAATATCCTTAATTGATAATTTATGGAATTCACTGCATATTGCAGATGTTAAAAAGATAAAACAAATAGCAGAAAGATTGATAGAGAAGTATTATGATAAACTAACATAACACTAAATTAATAGCAGGATTAATAGTTTTGTTTTATATCGTTATCTCCTAACATCAAGCCTCCCAAAACATTATTAGCACAGTAAACATAATACTGAGCCGCTTTCTCATCACCGTATGCACGCTGAATTTCAGCAGCAAGCAATAACGCATGGGCGTAATCCTCGGAATTGGGAGCGGAAACATAGTAAATCTGTAATGCGGTATTTATATAATTGATAGAAGCGGGGAAATCCTGTTGCTTCATGCAAAGCTCACTGAGGTTGAGTAGCATTACCAGACTGTTGTTATTGGCAATGGGATAGTTGGCAAAAATCTCCTCTACTTTCTTGCGATACTTTTGTGCCCGCGGCAGATCATTTCTGTCCAAATAAAAACGCAAAAGATTGTTATTGACGTTGATCGCAAGATTTTGAGCAGCTTCATCAGATAAATCATGGGGAATATATTCGGCAGCTTTCAGGGTAAACTTGATGGCTGCCGAATTGTCGTTATTTGCTATTCGAGCATATGCCGCCTTTGACATTAGATGCACAGCATTAAGTTTACCATCAAAAGAAGCGTCAATATATGTGTCGATTTCGGAGATGAATTTTCTCATGTGTCGGGTGTCCTCAAACACTTCTGCGTAAGTGCACATACTATTAAGAAAGTGAATATAGTAGGGCATATCGTTTTTACAGGTAAATTCCATGACCCGATCGGCGGTTGGTAGAATAATTAATCTCCTTATCCGATTTATCTTATCATCTATCATTATAGCGGCTTCTGCCATTATACCGTTAAGGAAAGTTCTGCAATTATCCATATCCGGCACAAGTTCAGCCGTAGCAGTTTCGGCAATCAGCGGGTGAATGGATATATTATGATCTGCATACCTGATAAGCCCCATTTCATCAAGTTCGATGATGGGGTTTATATTTTTTATGGCAGTGAGTTTGCAGAAATATCTGTCACCGATTCCTGAAACGGGAATGAGGGATAAAATTCGTAATGCGTCTTTCTGTTCAGCAGTAAGGGAGATCAAATCAAACAAAATCTGAATATGCCCGTAATATGTTGCTGATTCTTTGTTGGTGCGGCGAATTTTGTCAGCAATATCCAGCTTGACGTGATCGTTCATCAGATGCGTAAACAGCTCTTCTGATGTATATGCACTCTTCTGGAGCAGTTTCAGAATAAGCTCACATGAGAGCGTGTGATTATGAACAGCAGTAAACAGACGGGACAACATATCGGCACTTTCGTTGATGTTCATACTCTTAGCTATGAGCATAAGAGTGTTTGTATCCATTTCGGAAAGCTCAAACAGATTGTAATCGTCAAAATGATTTCTTGTGGTAAAAATGATCTTGCAGTTATATGATAGAATTTCCTCAAGATTCTCGTCCATGTCGGGCATAATGTCAAAATTGTCTATAATTATAAGAGAATCGTTTTTTAGATGTTTCAGAAATATATTATGACGATTGAAGCGAGTATCAACAGAATCTCTTGATTTATCATCATGAAAATCCAGTGAGGCAATAGTGCTTTTCAGAGAACCGGAGTATGTCATATAAAGAATGTTGGTGTATTCCTTTTTATGATCGGAGATGTACTGCTTGACAAATTCGCTTTTTCCGATTCCGCCTATACCATAAATAAATATTTTATCATGAGTTTGAAGCATTTCGTGCAGTGTTTCAAGCTCTTTTTTTCTGCCCGAAAAATGTTTACAGGGCGAAATCACCGGCAGAGTGACCCTTTCTGCAACAATCGGGGATGCATTTTTGTCAGTGATAGGCGAGTTTATTGCGAAGATAAATGCTTTTGCAAGGAACAAAGATATTTTCTCTTCATTATCAGGGTAATATTTCAACACAGATTCCTTGTCACGCTCATCAATTGAGCTTTCATCAAATAATTTTACAATTTCGTTGCAAAGCTCAAATTTATGTGAAATGCCGGTTAGAATATTTGTTTCAATATCTTTGGTCAGATCGTTAATACTGCTTTTGGCACTGTAATATTCAATCATATTTGCTGATGGACGATTTTTGCCGCTTCGTATTCTTGAAACGGTGCTCTCATTTGTTTCCATTTTATAAAAATACAAATATGAGTGAAAAAGATCCTCATAAATTTTGTCCTGTGATGATCCGGGTATGTAATCGCAAAGAATCGAAAAAAGGCTTGACAGCGTGATTTGAGCCATGTTTATCTCCTTAAAATTCAATAGATCGAGCAAGAAAGCAGCAAGTTTTCGTCATAGAATATATCGCTTGATTGATATATAATGGAATTACAACGAGAACGATACAGCTTTTGAAAAGACTGTATTGATTCGGCGGCAGTTGTATCATATCTATTAAAATTATATCACAAGGAGAAATTTTATGCAAGTATTTAATAATTCTTGTCTGATAGGTGTTGACCATGGTTATGGCAGCATTAAAACTGCGAATACCGTTACTCCAAACGGCATCATTGTATCAGATACCAAACCCACATTCAGAGGTGACATTCTTTTCTGGAACGAGAGGTATTATACCTTTACAGATTCTGCAAAGGATTTCATTTCTAACAAGACAGAAGATGATGACTATTATGCAGCAACCCTTATGGGTATCGCTAAGGAAATGAGGATCGCCAATCTTCATGAAGCTGATGTATATCTTGCCGCAGGACTTCCGCTTACATGGGTGTCGGCTCAGGGAGAGGAATTCAAGAAATATCTTATGAGAGAAAGAGAAGTCAGGTTTGAGTTCAACGATAAACCCTTTACTGTGAATTTGATTGGCTGTAAGGTTAATCCCCAGGGGTATGCAGCTGTGATTGAAAGGTTACCTACAATGGTCGGAACTAATATGGTTGCTGATATAGGAAACGGCACTATCAACATTCTCTATATTAACAACAGAAAGCCTGTTCACACAAAGTTCTATACCGAAAAAATGGGTGTAAACCAGTGTGTGATTGCTGCCGGAAATGCTGTTATGGACAAGTTTGGTGTTAATCCCGATCGTATGGTTATCGAAAATGTCATCCGCAGTGGAACTGATAATATCAGTCCCAAATACCTTGAGTGCATTAAGGAATCTATATCCGAATATGCAAACAGGGTATATGCTGTGCTTAAAAAGTATGAGTACGATTCCGGAATGATGAAGCTCTATGTTACAGGCGGAGGCAGTAATATATTGAGAGATTATCTCGGCTCTCGCCTTGAGAATGTGGAATACATTACCGATGTAAGAGCTAATGCAAGGGGATATGAGAATATGCTTTATGAAGCGATGAAAAGAGGGATAGTATGAGTGTATGGCTTACAAACATTCGCTTTAACACAGATCGTCCGGTATATAAGGAAGCATATGAGTACCTTATGAATATGGACAGGGACAAGTACAAGTCGTTCAGTAATGTTATTGCTCATGCGGTTGTTGACTATTTTGAGCGTGAGGAGAAAAGAAGCATTGATCCGTATTTTACTACTAAGGAACGAGAGGACGTTTTCATCGATAAGATGGTAAGTGCAGTAGAATCGGCTGTGGAAAAGGCAATGCCTACGTTTATGGCAATGTATATCTCCAGTCTGGCAGGTGTTCAGGTTCCCTCAAAGTCTGAAACTGTTTCAACCGTCGAAGCAGACGCAGATTTCGGTGCAGAGATCGACTTCGATTTTGCTGTGTGATATATGAATGAGCATATTTCTGCATATTTCGTATATTCGGGTGTATTGATAATTTGATTTTTGTATATACAACATTATAAAGTTAACTTGCTCAGATAAATATGTGTATTTGTTTTCTGATATTTCAATACATTTACCTCGGGATCATATACATATTTTGCAAAATATGCTTCCTCCGTGCTGAAGTCTGACGAAATTCGGCTGCACGAATCATCCGAACATACCATTTCGGCATATTTCCTCAATGGGAATTATCTTTCCGCAGGAGCGGAAAGCAAAGGCAGCCAAAGGCTGCCAAACGCCCCGAAGGGGCGAAAGTATGAACCCGGAGGGTTCATAGCGAGGTACGTCAACCGGCTATCCAAAAGGAAGTCCGTTGACCGCCGCAACCGGCGCCTCGCTCAGGGGAAGTGTCCCCCGAGACCCTCTCTGAAAATGCCCAACGGCAAAGGAAAGGAGGGATACTGTGAATACACAGCATCCAAAGTCTGAAAAGCGCCGCCGCAATAAGCAGCTCATTATCAGACTGACCGACAGAGAGATGTCGGAATTTGAAAAGAAAATGCAGAAATCAAAACTTAGAAGCCGAGCCGATTTTATTATGGCTTTGGTACGGGACAAGCCTATCATTGTTCCGGAAGGATTCAGGGAGCTGGCTGTGGAGCTTAAACGTGAGGGTAACAATTTCAATCAGTGCCTCCGTTTCATGCATAGCACCCAGACAGGTATTCCTGAGTGGACCATAAAAACGGCTGCGAACAATATGAACAGTCTATACAAGAAGATCGCTGATATGCTTGACGGTCTGAACATGGTGAACGAAAATGCCGATCTTTAAGGCTGCCGAAAACAAGAAAGGAGGTGGTAAGGGCGGTTTCAAGACCTCGCCAAAGCCAACGCTTGATTACATAACCCGTCCCGATAAAGCGGCTATTGTGACATCATTCTATCTTGATGATGATGTGGACTATGCTATGCAGTTTGCAAATACAAAGAAAGTGTGGAACAAGGCTCGGAGCAAAAGCAGCCGGAAGTATTATCATTTCATACATTCCTTCTCGGCTTATGATGATATTACTCCCGAACTTGCTCATGAGCTTACCGAAGAACTATGCAGGAAGGCATTTCCTGATAGTGAGATTGTCATCGCAACTCATACGGACACCGATCATGTGCATTGTCACATTGTCATAAATTCTGTAAATTTCACAAACGGAAAGATGCTGCAGATCTCACCGAAAGCATATACGGCGATAAAGGATCTTTCCAATGAGCTTGCTCTTGAAAAGGGGCTTACTCCTGTAGATTTCCGCAAACCGTCAAGTGAGCCTGTCCGTCAGAGTCAGGCGGAAAGGCAGATAATTCTGCGTGGTGGCACAAGCTGGAAACAGGAACTTTGTGAGGTCATTGATTACGCAAAACAGAATGCCGCTGACATGGAGGAGTTTCAGAATATCCTTGCTCAGTACGGCATTGAAATCACAAGAAATACAGAAAAGACCATAGCGTATAAGCATCCGAAGAAAGCAAAGGCGATTCGTGGAGAGAAGCTTGGTCAGAACTACACAAAGGAGGCAATTCTTAATGTCATTGAAGAACATAAACACCGGTCAACCGGTTTCGGATATAAAGAACCTTACGGCTCAGCAGACGTTGATTGGTCAGCAGGAATTGAAGATATACAGTCTTACTTCTCAGAACACTCAGCTGTTGGAGGAGAATATCAGTCTGAAAAAGAAACTGTCGGAGAAAGAGAATCAGACGAATACTATCGAGAGCTTGAAAGAGAAGCTGAACGTCGCAGAAACTCAGCTTGGGAACGTTAAGAATGAGCTTGAAACGGAAAGAAAAAAGCCGCCTTGGTATGAATACAGGTATGAGGCTAAATGTTACAACTGTCATAAAAGTGAGTATGATAAAAAAATTGAAGAAACGAGAGAAAATCACTCGGCTGCTGTTGAGGACAGGAAAAAAGCAGCGGCGGAATTGGCAGAGGTACAGAAAATTCATGCTTATCATGAGAATGTGGTAAATGAAAGAGTTGACATGATAGTCAAGAAAAAAACTATACCGGAACGTTTGGGAGCGTGGTTTGATCTTCACCGGAAGGTGAATGATATGGTGTTTTACATATTTCCGCTTCTCTATGCTGTCGCAGTGACGATAATGGCGATTTGCAGGAATGAGATTTTCAGAAAGGATTTTGTCGAAGCGTTATCGTCAGTAGGTCATGCTTTTGCTGCGGCGTTCGGCGGTGTAAAATGGCTTATATGCTTGATCGCAGGACTGACGGAAAACATAGGGAATAAAACAGTCACCAAAATATTGTGGTGGGTGATAGTTATAATCCTGACAGCTTTGGTTGTGGTCATTATTCTTGCGATAATATTATTTGGCGGACTAAAACTTCTCAGCTTTTTTAATGACCATTTTGACGTTTTCATATGTAAAGGATTTTTCTCAATGCTGCTGGCAGATTTCGGAGCGATTGTTTTTCTTGGGGACTATATCAGAAATATTATTCCAATAAATCTGATGATAACATACCATATAGCCATTGTGCTGTATTTTATTGTGCGATATGGACTGCCTGCGTTCATTCCCTGGTTTCTGGATAGGATCGTGGAAGTAGGCAGAAGTCTGAATGACAGGTGAAGGGAGGTGATACTATGGAAAAGAAAAGGATACTTACTATCAAGGAGGCTGCTGCGCTTATTGACGGTCTTACAGAATATCGTGTCCGTCAGATGTGCATTACAGGGCAGTTACCCTGTTTCAAGGCAGGAAGAAAGTACCTTATCAGCGAAGAAAACCTTATGAATGTGGTTTTTGGAGATAAATCTCCCGCAAATGGTGTGGTGAGAAAGTAAGAAAAATTTATCACTTTAAAGCGTTGACAAGCAAAAGTGAATGTGCTATACTATATTTGTAAGGAACGGAAAACGGTCTTTCATGCGCCAACATAAAAGACCGTCCCGTTTCAATAATGAAATTAAGTCACAAATCAGACTTCCGAAGAAAAATGATAAGTAACCCCAACACTGTTATTGTATCATTTTTCTTTTGGAATGTCAAACCAAAAGAAAGGAAAGTGATAATATGGCAAGTATAAAACAGCGTGGGAACAGCTATCTAATACGAAGTTCCTGCGGATATGATTCCAATGGGAAGAAACTCATGAAAAACATGACGTGGACTCCCGACCCCGGCATGACAACCAAGCAGATCGAAAAAGAGCTTAACCGACAGGCGGTAATGTTTGATGAGAAGTGCAAAAGGGGAGTTGTTCTTGACAGCAAAATGACCTTTGAGAAATATGTCAACTGCGTATGGATCAAGAGAGCGGAGAACGACCTTAAACCTACTACTTTCAGAAGGTATAAGCTTTTCCTCAGGAGAATTATTCCGGCTATCGGGCATTACAAGATGGAGCTTATTCAGCCGTTTCATTTGTATTCCTTTTATGATGATCTGAGGGAAGAAAAGCGTATGGATACCAAGTACACTCCCAATGAAAAGGCACATGAGCTGAGTATGACACTCACTCGTCCCGAGCTTTCAAGACAGGTCGGCATTGGTCTTGGTACTGTTGATGTTATTCGTGCAGGCAAGAATGTGAATGAAAATACAGCGGTAAAGTTTGCGGATTTTTTCAATTGCAGCGTTACTGATCTGTTCACTCCCGATGAAAAGAAGCTTTCGGATCTGACTATTCTTCATCATCACAGGCTCATTTCAACTATTATGCAGCAGGCTGTTTATGATGAGGTCATTCAGAACAATCCATGTGCAAGGACACGTTCTCCCAGGGTTGAGAGGACGGAAGCAAGATTTCTTGATGACGATCAGGCGGAGCTTCTGCTCAATACCGTATATGACAAGGCAGAGCATCCTTTTGATGTAATTATTCCTCTTATTTTACATACGGGTATGAGGCGTGGAGAAGCCTGCGGTCTTGAATGGCAGGATATTGATTTTGACAACAATGTTATTCACATTCAGCGCACTACTCAGTATCTTCCCGAAAAGGGTGTTTTTGAGGAAGAAACAAAGACTTTTTCGTCCAAGCGTGTTATTAAGGTCGGCGGCGTTGTGATTGATATGCTTCGTGACTTTAAGATTTGGCAGGACAATGAAGCAGATAAGCTGGGAGACAAGTGGGAGGACAGCAGAAAGGTATTTACCGCATGGGACGGCAGGCCGATAAATCCATGTACTGTTACGGCATGGTTTCACAGGTTTATTATAAAGAATGATTTGCTGTATATCTCGATTCATGGTCTGCGTCATACAAATGCTTCACTTCTTATTTCCAGCGGTGTTCCTATTACAACTACTGCAAAGAGGTTAGGTCATACAACCTCGGCAACCACAAGCAAGATCTATGCTCATGCTATCAATTCAGCGGATGCAATGGCTGCAACCGCTATCGAATCTATTCTTCCTCGCAGGAGAAAGAATGCGTAAACAACCATGTGCTCTCCGCATTGTACTATGCGGAGAGTGCAATAACAAATTTGGAGGTAAATAATATGTTAATTTCTGATGAATCTTATGAACGTGTTCGTGATGCAGTGGCAGATATTAAGTGCTGCTGTGAAACAGAGGATGACTATATGGAATGGGAAGATATTGCATCGTTTTCAATTATGGCATTTCTTGAAGCTCTCGATGAGGATCAGCTCAAAATGACGGTTGCGGCTTTTCGAGAATATGCCTGGGATATTGAGTACGAGGACAGTAATCTATCACAGGGAATCCTAACGGCATTGGACAGATGCTTGAGAGAAATGTAAGAAGAAAGGAAGGTCAATATGACAAACGAAAAAAGAGCATTTTCAAACGACCAGTTCAAGGAATTCGCAAAGGCACATCCTGAAATGCAGCTTGATATGTATGAATTTCAGGAAGATGAGGGCGTTTTCGAGGGTACACTTGTACTTAAAAGATGGGGCAAGAGCAGAAACGTTCTTGCATACGTTGAACTTGATGATGGACACAAGATTATGTGTTCAGCCTTCTCCAACAAGGAGTATTTCGGTATACCCGAAATGACGGAAGGGGATAGGCTCAGACTTGCCTTTAAAAAGTCACGCACCGGAAGAAATAATCTAACAAATGTAGAAAGGATGTAATATTATGAGCATTTATACATGGAATAATTTCCCTAAAGATATTAACACGCTTGACTACCATCTGAACTGTTCTAAGGAGGTGCTTGAAGGTACGCTTGTTTGCAAAAGGTGGAATGACAGCGGAGATATTGTTGCCTATGTAAATCTTGATACAAAGGGTAAAGCCAAGAAGGTCAAGGGACTGAAATTTACCGCATTTGAAGATAACAACAATTATATGGGGCTTCGTGATATTCCTGAAGGAAGTCATATCAGAGTTAGGTATGTTGGTACGAAATATTATCTCAGACCCGATTCGGTTGAGGTTATTTGAGCAAATAATTGAATAGAGTTTTTTCTGCCTCCTGCATAATTTGTGGGAGGCATTTTCCATTCATAAAATGTTGATTTATATCACAAGCTATGATATAATTAAAATTAGTAATAAGAAATAATAGGAGGATATAATACAATGGATATATGAGAACTATTAACTTCAATTAATCTACCAATAAAGTATTATAGTGATTTTGATATGTTGGAGAAATTGGAGGAAGAAGCGTTAAGATATATAAATGTTTTGGGTGAGTATGATTGTGACGATTTTAAAGGGGAGCAAAAAGAAAAACTGAAAGAAAAAATATCAGAGGTGAAAAAAGAAGTTGAGATAATAAACTGTAACCTTGTTGAAACATTAAAATGCTATGAAAATGCTGATCCTAAAAAAGCTCAGGAAAATTTCGAATTAATTATGGATAGGTTAAAGGATGATTTATTTGTTTCAACCATGGATGGATGGGTTTCTATTGATAAGTATCAAACGGTATTGCATATTAATAAAGCAGATACATTTTTTCGAGTACGTGGGGTTGATAGAAAAGATGAGAATATAGCAAATAATCCTGACGAGTTGTTTCATATACCTATGTCCAAAAAAGCATATACTAATAATGAGAGGTTTAGTATCGTAGGATTTCCTAGTTTATATTTATCTACAATGTTACCTTTGGCCTGGCAGGAATCTCATTATCCTAAAAAGTATTATTACTCCGAATATCAATACAAAAAATGTAACGGTGAAAAAAGACAAATAGAAAATGAATTAAAACTCTTATCATTGCATTCTCCAAAAGAAATAGATTTTTGGGGATTATCTATAAGGTATAACAATTTTGATCTTTGGCTCAATGTAATAATCCGATATTTGAAACAGTATCCGCTAATTATGGCGTGCTCTTTTGTTAATCATAGCGGAACAGTATCATATAAACAAGAATATGTTATTCCGCAGATGATTATGTAATGGGTTCAAAGAAATTCGGAAATGGTTCAAGGAATATCATATTTTTCATGTGTTGACACAAAAATGAATTCGAGCAATTGGTGTGCTTATAATGTTGCAATTCCTATTATAAAACCTCTTGATGAGAAACAGTATAGCGAAAAGTTAAGAAAAGAATTTTGCTGGAGTAATCCGAAATATTTTGAAATCCCATTGCTAAATAAGGAGGTTACCAAAGAACATAGAGAAAAGTTGTATCATTATATTGATAAGTTATTATATGCTTTAAGAAATTATTATGCTTATTGGTGTGATAGTTTGTTATGGAATATTAAAAGTGTATGTGTTTCTTTATATCAATTGATGGATAAGGGTGAAACTGCTGATATGAGTCTTATTATCCATACGATTGAAATGATAGATAGATTTTATGCGAGTATATGTAATTCCAATATTAATGGTATGATCGAAGAATGGAGGGGCAAGGTACCTGAATACGAAAAAGAAAAATTTGAACAAGATATTGATCCAGTAAAACAAATCATAGATGAGTTTATTGTTAAAAGTAATTCTTTCGATTCAATATATTCAATTATTGATAGATATAGAAATACGTTATGGAATGATCATCATTGCCAAACTCGTATAATAGTATTATACAGTGAGAAGGATGATGTAAGTAATATTGCAAAATGGTTGCATGAAAACCATTTTATTCATTATGTGATAAAGTTGAAGAAAGAGGATGTTAACACTGCAGCATTAAAGAATGTATGTAATCAATACAATATAAATATTGATGATTTTTGGGACGAGCCAATTATAGATGACGAGTGGATGTTAAGAAACTATGACAAGATAAACACACCTGTTTTTATTAGGTCAAATTCTCAAAGCATTTATGATTCTGAACCTCATAAAGAAATGTATGATTATCATCATTTTGGATTTGACGTTGATATATTGATGCGAGAATTGACATGAAATTTTAGTATATGGGAAGGGGGTAAAATAGTGCTCTGATATACTCTCTTGCCGTTACTGCCTGTGCAAACGGCTTGAATGTCGAGGTTTGTTTTTACAGGCTGCTGACATCCGATGAACCGGTTAAGCCTTGGAATTATGATTCACAATGATATATGACCCTGTCGGGTTAACCAGCAGGGTTATGGTGTTTTTTGGATGCGAGAGGAATTAATCTTACGTAATATCTGTCACTTTTTGATTGCGGAGAAATACTTCCTGCTTCTCTTGCTTATGGTAGATGAGTATTTCTTACAGGAGCATGATTATTGATATACTCATAGTATTTGCTAAAAAAATCAATTATTTTAGCAAAATATTGCAAGTATACTTGCAATTATTATTGACAAAAATTGATTTTTGGGGTATAATATATGCAAAGGAGTGTGATTGATACATGCCAATAACTACAAAAGATGGAATTCTAAAGGTATTAACAGCTTACAATCCTTGGTGGAAAACAGGTGTTGTTAATCCAAGAATGACAAAAACATACAAGAGATTTGCTTTTCATGAGGCAATGAAGCGTTTAAAAAATAAAGATATAAGAAGAACTGTTGTATTGACAGGAACACGTCGAGTTGGAAAGACAACAATTCAATATCAGATGATCGAAGCATTGTTAAATTCTGGAGTTCCGGCCCAAAAAATTGTTTTTATTTCTATGGATCATCCAATGTTGAAGCTAAGCCAGTTTCAGGATATTCTTGAATGTTATCATGAGAATATTTGCGCTGATCAGGATGTGTATTATTTCTTTGACGAAGTTCAATATGCTCAAGATTGGGATCGTTGGTTAAAAACTCTTTATGATACACAACCTGATACACAAGTTGTGGCGACCGGTTCTGCAAGTCCTGCTCTTATGAAGGGTAGTCGTGAAAGCGGCGCAGGCAGATGGACTGTGATTCAGGTGCCGACATTATCATTTTATGAATACTGTGAGCTTCTTAATGTAGATCGACCTGATATTCCATCTGATTTGAAAGTTACTTCGCTTCTTAAAAAATCACAGATTGAACGAACACAGATTATGTTGCAATTGTCCAAAGTGCAGAATCATTTTATGCGATATTTGCAAGTAGGCGGATTTCCCGAATTAGCACTTGCTGACAATGATCTTATGGCACAGCAGATTATGCGTGAAGATGTAGTGGATAAAGTGCTGAAACGGGATCTTCCGTCGCTGTATAATATTCGAAATGCGACAGAACTTGAACGAATTTTTTTGTATTTGTGTAATGTTTCATCTGAAATTGTATCAATAGAAGCTATTACTAAAGAACTGAATGGAGTTTCTCGAACAACAGTTGAAAACTATATCCGGTATCTTGAAAGTGCAAATCTTATATATCAAAGCTGGCCAGTAGACATGGCAGGAAAAAAAGTGCTGAAAGCTAGACCTAAAATATATATAGCAGATGCAGCTATTCGAAATGCAGTGCTGATGGATGATTCTATTATGACAGATCCTACCGAAATGGGTAAGGTTGTTGAAACAGCTGTTTATAAGCATGTTGCAGCTTTTTACTATCAATTTGCCACATCAATAGGTTATTTTCGCGGAGGCAAAAAGAATAAAGAAATCGATGTTGTAGTGGATTATCCTAATATCAAAAAAATCTTAATCGAAGTGAAGTATCGTGAAGGCGCGCCTATTGCAGATGACGACGCTATAGTTGAGCTATGTCAGGAATCATCTGCGTCAATTGTTGTAACCAAAGCTGCAACGGATTTTGGAGTGCATAATACAGCTGCTGGTATAGATCTTTTGAGAATACCTGCATTTGCATTTTTATATTTGTTAGGAAATGCGGAAAAGAACGGATATCGAGGTATTGAATAATTTTCTCATATAGGTGTACTGAGTTAAGTTTAAAATTGTGTTGACGGTGTGGAATTTTTTATATTTGATCGATATGCGATTGAGAAAACTCGAATCGTGAGTTTAGTGTACTTGTGCACTATTTGTACACCAAGTTTACAAAAAATGACCTGAATTAACCTAAAAGTGCATAAAGGTATATGACTATAAATCAAGTAATATAGCCATTTACAAGATGTGGCATAAAATTACATTTAGTGTAATAAATCGCTCCAAAACCGCGTGTCGTGAGTTCGATTCCTTCTGCCCCTGCCATTCATTGTCGGAGAAAACGGCTTAAATACGCTGTTTTCTCCGATTTTTTGTTTTACGAAGCAGTTATTTGTCCGTTGTTTGTCCGTTATCCGCTGAAAAAAATAAATTATCCGCATATCTTAGCCTGTGAGTTGTCCGTTGATGCTGTGCCGAGAATGCAGTCTGCTACGCTGTCCATTGCCATTGCCTGTGCTTTGCGGAAGGAATGAGCATAAATTTTCAAAGTCGTTGTAGCATCGTGATGTCCAAGGCACGCCTGTACTGTCTTGACATCAACACCCTTGAGTATCATAATTGAAGCGTTGAAATGACGGAATGAATGGATATTAACAAATCTCAGCCCTGTTCTCTTGCAGAATTTCTCGTAGAACTTGTATGGAGAACGTACACCCATAGGCTCGCCGTTGATTTTCGTAAACAGCCTGTCGTGTTCTATCCATTTTGAGCCGACAGATGCCTTGTATTTGTCCTGCCATTCCTTGTATTCACGGAGTTTCTCGATGATTATTTTGGGAATCTTGATGATACGAACACTGCTTTCGGTTTTGGGAGTGTCCGTGTAAACTCCAAGCTCCTTCGTCCAGGATGAAGCACGTTCAACCGAAATCAGATGATTATCCCAATCAATATCCTTCCATTCCAAACCCAACAGCTCACCTCTGCGAAGTCCCGTGAATGCTGCAAGGGTGAAGAAGATAACGTATTTCATATTCGTTTCGCTTTCTTCCTCAAAGAATGTGAGCATAGCCTGAACTTCTTCGAGAGTGTAAATGGTACGCTCTTTAGTGATGAGTTTAGGCAGTGTAACGTTACGGCAGGGATTCTGCTGTATCATCTGGAGTTTTACCGCATAATCGAATACGGAGGAAACAAAAGTAACGTAGTTTCTGACCGTTTTAGGTGCAAGTCCGCCGTCCTTGACAGGTTCTCCTGCTTTTTCGTTGCTTTCACCGTTGCCCGATAAAATTGAAACGAACTTCTGAATGGTTCTTACAGTGATTTTGTCAAGCCGCATATGCCCCATATAGTCATATACACGCTTTTTCAAGGCGTTGTAGGTGCGAACGGTCTGTATTTTCAGATTGATTGCAGCATAGTCTTTAAACCATTGCTCTGCAAAATCCTCAAACTTTGTCGCTGATGTAACATAGCCGTTGATACAAGCCTGCTCAAACATAACCGCCTGGCGATTAAGCTCCTTTTCAATCTGCTTTTCCGTCATTTTCTTGTCAGGCTTCCAGGTCATAGACTGTTCAACCTGATTTCCGTTGACATCATATCCGCAGGATACTCTTATTTGATATGAATTTCCTCTTTTTCTTATTGTTGCCATAATCTGAATACCTCCTGTTATTCAGGTTTATGACATACTTCTACGACCAATATTATAGCGCACTTTTCAGGTGCGGTCAATGCTTTTGAAAAGAAATATGTCTGATAATGTTTTATGATGTTTTTATGCGTACATAGTGTACGGCAAAGGGACATTTGAAAAGAAATATGTTACAAAGTCAGAATTTTACTGTCCATCTGTCCCAACGGCTTAACTGCGTTGTTTTTGATGTTTCCAAACGTACATATTCCGTACGTTTGGGACGTTTGGACGTTTGATTCTGACTTTGCTGTAATTTCATAAAATGATACTGCTGAAATGAGTTTTTATCCCCTTGTATCCTCTCACATTGTTCCTTGTTCCGCAGGTGCAGTGGTTAGTGGGAGTTATGTTCAGCCTGCCGGCATTGTTCTTAAACCAGGAGCAGAAAGCCTTCTTGTTCATCTCGGTCATCAGATTGCATCTGCACCAATCACAGTATGCACTGTATAACGCCTGAGAACTTTCCGAATAATCATTTCCAAACGAAATATACGAGGAATCCTCAAGAAATTCGGGAATGTTGCAGCCTTCCTTCATAACCTCATTTACATTCTGCCTTGTTTTCTCAGAAATCGTAAACTTAAAATTATTCGCAATAAGTCTGCGAAGTCCGTCATACATCCAACAGAATATTTTTTCTTTTTCGGCAATAAAAATATCTGTAATGTTCGGGTTATTCTTTCTATTTTCGGGAATTGGCTTTGTTGAAATAATAATAAGACGTCTTGAAAATCCTGTGGATTTATCGTACAACGCCTTAGGTGAGCCGTTTCCGAAACATAGAAAGCGAGCATATAGCTGTACCTGTTCGGATTGCTTTCCTTTTGCTTCAATTTCAACAGGGATTCGTGATGTGATAAGCGATTTGATTATTCCCGTTGACGGCAGAGCGTTAAGCTGCATATCATCATCAAGCATTATGAGCTTGTTTTGCAGATTGTATCGGAAGAATCTGTTTGTTTCTATCTTCTGAAAGCTGCCCGAAATCAATGCCGAGCCAAAAATCTCCTGCATAACAACACCTATGCAGCTCTTTCCCTCTCCTCCGTTCCCGATAATGAACAGTGCTGACTGTGCCTTTGTTGACGGTATAAGACAATATCCGAGATATTCCTGTAATGTTGTTATATCGTCCATATCCAGCATATCCATAAGAAACATCAGAAAATTTTCGGGATAATACGATTCGTTCCATATTTCGGGATCATAGCTTACGTTAAGTCTGTTGGCACAGAATTTCTTTTCGGGAATCCACGTTCCGTCTGTTTTCAGAGTGCCATTCAGAAGATGAATTTCATCTTCCGAAACAGGCAGGGAATCCCTGCGACATTCAAGTTTAAGAGTTTTGATAATATTATCGACTTTTCTCGGTAAGCCTGTTGTAATATGATTTTTTAATATATCATAAACCCTTGCGGATATATCCTGTTCCGAAATTTCTCCGTCATAATCGAAAAATATATTATTTACGCATATCAGCGGCTTCTCTTTCAGAAATTCCTTGCAGAAGCAAGGTTCGTTGATTATTCCTTTATCCTCAAGCCATACGGGTGCATTTTTAATCATACGGCATTACCTCCCAGATACGAGCTGAGTGCAGCTTTCGGGATAAGTATCTTTCCGTTCCTGCCTTGTCCCGTCCTTATGAACGGAATCCTTTTCTGTGCCACAAGCTGACGAACGGTGTGTTCGGACAGCCCCTTGAATGCTTCGGAGCATTCCTTTACCGTCAGCATTTCCACAGGTTCGGCGGCTGAATTCCTTTCTTCGTTCTCCGCAAGCTGCGTGAGCAGAGAAATGATTTGTGTGATTATCTCTTGCTTTTTGGTGTTGATTGTCATAAAATCTTCCTTTCTTTTTCTGTATTTATCTTATATAAGTGTTTCTGTTCTGAACTTTGGAGCTGCGTTCATAAGTGCCGTGTTCGTAGAATTGTGCGGCTGTATCACGGATCTGAGCATCAATGTGGGGACGGCGGACATCATCTGCAATATCGGAATCCTCGGAGTTTTCAAATTCCGTCAGAGTGCAGTAGCATATTCCGTCTGCAAGTGCCTTGCCTTTTCTTGAAAGTTCATCGAAATACTCGTCCGAGGTAAACATTCTTATTGCCCGAATAACCTTTGAAAATGCCGTGCGGATTTTATCAAGCCTTGCTTTCAGCTTTGAAATTATCGTTTTGCTTTCTTCGTTTTCTTTTTCAAGCTCCGAAACCTTTGCCTTAATATTCGAAAAATATTCTCTCAGAAGCTGCGGAGTATATTTTACTCGCCAGCTTTTTCCGCCACATTCCTCATCTCGCATAACATCTGCAAATTCTTTAACCTTGTCAATATACTGCTGATGCTTTTCAATGACTGCTTCACTGTCGGTTATATTGCTGACACCAAAAAATCTTGCAATATTGGTAAGCACCTTGATATATTCCTGATTAGTTTTATTGGCATTTGACAGCTTCATTTCGGTTTCACGCAGCCTGTCATTGATGTTTATCTGCTTGTTGTATATCCTGTCTGCATCGGATAATGTCATTTCGGCACGCTGCCTTGTGTTTTTCGCTATGCTTTTTTCCCACTCGGCTTCTTTCAGCAATTCTTCAATTTTTGCGTTGCTTTGACGTTTTTGTTCACAGAAATCTGCTTCTTGTACGGCAAGCTGTTTTTCACGTTCGTCAAGCTCTGCTGTTTTCGCAATAGCTTCATCACGGAGTCTTTCAGATTCCGCCTTTTGTACTATAACGGCTTTCTTTTCCTTTTCAAGCCTTTCAAGTTCATCAATATTGACTTTGGCTGCATTTACAAACGGGAGCTTAGTGCTTTTTATGCCGCTTTCCTGCACCGACAAAGACATTTCACGAAACGGACGGAGTTCTTCTGTCAGGCGTGCTTTCTCTTTCTGAATTTTCTTGTATTCTTCGCAGGAATAGCTGTATCCACGGGATTTCTTCGGTTCGGATATTTTTATTCCACGTTCTGAGCATATCGCTTTCAGAATTTCGTATTCCGACTGACGCCAACGGGCAATAGCGTCCTTTCCGATTCCGTAACCCATTTCCTTGAGAGACTGTGCAATGCCGTTCTGGGTATCAACGCCGCGGGTGTAATGCCCCACAGGTATGTAGTCGATATGCAGGTGGGGAGTTGCTTCATCAACGTGCAGGACAGCGTTAAATACATAGAAATTCGGATTCCGAGCCTGGAAACCGTTCATATATTCTTTCAGACATTCGGCTGCTGTTTCAGCATCGGCTGTTCCCACGCCAGTATCGTCCATAGTGCCGATTTGCACCACATCTTCATAAAAACTTTTGCGTTTGTCGGCGGAGGTTATTACGTTTGGAGATATTTTGTGATTGAACTGAGACTCAAAGTACCCGTTTTGTATTTTCCTGTCTTTCCGTTTCTGCTTTGCGTTGTAACGCTTCACGGCAGCTCCGAACAGGGTATCGTAAGCCTGCTCAATTGGAATGCTTACAAAGGTTACGTTGTCCTTTGTGCGTGACGGGTCAACGTTTTTCGGGTGGAAATCTCTGTTGTTGTGGCTAAGACTTCCCTTACCCTGGCACAGTGATATTGTTTTTCCTTTCAATTTTCCCGCTCCTTTCATTTGTGTTGTTCGATAATCTTCGCATAAAACAAAAAGAGCTACGGAACATTAACCATCGGTTAAGTTCCATAGCTCTCATTCGCTGTTCCATACCTCTCGTTCGGTATGCCTTAAATTCAATTATCAAAACATCGATTTCTCAATTATTTGCATTATACACGATTGCTTCATGATTGTCAAGTCGTGCTAAACAACTTTGTTAAATGCGCTGTACTTGTGACAGCTTTTTTGTGCAGATTCGATTATCGGTTTTGGGTATCGCTTGCTTTATCGGTAAAATGCTTAAAAGGCAGCTTTCCGCCTTTTTACCTGTGACTTTGTCGCAGGTAACGCCATAGTACTTATGACATTGCTGATTATCCCTTAACGGTCAATCATCACCGCCGCAAGCGGCTATATCATAAGTACAGGCGCTCTCCGAGGGAAATTAAAAAATGTCGAAAAAAGCTAACATTGTAAATATCCGGTTGTATTTGGTTGACTATTAGTTTTTAATGTAGTATAATATATATGTAATTATCTGAAGTGTTTGTATTGTTTGATTCATTTAAAATTATAGCTATATAATTATACACTGTTAAAATATATTTTGAGATTCAGGAGGCGTGTCTATGAAATTGGATAATCCTATGGTTCAAGATTTATGTTGCTTTTATTATAAATTACCCAAACATATACTTGATGCTCTTTTAAATGATTCAAATATACAGCGATATTCTAAAGGAGAGACAATAGAAGAAAAAATTTATAGCATAATGACAAACTCACAACCTCACAATGGCAGGTATAGATCAAAGTGTTCTTGCTGGAGTTATTTTGTAAACTTAGCTACAGAAAAAATATGTAATGACGAATCCGTTGATGAACGAGTTAAGTTATTTTCGAGAAAATTATCAGATATAACTGAGGTTTCCCATACAAATACTGAAGCATTAATAAAAATAAATTTAAAGAAGCTGTTATCATCCGAAGAATATCGTAATGTAATCAACATCAATGATACTAATCATAATGATGTAAATCTTATTGGTGATAATCTTGTTATCAATAATACACAGGAGGAAACAAATATGCATAAATATATTGGTTTTATTCGTCTCGATAATTATTACTATTACAATTTTTATCCTCAATACATATTGACTGAGGATAATAAAGTTTGCTCTATAGAAAATCCTGCCGATTCATTTCCTGAGAGAGGAAACATCTATCTTGATGATGGTTATAATAAAGAACAAATCAAGCAATTTTGCGAAAGCAACAAATTCTGTGTAATAGAGTTCTCAGATGAGGATTTGATTGACTACAGCAGAAGAGATGGAGAATTAAATGAAACCAATAAAAAACTTCGTGTCGCAGATTTGTTTCAACAGTCCCGAATTACAACATTACAAGAAAATGGTTTATATCTTATTTTTGAATGTATTGATGAGGGACTTAATAATCCACATATCAATGATACTAATAAATTGTTAAATGAAAAGATGCAAATCCTCATTTCGTATTCCCATAGTTATATAGGACCATACTATATAGGATATGACAAGTCTGTTCCTTTTGCAAAAATCAATCGATCAGTTGATAATTATGTGCTGAAATCATATGACATTGAACGTTATTCTATCGATTATTTCGATGAGTATAATAGATATGATGTTTATTTTGCGAACATTAACAATGTTGAACCTGAAATAAAAGATGATATTACTGATGATGAGCTATTGGCATCATTCGCCGATTCTCAAAAGAGCGAATCAGGTGCAACATTGGTAAATGACTTTTGTGAAATTTTATCTAATGCAAAGAAATCTCCTTTTGCAAATGCATCTTCATTTTCTGAAGGTTTATCTGATGAGATTGTAAACGAACGCTTTTCGAGATTAAAAAAGATGGTTACTAATCAGCAATATATCAATGAACGAAAGGAAGAATTTGCACTTATTTTACAAAGGGAACTTATTGAAAATAATTCAAAGGATCAGTATAAGGATATTATAAAAATAATTGCGGATAATAACTCTACATTAAAGAAAATCAAGGATGAAATATCAGAAGCTTCTAAAGAATATGATAAAATTAAAATTGAGCATTCAACATTAGAAAATGAATGCAATAAACTTAGAGATAGCCTGCAAGAATACAGAGAGTTTGATCAACAAAAACTCGATGAAAAGAAGAAAGAGCTTGAAAAAGCAACAAGAGAGCTTGTAAGAATTGATGAGAAACTAAATTCTAAAAAGACAAAATTAGAAGAATTGACCCAAAACTTAAATATTGTAGAAGAATATGAGGAGTTGACTAATAAAAAGAACGAATTAAAAGAGGATAATAAAGCCTTAACCAAACTTAATTCGGAAGCAGAAGAAACACTAAAAAAAATACTTACAACTCAGAAGGCAAACGCTCATGAAGTGGTGTATAGCAAATTTGAAAAATCAATTACAAGTAAACTTATAAAATCTGCTGCAGAATGGGAAGATCAAGAAGAACGCATAAGGATAGAAGAATTTGCTAATATCTTGACGGATGATAATTCCAGTATAAAAACGAATCCTCTTACTCAGCAGGACTTGGTATCGTTTTTGTGCAATGAAATAAAAAAATATAGGGATTACTCTAATAATCAGATTATAAATATGTTTATATGTATTGCTAATGGATTTCTAACTATTTTTTCAGGTAACCCTGGTACTGGAAAAACATCCATTTGTAATATTATGGCATATGTTATGGGACTTCAGTCGATTTCAATTTCAAATATAGATAAAAAATATACAAATAGATTTTCTGCGGTTTCAGTTGAAAGGAACTGGACAACAAAAAGAGATTTGATAGGATACTATAATCCACTGACAAAAAATTTTGATAAGAGTAATAATGTTTTCGATGGCTTAACTATTTTGAACAGCGAAGGTAATAGGTCACTTTATCCGTACTTAATACTTTTGGATGAAGCAAATCTTAGTCCGTTAGAGTACTACTGGTCTGATTTTATGTCTTTAGCAGATAATGACAATCTCAGAGATATGACTATTGATCTTGGCAATGATATAAAGCTGAAGATACCTGAAACACTAAGGTTTATGGCCACTATAAACAACGATCATACTACTGAGTCATTATCACCTAGAGTAATTGATAGAGCCTGGATTATCACTCTTCCTGAGGTGGATTGGGAAAAAACTACGCATATTGACACATCTGTATATGGAAATGGCAACCCTATATTAATGTGGAAGCATTTTTCGGCAACATTCAAGAACATCAATAAAGATACTGCTTATAAAAATAGTGACATAATTAAGAATATTTACAAGTTGTTTAAAGAAAATGATACGCCAATTAGTTCTCGTTCAATGCAGCAAATTACGGATTATATTTGTGTTGCTCAGAAGCTATTTGAAGATGAAGCAAACACTATTGATACATCGTATATCGCTATTGATTATGCTGTTCTTCAAAAGATTTTGCCACAAATTAACGGATGTAGTTCTGAATTTCTGAATGAACTTGCAAAACTTTGTGATAATTTGCCAATGAGTAAAGCAAAAATCAACAAAATAAAGAAAAAAGGCGAAGATATGGAGTACTACACATTTTTTGATTAAGGTGATGTAAATGGGATTTTCAATCAAAGTAGAAAAAGCCGGGAAATATGCTTATTCTAAGCAACCGACACTTCAACTGCCGTTACGGTGTGATTCTATAGACCCTGATTCAAAATTAATAATTTGTGGTGACATTAGGAATGATATTGAATATAGTTTTACAGTTTATAGCGATGAGCCTGTAAAGCCTATTCAAATAGAATTATTCTTCAATGACGAAGATTATAAAATAGCCATGGGAGAGTTTATTGATAATAGCACATCTGCGGTCTTAACACCTTGTATTAACAATCCTCCATTTAAAGAATGCTATGGAATTATGCAGTTAACAGTGAATTTGACCTTTTCAGACGGTAGTGAGAGATTACTAAAAACAGGACATCTCGCTGTACTGATACGTGATAGAATTATTACATCACAAGTAGAGAATATGATAGAATACATCACCAATAATTGTGATCCACTTATTTACCAAAAGCATCAATTTTCCAAAATATCTTCATCAGAGAAAAAAAGCAATCCTAAGAGTATAGAGGGCACAATTCAAATACTTAAGCGTATCTTAATGTGTTATAAGAAACAATATTTATATTACAAAAACAATTCAAAATCAAAAATAGTTTCAAGGGATATTGTTGATTCTTTTGAAAAATTAAGTACATTAAACTACAACACATTAAGATATATAAGCACTCATCCAGAGCAATTGGAAGAATCCGCAATGCCATCACCGATAGTTTATGATGGTCAATACTATTTACCCCAACATACGTTAATATCGGATAAAAGTTTGTCTAAAGATGTATATGAGAACAAGGTTATACTAAGTTTCCTAAAAATGATTATTTTTGAAATTACAACCCATTTATTACCTACAATTGACAAGTTGATTGATGATATTCCATATTCAAAAGTAACAAACGATTCAGATTATACTAACTCAGCATATAGTATTTTTAATGCTAATAAACGAATACTGATTGAATATCGAAGTACATTGCAAACGCTTAAGCGTGGATATAAAACAATTTTTTCGGCATATATGGACTTATGGAGTATAGATGTAGATCTTTCTTGTGTATTATCGGTTCCTAAGTATACACCTACATTTCGTCAGAATCCTACATATCATAAAATGTTTGTTAATCTCAAATACTGGTATGATAACGGTATGTACGAATTTGAAAGGGAAAGATTTATTGTATTATCGTTCTTGAAGTCGAGCAAAATATATGAGTTTTTTGTGTTATTAAAATTGATAGAGGCGTTAAAGGCACAGCAAAATGTTAAGCCGGAATTCACAGCTGATGTTTCACCATTATGTTTGGATTTGGATTATAATAATTCTTTCAAATTCAGCGCAAACGGGTTGTTGTATAAGTTGTATTTTCAGCCAATTATCAAACAACCTCAAGATGGAAACAATATTGGGTTGTTTAGGAATAATAAATATACTATTAAAGGTACTGAAAGTAGCAGACCATACACTCCGGACTATCTGCTTAGAATTGATAAAGATGGCGTTAGCAGATTTATTGTTTTAGATGCCAAATTTCGTGATGAGGCAGAAGTAAAAAGACTAAATCTTTGTGAATTAAGTTTCAAATATATATTTTCGTTGACACCAATCAAAAGCCATGATATTCTTTGTGGAATGTGTATTATATGTGGAAAAGATAAGCATAATAGAGATAATTGTGATACTAACGCATATAATTCCTTATCCAATGTTTCATACTATGCTGACTTCCCTGTAATTACTGGAAAGGATGTTTATGAACATAACACTTTAATTCAACTTATAAGCAAATATTCTGAGGAACAATAAAAAAATATTGTTAATCTTGTCTTGTGATGATACCAAAACATACATAAATGGCAAAAAAATGTTGCTTTTGGGGGCTTGTAGATTAGACATTTGAAAAATTACAAAATAGAAAAAGCAGTTTGGGCAGTTCACAGTTGGACAGTCTGAAGGTTTTGATTTGCATTGAATTAAGTTGACTTTCATAGGGATACCCTAACGTCCTTATTCTTATATAGATATGGAATTAACCATAGTTTTTCGTATATCAAAAGAATACTCTAAACTTTTTCCAAAATAAAATCGTAGAAGCAGTCACAAACCTTTTGTCCGTTATTTGTCCGTTAAAGTTACAAAAATGTGCGAAAACATAGCGGAAATGTTTTCTGCTTATTTGCCGTATCTTCCCGATTTTACGTCGTTTGCGGACATTTGATGAAAGATACGGAAAGCGAAAAGCAGAGTTCGATTCTTACTGCCCCTGCCATCAAAAAGCCCGCAACTACGTCAGTTGCGGGCTTTTACTTTTCCTTTGAAAAATTAAAAATGCTGTTTCATAGTACGAAAATAGTACGAGTTGAAAATTTTTTGACGGCGTTTTTCAGACTTTCGGAAAAAATAGTACGAGTATAGTACGAGTGAGCCGTCAAACGACGTAGAATAGGCATTTTCCTGTTCTTGCTTTTATGCAAACATAATATTTATGTGGTTTTGAGCCGCAGAATACTTTATTTTGAAGTATTCTGCGGCTTTTTTGTTTGCCTTAAATTATGAGTAGGTGTGATCTATATGCCCAAAACTGAATTTGACTATTATTACGGCGTTGAAGCCGAGCAATTTACTTTTGTCAGAGTGCCGAAGGTGCTTTTCACTGATAAGGAACACTTTGGCGGTTTATCCAATGAAGCAAAGCTGTTGTATGGGCTGCTGCTTGAACGTATGAGTTTAAGCCGTAAAAATAACTGGATTGACAAGCACAACAGGGTGTATATCATTTTCCCTGTTGAAGAAATTGAGGAAAGCCTTGATGTTGGTCACGAAAAGGCTCTCAATCTTCTCAAAGAGCTTGATGACCAATCTGGCATCGGGCTTGTTAAGAAAAAACGCCGAGGTCTGGGACTGCCGTCAATTCTGTATGTGAAGAACTTCATTGTTAAAAGAGAGCAGAATGCCGATCGTGTGCCGACATCAAGAAGTCTGGAAAACGGAATTCAAGAAGTCGGAAAAACAGATTTCAAGAAGTCCGAAAATCAGACTTCTGAAAATCCGAAAAACAGACTTCTTGAAGTACGAAATTCGGACTCTAATAATATTGATATAAATAATACTGATATGAGTTATACTTACGATCAATCTATCAATCCGCCGTGCTCCAGCGTTCAAAATTTTTCGCCCGGAGATGGATTAATTGATGGAATAGACAGAAACGCAGTTGAGGAAGAAGTTAAAAAACAGATCGACTATGACTGCCTTATATCTTACCCCGACAGCTCTGTTGTTCAAATGGCAGAAGAAATCAAAGACCTTATGGTTGATGTCCTCTGCGGAGAGCGAAGCGTGGTATCTGAGGGAAAACGTGTATCGGAAGAAACGGCGAAAGCAGCTTACAGAAAAATTACTTTCGATCACGTTCAGTATGTGATGAAAAGCCTTGTAAGCTATCCTGATAAAATCAGCAGGATAGACCGTTTTCTGACGGTTTCCCTGTTCAACTCGGTTTACACGCTGACAAACTCAACATTTGCGGGGTTTGAATATGATATGCGTATGAAGATGATTTAGGTAAAAGAAATCACAGCACCCGTCAGAGAGCTGTGATTATAAGCTGTATAATAAATTGGAATTAAATATTTACTCAAAGATCAGGGTTTCCCGATGAGAAAAATCTAATTTGATATTTTTGTTTGGATTCATTAGCAGCATTAAAGTGCCTTGTTCTTTTGTCCCCATTTGTGTTGTCATAGTCAAAGAACGATAAGGTCTAAAGCCGCGTTTTGTCTGAACTCGTTTAGAGCGTTCGTTAAAGTTATAATAACCGCAAAGCAGAAAATCATAATCCAGTTCATTGAACAAATACTCTATAACAGCATTTACAGCTTCGGGCATAAGTCCTTTTCCCCAATAATCTTTGCTTAAAACATAACCCAATTCTCTGCCACGGTAATTTTTGAATTCTGTTAAGGCATCTTCCAGTCCATATTTTTCTATGCCGATTGAACCGATGACTTTGTTATTTTCTTTCAAGCAAATTGCAAATACTTTATCATTATTGATAAATGAATTCATAATTTCCTGAGATTCATCTATACTTTCATGATGTTTCCAGCCTGCCATCTCACCAACGCCTTCGACGGACGCATATTCATAAAAAGATTCCAGATCTGTTTGCTTAAATGCTCTAAGAATGAGTCTTTCTGTTTCAATAACTTTTCCGTTTATTCTGAAATGAGCATTCATATTCTCACCCCTTACATTTAATTCCGATTTGCCGAGCAAATAAACTCAACTTATTTTTCTACATTATACCATATCCCAATAAGGAAATCAACAAAAATCACCGAAAGGACAATAACCAATGCGAAAAAACAGCCAATACATTTCAATCTCCGAATACTGCAAAGCGAACAGCTTGAAGCCAACAAAATTTTATGAAGCGTTAAGCCGACACCCGGAGCTTGCTAAGAAACTCAAAACCAATGCCAAGGGCGAACGTGTGCTTAATGAAAAAGCAATAACGGCGGCAGGGGCAATTCTCCGCAAAGATAACAGAGCCAAGCAGGGCAGAAGTTACGCTTCCTCTGCTGCCGATGAAATAAATATCCTTGCGTCTAAAAATGAAGTGCTGCGAAAGGAGGTGAGCAGGCTAAAATGTGAGAACGAAAGGCTGAAAGCTGTCCTGACGGGCAGAAATGAAAAACGAAGAAAAAACATCGAGATGTAAAAAAGGAGAATCCCTAAATGATCTATTACAGAAAAAACACCGATCCCGTAATGCCGCTTTCCGAAGATTTTGATATTCTGTTCTTCGGTGAAAGCGGCGGCAGGAAGAAATCCAAGAAAACAGTCAAGCTTATTGCAGTAATTTCCGCCGTGTGTGCAGCTGTGGCTGGCACGGTTCTTATTATCCGCCGCAATGCGAAAAAGCCGAAAGTGTGAGCTATGAAAAGACTGCTTATAGAAGAAATCGAAAAGCTGGACAGAAATTTTCTTACGCCTGCCGAAGCTGCTGCGGCTATGGAAATTTCGCTTTCGACTTTTTACCGAAACCGTGAAAAGATGAATCTTCCGACGGTGAGGTCCGGACGGAAGATACATATTCCCAAAGACGCATTCCTTGAATTTCTGCGTTGCGGAAAGACGGGGGACAGGCAGAAGTGAATTTTTCCGAATCGTCAAAGGACAGCATCACAACAGTTTGCTATGAAGAAGTTCGTGAGTGGGACGAAAGAGCGGAAGCGAGAAATTATTTCCTTGAAGCGATGATGAATTCCGACGGTGCGGAACGTGAGAGATACTCGAATGTGTATTTCAAGATCATTCGGGGATTTGATTACTGCACGGACTCTGATTCCGACTGAATTTCTTTCAATGCACTTCGTTCTCCGGCAGAAACCGATGAAAAATCACCTTTTTTCGGTGCTGTCGGGGGACGAATGTGTGATGTGGAGCGATGAGGAGGCAGATACCCGCAAGCGTAGAAAAGTCATAGGGTTTAGTTCTATTGTGCACATTAATGTTTTGGCAGATTATGACATTTATAAATAATAGCAATTGGCTATATGTTACACTTCAACATATAGCCAATTGCTCAGTCTGTCGAAAAAGTCAGCCTAAAAGGCTGACTTTTTCGCATAAATGTGGTATAATATATACGGGTGATAAAAATGCTGCAAAAAGGAAAAGAAGAAAGAACACAGCTTGAATTTGTAAGTATAGAAGCACTTGTACCGAAAGACCATCTGCTAAGAAAAATAGACGAGGCAGTAGATTTCACAAAAATCTACGAGTTTGTCGATGACTTGTACTGTCCTGATAATGGCAGACCAAGCATAGATCCTGTGGTGCTGTTCAAAATGACATTGATACAGCATATCTTTGGTATACCCTCTCTTCGGAAAACAGCAGAAGAAGTGCGTATGAACATTGCATACAGGTGGTTTATCGGTTATCTTCTTAATGAAGAAACACCACATTTCTCAACCTTAAGCTACAATTTCAAACACAGATACACACCCGAAACAGTAGAAAAGATATTCTATTGGATACTTGATGAAATAAACAACGCAGGTTATCTTTCACCCGAAGCGGTATTTGTTGGCGAAACACACATTAAGGCTAATGCCAACATAAAAAAGTTTGTAAAAAAAGAAATACCAAAGGCTGCAAAAATCTATGAAAAGCAGCTTATGAATGAAATAAACGAGGATAGAGAAGAACATAACAAGAAACCGTTTGATAATGATAAAAAGCCGCCCGAAACAAAGCTTGTAAACGAGTCAACAACCGATCCCGAAAGTGGAGTATTTCACAAGGGCGAACACAAAAAGTGCTTTGCTTATGCTGCTCAGACAGCTTGCGATGAACACGGCTATGTTGTAGATGTAACTGTTAATCCGGGCAACGTGCATGACAGTGTTGCTTTTGACGAGCTTTATGACCGAATGACAACGGTACATCCTGAAATTAAATCAGTTGTAATGGACGCAGGTTACAAGACACCATGGATATGCAAAAAGGTAATTGATGATAAACGAACTCCCGTACTTCCTTACAAAAGACCAATGGGCAAGGCAGGATTTTTCAGTATGTATATGATGAATTTTATGATTGCGTTATCTGCTCCGAAAACAAGGTTTTAAGTTATGCAACAACAAACAGAGAGGGATACAGGGAATTTAAAAGCAATGGATATTTATGCGAAAGCTGTCCCTCATTATCTTATTGCACCGAAAACTCTAAACACGAAAAGACCGTAACAAAGCACATATGGGATAATTACCTTGAGCTTGCAGAAGACATAAGGCATACGCCAAAGTACAAAGCTCTGTACAGCAAGAGAAAAGAAACCATAGAGCGAGTGTTTGCGGAAAAGAAAAACACGCTATGCGTTATACAAATTTCAGAGGCTTATCTCAGGTCACAAACTGGGTTAGGCTTAAATTTGCTGCCATGAATCTTAAAAAGTATGCGGTACATAGGTGGAAACACCTTTGCTTTTCGATTTATATTTGGCTTTTTGAGTTTGCTTTTGCTTGACTATATGTTTTAACCCCTAATCCGTCATGGATTAGGGGTTATTCGACAGACTGATTTCTCCACTGCTGTGCAGTGGAGAAATTTTTATACTGTCGTTGTGACATGAAACTTTTCTGCATCCATTCCTGCATAGCTTGCTATTTTGAAAAGGTCAATTTGCGGACCAGTTTCATTTTCAAGTATGAGATTGTAGATCATAACTTAGTCACCTTTCTATCATTTATATAAGTTGCTTTAAACAATTTACAAGGATTTTTTGTATAGGTGATTATATGAATAGATGAATTTGATTAATGTAATATTTTGTATCTTGACAAATGCGGAAATATCGAATATAATGAAATTATATTAATGAATCTTATACAAAGAGAGGCGTGTGCAATGTCAAAAAAAGCATTAACTCCACAGCAGGAATACAGAGCGTATCAACTTTGCGTTGAGGATAAACTGCCTCAATCGAAAGTTGCTTCGTTGTATGGTGTTTCTCAAGGAACGATTTCTAATTTGGTCAAGGAAAAAAAGCATGAGCAAGAAGTTGCCGGCTATCAAGAGTTTATAAAAAACGCTGCCAAATATGGAATAAAATCTGCAATCGAGGATGGCCTTTTACATCCAAAGGTATTTCAAGCAATTGACACGAGCGAATTGAATGATGATTGAGAAGGGGGTGATTTCGATGTCAAGAAGTTATGTAAACGCCGAGGGCAAGCGTTACTTTGGAGCTGCTGCTGATGCACACCATACAAAAGAGATGGGATACAGTAGTGCCGAAGAATACGCAGATGCATCTTTTGACGCTGGTTACGATGCTGGATATCAAGAAAGAAAACGTGAAGAACTTGAAAAATGGAAATCTAACCGAGAGTCAGAAATTAGACGCAGTAAAATTAAGGTTTCCTAAGGGAACGCTGATTAAATCGGCTTTTGGTATTTTTCACAGCTTAAGCGTCGTATTTAGATGGGTGTTTCCCTAACTTAATTTGGCAATTTGAGTGGTATCGGACATAATCCCCTTTTCACACCTCCAACGCATTCTTTGGGGCTACTTATAAACATAATCGCCTTCAAAATATGTAAAAAAGCGACAGTTGCTTTTTTACAGTAACCGTCAAACCTTACCATATCTAAAACCGAAAAAAACAACAGCCCTTCGTCGTTGAATGACTAAGAGCTGATGCAGCACTTTTAATCATTTCAAGGCAAAACAAATACACCCAAAGTCAACAGTCTGTAAGAATAATCCTCTACATTAAGACCATTAGTACTGGCAGTCACAGACAGCAAGTATATCAAAGCGCTTACCTAAATTCCGTTCTGGGGTGTTGGAGAATATCTAGGATTTAATTTTTTTACACATTGATATTTCAGCAGATTATGGCAAGAAAGTATTCATATTTACAACAACACCTAGTAGTCCAAATTTCAAATCGGATAAACTCTACCGAGAATACGTCCAATGAAGAAAGCAGAAAATCCGCTCGATTTTCTGCTTTCAGTTACACTGAATCTGGTCGACAGAGATTTTCTGTTAGCCAGATATATTTTTCCAATACAAAATTCACAACATAAATTACGAATTCAAGCGAGAAGAAACCTCGCTAGAAATCTTGATATTGCTATGCCAAAAGTTATAAGTATCTAAACCTTGTGTAACTTCGTCGTAAATATTTGCTTTTTGTTCGGGATCGCGTATAGTTATTATTAGGCAAAATTCTTGACTAGGTATAAATCGTTCTAAAATTGCACGTTGTTCGGTATGATCTCGATAAAGTCCCTGTAAATACAAATACCATAGTTTATCAGATGTAGCATAATGTTGTTTGTTAGATTCAGATAATTCAGACAAGTCAACAGCGTATTTTTTTACGGGATAATATTTGTCACCATATTGTATCAATAGCCTTTCTCGTAAAGCAAAATCATTTTGATTGTCTTTCATTAATCGTTTACTGTATAGCGAATCTCTGAATATGTTTTGTGCGCCGTCGCGTCCAACAGGATTCAAAATATGACGCTTACTTACATCACGTTCCTTTTTGGCATCATATGAGCCAAATTTAATATCAATATTTGATTGGCAATATTCAATTCCTTGGGACGGATCTAAAATCGGGTCATATACTAAAGTTGCAATTATCTGTCCTGTATAATAACCATTTTTTATCAGAGATTTGGGCATTGGAAAGTCCATAATGTCGATTTTTTCTCCTTTGGAAAGATTATCTCTTAGAATAAGAGTAGCTTCATAAGGAGCATTATATAGTATATCAGTAACACTTTTAGGAACGCCAAAGCCTAGTTGCTTTGTTCTTTCTGATTCGGGAATTTTTAAATTTGGGGAGTACGAAGCGGAATGAATAATCAAACCTTTAAGTAACAGCGGATCAAATGTTTCGTCCAATTCTTGATATAAACCCGTTGCTAGTGCAGCAATACGTGGAGTGGAAAAACTCGTTCCGACATCTCTTACCAAATTTCCATTTATATCAAAAGATTTTACACCCGTTATTATTGGTTTACCATTAGCGGCCACTCCAGCATTTCCACCGTAATGTGATACTTCTGGTTTGATAATATACTCTGGGCCAGGACCTATCCTTGAAAATGGAGACGGATTATCAATGTCAGCAAAATCATTTGATGTTTTTTTATGGGCTATTGAACCAACTACCAAAGAACGTACAGAATCAGCTCCCTCATGAATTCTTCCTTTAGGTCTTCCTTGCATAAAATTGGTACAATTGCCAGCAGATTTGCAAATTAAAACATTAAACTTTCCCTGCAAATCATCCAACGCTATTGCTAAATCTGAAAATTTTGAGTCAACAACAGGACGAGTTATGCTAATTGAAAGATTCCAAATTTTCACTTTGTCATGATTTTTTTTGATTGCTTCTTTAATGTTTGCAATCAAATCATCTTCTTCCAATTCTTCTTTGTTTGTATCAGGGAATACGGTAGCATCAAAAAGTTTAATTCCTCTGTGACCTACCCATGTTTCATTTTCGCATGCATCTCCGTAGAGAGCAACACCTGCAACAAACGTTCCATGTGTTGGTGTAATCACGGATTCTGGGTATACGGTCCAGCGTTTATCTGCCATCCATGGCAATAAATGCGGAATAGGAGCAATACCGTTATCAAGTATTCCTAGAGTTTCATATCGTTTACCCTCAACAGGTTTTTCTATGGCTATTTCACTTTCATCAGAAACTGAATCCAGTGATATGACATATTGGGGCATCGGTTCAATTGACATTAACATTTCATATATGTCCTCATTGCGGAGCCCATCTAATATAGCAGCCGCTGATTTGCTGATTTTATAAATTGGCATTTGATCAGCATAATATGTTTTTTTGAAATCAATGCCTTTAGTGGTCATTGTTCGCTCAAATAATCTTTGCAAAGAAATATTGATTTCATAATCTTGAAAATCAATTAGCTTTACCTTATATGATGAATCGGTATCATCTAATTCGATGTAAGGTCTAAATTCTTTGAAAGTTTCAAGGCAAGATATAGCATAACTGTTTTGCTGATAATTTTGTAGTTTGCTAGATATTTCGTTCATCTGGGAAACAGAATCAAGCTTCACAATTAGTTCATCTGTATTAGCTAAACCTATAATACTACTTTTGTCTGTCGTTTGAAACAAAGAATTAATGTCTTTTCTACGTGATTTAGCAGTTGAATTATCATTCATTTTCGCAATAAAAACAAATGGTACCGCAGAATTTCTTTTTTCACGCTCTGCTACATTATCTGTAAATTGTGCAAATGATGATAATAGATCAGATGATCTTTTAGCCAATTCTTCTCCTGTAAGAACCCACTTTGGCGGCTCAGAACTTCCTGCGCCTTCGACTTTTAATTCGTCTACTTCTCGTGGGGCAAAAAACTTTATTGGCAATTTTTCATTTTCCATAGTATATTAACCTTCCTTTCTATCAATGCTTTTTGAAACACTTTGTATTTTTCGAAGTGGTATTGCTAATCCTTCGTTTAGTTCTTTATGAGTTACACCGTGAGATAACAAATATGATATAAACTCATCTTCATTATCAATAGTATGATTTCGGTGAAAGTAAATTTCTTTTATCACATCACAATTAGTAAGACAATCTCGATAAGATAAAATTACGTTTCTTAGTGCACTAAACAAAACGTTTTTTATATCAGCATGACTTAGTCCATAAAATGCATCCACAATATAATCACGTTTTTTGGGGTTGTCTAAGAAATTATTTTTTCTATCGTACAATAATGATTTAAGTAATTCCGTGATTTCTTCCTTTTTGGGTTTTTCTAATGTTATAACGGTTGAAAACCGACGCCAAATTGCTGGATCCAGTAATTCATGATGATTTGTTGCCGCAATAAGTATGCTATCTGTACTAAATGAATCAATGTTTTGAATAAGACTATTAACTACTCGTTTTAGTTCTCCTAATTCATTCTTATCATCTCTTAGTTTTGCAATTACATCAAATTCATCTAAAAATAAGATGCACTCTCTTCTTGAAGCAAAATCAAAAATTTTTCGTATATTTTTTGCAGTACTACCAAGCAAAGAAGACACAAGCCCATCAAGTCTCGCTGTAATAAGTGGAAGTCCTGTTACACTAGATATGAATTGGGCTACTGTTGTTTTTCCACATCCAGGAGGACCATAAAGCAGCATTGAATTTGACACATCAATTCCAGATTTTAGCAGAGTTTCTCTTCGCTTGTATGATTCTATAAAACTGTTAATTGCTTCTTTAGCATACCTATCAAGAACAACTTGTGACGCTTCTACTTGAGGCATTGTAATTTCAACCATCTCCATTCGACTTTCAGTATCCACAGGTTTTGCTGAAAGGCTATCAAGAGATGTAAAGCTTGTGTTCTTTTTGTTTAGTGCTGTTCTTATTCTTTTAGCCAATGATAGCTCTCCTTGTTGTTCAAGATTATTTGCTAAAACGTTGGCATAGTTAAATACTTTTTCTTTATCATTAGCCAAGCCACCTTCTATTATTTTTATTATTTCAGTATACATTGTAAACCACCTCGCTTGTTATTATTATACACAATTTTATTAACGATGTCAATAGGTTTGTTATTAAAAGTTTTATAAATGTTGTTGTATACCCCCAAAACGTTGTTGCATGGAGAATCATTGTTATCAACAAGACTGTTTGTGAATCAGCAACTATTTCTATCTGCACACGATTCTAATCCCTAATAATCCCAATACAACAATTATATATTTATCATTATTGTAACCAAACTATCATTTTTCATAACAGTTAGCTGTCGGTGAGTGATAGGTCAGGATAGCTGCGCCCATACAGACATATTTTGAATTTCTCCTGTGAGCGGAGGTCTTTGCAAGTGTATGAGTTGAAATTATATTTAGTAATTTTTTATTAACTCCGCACACAGAGATAAGGTATACTTTACTTTCATATGTTTTCGTAATACTATTTAGCAAACCTAAATATTAACTTTTTGTAAATAATACTGCTGTAGTATTGACAGCTTAATACTACAGCAGTATTATATAAATATAGATACTACAATTGTCTTAAAGGAGACTTTTTTATGAAAACAAGGCTTGTTGATTCGGAAATCAAGGTTATGAATGTTATCTGGCGTGAAGGAGATATTCCCGCAAAAGATATTGCAGAAATATTGACAGATGAATACGGCTGGAATGTAAACACAACATATACACTTATAAAAAGATGTATAAAAAAGGGAGCAGTTGAGCGAATTGAACCAAATTTTATTTGCCATGCCATTGTTCCTAAAGAGGAGGTGCAGGAAGCCGAAACAAACGACTTGATTAATAAAATATACGATGGCTCCGTTGATAAGCTGTTTGCCGCTTTGATAGGTCGAAAGAACCTTTCAAAAGAGCAAATTGATGAACTTAAACAACTTATTAAAGATTTGGAATGAGCAGGTGATTTTATGACTCTTGCGGAGATGAGCTTTGCGGGAACTGTTATGATTTTTGTTATTGCGGTTATAAGAGCCATAGCTGTTAATAAACTGCCGAAAAAGACATTCCTTCTGCTTTGGGAAATTGTTATGCTGCGGCTGATTATCCCTGTTTCAATACCGTCACCGTCAAGTATTTATAAGATTACCATTTATAATGCTCCATAATAAATAAAGCAGATTATGACTGACATATTATTTTCAAAACATTTAGCCAGCTCATATAGGTTATGATTTTCGAATTGTGTCCCAAGTTACGATGCAATACGACGGCACAACCGCTTAATTGCCAGAAATCATAAAAATTGTCGCTGTCAAGGTCGTCTTCGACATTCATTTTAACCTTGACAGCGATATTTTTATGATATAATGCCAGAACGATTATGACGTCTTTCGACATTTACACAGTTAAAGAATCAGACTCTTCAAGTGTGGGAAATCATCAAATAATATACAACACTTTCAGGCAGTTCTATGCACATAACTCCCCATATGTTCCGTCACTCCTTCGCAACCTTGCTTCTTGAAGAAGATGTTGATATACGCTACATACAGAAAATACTCGGTCACAGCTCTATTACTACTACACAGATATACACCCACGTTGCAATGTCAAAGCAAAAGGAAATTCTTTCGGTTAAACATCCACGGAACAAAATTTGTGTGTGAATTTCAATTTATTTTTTCTGAGCACTCGTCAAAATCGCACAATATATATTGTCCTATCTATTGCTACGCCAATTAACTGATGAAGATTTATGCGAAGAACCGCTGTCTAAAGACTAGAAAGAAAGCCGCAGGACTATGCGGATATTTCAAGGCTTTCTGACGACGTATTTCGGCAGCGGGGCAAGCAGAAAATTCAATAGTTAATTGGGGGAGCAATAAAATGGAAACTCTCCCTTTCCTTTATGTCTTGGAATTAGTAATGTGAATGAAAAACTCTCTACTGTTTTGAGTCGAATTAAATTGTTGTTATATTCAGAGAAACGGTTTGACGGTTGTGTTCATACTATTAGAAGTATGCTTTTTTATTATGTAAGAATCATGCTTTTATTTTCCAAACAGATTTGACAAAGATTTCTCATCGTTAATTGTTATTAGTTTAAACTCTTCGCATGCTTTTTCAATTGTTTGATAAATTTTATCATTGGACACTAAAGTATCATTTTCACCTAAATAAAGTAAATGTAACAAATCACATGGATTATTTTTATCACTCGTATTACCATTGATAAAATATGATTTTGCAAAAATTGTAGCTTGCGCTGTCATAAATAATTTGAAATTGTATTTTAAGAACAATTGGTCAACATATGCTTTACACTTTTCTATTTCATGTGTTCCTATAAATGGCTCAGCATGGTTAAGTCTTTTTTGATCTATACGTTCATCATAATATTTTTGCCAGAAGTATTCTGCCAAACCTTTTTCACCTTGTTCTTTATATATACTTTTTATATACGCTTTATCTTCATTTTCAAATGAAGAAGATATGGTTTTATTTATCATTGCAATTTGTTGATCCCAACAACTAAGCCAACATATCGGATTAATTAATTCTTTTTGTCCCTTTTTATTTGTTACGCTAAGCTTATATTGGGAAAACTCATTATAATTTTTTGATTTTATTAATAACCGAAAAGTATCATTAATCATCTTATATGCAAATGGATTATACCCATTTTCTTTTATAAGACTATAAAACAGCTTATCAATCATGGGACCCTTAATTGTCAGCTTTTGCTTTTTAATTCGTTTTGCACAACTTTGTCTCACCACAAACTCTTCTTCATTAATTCCGGCAAGCAATTCAAAGATTGAAAAAATGGACGTATAAACATGTTGATCGCAGTCATAATTAGTCAAATTTCTTAAAGCATTAGTTTCTAAATAAATAGCCATTATATTCACCTTCCTATACTCACATTATTCCATCCAGCTCTTGATATAATCTTTTGGCAAAGCTGTCTGTCATACCGCATATGTAATCAGTGACTAACAAAAGCCTTAAATACAGCTTCTCGTTTTCGTCTTTGCCGTCGGAATATATTTTATAAATCTGGCGGTAATTATCCGAAATCAGATGAATAATTCTTTTGTCCATAGGAGAAAGCTCATTGTCTGTATCATAAATAACGGCAGCAGGTACAAATTTATCTAACAGAAAGTTGATTATATTTCCTGCAGCAATCTCTGTTTTATATATTTCACAGGATTTGAAAACATAATCACAAACTATGCTGCCCAACGCATCGGACAACGCTTTTCCCCGTGAAGCGTTTATTACTTCAGTTGAAAAACTTCCGTTCATAATGCTTTGATAATTCTTTGTGAATCCATAAGATGCACAATAAAGAAGCTGCCCCTGAACGTAAATTATCCAGTTTTGCACAGCGTTGAGTTCAGGATTAGGAATGCCATTTTCTTTTGCTTTCGCATACTTCATTTCAAGCATATCAACAGCATTGTTATAGCTTTGCATTTCCTGTTCATCTGCACATTTCTTAATGTAAACTTCGCTTCGCAGTTCTTCAAGCAACTGAGAATAGTTTAAAAAGCCTTTCTTGACTGCATCCTCAATATCGGCAGTACGATATGCAATATCATCAGCCGCCTCCAGTAGAAATGTAAGCGGATATCGACAGTTAACTGCTCCTGTCGATTCTGTTATATCTTCAAAAAGCTCCTGCTCAGCAAAGTAATATCCCATTTTCTTATCCTTGATATTTCCGCTGTGCTTATTTATTCCGCACGATGACACAGGATATTTGATCAATGTGTTCAGCAAAGCATAGGTCAGATGCATACCGTTTTCGTCAACAAGGTAATGCAGCTTTGTCAGCAGACGAAGTGCCTGAGCGTTGCCTTCAAAATGATACAGATCATTTTTCATCTGCTCATTTAAATAATCCTCAACAGAAGTGCCTTTAAATTCTATTTTGGACAGATTATTCCTGAACCAATTGCGAATTGAATCTTCCCCAAAATGTCCGAACGGAGGATTCCCGATATCATGCAGAAGTCCTGCACATTCGAGTATGCTGCACACCTTTTCTTTAATCTCGGGAGTTAATTCTTCATCTCTGTTGTTATCAATAAGGTACTGAAAGGCTGTCTGTCCTAAGGATTTTGCGAAGGAGGCGACCTCCAGAGAGTGAGTAAGCCTTGTACGCACAAAATCACTGTTATCCAAAGGAAAGACCTGCGTCTTATCCTGCAAACGCCTGAAAGAAGCACTGCATATTATCCGATGATAATCCTTTTGAAATTCATTGCGCAGATCTGTTTTGTTTACACTTTTAGATGCTGATTGACGCTTTTCACACAAAAGCTGTTTCCATTCCATATTGATTACCTCACTTTTAAAAATCTTTATTATTTATAACCGCATCAGTTCCGTCTTCAACAAGACAAAGCCTATCATAAAGAAGGTCAGCCTGAGCAAGCGCATTATCCATTCTGCACATTTCGGAAGAAATCTCCGCATACTGCTTTAAATAATCAAGCTCGCTCATATTTCCTGTATCATAAGCAGTTTTAAGAATATCAAGCTTATCCGCAAGCACCGAGTTATACTCTTTGCTGCAAAGATATTCTGCATAAGCCTGCTCATAATCTGAAATCAAATTCCCAATTTGTGCTTTGTATTCATTTTCTTTTATCTCGAAATTCAGCTTGTCGATCTCATAGGTATTGCTGTTGGATTTGTAAACATCACTTTCCTTACCATAAATGCTTTCGATTTCTTCAAGATAATCTTTATCAAAATCTATACTTTTTCTTTGCTTTTTTAACTCAAAGCTTTTTTTGGAGAAATCTTTGTAAAGCTTGTCCGCATCAAAAGCCCGATAATCTATGCTTTTCGGCAATTCACATTTAACAGAAAACTTTTCGGTATCCTTATACTGATTGAGAAGATCCGATATTTCTCTTGTTTTGCTCTGGACAGATTTTTCTGCTGCCGATAACTCGTTTTCAGCCATTTGCAGATTGATCTGAGCAAGCTTGCAGTCCGTTTCAGTTGACTGTCTGTTTTCAAGCTTGACCGCTTCAACTTCTGCATATTTTTTTAAATAATCAACATTTGCTTGCAGGATACCGACCTGTTTTTCCAAGCCGCAAAGCTCATAATATTTCGATTTCAGTGCAAGATCGGTGAGCTTTCTGTCAAGCTCCTCCTTGTCTTCATCGTAGTATTCAAACTCCATATTTGCAAGCTCGGACTCCTTTTTAAGCTCGGCAATTTTCAGCTTGTACTCATAATATTTGCTGTCACTCTGAGATGTTTTTTTCAGCATCTGCTCATAATATTTCAATTCATATTCTGTATTATCGGCGTTTATCTCCGCATTTTCATTTTCATATTCATAGATTTTATAGGAATAGGTATTCTTTTTGACAAATTTCTGCAAAGCTTCAAGATTCATATCTGCACTCAGCATTTTTCCCACAGCAGCCGCAGTAACCGACAGCGACATTACCGCTGCGATTGATAACGCACACGCAATAATTTTCTTCCTCATATCCAATTCCTCAATCATCAATAAAGTCCAGCTTTTCAAGAAGCCACCAAATAATTTTTCTCTGCTTTGTAACAACCCTTGCTTCGCATTCCATACCCGAAACAAGTTCAAGTCCAAGGGTGTCATCAATGCTCACCTCTACAACATAATATGACATTCCGTTTTCGCTTGATCGTACATCTGTGGAAATGCTTTTTACAGTTCCCAAAAGCTCTCCGTACTCCTGATATGGGTATGCCGCAAAACGCAAACGAACACTCTGACCGACTTCGGTTTCGCTTATATCGGCAGAAGAAAGATACATTGTAAGCTTGTAAGCACCATTGGTATCGGGAATAATGGTCGCAATGGTCTGACCGCTCTGAACAAGGTCGGCGGTGCTTAAATCGGCGTACATATTCACTGTTCCATCGATCGGTGCAATTACCTCCGCATTTCTGATATTAAGCTCTATATCGTCGATCTGCTTTTCGATAGAAATAATATTGGCTTCATTAGATTTTATGCCTTCCGCAATTCCTGACAACATTTCAAGTTTCAAATTCTCCAACGCAAGCTGTTCATCGTGGTTGATTTCCGAATATGCGGAAAAGTTCTTATTCTGACTTTTTAAGCTGTATTCCAGATCGGAAATATTCTTTTCCGCTGCTGTGATTTTCTGCTCGATATTCAGCTTGAATTCGCTTATGTACTTGTCCTTTTCAAACTTTGCATTTTCAAAACTGCGGCATATGCTGTCATACTCTGACTGTGAAATTCCGCCTGCATTGAAAAGAGGTTCTGCGTTTTCTTTGTCGGATTTTTTCTGCGTTATATTGTTGTCAAATGAGCTTATTGCGGAGTTATAATCGAAATACTGCAAAGCATATACGCTTGATTTATCTTCAAACATATCCGAATTTGCTTCAACAGAACTTCTCAGTGTTTCAAGTCCCGACAGCTCTTCGCGATATTTTGCAAGCTGACTTTTTATGCTTTCAGCAGAGATGGCAGCACTGTCGGCTGCATTGTCGGTATCAGCGGAGGTGTTTTTGTACTGCTCGGAAAGGCTCTGCAAATCGGAGATGTATTTCTCATATTTCAGATAATATGCCGATTCATCGGGTGAATTTTTATCAAAAAGATTTTCTCCGTTTGAGATGCTTTCTTTGAGCCTGTTCAAATAACCATTTTCCGCTTCAATGCGCTGTTTTTCTTTTTTGTATGCAGAAAGTGACTGTTCCAGCTCAGCATTGTCAAGCTTAAACAGTAAATCTCCCTTTTTTACATTGTCACCCTCGGAAATGTTCAGCGTTTCAACACGTCCCGTCATAAGTGTGCTTATGGTGCTTACGTTTTCTCCGGGGCGGACAACTCCGCTTGCCTTGATAAAATAGTCTATCTCGCCGATACAGCACCAGGTAAGCGCAGCCGCAAGCAGCAGAACAAGTATCCACGTAAACACCGACATTCCCTTATTCGGCTTTTCGTGCAGCATTTCTACGCTGTCCGTTATCTCATTCATCGGCAGTATTATTTCCTTTGTCATTTTCATCTTCCTTTATCAGTTCGAGTGTTTCTATGAGAACGTTGTCCCATTTGAGGCGGTTTTCGTAGGTATAGGGGTCTTCGCCGTTATCAATAAGTTCCTGCTGTATAATATAATTTTCAATTGACAGTTCGGAATAAATATCGGGTGAAGTACCATAAACTGAATTATCAGTTCCATCATTATTATTTGCTTGACAAGGTGTATATGTAAATAAAATTCTACTATTAGGCAAACATTCCATAGCGTATGTTCCTGTTAATCCTTCTCCACCTGTATTTGTACCTACAACAACTCCTATATTATTACTTTTTATAACATTTGTAAAATTATCGGCAGCAGAACCTGTTTTTGAAGAAACAAGTAAATATAATTTAGGAGGATTAATAATATTTCCACCATTATACTTAGTGGTATCCATTATTATCAAATCTTTATTATCTTCACTAAAGGTATATGAGTACCCATATCCAGCTTTATCTTCATGAAACGCATTAAAAAATTTCTTGTTTGTTTTTGTGTTAAGCATTCTACATTCTGTTTTTTGTTCAATATCAGTGTTTGATATATATTTATAGACAAAATTATTTGCAAATTCTGTTGTACCTCCGGGATTATCTCTGATATCAATAATTATATTAGCACTGTTTGAAATCATCTGCATACCTTGAGCAACTTCTATTGCATTTGCCCCAAAACTATCAATGTTAATATATCCGATATCACCTGAAACACAAGTAGTTATACGCGACTCTGCAATACTTTGATCATTAAAATAACTACAATACCATGCAGATGTTTCAAGCGTTTCAGAAGTATAGAATTTATAGTTTGATAATTCACCGCTGATGTCTGTAACACCTAAATCCACTGCTTCACCAATAGGTGATGTGCTGAATACCAGATAAGGACGATAACTTTTATGTTTTATCGAGTCATATGTTATTTTCCAACATGAAGTGTTGTTTAAGATATACTCATCAATTGACATACCATTAATTGTTTCAATAAAGACTTTATCAATTAACACTGAGTTTTCAGAATAACTAAGCACATATCTCCCATCAACATATTTAAACCATATTGTATCATTTATATTTAAATTTGAACATTCATTTTTCATAATATTTAACCAGTAATCAGTATACCCATCTATATTTTTTATTTTTATGATATCGATGCTATTATAAAATCCCCCATTGATATATTCATCTGTTACCGGAAAATTAACCCTTGCATGAAAACTTGGGATATCATTGATAATTGCATGTATTAAACAATAAAATTCATAATCTGTTTTGGTCTGTTTTATTTTATCAATATAGTATTGTTTTTTTTCTTTAAAATTTATTGAAAAAACCTCTGAATACTCATCAAGGTTTCTATATTCCTCAATTATCACATTATACAAATATTCAAAATCTTCAATTTTTTCTTGTTCTGTAAGATTAATTGAATTAATGTGCTCATATGTCTGTTTATCAGAATTAATAATAAAAAAAAACACACAAAAATTGGCTATTGTAATAATTAGAAGCAACGCAATGATAATATAATGACGTAAAGACTTTTTGTTCATAATGACATCAACTCCAATATAAAATAATGCAGCACTACATATTTAATATATATCATTACGTAGTGCTGCACGGATCATATTTATCCTACACGCGGCTCATGACCATATTGCATAATATACTGATTAACAGCATCATTTGCTTTTCGTTCTGCTGCTCCAGCCATTGCACCTGCAATTGCCGCTGTTCCAACAGCTATTAAACTGGCTACACCTGTGATCGCAAGACAAGTAATAACACATGCAGTTGAAATTATAACACCTCCCTCCGTCTCCATAACCTCACGCTCATCGAGTTCTGTAAAAGCTCCCATAGACAATGTTTTTTCCATAGTTTTCAAGTCCTTTCATATAAAATTATATATTCAAAACCCGCATAAAATCAGCAGCAATGTGCACCTTGCTGCTGTATTTAACCAACGACTACTTCTTTTTATTTGCGAAAGTGTTTATACATGTTATAACTGAAGTAAGAAGCAATGAATAAATGAATCCTTTTATCCAATGACCGGAAGTAAGTCCAATAATAACAGTTGAAACTACAGTTGCAATAAGAATAGTTATAATTTTAGTCTTCATAATTAAAAACCAAGTATTGAAAAAGATACTGTAGCTTTACCGCTTGCAACATCGCCTACCGCTGTACCAATGGTTCCTGTAACCGCCCCGCCATATGCACCTAAAGCCGCTCCGACAGGTCCGCTGATTGAACCGGCAATTCCACCGCCGACTGCACCTCCGGCAATCCATCCTACTGCTGTGATTTCATCAACAGGATTGCTATAATTGATTTTTATTCCGCAAAACCGTGTAACAGGAATATAGTACCCCCCCTGCATATTTATTATTTCTTGCTTATCCAGCTCCGTAAAAGCTCCCATAGATAATGCTTTTTTCATTATTTTTACTCCTTTGTCTTAAAATAAGTATATTTCAAACCCGCATAAAAATCAATAGCAATGTACACCTTGCAAATGGTTTATGCGGAGATTGGACATTTTATATCACAGCCGGCAGAACTGCAACAGCTTGATTATTCTGCGGCAGCTGCTCTTTCCAAAGCTCATAGTAAAATCCACCCTTATCCATAAGATCAAAATGATTTCCGCTTTCGATGATCTGTCCTTTATCCATAACATAGATTTTATCACATTTCATTATCGTGCTTAAACGGTGGGCAATAATTATGGTTGTAATTCCATCAGTCGTTTCGTTTATCGTATTTTCAATTGCACGCTCGGTAATGCTGTCTAGGTTGCTGGTTGCTTCGTCCATAATGAGAATATCAGGTTTTTTTAGCAATGCTCTCGCAATGGCAAGCCTTTGCCGCTGACCGCCCGAAAGATTTGTACCGTTCTCTCCGAGCATTGTTTCAAATCTCATTGGCAGCTCATTGATAAAGTCAAAGCACCTTGTCATTTTTGTAACACGGATAACCTTCTCCATATCGGGATTATCCATTCCAAGGGTGAGATTTTCAAGGATAGTTCCCGAAAACAAAAAGGTTTCCTGCGAAATATATGCGATTTTATCTCTGAGTGTTTCAAGGTCAATATCCTTGAGGTTATAGTTATTAAGGATAATTTCACCATTTTCTGCCTGATAGAAATTCATCAGCAGCTTTACAAGAGTTGTTTTGCCCGAACCGCTTTCACCCACAAGTGCAATTTTCTCGCCCTGCTTAATATTAAGGTTAATCCCGTTCAGAACAAGCTGTCTTGTGCCATATCTGAAATCAATATTCTGAAGCTGAATGTCACCCTTGAGTGTTTTCGGAACAATTTTCTGTACCTCGGTGTTTTCTGCATCCATATTGAGAATTTCACCAAGACGTTCCGCCGCAACAATTGCTGTCTGCATCATAGGCTGGAGATTGATAAGATTTTTAACGGGAGTAAGAAAATATCCAAGCAAAGCGTTAAAGGTAATAAGCTCACCCAAGGTCATCTCACCCTTTATTACCTTATATGCACCGAGCCAAAGAATTGCCGCGCCGCCTACCATAGAGAGAAAGCCGCTGAGAGATCCAGACAAATTATTTATCCAGCCATTCTTGAAAATGCTCCGCATAAAACGCACAAACTTCTTTTCCGTTTCAATTCCTGCACTTCTTTCTGCATTGTATGCTTTTACCGTTTCAATTCCGTTGAGTGATTCCACAAGATATGACGTAAGCTGGGAGTTGTCCTCCATAACCTTGCGGTTGATGTTTTTCAGCGGCTTGTTGAATGCAAAGACGATCACTGCGTAAAGCATAACAATGATAAATGCAATGCCGAACATAGACGAATTCTGCATATACAGAATAATACCGCCGATTATCGCCATAAGCGTGTCAATCATAATCGTGAGGGTTGCACCCGAAATCGCATCACGAACCTTTGAAGCGTCGGTAAAGCGTGATACGATTTCGCCCACCTTTCTGCTGCCGAAAAAGTTCATCGGCAGCTTTAAAACATGGCGGTAATATCCGAGAATAAGGGAAATATCAAGCCGCTGACTTAGATACAGCATCATATGAGAACGGAATGCACCGAGAAGCGTCTGGAAAAGATAAAGGAGAATTACGCCTACCGAAACAACATGAAGCGTGGTTTCAAGTCCGTTGGGAACAATATCGTCCATCATTACCTTGAAATAGAAGGAAGCTCCCACACCGAGAATTGTGTAAACAAGTGATGCAAGGAATATATCAAACAGCAGTTTTTTCTGGGGCAGGAGCAGTTTGAAAAAGCGTGAGAGTGTACTCTCAGTTTCATCTCCCTTTTCAAACCGTTCCGACGGTACGAGAAGAATTAAAATTCCTGTCCACTGCTTAAAAAACTCCTCGGGAGTATACTTGACAATTCCCTTTGCGGGGTCTGCAACAACAACCTGTTTCTGCGTGATTTTATGTATTACCACATAATGCAGAAGTGCCCCGTCCACAACCACATGAGCGATTGCGGGCAGGGGGAATTCGCTGAAAAAAGCGTTTTTATCGCCCTTTACGGCTTTGGCGGTAAAGCCAAGCTTTTCGGCGGCTTTTATCATTCCTGCGGCGTTCGTTCCCTGTTTGTCTGTGCCTGCAACCTCTCTGATTTTTGAGATAGGCATTTTCAGACCGTACTGCTTGCTTACCGTGGCAAGGCAGGCTGCTCCGCAGTCGGTTATGTCGTGTTGTTTTATGCAGTAGTGTTTCATAAAATCATTCCTTTAATATTTATATAAATAGCAGCATTTTAATTACATGTAATATAATAAAAAAACATATTACACCAATAAATGTGCTGATTAATATAACCCGTATTTGATTCTTTTTCCTTTTTTATAAAATATATAATCTAAAGCTTTCATGGTAAAAAGAATTAAAAACAAGTCAAAAAAACACAAAAACATTTATGAATTTTTCATATATATTCAAAACAGTTATGCAAAGTAAATGACCTGTGTTATAGTGCTAATTATCATTTCGATTTTTAGGCATATAATTATTTGGGGGATTTTAATTCAAGCACAAAACATATAATAACTACGATAAGTGTAAATAGATCTATCAAGAATGGGATAATCAATAATGGAATATTATTAGTTATTGTACATATTCCTAACATAATTGTAGTAAACAAACACATAGTGATACAAAAAATATATGTTTTCTTCTTTTTTGCGTTCACAATTATTTCCTCCTATAAAATACTTATTTGTTCAATGGCTTAAACAATGAAGCCATTGAACAAATGTTGTGTATAATGAAACTATACATTATTAGCGATAGTAGCTATACCACCGCCTATTGCTGCTATGCCACCACCGATACATGCTCCTCCTGCAAATTTTGTCAAAGTTGTAGGCTCAGGAACGCCACAAAGAGCAATTCCTCCAACAATAGATGAAATTCCTCCAACAATAGTAGCAACGCCACCAACTACTCCCCAAAATGTTCCACCATCAATAGCATAAAGCTCATAATCAGTTAGTCTGCAGAAGCTGTTATTAATTCCTATTTCCATATTACATCCTCCAATTTATTTGCATGCATAATCTAACATAGCGGATCCTGCTGCAACCATTGTTGAAGCAGCTGTGATACCCGCACATATACCTACTAAGGGGGTGCCAACAACGCTACCTCCAATTCCTGCAGCTATACCAATAACAGGTGTAAACCCCATACAAATTATGCCACCAAAAGCAGCTAATGCCTGTGACATTCCTCCACCATCAACCATCATCATTTCCTGCTCATTCAACTCGCAAAAGCCAAAACTGTTTGTCATAGTAAGTTCCATAACTATGTACCTCCTAAATTTTAAAAATTCTTTTAGTTTATATCATCAACATCAGCAAAAATTCAGCCGATCGCTCTGAATAATTACTTATGTGATAATCAAAGAGTGATAATTCCCAAATTGAGCATAACACCCAAAACCGAATTAGCAAGTGCAATAACCAGCGCAATTATATTTATTACGATAGCATAGGTTGTCTTGTGAGTATTTCTTTTTGTAATACTCATTACAAGGCTGATAATACTGCATGGGTATGTAACGATCGGCAATACCAGGGCAAATAATGCTCCGATTATCATAAGCACAAGGCTTGGGATATGGATCTTCTTTTTTGTTTCAGCCGATATTTCCTCTGTGTTTTCTGCCGTTAAATCATATTCTACCATAGCAATACCTCTTTCTCACAAAATATTATCCGTAACGCCTATGTACATTTCAACAACCATATTATCAATATCCATTTGCGTTTTAGGCTCGTTAACTGTAACATTATAAAGTGATGTTACCGGTGTAAGCTTATTCTGATTAAGATAACCAATCAACTTATTTACACTTTCCTGCATATTAGCAGGGTTGCCCTTATGCGTAATTTTCGCCGCATTTGAAAGTCTGAATTCCGGCTTGAATATAAATCCCTGCGGAACATCGCAAACTTTATCCACGGGACACAGAATTTCAATATCCATAAGCTGTGTGCCGCCGGTACTTTCAACAGTGAATGTAGTAGTTGTCACGCATCCGCTTTTGTTAAGCCCGTTTTCCTGAATAAATGCTCCCATACTATTCATAATATCATTTACTTCTTGCTGTGTCATTTTTGCTCTGTACGAAATGACGTTTTTCATTTGATACAATTGATTTGTTTGGATTTCCATGAATGATTGCTCCTTTACTTCATTTGATAATATCATACCACTAATTATATATTTTGTGTCAAAACTAAGGTAAATGGTAGTTTTATCCCTGCTAATGGTAATTCATTCGTTATTTTTATATTCCATAAGTTCCTTGGGAACTTCGGGTTGGCAGAAGAAAAATCTGCAATTTTTTCCAATTGCCAATGTATTGACAACAAATGCGTAGGCTGCAAGAGAACTGCCATACTTAATTATAAATTCTTTAATTTTTTTCATGGTATTTACCACCTTTCTTTTACTTTATTTATATATTAACACACTATAATCATTCTGCGTCAAAATTTCTGTGAATGGTTGTTTTAGAGGACTGAGTGGTAGTTTTTGTCGATTTCCGGTACTTAAAAAAGCCTGCTGCCAGTGAAATAACCGCTGCTGTAATGCTCTCAATAACAACAAAAGCATATATTATTTTATAATTCATCATAATAAATGTTGCTACAATACAAAATAAACTAAAAACAATTGAAATACAGCGGTTCTTTTTTCTTTCCATTAAGCTTAACGGTTTATTTGGACTTGCAACAGGCGATAAAATCAGGATCAATGCAAAATCAATTACACAAAATAAAACGCACGTGCGTGTAGGAATAATTGAAGAAAGCTTGTAGGTTAAAATGATTGATAAGTAAACCGACATTGAAAGAATAAAGCATTTTCCCGAAGTTTCACAGTGGTAACCTCCTGCTGTGCTTCGCAAAGGAATAAATACAAGCAGAAAAATCAAAGTTGCTGGCAATCTGCCCAGCAGTATGCCGATAAGTATGGTGGTTATAATATTAGCCAACATTTCAACGATCGTGCCAAAACAATAAACATACAAATTACGTTCTTCACTTTTTATCACACCTCCTTCTATCAAAGTGTCAGTGATAAATGTACTCATTTTATCAAACAAAAATGCCACCCCCAATATATTATTAAGGATAGCATATTTTTACCATATTAAATTTTTTGGGGGCTGAACGGTCGTTTTAGAGTGACGAACGGTCATAAAATCGGAAAAATAAGTGTAGCTTCGCATGAGGATTCATGTCTTTCAATCGTAAATACTCCACCGTATTTTTCTGAGATTGCTTTTACATTGCTGATACCATATCCGTGAAGAAGTTTATTATTCTTGTCTGTTTTAAAATCCGGACTTGTCATTCTCAAAGCTGAGTTTTCAATATTTATAACTAATGATCCGTCGGCTGTTACAATTGATACGGTAATACTTCTGTCGTCCAGATTGGGAACCTTTCTGCAAGCCTCAACAGCATTATCAAGAAGATTTCCCAATGCAACGCATAAATCATATCTTTCAATATTGATTCGTTCTTTCTCAATCTTTATATCACTTTTAAATGTAATGTTGTTAGCCCCAGCAATATTCAAAGCGTTGCTGACGATTGCATCTATCGGCAGAAATCCTGTGTTGATACGTTTATAGGATTTGTCAATATGCTTGATTGCAGTTCTGATATATTGCTTGGCTTCGTCAAAATCCTGTCGCTCAATACATTCGTTAAGGTAAATAAGATGTTTATTGGTATCATGGATAACGCTGCTTATGCTTCTGAACGATTGAGACGCCTGCTCATATTTTTGTTCCTGAAAAGAAAACTGCTGCTCCATACGGCTTTGCTTTTCACGAATTTCTGTGGCTTCTACTATATTTTCAAGCAGATAATATACAATAAGATTTATTATCATTAACCCTGTCGCTGCAAAACATATTCCAATTTCCGCATCAGGTTCACTTGCATCTGTTTCAATAGATATACTAATTAATGTAGCTATGCTTATCAAAGGCGTAATTATAAAGCCAATATAATCCTTGGATTTTATAATCTGAGTGGTTTTTTTTAAAATAAGCGTTACAGTTAATGTTATAATAAAGTTAAATATGACAGACAGCATCAGACTGTAATTCTGCATTGACTGTATATCGGAATTTTTGACAGTTGCAATAATTATGCCATAGCTTATTAGTTCAGAAATCATACCGAATGCTAAGTATGATAATGCCGTAAAAAGTCTTGTTGTCCATTTTGAATTGTACAATAATGTTAGTCCAAACATAATAATAAATGACTTAAAAACATAAAATGCAGGTGCATAGCCAAATTGACTCAAAGCAAGCCCTAATATGTATGAAAAGATAAAAATAGTAAAAAATACAATTTTGTTTACTCTTATATTTTTACTGCCTAAGCACGTTTTGTAAAACAGTATTGTCGTAAACATATCAAAAACAGTTCCAAGAACTGCAAATATTGTCTGAACCGTGTCACTCATTATCTTTTATACCTCATTACCATATATTTTGAAAAAGCCTCTTTTATTTCCGATAATCTTCGTCTGCTTACAGATACGGTTTTTCCTGTTGAAAATTCTAAAGAATCTGCGTTAAACTTTCTGATATATTTCATATTGGCAAGGCAGGTGCGATGAATACTGATAAAATATTTATCTGCCAGCTCCTTTTCAAAATATGCAAGTTTACCCTTGATTGTAATTTCATCCTTATTGGTTGTAATAACCACTCCTGTTCGCTTTTCGGATTCTATGCATACAATGTCGTCAAGATGAAGTATTATCTCCCCATTTTTTTGAGAGATAACGGTGATATTAGTTTCCAATTCTCCGATATAAGCAAGCATTTTCTCAAGCTTTTGTTCAAACAGCTCATAAGAAATAGGCTTAGTCAAATATTGCGAAGCCTGAACATCAAAGCTGTCCTGCATATATTCGGGGTAGCTTGTTATAAAAGCAATTATAACATTTCTGTCCGGAATTTTACGGATTTCTTCGGCTGTTTCAATTCCGTTTCTGCCGGGCATTTCCATATCCATGAATACTAAATCGAAGGGAGATTTTTCATTATAATACTTTTTTAAAAGTTCGTTTCCGCTCGAAAACCTTTCTATATGGAATTCTGTATCGGTTTTTATGGAAAAACGTGTAAGGTAATCTTCTACTATTGTTATTTGACTTAACTCATCATCGCAAATTGCTATTCTATATAACACAGTTCCACCTCAATACAATATTTATTATGTTAAGTGTAACATAATTTGTAAGCAAATGCAATACCATTCAACTTGCTTAAACAGCCGTTCACAGGGGAAAACGAATTTAACTATACGTCAGTCGTTTCCATTTTGTCCCCACAAAATCAATGCTTGCTAAAAGCAAGCCCAATTCTCCCAAGTTGAACACCCTACAAATTCTCTAAAGTTGAAAATAATTCTCCCCAAGCTGAAACCCACGCAAACAAGCCAATTGAACAGAATAATAAAGAAAAGCGAAGCTCTGAAGGCAATAACAGCCTTTGGAGCTTCGTTTTTTATGCAATGACGTCAAAATCCCAGAAAATGACACCACAAGACGTCAAAACCGTGTCAAAAGGACGTCAAACGAAGAATTTTCCTTTGTGATAGAATTGAAATCAGGATAAGCAATGTCATTTCGGAAGAATATGACGTCACCTATCCTCAAGATGTTCATTTCCGGCCGGATGTGACTCTTACAGAAATATTTATGACCAACGCCGGAGGTGTAAAATGAACGAGAGAACCTACATGCCCTATGGTACTGAGCACAGCCTTACTATCGGCAAAACAACATTTACGGTAAATTCCTTTACTGACAAAAACGCAGCCAACACAGCAGAAGACCTTATCGTCAAGCTGCTGAAATCAAAGGCTGCCGAGCTTATGAGAGAGGAGAAAACAGCGTGATCCCATACAACAATTCTATCATCGTTCCCGTGGACACAGGCTACGGGAATATCAAAAATTCACTTCACCATTTTCCAACAGGCATTGCTGCATACAAAACCAAGCCTGCATTTGAGGGGAAGATTCTTCACATCGGAGATATGTATTACCGTATCGGTGAGGGACACAAAGAATTTATCCCCGACAAAACCGTTGACGAGGAGTTTCGCCTGCTGACTATTGCGGCAATTTGTGATGAGTGTAATTCCTGCGGATATTACGAGGGCAACATTTATCTTGCGGTCGGCTGCCCAACTGCAATGCTAACGGCTCAGCGTGAAAGCACAAGAGAATATTTTCTTAAAGAGCCGCATATCGACTGCGAGTACAATAACAAACATTTTGATTTGAACATTGTCGGCTGCTTTGTTTATCCGCAGGGATATGCAGCGGTAACGGAGCATCTTCACAATATGACAGGCGTTAATTTCGTTATCGACATTGGCAACGGCACAGCAAACATCTTGCAGATAAACAATAAAAAGGTTATCGAGGAAAAATGCGTTACCGAAAAGCTGGGAGTTAATCAGTATATGATGGCTGTACAGAAAGCTGTTATGGCTCGTTTCGGCAAAAAGATTGATTCAGAAATTGTTGAGCATTTCATCAAAACAGGAAATACAGATGCTCCCGAAGATTACCAAAAAATTTTTCGTGAAGAAGCGGAAAAATATTGCAGAAAAATCTTTGATTCACTTTCCAGATGTGAGTATGATTCGGATTTTATGAAGCTCTACATTGTGGGCGGCGGAGGTTGTCTTATCAGACGTTTCGGGAAATATAATTCCGAAAAAACAGTTTTCATCGATGATATTTGTGCAGCCGCAAAGGGTTATCAGAAATTTGCTCTCAGGTCGCTTAAAGCTATGGAAAAGAGGTCTGAATAATGAAGCAGATGAAAAGAATTACTCTCAGACTTTGCCTTGAAAAGACAAATGACAAAGAAATTGCAGACTTCCTTGCCAACATTGACAGAAAAAAGTATCACACGGTAAATTCTGCAATCAAGACGATTTTGTATGAGCATATTCACGGCACTGTGTCCGAAGCAAACAAGAGCAATGATATTGTTTCTGTTATCAAGTCCACCCTTGAAACCGAGATACCGAAGCTGTTCGCAGCTTTGGTATCGAGTATTCACATTAAGAAAGAAAAGTCAGCAGAGCCTGTTGTTGAGTCAAATCCTGCTGATGATGATATTGATATGGATTTTATCGGAGGTTAATGTTATGACTGTAAAAGAATTCTGCAAAGTGAACGGACTGAAATATCAGACTGTTTACAAGAAAATCTCACATCATAAAGACAAAGAGCTTGCAGGACATATCACCAAGTTCAAAGGCGAAAGCATTGACCTTGATGATTATGCGGCGGATTTTCTTCTTCCGATAAAAGTGAAAATTTTGCAGGCTGTCCAAGAATGTGAAGCCATTGCCCTTGAAAATGATGAGCTTAAAGGCAAGCTTGATGTTGCCGAGTTTAATTTAAAACAGGCAGAGGAGAGAATAGTTGATATTATTGCCGAAAACCAAAAGTTGACCGCAAAAATTACAGAGCTTACAGCGGATTTATCGGATAAAAGCAATCTGCTTTCGGAGCTTAAAGAGCGAAATGAACAGCTTGAAAATATCATTTCAAATTTGACCGAGGAAAACAGCACTCTTAAATCACAGCTTGATTCCGTTCCCAAGCTTTTTCGGAAAAATTCGTAATTCAACAAAGTAGAAAAACATTATCCGTGTAAGAAAATAATTCGCATCAAGAGAAATACAAGTCCATTCAACCACGGAGAATAAGCTAATTTTACAGCAAGCATTGATTTTGTGAGAACAAAATCATTACGGAAAGGAGCATATATGAACAGAGATATGTCAATAAAAATACGGGTATCACCCGATGAATATTTAGCTATAAAAAGTCGTGCGAAAACAGCAGATATGAATATCAGCAAATTTATCCGCACACTTGCGCTTAACGGTAAAGTTATTCTGTATGACACAAAAAACATTTACCGCTTCAATCAGCTTATGCGTTTGATCGGAGCAAACATCAATCAGATTGCTATGGTGGTAAATTCCGAAAAAAGCGTTTTTAAGGCAGATATTGATAATCTTCGCAAAGAGGTCGGAACGCTTTCCGAGGAGTTTCACAGCATTGTTTCTCCGCTGAGCTGTCGGGAATTGTGATATGGCATACATCAAACACAGAGCCATTCACGTTACGCCGAGGGCACATCTGAAATACATACTTGATCCGGGAAAGAATGAAGAAATGAAGTTCAGCACGGCTATCTGCTGCACCAATGATTTTGAAGCGGTCTGTGAGGATTTCCGTCAGCTTTATGAGATGTTTTCCGATGATAAGTTTGATAATTACCGTAAAAGCAAAAACAATCACGTCCGTATTCACTCATATATCCAGTCCTTTGATGAGTCTGTTTCTGCGGAAACTGCTCATCAGATCGGAGTGGAATGGACAAAGGCTATGTTCGGTGAAAATCGTCCTGTCATAATTTCTACGCACACGAATACAGGGCATTGCCATAATCACATTGCGGTGTGTCCCTTTGATGTTTACGGCAACAGGTGGCTTGCAACAAAGAAAACATATCAGCTTGCAAGAGATGTTTCCGATAGGATTTGCCTTGAACACGGTTTGAGCATCATTGAAAATCCAAAGCAAAATAAATCACTCACTTATGCGGAATGGTTTGCAAAGCGAAACGGCAGTTCCCTGAAAACAAAAATGGCAGATATTATTGACCGATTGATTATTGATGAAGCTGTTACCGATATTGATTCGCTTATTCTCAAAATGAAAGAGCGAGGATATATCTTCACAAACGAAAAGCGGCTTATCGCAAAGCCGCAGGGTGTGAAGTATGGGTGCTGTATCTCAAAGCTCGGTTATGGATATTCTATGGAAATGCTTCAGATTCGGATTGAAAACAAGCAGAATGAATTTATAGGCAGAAAGATAAGTGCTTATCTCGGTATGCAGGTTGAGCTTGCGGTTACTATCCGTGAAAATCAGCGTGATGTTTACCGTTCACAAAGCAATGAACGCATTTCATATTTTCAAGTAAAAAGGACGGCGGATTTGCTTTGGTATGTTCACGAAAATCATATTCATTCGGTTGATGATATGAAAGCTGTTGTCAAAAAGCTTGAGCAGAAAAACGATAAAATACTCAAGCGGTATATGCTGCTTGAAAAGGAAAAGAAGCTGCTTGATTTGCTGAATACATACGGCGATGAATATGCCCGTTTAAAGATTACGCCAAACAAAAATGAACAGCAGAAAAAGCGTTTTGAGGAGTTGTACAAAAAGCTTCTGAATGGCGGAATTATGATTTATGATACACATTCGGATAACTGGCTTGAAAAGCTGAAAAATGCTTTGAACTCCGATATTTCCGAGATGAACAGCGTATCAGCCGAGCTTAGAAAAGCAAATGCTGAGTATTATCGGGCGCAAACCTATTTATCGGATTTGGAAAAGGTGTTGGAAACCGACTATGACCGAATCCGCAAGCAGGAGCATTTGAAAAAGCAGATTGAAATGTATCATCAAGGCTTTGAGCCGCAGGAGGACGGAACGTTCATACGGGAATCCGAGCCGACCTTGCAAAGAAATGCGGAGCTTGCATATCTTGAAGCCGAACGTCAGCGTAAGCTTGAAATACAACGTACTGCCGAAAAGCAAGCAATAGAAAATCGCAGACGAAACAGCTATTATTCAAGATAACCCGTTTCCCATTCCTTTGGGTACTCATAGCCAAATTTTCTCATAATTTCTGCGGCGGCAATTTTTCTTACGGAAAGTTCATCATAGCAGCCGAGTTCTGAAAGCTCCGAAAAAGCTGCATTGTATTTCTTAACCGCCGCAGAAATTTTATTCATTCGGGCATACATTGCACCGATGTCATAAATAAGTCGGGCGTGGTTTACGGAAACGCAGCCCTCCGATGCAAATTCACATTCGGTCAGTACCTCCAGAGCTTTTTTATTCAGCGAATTATCTGCAAGAATAGCGGCATAGTTTCTTGCAATGGTGATGAAATCATCGTTGTACTCACGGCACAGTTTGATAAAAAGAAATGCCTTATCCATAAATTCAAGTCCACGCTCAATATCATTTTCATCAATGTAAAGCAGACCAAGGTTCATATTTATGTTTGCGTACAAAACAGGATTTTCATTTTGATTGCAAAGTGACAATGCCTTGTTCATCAGGCTGACAGCGTGAGGAATTTTCTCGTTTCTGTTTCTGAGAAGCATTGCTTTATTGTTATACAAAAGTGCTCTGTCGCTTGCAGTTCCCGTATCTTTATCATCAAGAATATTTTCACTTTCGGAAATGATTATTTCCATAAGGTCAAGTTTCTTGTAATTATCAAGAAAAGTAAAGGCATCTTCAAGGAACGCAAGGTAATTTGATGTGTTGTTTTTTTCAACATACTTTATTGTATTTTCAATTATCGAAATTACAGTCTTTGAATCGGGAAGTTCATTTCCGATAACAAGAATTTTCTGTTTAATGCTTTTGAAAAATGAACCGCAGTTTGTAAATGACGGTTTCAAATCAAGCACAGCAATATCTCTGATCATAGGGTTAAGCGATATAATATCCGCTTGATCATTCTCGATAAATCCGAGGTCGCACAGCTCGTTAATTCCGTTGGCATCGTTCAGATCAAGCAGCTTTGCAAGGTATCTGATACGGACATTTTCAGCAAATACCATACTCCGCATTATTGTCTGATAATCCTCGTCAAGCAGATACAGAGAGAAAAGCGAACGGATATGGTTGTAATATGTGGCTCTTAAATTTTCTCCGTCCTTGGTTACTTTTATCTTGTCACTCGATTCAGGATTTACGCTGTTGTTTTGCAGATGCGTTAGAATTTCATCAGCAGTATGCAGACATTTTTCAAGGAGCTTTGCTGTCATTTCAACGGATAGTGTATGATAATGAACAGTTTCAATTAACGCATAGATTTTCTCTTTATCTTCTTCGGAATGGGAATAGTATTTGCTTGCAAAATCATAGAGAACATCGGTGTTTTCGATAACATCAAGCTTGAAAATGTGTCCGACATCAACGTTGCTTCGGGTAGTGAAAATGACATTGCAGGGAAATTTCATAAGCGTACCGAGAAGACTGTCACCTGCACCGGTTACATTAAAATTATCTATGATTATGAGAGAATCGGAACGCAGACTTTTCAAAAATCGCAGATGCTTTGTATAGCGGATCTGGTCGGTATCCGTATCGCTGTCACCGATGAAGTCAATATCGGTTATCATATCTTCCAGACTGCTGCTGTAATTAAAATACAGAATGTTACGGTATTCGCTTTTGTACTTTTTGGCATAAGCCTTTGCAAGCTCACTTTTTCCTATGCCTGCAAAGCCGTGAATAAACACCTTACTGTGTTCGGTAACGGCGGTATGTAAATAGTTCAATTCGTTATCCCGTCCGCAGAAATATCTGCAAGGCGGTGGGACATCCGCACCGAATATGCTTTCGGAAACTGTTATTGCAGAGGTTGGGAGCATTGGTTTATCCGAGGGAACAAATGGGCGGTCTATGGCAGTAAAAATGACTTTTCCGATAAACTCGCATATTTTACGAACATCGGATAATTCTTCTTCGGGCAATATCTCTTTCTTCAAATTTTCGGAGAGTGAATAATCATTTCTCACAAGTGACAGCAAATCCTCGTACAGCTTGTTTATGTCAAAGACTATTTCAAGGCAGTTTTCCTGAAAGCTGTCTCCGATAATTTCCGAGCCGTTTTCACGATAGAAATTTACTATTACCGCAGGAATGGGACGATTGCCTTTTATCCAACGGCTTATGGCTGAATTGGAGTAGATTGTTTCGGAGCTTTCTTCGTAATGGTCGATGAAAATATCTGTTACAAGGTCATTCTGAGAGTATGGTCTTTCCCTGTTTCGGGTGGTGTACATATTTTCACGGCAGTTCTCGATTATGATATTTATTACCGTACTGAAATCAACTCTGTTCATCGGCAGCTCCTTTCATTCAGGCTCTTTTATTAATTATATTCAGATCGGTGAAAATAAGGTTGTTTACTATGTGTTAGAAGCTGCCAGATTGATCATAAGTACATTTATATATGTATTGGGAATTGGATTTGTGTTTGTAAATATATGGAGAATTGAGTATAAAAATCAATGTGAACTGAAAGATAACTATTTAATGATATTAAAGAAATATTATGCAAAAATGGCAAGCCATATACAGGAAGTAAGGAGCATGAAGCACGATATGCGTGCGCATTTAAGTCTGTTAGAATCCTATATAAAACAGAATAAATGGGAACAGGCAGAACATTATTTAGAAGAATTGAAACTTCAGCAGGATACGGAAAAGACATGTATCATTGATGTTGGAAATGAATTAGTAAGTGCAATTTTAACAGATTACATGCAATCAGCAGATCAGGACATTGCATTTATATGTGAAGGCGTGGTGCCAAAAGATTTAGCAATTACAGATTTTGACCTGTGTACTATTTTTTCAAATATCATTTCCAATAGCATAGAGAGCTGTGATCATATTGAGGAAAGAAGAAAATGGATCCATATGCAGGTAAAAACATTTCAGGGGAATTTAATGATCGCCATAAAAAATCCAACCTCAGAGGATGTGAAAATTGAAGAATTGGGAAAGTACACCAGAAAAAAAGATAAATCACAACATGGATATGGAATACAGAATATAAAAAAAGCAGTTGAAAAATACGATGGACAAATTGACTTTGAAGTCGAAAAGGGAGAATTTCAGATAAAAATAATCTTTTATCATGTGATAGAAACCGCTTGTTCCTAAAAGAAACCGCTTATTCCTTTTGAGAATATAACAAATGTGAAATATGTTATATTGTAGGAAAGAGGGAGGTGGGAAAGTGTTTCTATCGGGATATGAAAAAATTTTTGGATGGTTTGCGGACCTGATGGGAGGAGGAAAATAAAAATGAAACCATTGGATTTTCGAGTAAAAAGAATAACAAGACCCTATTATTGGTATGCCTGGTTGCTATGGAACTGTATATCAATGTTATTTTTCTGGGCAGCATTAGGAGAAGATCCAAAGTGGATGGTAGTTTTACTGATCGTGCATATTCTATACTTGACCTTATTAACCGTAAAGAGATTTCATGATGCCGGCTATGGAACAGGGTATGCACTTTTTTGTATCGTACTTACACTAATGGGAATCGGATATCCGTTGATTGTCAGAGTTGCAATAAAGCCAAGCGATCTGGATAATCAGTGGGGACCGAATGAAGAACGGTTGAAATTTGAAGAAAACAGAGACTTTTATGGGAGATAGTATGAAAAAAACAAAAGAAAGTGTATTGTGATGTTAGGTTTATTGACCTGTATTATTTTGGGAACAAAGACAGCATATGCAGGTGAATATAAAGGGGAAGAAACCTCTTATCAAGAATGTATATTAGAAAGTAATTTGTCACTAGAAGATAAAACAATGTTGCTTCAAAGCCAGGAGGCAAAAACAAACTATGAAAAGATGGAAGAAGAAGGATGGGTATTACAAGATGTTGAGGTAGAGGATATGGATGAAATAGTTCCACAGGCTGGAAATATTTCAACATATAGGATTGATGCCATTGTTAGAACTACTTCAGGAAAAGTTGTATATAACAAATACGTTCAGGCGGCAAAGAAGAAAACATATTATAATAATCAAATATATAGAAGAGCATTAGATGTAAAAAAATACGCATCATTTGCATCTAACTTTATTCCGTATAAATGGGCATGGATTGCATCTACATTATTTGGAATAGATACATCACAATGTGATGCTTATTTTAACTCGGGATATCAAAGGGTGGAAGAAAATGCGACATATTACACAAGAGATGCTTATTATAAGGTAAAAAACAGATATTGGCTAGGATATTCAGTATCTAAAATGAGTGTGAGCGTTTCCATATTAAGTTATTATAGAGATGCGAAAGGTACATCACATCAGAAGACACACAGTAAAAATAATGTGTTTAAGTCAAGAGGTTATAATCTTTCTGATCAATATTTAATCTCATTGGCGAAAAAACATTATAATGGGAAGTATGTAGAAGAGCATATCATTTATCCATCAAATAGTGGAAGATATCGGATTAATTAAAAAACGAGGCGTGACCAAATCTGGTCCGCCTCATTTTTGCGTTGTTCCATCCTAAGATTACATTTCTGCTGTGATCTTTACGATATTTTTTACGATCTCGATGGCAGTGCACATGCCTTCCACGCTGACATGCTCGTAAGGTCCATGGAAACCATAGCCACCGGTACCAAGGTTAGGACAAGGAAGTCCCATGAAACTTAATCTGGCACCATCGGTACCGCCACGAACCGGACGGGAAAGCGGAGTCAGACCGACTTCTTTAATTGCTTTTCTGGCGATATCCACAACATACTGGTTTTTCTCGATGATTTCCAACATATTGGAGTAGGAATTGTGGATCGATAAGGTAACGGTTCCCTCGCCATATTTCTGATTGATCTTTTCTTCGATCGTTTTTAAGGTAGCAAGACGGGATTCGAACTTTGCCTTATCGTGGTCACGGATGATATAAGATAACGTAGCGGATGCAACATCCCCGGACATATCGGTCAGATGATAGAAGCCTTCACGGTCTTCTGTGTGGGAAGGTGTTTCCATTGGCGGGAGCATGGACTGGATCTCGCAGGCAACAAGAGCTGCATTTACCATGATGTCTTTTGCTTCGCCCGGGTGAACATTCACACCTTTTACCGAAAATACAGCACCTGCCGCATTAAAGTTCTCGTAGGCAACTTCGCCCTCGTAATCGCCGTCCAGTGTGTAGGCAAAATCAGCTTTGAAATAGTCCAGATCAAATAAGTCTGCACCGGCACCGACTTCTTCGTCCGGTGTGAAGCCAACCCAGATATCGCCATGCGGCATACCGGATCCAATGATCTGTTCAATCGCAGTCACGATCTCAGAAACACCGGCCTTATCATCTGCACCAAGAAGTGTAGTACCATCGGTTGTGATCAGGGTTCTGCCCTTTAAGGAAGTTAAATTAGGGAAATCCTTTACAGTCAGATAGGTATTGCTTCCTTTTAATAAGACATCTTTGCCGTCGTAATCAGAAATGATCTGTGGCTTGATGTCTTTGCCGGAAAAATCAGGCGCAGTATCCATATGGGAGATAAAACCGACCGCCTTTTTTCCTTCCATGCCGGATGTAGCAGGGAGAAGACCATATACATAGCAATGGTCTGTCAAAACAACCTTATCCAGTCCTAAGTCTTTTAACTCCTGCTCTAAAACCTTGGCAAGCTCAAACTGGCGGCTGGTGGACGGGATAACACCCGCATCATCCTCTGAGGTTGTCCAATAAGAAACATATTTTAAAAATCGATCTTCAACACGCATGTGAAACCTCCTCGTATTCATTCTTTTCCTATTTAAAATAACATAAAACATAAAAAAGTTGAAGAAAATATTAAAAAAAACTTGCTTTTCCGCTGCAAAGGGCTTCCCTTGTATTCCATCCATTGCAAGTGCTCAATCTGAAAGCGCGTTTCCCACATCAAAAGGCCGCCCCGGATTTCCCGGGGCGGCGCTCTCTGTTACGCGTACACCCGGTACGCGACGTAGACAACGATCTCCTCGCCTGCGGCAAGCGTGCCGCCGAGCGTGGCGGAGACAACCGTCTCTTGGGTGAACTTCCCGAGCGCCCGCACTGCGGCGCTCCCGGCAACGGAAACCGGAGTTCCGGCGCAGGCGACCGCCGAAGCGACCGTCGTTTCGCCAGCCTTGAGGGTGAGCGGTCCGCCCGCTTCCCCGTGGACGACGCAGTAGTGCGGCAGAAGTTCCACACCGGCCGGAAGCGTGACAAGTTCGATCACGTCTCCGGAAGCGAGCTCTTCCGCGGCGACGTATTTCGCCGAAGCGATCCGCAGGTGGCCGCCGGTTTCAATGCCGTCGACAAGTTTGCAACCGACGCCTTCGGCCTGGTAGCAGCTGGATTTGACCGTTTTTGCCATGATGAACCTCTCCTCTTTTATTCCGCGCACGGAACCTTGTAGACCGCCTGATCGTAAAGCCGGACGGCGTCCAGCGCCATGGTGATTTCCAGACCGGGCTGGAAGTTCTTGGTCGGAATCTCGACCGGCCCCTTGACTTTCATCTCCTTCGAGATCACCAGCTGCATCGAGCTGGAGGCCCAGGCGAAGCAGCTCCGCACGCCGGCTTCAATATCCAGACCATTGAAGACGATGAACTTGAAGCCCATGAAACTGTCGACGCTTCCATTGCACAGCGCGCGGACCGCGTTGTAATCGGCGCTGGTCACATGGTCGTCGTCGAGCAGAGCATTGATCTGCCGGGGGGAACAGACGAAGTAGAACGTGTCCTCCGGCGGGACCTCCGCTTCCAGCAGCCGCGCGCGCACCTCCTTGAGCTTGGCGAGATTGAGCGGCTGATTGGACGCGCTGGAACCGCTGCCTAGCTGCACGTCGATGATGTTCTCCGACGGGAACGCGACCGGGGTTTCGCCGTTTTTGCCGGTGTAGACCGTGGCGTCAAAGGCCTCTTTGATGACGACGTCCTTGCGCGTATTGGCGGCCATGATTCCGGCCTTCATGATGTCGCTGGTCGGGTCGGTGAGCGCCGATTCAATATCGGCGAACTCATCGATCAGCACCGGGAAATCGAAAATGCGGCGGCCGACCCAACGGCTGTCGAAATCGAGGCTCTGCCATTTGGTGTCGCCGTTGGAATCACCGCGCTCAACCATGCTGGCTTTTCCGATGTAGGTGAAACGTTTCTTTTCACCGGTCATGCTGCCGGTGAGCAGACAGGGGGAGAGGACACTCTGCCGCTGCTGAAGAGCGTGGCGGTAGTTCTCCTCGTAGGTGTCAATCCATGCGGGATCGATGTTCAGCATCTTTTTTGTGCTCCTTGATTGGGTGAATGAATGAAAAACCACTTGCCGGGTAGTCCGTTCACTTCTTGCATCAAGGTCGCACAAAGGCGGTGAGCTTTAAGCCTCGAAGAGAGTCGGGTCCGAAAACAGCGCGAACGAAAATTTCGTTCTGAATCTTACAAGAATATGCAAAAAAATTTTGACAAGTCAAAAATCGAAAAATTTTCAATTTTTTTCGCGTGATACAATTTTTGTTTTTCATTCTGTATCACAATGAAACGGCAAATTTTTCGAAACAGGACCGCGAATACGGAAACCACAGAAAACACCACCGAAACACATTCCGATGAAAAAAATATTGGAAGTGATATATCAAAAGGAGAAAAGGCTGTTTTGTATAAGAAGATTGTTTCAAAAAAGAACCAGACAT
>OLGB01000259.1_pt1 | contig 79178 bp, 97 predicted proteins | sample 1605691 | NCBI WGS metagenome assembly OLGB01 (sample SAMEA3888925, study PRJEB22519) | human gut metagenome | biome: human gut; feature: human-associated habitat; material: faeces | place: Denmark | collected 2010
TGCGCATCCTGTCGGTCAAGGGCGGCGTCGGCGCGATCATCGAGTGGGGCGGCCCCGGCATCGCGGCGCTGTCCGTGCCCGAGCGTGCCACGATCACGAATATGGGCACCGAGCTCGGTGCGACGACCTCCGTCTTTCCGTCGGACGACGTGACGCGCGCATTTCTTGCCGCCGAGGGGCGCGAGGAGGATTTCATTCCTCTCGAGAGCGACCCGGATGCGCAGTATGACCGCGTTATCGACATTGACCTCGGCACGCTCAGGCCCATGATCGCCTGTCCGCACAGTCCGGACAATGTCGTGCCCGTCGAAACGCTTGCTGGCACGAGGGTCGATCAGGTCTGCATCGGCTCGTGCACGAATTCGTCGCTGCTTGATATGCTGAAGGTCGCGGCCCTGCTCAAGGGCAGGACCGTCGCTCCGGGCGTGAGCCTGTCCGTCTCGCCGGGCTCGAAGCAGGTGCTGACCATGCTGGCAGACTGCGGCGCGCTCACGGACATACTCTCAAGCGGTGCGCGCCTGCTCGAGTGCGCGTGCGGCCCGTGCATCGGCATGGGCTTCTCGCCCAACTCCGGCGGCGTGAGCCTGCGCACGTTCAACCGCAATTTCCTCGGACGCAGCGGCACGAAGGACGCGCAGGTATACCTCGTGTCTCCGGAGACGGCCGTTGCCGCCGCGCTCACGGGCACGATCACCGATCCGCGGACGCTCGGCCCCATGCCGGACGTTACGCTGCCGGAGCGCTTCCGCATCGATGACAGCGCCGTGCTGCCGCCGGCCCCGGCGGATGAGGCAGACGCGGTGCAGGTGCTGCGCGGACCGAATATCCGGCCCTTCCCGAAGAGCAGGCCGCTTGCCGATGCGCTCACCGCCGGGCTCGTGCTCAAGGTGGGCGACAACATCACGACCGACCACATTATGCCCGCAGGGGCGAAGATACTGCCGTATCGCTCGAACATCCCGAAGCTGTCGGAATTCTGCTTCACGGTCTGCGACCCGGGCTTCCCGGAGCGTGCCAGGGCGGCCGGGGACGGCATCATCGTCGGCGGCAGCAACTACGGGCAGGGCTCGTCGCGTGAGCACGCGGCGCTCGTGCCGATGTATCTCGGTATCCGCTGCGTCGTGGCAAAGAGCTTTGCGCGCATCCACGCGGCAAACCTCATAAACGCCGGCATCCTGCCGCTGACTTTTGAAAATCCGGAGGATTACGACATGCTGCGGCAGGGCGACGAGCTTCGCATTGACGACATCCGCGCCGGCATGGCGGCCGGCAGATTGACTCTCACGGACACGACAAGGGGCTTTTCCTGCCCCGTCGTGTGCAGCCTCACCGGGCGGCAGCAGGACATCCTGCTCGCCGGCGGTCTGCTCAGCTACACAAAGGAGCATGCACTATGAACGATATTGAGCGCGCCTGCGCGGCGTTTCGCACTCTGCTCATTGAGCAGCAGACCCGCATTGCGGACATAAGCACCGGGCGCACGGACTATGCAAAAAAGGCGGTCGTGACCATCGGCCTTGCTGACGGCGACGGCATCGGACCCATTATAACGGAGCAGGCGGTGAGAGTGCTCGAGGCGCTGCTTGCCGACGAGCTCGCACGCGGCAGCATCGTCCTGCGGCGCATACGCGGCCTCACGATAGAAAACCGGCTGGCCTGCAATCAGGCGGTGCCGGATGATGTGCTGGATGAAATCATGGCCTGCGATGTGCTGCTCAAGGGTCCTACGACGACGCCCATGGGCGGCGGACTGGAGAGTGCGAACGTGAAGCTTCGCCGCGCACTCGACCTCTATGCAAACGTCCGCCCCGTGACCATTCCGGATGAGGGCATCGACTGGACGTTCTTCCGCGAGAACACGGAGGGAGAGTATGCCCTCGGCAGCCGCGGCGTGGAGCTGCCCGGCATGGCCGTGGACTTCAAGGTCACGACCGACGCCGGCACGCGCCGGATTGCCCGTGCGGCATTCGACTACGCCCGTCGCAGCGGCAAAACGCGTGTGACCGTTGTCACGAAGGCGAACATCCTCAAAAAGACCGACGGCAAATTCACCGCCATCTGCCACGAGGTGGCCGCCGGCTATCCGGAGATAAGCGTCGATGATTACTATATCGACATCATGGCGGCCAATCTCGTCAACGAGCGTGTGCGCGGGCAGTTTCAGGTGCTGCTGCTGCCGAACCTGTACGGCGACATCATCACCGACGAGGCCGCGCAGCTGCAGGGCGGCGTCGGCACGGCGGGCAGCGCCAATATCGGAGACCGCTACGCCATGTTCGAGGCGGTTCACGGCTCGGCTCCGCGCATGATCGAGCGCGGCATGGGCGACTATGCCAATCCCCGGAGCATACTGTGCGCGGAAGCAATGCTGCTTCGGCATATCGGCCGCACGGCCGCGGCGGATAAGCTCGAGGCGGCGCTCGACGCCTGTCCGCTCGTCATTACCGGCCGGGAGGACGGCGCGACCTGCGCCGAATACGGCGACGGGGTGCTGAAGCTGCTTTGAAAACAAAAAGCCTGACGCTGCGGCGTCAGGCTTTTTTCCAGCGTGTCAAAAAAGCCATTAGCTTTTTTGCACGCTTCAAATACGCCACATTTTTTGTGAAGCTTACGCTTCACGAAAAATCTCGCTTTGCTCGTCAAAAAGTCCTGACGGACGTTTTTGATGGCTATAATCCAACTTGAGGCGGGCCTTGCCCCCTCAAGCTCCCCCGCTGCGCGGTTGTATTTGCTCAGCAGCATAGGTTTTTTGACAGTCTCACGAAAAGCCTGACGCTGCGGCGTCAGGCTTTTTTTTTCAATTATAAGACTCTGAAAGCAAAAACAGCTCCCCCGCGGGGGAGCTGTTTTAGAATGTCAAAAAACCATGCTGCCGAGTATATTGACGGGAGCTGGACCTCTGCCGCCCGGCAGCGCCTCTTTTCGGTGCTTTTCACATTCTTCTCTTTGATCATGCAAAGGCTTCGTTTTTCTCCTGCTTTGCCTTTATAAACTCGTAAGCGGTCAGGCCGCCGACGAGGATGAGGCCGACGAGGTCGGTCTTCCAGCCGGGGATGATGAGGGTAAGACCGCCGATGATGAACAGGATGCGGAAGACCCAGTTGAGCTTGCGCTTTACAAAGCCGTTGAGACCGGCCGCGACGCCGTATATACCGAGCATTGCGCTCAGGCAGATGGTGACGATATCGAGCCAGCTGCCGACGTCAATGAACAGCATTTCGGGGCTGTAGGCGAAGACATATGGCACGATGAACGCGGCAATGGCGAGCTTTGTTGCGTTGACGCCCGTTTTCATCGGATTTGACTTTGCTATCGCGCTGCCGGCGTAGGCCGCAAGTGCGACAGGCGGGGTGATATCGGCGACGATGCCGAAGTAGAACACGAAGAAGTGCGCCGCGACCATGGGAACGCCGAGCTTTACGAGGATCGGAGCGCAGGTGGCCGCCATGATGCAGTAGTTGGCCGTCGTCGGAACGCCCATGCCGAGGATGATACAGCAGATCATGGTCAGGAACAGACCGATGATAAGGGTGTTGCCGGAGAGGGCGACGATAGCGGTGATGAGCTTGGAGGCAAGACCGGTGACGGTTATGCAGCCTGCGATGACGCCGGCCATCGAGCAGGCGACGGCGACGGTGATGGTGCCCTTGCCGCCGGCCTCGAGAGCTTCAAGGAACTTTGCCGGGGTCAGACGGCTGTCCTTATTGATAACGCCGACGATGATCGCTGCGATGATGGACAGGGCCGCCGCCTTCTGCATGGTGTAAACGTTCAGGCTGACGAGAACGACCAGCAGAACGATGGGGATGAGCAGATAGCTCTGGACCGCGAGCTCCCTGCCGGGAACCATTTCGCTGCGCGAGATGCCCTTGAGACCGAGCTTCTTGGCTTCGAGGTGAACCGCGATGAAGATGCCCGCAAAGTACAGGAACGCAGGGAGGATCGCCTTGAGCGCGATCTCGCCGTAGGGAACGCCGACATACTCTGCCATCAGGAACGCGGCCGCGCCCATGATGGGCGGCATGATCTGGCCGCCGGTGGAGGCCGCCGCCTCAACGGCGCCGGCAAACTCGGGCTTGTAGCCGGTCTTTTTCATCATGGGGATGGTGACCGAGCCGGTGGTGACGGTGTTGCCGACGGAGGAGCCGGAAACCATGCCGCACAGAGCCGAGGAAATGACCGCGACCTTCGCCGGACCGCCGGAGGAGGCGCCGGCTGCCTTGTTTGCAAGGTCGATGAAGAACTTCGCTATACCGGTGCGCTCAAGGAACGCGCCGAACACGATGAACACGACGATGAACTTCGCGCAGACGTTTATCGGCGTGCCGATAACGCCGCCGGTGGTGTAAAACAGGGTGTAGATCATGCGGCCGAGGACGTGCTGAATATCCATGCCCTTGCCGAGCATGCTCCAGAACGCATACACGACCAGGGCGCCGGCAACGCACAGAATGGGAACGCCGACGCATCTGCGGCACAGCTCGATGAGCGAGAGAATGCCGATAATGCCGATGACGATAAACGTCGGGGTCATCTTCGACGCGCTGGTGAGAACCGCGATGATGGGATCAAAATTGAACGCGTAGTAGAAGAAGCAGGCCGAGCCCACGACCATGATGATCCAGTCAAACCACGGTATGTAGTTTTCGCGGACATGGTGCTTGCTCATGGGGTAGTACAAAAAGCCCATGAGATTAACGCAGCCGAGGAAGATCATAAGACGAACCTCGAGCGACGCCGTGCTCCACAGGGTGGAGTAGATGCAGTATACGGAGAACAGCGCCATGATGCAGCGTATGACCATCTGCGGAGCGCCCGTCCATATGCGGGTGTTCGACTCGCGGTCATACTTCTTCATGACCTCGTCTACCTCGGCGGCGGACACGGTCTCATAGCCGGTATCGTCTGCTGCCGTCTCTGCGGCTTTTATCTCCTCTGCCGGGGCTTCTGCGTCCTTTTTCTTGAACAGGGACATATGAAAACAATCCTTTCGGCCCGACACTTTGCTGAGCTCGGCTGAGCCTGTGAGCCGCTGAGTTCAACAAAGCATCGGGGGTGTTTTTTAGCGCAATGACTACGGCGCACAAGGCGCCGTAGTCATTAATTATACAATGGTTTGCCGTTAAGCTGCCGTTAAGCTGCCGTTAAAATTATCAGGCGGTCTTTACGGTGATATCCTTCTCTGCGAAGTACTTTGCGGCGCCGGGATGATACGGCACGTCGGTGATGGAGGCTGCAAAGTCGATGTTCAGCTCGGACTTCTTTGCGTGGCTGATGGAGTCGATGTCGTTGAAGACGGCGGATACGAAGTTGTATACGGCAGCCTCGGAAACGTCGTTGCGGGCGATGACGACTGCCGCGACTGCGACGGTGGTCACGTCCTCGGGAGTGTTGTAAACGTCCTTTGCGATGGTGTACTCCTTATAGTAGGGGCTGGAAGCGATCAGATTGTCAATGTGCTCCTTGTCAAGGGAGACGAGGTAGACCTGCTTGCCGGTGCCGAGGTCCTGAACGGCGGGGGTGGGAGCGCCTGCAACGATGAATGCAGCGTCGATCTTTCCGTCCTTAAGGCTGTCGGCAGAGTCGCCGAAGTCGAGGTACTCGGCCTTGATGTCATTCTCGGTCAGGCCGTATGCGCCGAGGATGTCGAGTGCGTTGAAGTAAACGCCCGAGCCCTTTGCGCCGATGGAAACGGTCTTGCCCTTGAGGTCTGCAACGGTCTTGATGCCCGAGTCGAGGGTCACTATCTGGACCTGCTCCATGTACAGAGCCGCGACGACGGAGAAGTCGGTGATCTTGTTGCCTTCAAAAAGCTTCTCGCCGTTATATGCATAGCTCATAACGTCCGACTGCACAAAGCCGAGCTGTGCGCCGTTTGCCTGAAGGTCCTCAACGTTTGCCTGGGAGCCCTTGCTGACGACGGCGGTGACGTTGGTAGAGGTCTTATCGCTGACCTGCTGTGCAAGAACAGTGCCGAAGGCGTAGTAGGTGCCCTGCTCGCCGCCGGTAGCGAAGGTCAGATCGACCTTGCCGTCGTCTTTTGCGTCGGAATCCTTGTCCTTATCGCCGTTGCCGCAGGCACACAGCGCAAAGACCATCATAACAGCCAGAAGCATAGCTATTATTCTTTTCATGAAATTTTTCCTCCTGTTGTTTGTGAATTTTTTTGCTCTGAATAATGTCATCTTTAAAAATTCATTACTTTTGCATTATACACCCTTTACAATGACATTTCAAGCTCAAAAATGAAATTTGAACTCTTAAAATATGCAAATAATTTCGCGTGCTAATTCGCTTTCGGCCGTTTGCCGCCGTTTTTTCGAGCGCTTTTGCAATATGTGTACCCTATTTTGCAACTTTCATCTACATGTAGTTGCAAAATTGCGGAGAGCATTTTCCCTGCTGCTTTGCGCGGATTATATGTTTTCGTCATTTTGCCCTGTTTTGAGGTGCGTTTCTTGTGGCTTTTTTACATGACTTTTGCAGAAAAGTCTTGCATATTGCCGGGGCGCATGTTATATTGTTCTCATCTCAAAAACATATGTTTTTACAGGAAAGACACATAAAGGCGGTACAGCTATGAAAATTGCACTTTTGGGCTGCGGAGTAGTCGGCGGCGGAGTTCTTGAGATCGCGGAAAAACGCTCGGATATGTCGGTCAAGTACGTTCTTGTAAGACGTGACAAGCCCGAGCTCGGCGACAAGGCCGTTAAGGATATAAACGTTATATTAAATGATAAAGAGGTCGACACCGTGGTCGAGGTCATGGGCGGCCTGTCGCCGGCGTTTGAATACGTCGCGGCGGCGATGAGAGCCGGAAAAAACGTTGTGACGGCAAATAAGCACCTTGTTGCACATTATTATAAGGAGCTTGTTTCACTCGCTTCCGAGAAGGGCGTCGCATTCCGCTGCACTCCGGCGGTCGGCGGCGGCATCCCATGGCTCGTCAATCTCGAAAGAGTCAAGAGGCTCGACAGTGTGCAGTCGTTCTGCGGCATCATGAACGGAACGACGAACTTTATCCTTGACGCGATGCACACAAACGGCGCTGACTTTTCCGAGGTGCTCGCCGAGGCGCAGAGGCTCGGCTATGCCGAGGCCGATCCGTCGGCGGACATCGACGGACTGGATATACAGCGCAAGGCAGTCATTTCCGCAAACGTCGCGTTTGATGCCTGCCTTTCGGAGGAGGATGTGCCCGTATTCGGCATCCGCAGCGTCTCATCCTGCGATATCGCCGCTGCTGAGAGCCGCGAGCGTATCTGCAAGATGCTCGCCTTCGGCGAAAAAAGCGCGTCGGGCGCAGTCAGCTGCTATGTCGAGCCATGCTTTGTGCCGGCGGGCGAGCTTGAGGCCGCGGTATCGACAAACCGAAACGTCATATCCTTTGTCACCGAGCTCACCGGCAGGGAGAGCTTTTACGGTCAGGGCGCCGGCAGATACCCCACCGCGTACAACGCCGTGGCCGACTGCTCGGATATACTCGGCGGCGTAAATGAGTTTTACACCTCGCTCGTGCGCGATGTGCCGGTCGATAACAGCGCCGTCTCGCACAGATACTATGTGCGCTTTTCCGGCAGCGACGATTTTCTCGCCTCGATCGAGAGCGAAAAGTGCGGCGAGGGGATCATAACCATGCCCGTTCCCGTAGCGAAAATGCACGAATGGGCAGCAAAGGCAAAGGAGGCTGACCCCGGAGTATTCATAGCCGGGCTCATATAATATAATGTTGAAGGTAGCAAAATTCGGCGGCTCGTCCATGGCCGACGCCGGACAGTTCAGAAAAGTAAAGTCAATCATCGAATCGGATCCGGCGCGCAAGGTCATCGTCGTTTCCGCCGCGGGCAAGAGATATAGGGACGATCACAAGCTGACCGATCTTCTGTATCTCTGTCATGCGCACAAAAAGTACGGCGTCAGCTGCGATCCGGTGTTCGACATGATCGCAGGGCGCTATCGCGAGATCTGCGCGGAGCTTGAGCTCAAGGTCGATATCGACGCACAGCTTTCCGCTTTGCGCGAGGAGATAGAAGCCGGCATATCAAAGGATAAGCTCGTCTCGCGCGGCGAATATTTCTCGGCGCTTTTAATGGCCGATTACCTCGGCTATGATTTTCTTGATGCGGAGGCGTGGCTGCACTTTTCCTTTGACGGAACGATCGACAAGGAGCGCTCCTATGAGGATCTCGAGCGGCTCGCAGCAGGGCGCAGAGTAGTTATCCCCGGCTTTTACGGCAGTATGCCAGACGGCAGTATACGCGTGCTCTCACGCGGCGGAAGCGATGTTACGGGCGCTCTTGCGGCTGCGGCGCTGGACGCGGACGTGTACGAAAACTGGACGGACGTATCGGGCATACTCATGGCCGATCCGCGCATCGTCGATAATCCCGACGCCATCGAGCGCATAACCTATAACGAGCTGCGCGAGCTGAGCTATATGGGCGCGCAGGTGCTGCACGAGGGCGCGGTGTTCCCCGTGCGCGAGAAGAACATTCCGCTGAATATCCGCAACACCAACGCCCCCGACCACCCCGGAACGCTCATCATGGAGCGCTTTCCCGACGAGGAGATAAGCGACCGCTTCATAACGGGTATCGCAGGGCGCAAGAATTTTTCGATCATCACAGTGTCCAAGTCCGGGATGAGCTCGCAGATGGGCTCGCTGCGTCAGATGCTCGAGGTTTTTGAAAAGCACGGCGTTTGCGTTGAGTACACTCCCTCCGGCATTGACAGCGTGTCCTTCGTAGTCTCGGCCGACAAGGCGAAGGATCGCATCTATTCCATCGTCGGCGAAATCCGCGATACGCTTATCCCCGACAACATTCAGATAACAGGCGGGGTGTCCGTCGTGGCGGCGGTCGGCCGCCATATGGCCTTCAAGCCCGGCACATCGGGGCGCATCTTCGCCGCACTCGGCAGGGCCGGCATCAACATCCGCATGATATCTCAGGGCCCGGACGAGCTGAACATAATCGTCGGAGTAAATAACGATGATTTTGAAAGCTGCGTGCGCGTACTATATAATAGCTTTGTAAAATAAGGAGAACAGGATCATGAAAAAATACAATGTTGGCATTCTCGGCGCAACGGGCGCCGTCGGACAGGAAATGATGAAGATACTCGCAGAGCGCAGCTTCCCCGTAGGCGAGCTCAGACTGCTCGCGAGCCGTAATTCCGCCGGCAGGGAGATAAACGGCCACGTCGTCGTCGAGGCGTGCAGAGAAAACTTTGAGGGGCTGGACATCATTCTCGGTGCGGCCGAGAATGACATTGCCGAGCGCTTCGTCGAGGATATCAAAGCCGCCGGCGCCGTGTTTATCGACAACTCCAGTGCGTTCCGTCTTTGCCCCGAGGTGCCCCTCGTCGTGCCGGAGATAAACCCCGAGGACGTGAAAAAGCACAAGGGCGTCATCGCAAACCCGAACTGCACCACCGTCATATCCTGCACGGCCGTCAACGCTCTCAACGCCGTTTCGCCCATCGAGAGCATGGTAGTTTCGTCCTATCAGGCGGTGTCCGGCGCCGGCGCGGCAGGCCCGAAGGAGCTCTTCGGCGAGGTCGAGGCCATCGCCAAGGGCGAAAGCTTCGAGCCCAAGGTCTTTGCGTATCAGATAGCCTATAACGTAATTCCGCAGATAGGCGGCGAGCAGTTTGCCGGCTACACCTCAGAGGAGATGAAGCTCCAGAACGAGGGACGCCGAATAATGCACCTGCCCGAGCTCAAGGTCAGCTGCACCTGTGTGCGCGTTCCCGTCGTGCGCAGCCACAGCGTCTCCATCTGCCTGAAAACGAAAGAGAAAATTTCCGTTGAGCGTGCGCGCGAGGTCATCGCCGCGGCGCCCGGCGTAAAGCTCGTAGATGATCTTGGCGCACTTGAGTACCCCATGCCGCTGGATACGCAGAACCAGGATCTCGTTTTCGTCGGCCGCATCCGCGAGGATCTCACCGATGAGCGCGGCCTGAACCTCTGGTGCTGCGGCGACCAGGTACGCAAGGGTGCCGCCACCAACGCCGTCCAGATCGCAGAGCTTTTAACGGCGCTTTAAGTCACCTGCGGGTACGCTTATTGCGCTTGCCCGGTATCAACCGAAGCCTCCGTTCATCCGAACGGGGGTTTCAGTCTGTCGAGAAACCCGGCTGTGCGTCAGGCGGCAAAAGAGCTTCTTCCGTATTAAGAACAGAAAAAGGCTGAAATCGCCGAAAGCCCTGAAATATCAAGGCATGGAGGCTTTTGAAGGGATAAATAAGCAATGACAAAAATCTTATTCGTCTGCCACGGCAATATCTGCCGCAGCCCGATGGCGGAATATTTCATGAAAGAGCTCGTGCGGCGCGAGGGACTGGAGGACAGGTTCGGGATAGCCTCGGCGGCGACGAGCTGTGAGGAGACAGGCAACGACGTGTATCCGCCTGCCCGGAAAAAGCTTTCCGAGCACGGGGTGCCCTGTCCGAAGCGCACGGCGCGCAGACTCACAGGGACGGACTTCGGCGAGTACGACCTCATCATCGGCATGGACAGAGAGAATCTGCACAACATGCACCGTATATGCGCCGGCGGGGACAGCTCTAAGATACACCTTCTCATGGATTTCACCGACCGCCCCGGCGATGTTGCCGACCCGTGGTATACCCGCGATTTTGAGGCAACATGGCGCGATGTGTACGACGGCTGCCGCGCTCTGCTCGAAAAGCTCAGATAACAAAACCGGCGCGTCTCGGACGTGCCGGTTTTGTCTGCATAATAAGACATCAGCGCGTCAAAAAAGCCATTGGCTTTTTTGCACGCTTCAAATACGCCACATTTTTTGTGAAGCTTACGCTTCACGAAAAATCTCGCTTCGCTCGTCAAAAAGTCCTTACGGACGTTTTTGATGGCTATAATCCAACTTGAGGCGGGCCTTTTCTCGCTGCGGCTCGGTCACGGCGCGGCTCTGACATGCCACCGGCATGTCATTCACTCCCGCGCCGCCGCTTCGCTACCCCTCAAACTCCCCCGCTGCGCGGTTGTATTTACTCAGCAGCATAGGTTTTTTGACAGTCTCACGACATATGTTTTGTTGACAAAAGGGGGCTTCGATATATATAATAAATAAGATTGTACAGCCTTATCACAAAGGAGGAGTGCTGCGTGGCCCCGGGCGGAAAACACCTTAAACAGCAAGCGTATAAAATGCGCGGCAGCGGCGCTCACCTTTCGGAAAAGGACAGGAAAAAGGCTGCTCGCCGCCGCTCGGTGCGCATGGCGCGGCGCGGCAGACTCAGGCGCGGCGCACCGCAGATGATAGTCATGCTGCTTTTGTGCGTCGTCATGATATCGCCCCTGCGCAGCTGCATAATAAGCGACTCGGACTATGTCGGCTATGCCGCTGCGCGCGAGACAGCGCTCTCCGATGCCGGTATAACTCAGGAAAAGGCCAAGGATCTGTCGGTGGAGATGATAAAAATAGACGACACCGTGTGCTACAAGGTGCAGTTTACGGGCTCTGTCACCGATTACAGATATATAATTGATGCAAGCTCCGGTCTCATAATCGGGCAGAGGTTCTACAGGACAGAGGGATAAGAAGCCTTAAAATACAAAAACAGGGCATGGTATATATGCTCTGTTTTCATTTATACGCAATAAATCAATATGTATAATAGCAAATTAATTGCCGTCTGAATCGGCCTGCATGCAACATAAAGCACAAAAAACATAGTAACAAAGGGACATATTGTGGTTGCAAGTTGTGAAAAAATGTGTTATACTTAGCCTGCTATTGTGTAGAAGCACGTCAACATGCGGCGTGACACTGTTTTGTAAACGTTCGACACTGCTGTTTTACCGGCGGCGTCTACCGTGATAAATTAGTCAATCATATTTAAAGGAAGGAAGAACCATATGATGAACGAAAAGTACGCACCACTATTTACTCCGTTCAAGATCGGCAATGTCGAGATCAAAAACCGCATTGTCCAGTGTTCCATGGGCGGCACCTCTCTGTTTGGCTGGCTTGAGCCCTGCCATTTCGACAAAGAGGCAGCTTATTTCCTGCTCCAGAGAGCACAGAAGGGCGTTGGCCTTGTTCTCCCCGGCATGCAGTGTGTCCGTGATACCATGGGCCGCCGCTGGCTGTACCAGAACAAGAGAATGTTCAAGCAGCTCAAAGAGTACATGGTAGAGTACCACAAGACCGGCTCCAAGCTGTTCATCCAGCTGGCAGCAGGCTTCGGCCGCTCTATGGCAGTTACCCCCTGGATGGTCGTCCTGAACAAGAATCCCATCCTCAACAAGATCGCTTCCCCCATCGTCGACGTAAGCTACAGCTGCGCTTCCGCATCTGCAACTCCTAACCGTTGGCAGGAGGATATGCTCTCCCGTCCTCTGACCGTCAAGGAGATCCACGAGATGGTCGAGGCATTCGGCAAGACCGCAAAGATGCTGCGCGACGCAGGCGTCGACGGCGTTGAGATCCACGCTGTTCACGAAGGTTACCTGCTTGACCAGTTCACCATGGAGAACTGGAACTGGCGTGAAGACGAGTACGGCGGCTCCTTCGAGAACCGTTTCCGCTTCCCCGTCGAGATCGTACAGTGCATCAAGAGATACGCCGGTGAAGACTTCCCCGTATCCCTGCGTTACTCCGTCAAGTCCTACACCAAGACCTGGGGTAAGGGCGCTGTTCCCGGCGAAGAGTTCGTAGAGTGGGGCCGTGACATGCCCGAATCCGAGAAGGCTATCAAGTACCTCGGCGACATGGGCTACGACTTCTTCAACTGCGATAACGGTACTTACGACGCTTGGTACTGGGCACATCCGCCTCAGTACATGCCCGACAACTGCAACCTCGCAGACGTTGAGCACATAAAGAAGTTTACCGACAAGCCCGTAGCCTGCGCAGGCCGTATGGATCCTGTCAAGGCTGCCGAAGAGATCGCCGCCGGCCGTCTCGACGCTGTCGCAATCGCACGTCAGAACCTCGTTGACCCCGATTGGATCATCAAGATCCAGGAAGGCCGCGAGGACGAGATCAAGCCCTGCATCCGCTGCCACAACGGCTGCTTCAACTTTGCTAAGTACAAGGGCACCGCAAACATTCAGGGCCTTGAGGACTCCCTGCACCTCGGCCGCTGCGCACTTACTCCTCCGACCATGCAGCACAACCGCTACAAGATCGTTCCCACCAAGAACCCCAAGAAGGTTGCCATCATCGGCGCCGGTATCGGCGGCGTAGAGGCAGGCCTGGTTCTGCTCCAGCGCGGCCACAAGCCCGTCGTCTTCGAGAAGACCGACCGCATCGGCGGCCTGTTCCTCACTGCTTCCGCAATGAGCTTCAAGGAGAACGACAAGGCTCTCATCAAGTGGTATGAGAATGAAGTTAAGAAGGCCGGTCTCGACATTCGCTTCAACACCGAGATCAACGACCTGGGCATCCTCCGCGGCTATGACGAGATCATCGTTGCAACCGGCGCGGTTCCCAGAAAGATGCTGATCCCCGGCTTCGAGAAGTGCCTTACCTTCACTCAGCTGCTGCGTGAGAAGTACCCCGTAGGCGACAAAGTCGTGTTCTTCGGCGGCGGCCAGTCCGCTTGCGAGGCTGCATACGAGATGGTTCTCCAGGGCAAGCACCCTGTCATCGTCGAGTACGCAAAGGACCTCGTTCCCGCACAGAACGTCTGCCTGTCCAACGCTTCCTTCCTGCGTGATGTTCTCGAGTATCACAAGGTTCCCACCTACCTTGAGCATACCATCCGCGAGATCAAGGACAAGACCGTCGTTATCGCTTCCAAGGACGGCAAGAACGTATTTGAGGTCGAGTACGACAACATCGTAAACGGCATCGGCTTCGTTCCCGCACCTGTCGGCGGCAAGGGCAAGAACATCCACCGCGTCGGCGACTGTGTCACCATCGGCAACCTGCGTACCGCTATCTGGCGCGCATGGGACGTCTGCATGAAGATATAGTCCCCTGCCCACGGTAAATACAAAGCATAAAGAAATCCGGTACGGAATTTTCCGTACCGGATTTTTTCGTCTGATAGAATAAAAAAGAAAACCTACGGCTCTGTGAACCGTAGGTTTATGGTGGACGATACAAGACTCGAACTTGCGGAGGCTCAGCGCTTTGCGCCTTGCCTCCGGCACCTGATCCGCTTGCTGCGCAAGCTCGAATAAGGTCACAAGTCCGAGCCGCAATTTTTCAATAAAAAAAGAAAACCTACGGCTCTGTAAACCGTAGGTTTTTGGTGGACGATACAAGACTCGAACTTGTGATAAAGCCACTAAAACTATTGAAAAATCAGTGCTTTTTTAAATTGTCGTATTTTTTGTCGTATTTTTTATGATTGCGGCCTCGAATGCTGCATCTATTTTCTTGTCAGCTTCTATGCGACTTTCGGTGAAAACATGCGTGTAAACTTTTTTCATAACGTCGTCTGTTTTCCAGCCGCCGCGCTGCTGCATAACAGGATCGGGGATACGCATATCGGCCATCAAGGAGGCGTTAAGATGTCGAAGGTCATGAAAACGCATTGTGTGTAATCCGTTTTGACGCAGCACGCGCTGAAAACGCTGGTTAATCGCATGGGCACTGCGCGTTTCTATTATATCACCATCCACATTATTAATTAACTCGGCAATATATTTTGGAATATTAAATGCGCGAGGGCGTTCCTCTTCCTTTGCACCTGCTTTTCTGACGGGCTTCCCCTTGATATCTACCACAGTTTCTATTATGTATAACTGCCCGTCGCGGATTGATTTGGATTTAGTGATCCCTCGGATTTCGCTTACTGACAACGATAGCCACATTGCAAGCATTACGGGGAGCTCTATATCCGTGCCGATAACAGCAGCGCATATATCGTCAATCGACAGTAGGAAACGAAATGATCGCTGTATTTCAGCGGGAGCGACAGTGACATCAAGGTCTTTGCGATATACGCGCAGCACGGACTTTACTAAATTTAACGCATCATTTACTGTCTTTTTAGATAATGTCCCGCCTTTTCGTGACGGCTTTGCAAGCTCAAGATCAAATGCCTCGTCAATCGTTTCGTTGGTTATCTCAGATAGCTTTAAAGGCATTATGGTTTGAAAACGATTATCTCTGATATATTCATATTGTTCCTTGCTTTTGCCCTTTAGGCGGTTTGCGCGAGTTTCGACGTATTTAGTTATAGCCTCCGAAAGCGTTATATCCTCCGGCCGCTTTTTTACCGGCACGAACCCGGCGCGGATGGCTTGAGCTTTGGCTATGGCGGCTGCTTCGGTGTCCTCAATCACAGTCACGCCCTCGCGGCGCAGGTCGATGTACCACTTCTGCCCACGCTTACGCGGCGTGGGTATTTTTATTTCGTCCTTCTTTTTACGCTCGCGCTGAAGCCTCTCGCCGCAGTAGCCGCAATAGATGAAATGCAGCTCACTTGGAATATCTGCCTTGCATTTTCGACATTTCATTTATTTGCTCACCTCACAAGATTCAATAATTGCCCACAGGTTTCAAACCCGTGGGCGTTTTATTTTTGATTGTTTGTATATCTGCTGCAGCTCCGGCACGGGGATATCCACGTTAAAACGCATTCTTAACTGCCGCCGAGCTATGCCCCAGCCCCACTTATATTCATCGACATAGCGGTGCAAGGCACGGCAAATATCCTCACGACTATGCATTGACTTCCGCGCCCTCGCGCAACAAGATAGATTCACGGTATTGCTCGGCAGGGGGTATTTCGACAAATTCGACAGACTTGTCAAAGTTGTCTTTCACGACCTGTTTGATCTCTTCCAACGAGACGTTGAAAAACTCTCGTCGCTGATTTACAAAGTTCAGTTTTTTATCAGCAAAGGCGTTATGCAGTGCGGCTTCAAGCTTCGGCGCATCATCCGAGAAGATCATCGCGTGAACATCAAACTTAAACGGGACAGATGCATCACCGAGCTCATCAATTCTGTCCATCGGGTCAAGGCGGCGAGTCATGCCGATTTTGTAAACGTTTTCGCCGAAAGCGCCGATATTAGAAATTATATAGACATAGCCGGCGCGCTGATTTGCTTCACGATACTCAACGTCACCGAAGGCGGCATCAATTTTCTCAAGCTGCTTTTCAATCTGAGCCTTGCGCTCACGAACGGCATCCAACTCGTCGTCGCTTGCTGCAGCAAGCTGTTCGTTGATTTTTGATAGCGCGTTTTCATAGTGGCTTTGCTCTTTCTCGAGTTTTCGCCGCTCGTTTTCAAGCTCTTTGGCCAGCTTTGCCGCCTCACGCATTTCTGCTCGCGCCTCGCGCTGTTCTTCTTTTTCCTGCTGCTTTTTCTGTTGCCACTCAAACGCGAGATGAAGCTCATCAATTTTCATGCGATAATATCCGGCAGTTATGCCTATGCCCATGATCTGACCGAGCTTAGATATTGCATCGCGTGATGCGGTTATACGCTTTTCGCTTGACTCAATATTGTTATAGCGGACATGCTCTACGATGTCGTCACACTCGGCGTTGAAAGCGCGCAAGAGCAGCTTCTGAATATCTGCGACCATCTTACGCCCTTTTGCCTGGCTGCCGTCGATAGACCATGCTGTATTACCCGTGACGGCCATACAATCCTTGACAGCGTCCTTTTGCCTTGCGCGGATCTCCAAAAGCCGCGCTTTATAATCATCGGCTCTCGCAAATTCAAAGTGCGGTGTATATAAGCCGAAGCTTTGCAGCAAAGCGGCCTCTTCGGTTTCGATCAGCTCGCTCTTTACTTCCTCCAACCGCTTTTCCGTGCTAAGAAGCTCACTCTTTGCCTCTTCATTCTTAGCACGAATTTTAAGTGCTTCGGATTTAGCGTCAACAAGATCACCCTGCTCGGTTGATAGCTGAGCTCGCAGCAGAGAATTTTCGTGCCTAAGATACACAACATCGTCATTTCGCGAGTAGTGCTCAACAATAGGTTTCACAGGAGGCTCGGGCTCATAGCAATAGCCTTCGTTTTGAGTTGTTATTTGAGTGGGTTCAACGGTTTCTATTGCAGCGTCGGTTCTGTCTGTTGCCGGTATAGATTTAGATTCGTTGCCTGACTGCTTCGCTTTCTTTGCTGCTTTTTCCGACTCGGTCGGCTTAAGTAACAATATAGCGGCGATAATGCACATCACGGCGACAACCACATCAAAAAATCCCACAGGCGAAGAAAACAACGCACTCAAAGCAATGCACGCCAGCACTATTCCCAAAAAGTTTTTAAATCCTCTCGACATTATATCTATCCTCCCTACAAATTTTAATTTACCATATTATTTTATCACCCTGCAATTCCCAACGCAATTATGACAATTTATAATAATTCAGGTCAAAAATGCACATAATACACAAAAATTAGTGCGCGTGTTCTGATTTCAGAATTTTTCCGCACAGAAAAGAGATGTGGTGATAAAATGGACGGCACAAACAAATGCAGGGTAAAATACTATAGAACCTATTTAGGGCTCAGTCAGCGCGAGCTTGCGCGCCGGGCCGATACCGCGGCAAGCACGATCAGCGAGATTGAAACAGGAGAGCGGCTGCCTAATGTGGTACTGGCAATCAAGATAGCTCACGCCCTGGGCACCGCCGTAGCAGAAATGTGGGAAGTAACGTAAAGATTAAAGGGAGAATCGAATGAACGAAAACGAAGAGCGGGAGCTGCTTATCGTGGCCATAATAGCAGCGCTGCCGGAAGTGAGCTTAGAGGACTTGCAGTTTATCTACTGCTACATAATCGCGCCATAGGAAAAAGCAAATCAGCGAGGCAATAAGCCTCGCTGATTTATAATTACCCCAAGCCTCGCAGAAACATCAAACCAAAGCAGGATCTTTGAGCTTATAAGCTTCATTATTCTCGTGCTTACCCTGCTTGTACGGATCTCCGCAGCTACGTTTACCGTCTATATGCTCAAACAACTGATCCTTTATAGGCGCACCCAAGGAATCAAGCACAAAATCGATTCCCTCTCGCCTTGCCAGCTTCGCCGCAGGGACAAAATCACTATCACCCGCGATAAGTACTATCTGATTGACCTGTTTTTTATAAGCAAGCGACGCTATATCGACTCCAATTTTCATATCAACGCCCTTTTGCTTTATATCAGGTTCAAAATCGTTTTCGGTGAGATCGTTAATCGTAATAGTTCCGGCACAAAGCTTCTTCAATGGCTGATACTTAATAGTAAACGAAGAATTATTCTCATCGATACTCCCCAGTCTCAGGGCAACTTTTCTCATATGTTTGAGCTCATCGAGAAAATCCGACATCCACTTATATTGTTCCGTTTTGCTGAAATCTATTGTGCTCTGTGTTAATGGGTGATATATCTGCTTCTTTATCGGTGGACAATCATAATAGAAAATACGATACAGATCATGCTGCCTCTCTCTTTCTTTAAGATGGCGTGTACAGTATTTAAACAGCGCTTGAGCAGCCTCTTTAGGGGGATGCTGTCCCCATTTGTGATTGGCAATTTTCCTATAGAAACCGCCGTCAACTAATATTGCCGTCTGAGACATGGCTTACAGCTCTCTTTCTCTCTAATATGTATGGGAAAAGCCCTTGGAGCGAACCTCTCCTCATCGTGGAGGGCTACCTTCCAAGGGCTTATTTAAGTCACAGCGTGACAATAATAATTGTTGCTGTTACTTTATATTATGCCCTTGCTCCGTAAATGTCAACAGTTTTTTGTTCATATTTAAAATTTTTTGTACTAAAAATCAAAAAACGACTATATTTGATATCAATTGCAATTTACCACAAACGCGAGGCGCTGTAAAGCCCTGACGGGGCGCCAAACAGCAAAAAATTACGATATTTAATTCAAAACAACAAAATGTAACCAAAAAGAGACTGACCATTCACTGGCCGGTCTCTTTTTCTGCGTCCGCGGCGACGCTGTTATAGATATTCTCGAGCAGCTGCCATTCGGGGCCGTCGGCATCGAAACGAAGCAGCGCGGTTATCAGGCGCGAGCGGAACGCTTCCGGCTTATCCGCCATCAGGCTTTTAACAAGCCGCCCCATCTCCTCCGATCTGCTCGGCGGCATGAACGGCTCGCCTGCGCCGGTGCGCAGCCAAAGGATATTGGCACCGGTTTTCTGCGCCATCAATTCAAGCACGGCATCTGTAGGAATGTTTTCTCCTGATTCCCATTTCTGCACCGCAGATTTAGAAACTTTCAACATACTCCCGAATTCAGTTTGATTTTTGCCGGTGCTCGAGCGGACGAATTTTATGCGTTCTTTCGTAGTATCACCTCCTGTTGCAAACAGAATAACACAAAGTTAGTTAAACGTCAAGAAGAAAAGCACATTAAATGTGCTAAAAAGCCATTGACAGGGCTCATTAGATATGCTATATTAAGCACAGTTAATGTGCATTTGCGGCACATCATCTGAGCAAAAGCGAGGAGGAAAAAATGAGAGGAGGTGAAACGTATGCCACAGGCAGACCAGACAATAAAAAAACTCTCCCTGCTCATAAACGAAAATTGGGATGAGCAAAGAGAGGCTTGGGTGCAGCTGAAATTTAAAGGCGCGGAAAATGAGGAGCGAGAGCCTGTTCAAGCTTGAAGTATGTCATTGATAATGCAGAGAATCGAACACATTCTTAGTCTGCTTTATCAATTGGTCGAGTGCCATCACTGCACATTTTGAGCACTCGGGCGCGCCGCTCCAGTCCTCGCAATAATTCGGGAGCGGATTTCCCGATGCATCGAGGATGAAATAGAACATGTTTTCTTTGTTGTAGAGACTGCAGTGAACACGAGTATGCGGCTGTTTCAAAAGATCACCTCCCTCCGTCAAGCCTGAGAAGTGAAAGGCGGTTTCACCTCCGTTCCGGCTCATCGGAGCGGCCTACGAGGTAGTCAAGTGAAACATCGAAGTAGTCGGCTAAGGCAATGAGAACATCAAATGCAGGTTTTCTGATGCCCATTTCATAATTCTGAATACCTCTTTCACTTGTCTCCGTTTCAATAGCCAATTGTTTTTGGGTAAGGTTCCTTACCGCCCTTAACTGCTTGAGCCTTTCACCAAAATTCATGTCGTGCCTCCAAAAATATATTATTGACACGCACAAATGAGTGTGCTATATTGTAAATGCAGCACGCACAAATGAGTGTGTTAGATAGAAAGTGTGGGAGTGATGGAAAATACGAAATTAATTGATAAGCGCAGAGACTGTGGCCTGACGCAAGTGGAAGTTGCGAAAAGAGCCAAAATTGCTAACCGAGCGTATCAAAACTACGAGAACGGAAAGCGAACACCACGAGCGGATGTAGCGATCCGCATAGCAAGAGCTGTTGACAGCAGCGTTGAAGAGCTGTTCGGAGCGGCAACTTCGGACAGCTCAGCAAAAGAATAACACATTCTAACATACCGCGCAAGAAGTTTGCGCCATCGACAAGGGAGATAAAAATGAGGCACTCAAAGAAATTTAATTATGCTCTGAAAAAAACGATAAACGGGAACTGGTCATTCGCGCATATCAAGCTGACATACGAAGAAAAGAGCTGCCCGAAGCTCGTCAGAGAGTACAGATCGCGCAGCGACGGCCGCAGCATAAAGGTGACCATCGAAAGCCCCGACGTGGAGCTTGGGCTTGAATGGCTCAAGAAGATTCACGGGGAAGTGAAAGAAATAAGCCGCCGCGTCAAAGCGAGCGGCGGCCCCGAGCTGGGCTACAGCATCAAGCTTTTTCAGCCCACGGATTGACCACTTCAAGATCATCGAAGTCTGTCCAACCGTCAAGCTCGCCTGCTTCGGTCGCACAAAAGCTGACCATTGCCGGAAGCTCTTCATCCGGCTCGGAGAGAGAAATCTCAACGTAGTCCATCCCTTCTTCGACCAATTCCTTTGCAACTTTCAAAAGGTCAGAAGTTTTAACTATGTAATCCATAACGCACCTCCTTTCGAGAAGATTATATCAATTACAAGATGTTCAACCACCCATTAAAAGGAGGTGAAAATTTGGGGGATTTAATCGTGTTGGGGTACTTAGCGCTTGGCTTTGTCCCGATGATACTTGCAAATTGGCTGTATTTCAAAGACACCGCAGCGGCCAAAAGCTTACTTTTTCGCTGGCTGTTCGCCACATTCTGCGTTTTGTCTGCTTTTGCGATCTCGCTTCTCTTGGATAACCTCGGCTAACGCCATATCCACATTTTCTTTATTTCCGTCCAATATCCAATCGTACAAATAATCTAGGTAGTCTGCAAGAGCACCTGTTTCTTTGGCGCGAAGAGTGGCTACCGCCGAAATTGCTTTAGCTGAATTATCAAATGTGGTAGCTCGAATATAGCTTGAAACCGCAACCACCATATCCGCAAATTCATCATCGGCGGCTTTGCGATCTTCTCTCGCCCATTCCATTTTGAGCTTTTCAATTTCTTTGGATGCCGATGCCTTGGACACAAGCCATGATACAACACCGGAAATTATAACACTGGCCACACCAATAATCGCGGATATGATTTCAGGACTCAACAGGAACACCCTCTCAACAGCATTTTACAAATCATATCACGATTTGACATTGTAAGCAACATGAAAAGGAGGTGAGCGGAATGAACAGCTACGGAATTCGCATCGTTGTCCCCGAAGGGAAGGTAAAAGAAATCCTCGACCGTCTGACAGCGGCTCAGGAAACAATAAACGATTGCTATCAAGAGCTGAGAGACCTCGGTGTCTTGGTGATAGAGGAAGAAAGGTTTTCGGAATGAATGACACATTTTCAACGCCGAAAGAGTGGAGCGCGGACGCAACACGCAAAGAAACATTCGAGCACTTCGGCTATGAGTATGAGCGTGAGCCAAAGCACGGCGTAGGCCGCTGGGCAAATGACGGAGAAGCCATCATGCGCAACATACGTGCACTGCCCGAGATATTAGAGCAATTCACCGACCCGAAAGAGAAAATTCGGATCATATTCGACTATGACCCGAACTTTCCAAGAGCGCTGTTTCAGATTTGGGGCTTGCAGAAACACGACCGGGAAAGCGTCAAATCTGATAACAGCTGCACCCCGGAGGGATGAGCTCAGACGAGGGGAAATCGTCTTCAGTTGTCCAAAACACATCTATTGCCTCAAGCCCGGTGGGGCCCATGATCATTTCGGTCATAAAAGCGAGGCTGTCGATTTGCTCGTATGCAGCTTCTCTCTCCGCAGGGGTGAGGCTGCGCAGATCGACTCTGTACATTTTACTCACGGTTTCACCTCCTTTCAAGGAGGATTGTACCAGTCAAAAGCCGTCTTAGCAAGAAAGGAGAATTCAAAAATGAGTGAAAAAGAAAAAGTAATGATAGAGAAAATCAGCAAGCTTCCGTCAGCGCTGCAGGACAAGTTCTGCGATAAGCTCGACGGGGCGATCATGGCGCTGGACACTATGCAGACTGAAAAACCTGCGTCCTCCGCCGGCGAGAAGGCCAGCTGAGAGCGGGAGGAGCAAAATGCCGAAAACGAGATTTGATAAAACTGCCCGCGATCCGCTGAAGGAGTTGGTGCTCGGCCGCAAAAGCACCTTGCAGCTGAGCGAGGTCAACCTTGCGGCAAAGATGGGCATCAGCACAGGCCGGTTAAGAACGATGTTCTCCGGCCCGTCTGATGCGTGGAAGATCCGCGAGGTAAAAATGCTGTCCAGGGCGCTCGACGTTCCCATCGCGGAAATGCGCGAGCTGATCGCAAGGTGAGCGTTATGCGCTGGCCGAAAAAGCTTATCTGTCTGTGGCGCGGGACGCGCTGCACGGTGCTGCGGCTCGGGCTTGAGGGCGGCATGGTCGAGATAAGCTACAAGGGCAAAAGCAAGCTCGTGCCCGAGGAGAAAATAGAGATCATAAAGGAGGACGGCAAATGATATGGGTTTTGTTCTGCGTGACCGTCATGGGCGTGGTGTTTACGATAGGAGGCATTGTATCGGCGCTTGTGTGGTTTGCCAACACAGCCGAGGACGAGTGCGCGAAGCGGAGGCGGCAATGAAGAATTTCTACATAGCAATAACGTTCCTGTGCGCCGCGCTGCTTGCACTTTTGGTGATGATCGCCTGCGCGCTTGAGCCGGACATGCCGGAGGAGCCGCAAGCCATAGCGCCGGAGGTCAACGCCGAGGGACTGTGCAGCGTTACGGCAGTCAGGGCGCCGGAATATGAGATGTACTTCACCGAGGCCGATGTTACCGCCCTTGCCCGGATGCTTTACGGCGAGGCGAGGGGCTGCACAGTGGATAATCAGATGAAATGCGTGTGGTGCGTGCTTAACCGCGTGGATGATGTACGCTTTCCCGACAGTATCATCGGCGTTGTGTCCGCGCCGGGGCAGTTTTACGGCTACAGCCCCGATTTTCCTGTGCTGGACAGGCTGTACGCCGTGGCGCTGGACGTGCTCACGCGCTGGAGCATGGAGAAGCAGGGCGCGGATGTGGCAAGGGAGCTGCCTGATACATACTGCTGGTTCACCGGCGACGGCGAGACAAATCACTTCAGGGAGGGCTATTAAATGAAGATCATCATATGCATTGCGCTCGTGGCCGTTGCCTTCTTCATCGGCTGGAACGCAGCACAGATGCGGTGGGTCAACAAGATCAGCGACATTCTCGACACGCTCAACTACGCGACGAAAACCTACGGCGAGCTCAGCAGCGAAGACCGCAGCTTTGTGCGCGGCATGCTGAAGACCATAAGCCTTTTGCAGGGCTGGGAAGGGGAATGACCATGGAAAAGATACTGTATCTGTGCTTTGCCTGCGCGGACGCGATAGCAGCGGGCTTTGAAACAGAGGAGCTGCCCGGACAGCTTAAGAACGCAAAATGTGAGCTATGCGGCCGTAAGGCATGGGGCGCGACATACCGCATAAGGGCAAAAAATAACCGCGGCACCACCGACCAAAGCCGTGCCACGGTTAAATAAACACAATCCATGAGGATCCGTCAACTCAATAATAACACGGATCCTCCGGAAAAACAATAGGAGGAATTATGAACAAGTACATTCAAGAGGCGCTATACGACTATGGCAGCGCAAAAAGGGAGCTTAAGAAATTCACGGAGGAGAACACGGACTTCGAGCTTGCCATCGACGACGGCGGTTATCCGCTTACGTTCACCTTCACGCCGAGCGTGGACTCGGCGCAGGAGAGCATGTTCGAGCCGGACGAAAACGGCGCTGTCGGCTCTCTGCGCGTTATCTGCTCCAGCGCCGGAGCGGGCGTTGACCTGGGGCTAAAATGCCACATTCAGGCCGAGGTATTGAAAAAGCTGCTATCGCGCTGTCAGGTCTGCGCCGAGGCGAGCCTGCATGCATTCAAGGCCGGGAGGTGCGCGGGGGATGAGTGAATGGACAGATAAAGCAGCCGCCCGGCTTGAGGACGAATGCAAGAGCGGAAAGTTCGATAAGTACGGCAGCGCCATGAAGCAGGCCGTCAAAACGGCGCTTTTGGATTTCTGCCGGCAGGACGATGAATTTGCACAGGCGGTCGTGCAGGGCGGAAGCTTCACCGACTGCATGACGGCCGTCGGCAAAAAAGTCAAAAACGGCAGCATATCCGATCTCGATGCGTACTCCGTGGCAGTCGGCTTTTACTTTCCCGGAGCAAGGATCAGCTTTGAGATGCGCATTGAGCTGTGCGAGCATGACGGGGATGAGATATCAAGGGACAGTCTGCTGGTAGATCTGTCGGCATTTCTGTGAGGCGCGGCATGAGCGATTATGAAGCTATCCGCACCGAAGCGCCGCCGGCGCTCGAGGACTTCCCGAGCATTGAGGATACCGGCGCGGTTATCCGGCAGGTCAACCGGCTGTTTGATCCCTATGTTTTCTTCGAGCGGCACAAGGACAGCATCGAGCTCTGGTGCTCATGCTGCTTAAGGCACGGAGAGATTGACATACTGCCGCGCATAGTGACGACGGTCGAATATGAACTTTTATACAACAAGCACAACATGCATGTTACCTGCCCGTACTGCGGGGCAAGGGCAACATATAAGAACGCCCGAAAGCTCGGCAAGAAAACCAGGCTGCCGCAATACCTGCCGGTGGTCCTGCTGGCAGAGAAGGACGGCGACCTTTACGCGAGAGCATACTGGACGCGCAAAACCTATGCCACACTCGACGGCGCACCGGAGTTTTACCTCGTCGAGGGCTATCACTTCACGCCGGGCAGGGCCACGATGTACGCGCAAAGCTACAGCGGGTTCGAGCCGCACAGCGTCAGCGGCAGCTACGATCCGGTGCACAGGGTAGTGACCGAGCCGTTCACGGAGGGCAGCTACTACTGGTTCAGATACAAACCCTATGTCGTTCTCGGCCTTGACGCTATCGGAAAAAGCGCATTCAGATACTGCGGCTATGAGAGCTTTGAGCGCGGCATCGATGCGGTGTGGGGGCTGGAAACAGTCCGCACACGATACGACATGATGAAGTTTTTCGCGGCGGCGAGCATCTATCCCCGGCAGATAGAAATGCTGCTTAAAACAAACTGCGGCGAGCTGGTTAACGACCTTGTCCGCGGCCGGAAGAAAAACAGGGACATATTCGACTGGTCAAGGGACAACTATCTTGACGCCTTCGGCCTTTCAAAAACGGAAATGCGCGCATGGCGCGAGTCCGGCGCGGAGCTGGAGGCCATTGCGTGGTACAGGAAATTGCGCCGCGCGGGACTATCCGAGAGCTTTGAGACGATTAAATACTTGGATGAGATGTGCCCGTACACATTCCCAATGAAGGATTTTGTCCGGCTGTGCTGCCGGGCAAGGGTAAAGCCCGCAAGGCTTGCCGCTTACCTTTCGCAGGGGCAGAAAGCCATTCCCGAAAATGAGATACAGACCTATAAGGACTATCTCGACATGGCCAAGGCTCTCGGCTGGGATATGAAGAATGACACTGTCAAGCTGCCGAAGAACCTGCACCGCCGACATGACGAGGCGGTGATCGAGATCAATATCAAGCTTGCCAACGAGGGCATCAAGCTTGCCGACGACAGCATAATAAAACGCCGCGCCAAGTACAACTTTGAGATGGGCGATTATCTGATACGCTGTGCAGTCAGCGCAAACGAGATCATCCGCGAAGGCAAGACCCTGCAGCACTGCGTGGGCGGTTATGCCCAGCGGCACATGTCCGGCGCTTTGACGATCTGCTTTCTACGGCGCAGGGATGCGCCGCACAAGAGCCTTTACACGATAGAAATGCAGGGCAACAGGCTCATGCAGATACACGGCTTTCAGAACGACCGCAACGCCGCAAATCCACGCACGACCATGGCGTGGATGATAAAGCCCTGGCTTGACTGGATAGCCAAGGGCAGCAAGCGCGACAAGGACGGCAAGCCCAGACTGCCGAAAAAGAAGGAGGCAAAAACAGCATGAACGATATACAGACCCAACGGACGCCGGATATTATCGGGGCGGAGATACGCGGCCTGACACAGCAGGCCAAGACAATGACCCTATGGTTCGGCATAGAGATCGGCCGGAGGCTCACGGAGGCAAAGGAAATGTTAGAGCACGGGCAGTGGCTTGCGTATCTGAAGGAGCAGATGGAGTTTTCAAGATCGAGCGCCGGACGGCTTATGACGCTTTACAAGGAATACGGCGCTGCGCAGACAAGCCTTTTCGGAGCCGAAGTAAATTACCCAACGTTGGGTAATTTGAGCATTTCCAATGCCTTGCGGCTGCTTGCCGTGCCGGAGGACGAGCGCGAGGAGTTCGCCGAAAAGCACGATGTCGAGCACATGTCGGCTCACGAGCTTGACGAGCTTATCAAGCAGCGCGACGAGGCCGAGCAGCGAGCGGCGAAGGCCGAGGAGCAGGTGCAGCAGGCCGCCGACGGGGCGGCGAAGGCCGACGAGCAGTATCAGAAGGCAAAGCAGGAGCTGCATCTTTTGCGGGAGAAGCTCGGCAACGCCGAGGCGCAGAAGGCCGCGGCGGAGAAGGAGCTCTTCGAGCTGAGAGAGCGTCCGGTGGAGGTGGCCGTCGAGGTCGACGAAAAGGCGGTCGCGGAGGCCGTCACTGCCGCCCGCGCTAAAAATGACGCCGAGTGGGCTGAGAAGATGGCGAAGGTCAAAAACGAGCTTTCCGAGGCAGGGCTCAAGGCCGAGAAGCTCAAGGCAAAAATAAAGAAGGCGGAGGAAAGGGCCGAGGAAAAGGTCGCCGAGCTTGAGAGGTTAAAGAAGTCTCAGACGCTTAATGACCCGAACACGGCAGTTTTCAAGCAGATATTCGAGCAGGTGCAGGAGGATTTCAACAAGCTGCACGGCAGTCTTTTGAAGGTCAGGGCGTCGGATCCGGACACGGCGCAGAAGCTTACCGCGGCGGTGCGCGCCTTGGTTGACAAGATGCAGGGGGCGCTTAATGAATAGCTGCGAAGGCTGCGAATACCTCGGCTTTGAGCGGTTCCGCGGCGGATACACGGCGGCACGGTGCTTTGCACCGTTCCCGCCGCCCTGGGGCAACGGCCGCGTGATCGGCAATCCCACGCCGAGACTGCTGCCCGAAAAGATCGAGCGCCCGAAGTGGTGCGAAAAGCCCAACAAATAGAAACACCCGTGCTTAAGCACGGGTGCCCCGTCTCTTGTCTCACAAGGCAAGCTCGAGCATCGGCTGGAGCGCCTCCTTTCCCCCTAACTCACTTCGGTTTTCGTAGCACTTCGAGTATGTACTTTACTACGATACTTACCTGCGCCTTGACTTCCGGGTAAGCTTGAGTAATTGCTATAGCGAATATAGCAACATATAAAGTCGTCTGACCAACGATGTCTACTTGCAGTGAGATAACCATAGCATGACCCCCAAATTAAATTGGCAAGAGACATTATCATGTTACTCAAAAGATGGAATTTTGTCAAGTTACAAGTAGTGACCGCAAGCCAAACAATCGCCCTACCTACACAAATAGCATTATCAAAAGATTAACAACATTGTGGCATATACCGACGAAGTGGTATTCACAGAAAGGAAAGTGAGACATGAAAAAGCTTATTGAAAAACTGCGCCTGTGGCTTCTAAACAGGCTGCATGCCGTATCTGAGGATGAATTCCTGCAGACATTCAGAGAAGGTGTTCGAGCCAATGAAATGCTCGCAGCCGAGCGCGCCGAGAGCCAGCGGATCATAGCCCGCTTTCAATGCGCTATACGCGAGATATGCCGCCGCAGCGCAACTACATATTACGGCTGGTGCTGCGACGTATGCTGCATGCACGGCGAAAACTGCAGGGGAGACAGCTGGTGCAGAAAGTTTTGGCCAGGGAAGGTAAAGGACGATGCCTGAGTATTTTAACTGCCTTTACTGCGGCAGGCCCGCGGTCAGAAATTCCTCGCGGCAGATATACTGCCCGCGCTGCCGAGCTGAGCGGGATACTGCGTCTAAGCGTGAGGCCGCGCGCCGCAGCAATGAGAAACGCGCAGAGCTTCGGCGGGCTATGGTATCGCTCGATGCGCCGATGATCAACTGCGCCGGCTGCGGCGTGCTGACGGTCGGCGGCCACAACCGCAAATACTGCCCGGCATGCGCGAAGAAGCGCGCCAAGGAGAGAATGGAAGCGGCCAACGCCGGGCGGTACAGGTACACACCCAACAAGAAGCCGCAGGCCGAGGAAAGGCATTACACTCGGCCTCGCCGTACTGGCCTGCTGTTCGATCTCAGCGGCAAGGATCTCGCCGAGGTAGCCTTAGAGGCTAAAACGCTGGGCATGTCGTACGGCGAATACACCTCCGCATGCTTCGGCGGCACCATAGAAAAGAAGCTGATCATGCAGGGCATCAGCCGCGAGGAAGCGGGCAAGATGATCGCAAACGCCAAACGCAAGAAGGCCCGCGCCAAAAAGAAAAAAGCAAGCTAAGCGTAATGCTTAGCTTGCCGGTTGAGATATGTGCAGAGGTTTACTGCGCATATCTGAGCCGAAAAGGCTTATATATCCCACTCTGCCGCCTTCCGCCGAACGGCAGGGCACACAAAATACACACAGGCGGGCGCTGCCGGAGGGAAAATCACCTCTCTTGATCATTGCCTCTCTTCCTTCCCATATATTTTGTTTCCTATTACCTTAACCACCGCACCCTCCGGCAGCGTTTTGAGAGGCGAATTTACATATCCCACACAGAAAACGCACGCATGTGTGTTTCTACATTATATATAAACGCGCGCACGCGTTTCTTTTGAGACCTTTAGATGTCTAACATTACGCCGGAGAACAAGAAATGAGGACTAAAGTGAAATACTACATCGTATCAGGGCGCACCGTCGAGACTGTGATAAGCAGGATCGACATCAATGCGCGATATCAGAAACCTCGCCGCAAGCGTATCGCCGGAAAATCCACCGAGAAAAAGATCAAAGCAAACGAGATAGCACAGCAGCGCAGTCTTGCCAGGACGATAAACTGTAACTTCGGCACCGGCGATATGTGGACAAGTCTCAAATTCGACGATATCCGTCTTCCGTCGTCCAGGGATGAAGCCGAGAAAATCGCCGAGAAGGCCGTTAAAAAGCTCCGCGCTCGTTTTAAAGCAAAACACGGCTATAACCCCAAGTACATCTACACGGTATCGGACGTTGACGCACGCACGGGCAACCCTACACGTCTGCATATCCACATTCTCATGAATCGCCTTGCTTATGATGATCTCGCGGCGCTGTGGCCGCAGGATCAGATCAGCTATGAAATACTGGATAGCCGCGCAGATCATACAGCTCTCGCCCGATACATCTACGCAAACGGCGATAGTCGCCCCCACAAAAAGCATTGGCATTCTTCCCGTGGATTGGCTAAGCCGATATACACCGAACCCGAGCCGGCCGCCGAAGATGAGATCGCACCGTTGAAGGACGCAGTCACGAAAGACTATGTTCTCAACTACGACGATGAATACGGCCTCATGTCGGCTTATCGCCGTGAAGTAGTTAAGACCCCGCTGCGCATTGCAGGCGGTCACATTGTGCTGCCCGAAAAGGCCAAGCGTCGGAAGGCAGGGAAAGTTGAGTGACAACTAACACATCAGCCCGGAGAAATGACCGCGCTGCCCTGAAGGCGTATTTGCAGCAATATCATTTAGCCCTGCGGCAAAAAGACATTCTTGATGACCGTCGTGATCAGCTTAACGTCAAGCTCGCTTCGGCCACCGACATTGATGCACGCATTAAGCAGCAGCAAGAACACTTAGCCCGCATACTATCCGACATCATGGACGTAATCGATATCTTACCGCCAAACTCGCTCGGCCGCACGGTAATCGAAATGCGGCACATCGATTGCATGTCATGGACAAAGATCGCGGACAGCCTGTATATGTCCAGGTCGAATGCGTTTAACTGCTACGAATCAGCCCTCGACGACCTGTTAAATCACAAGTCCGTGAATGAAAAAATCAAAAAATCTCGCGCAAAAAATCCCCGAAAGCATTGATACACAAAGGAAAAACAATGTTTCAAAAGTCTGGACTCCACTGGACTTTTTATTTGCTACACTGGTATTAGGAAAGCAAACAGGGGTTTGACCTCCGAAACACAAACGAGGACCCCCGTCCGCAAGGCCGGCGGTCCTTTGCTTTCCCCTCCCCATGCTTAGGTACTCCCGGAGGGCGCCCCAGGTGCGGCTCCGAAAGAAGGCGCGGGATTTTTTCGCAAAAACGAGACAAAAAAGCGCCGTGTTACGTTACGGCTTTGAAAAAGTCCGCGAAAATTATACCCCCGAAGGGGTATAACGCATTCCGGCAGCCTGCTGAAAAGGCGAAATGCCCAGCAAAGAACAACGCGAAACCGGGCAAGCGCGAGAAAGGAGGCACTGCCGGTGGCGAAAAAAGAAAAATCAAACAAGCCGGCCGTGCTTTCAGGCACTGTCCCCGAGTGGGCGAGCACTTCGGTCATTGCGCAGCTGCTCGGCAAGACCGTGCGCAGGGTGCAGCAGCTGACGCAGGAGGGCGTTTTAGAAACGGAGATCCCTCCGGGCGGCGGCACAAGAAAGTATCGCACATGCGAAACGATCCAGCGATATGTTTCTTATGTCGAAGAAAAAGCGCACGAGACCGGCGAAAACAGTCGAGCGACCGAGTTGACGCTTAAAAAGCTTGAGGCCGAGGTCGAGCTGAAGGAAAGCCAGGGGCAACTGCACCGCCTGAAAACCGCGATAGCCGAAGGCAGATATCTTCCGGCCGAGCAGGTGACCGAGGAAATGACGGAGTTTTTGACGACTTTCAAAAAATTTGCGCTGAATATTCCGCCGCGCATGGCCGGTTCACTGTCCGGCAGCGCCGATGCTGTCGCCGTCCGCGGTATGGAAAAGACAATGCGGAAAGAGCTCGAAAAGCTGCTCGCCACGTTTACCGACGGCGCGAGCATTGAGCGGGAGGATGAACGGCTGTGAAAGAGTATAAGCAGGAACCGTATACCGTGCCGCTGTGGATATACAAGGCGATTCAAGTCCTGCGTCCGGTCGAGCGGCTGACTGTTTCGGAGTGGGCGGCAAAATACCGCACTTTGTCCGGAGGAGCCATACCGGGGCCATGGAACAACGATATCACGCCGTATTTGGTGGAGATCATGGATGCCTTTACCGACGACATAATCGAAGAAATCGTGTTCGTTAAGCCCACTCAGGTGGGCGGCACAACAGCGATGGAAAACATGATCGGCTGCTTGATTGACCAAGACCCGGCCCCCACCATGGTGGTTTATCCTTCTGACGACCTGGCGGAAGCGACAAGCGAAACTCGCCTGGTCCCTATGATAAAAAGCAATCAGTCCACTGCGGAGAAATTCCGTGAAAGCGAGAGCAAAAAGCTCTCCCTGAAATTCAGGGACATGTGGCTGTATCTGACCGGCGCAAATAGCCCGGCAGATCTTTCGAGCAAACCGATCAAAAATCTGTTTCTCGACGAGGTCGACAAATTCCCGGGAGCATCGAAGAAAGAGGCCGATCCTGTATCGCTCGCAAGAGAGCGAACGAAGACATTTTTCAATCGCAAGATATTCATGGCCTCCACCCCAACGCTGAAAACGGGGCACATTTGGAAAGCGAAAGAGGCTGCCGACGTCGAAAAGCACTACTTCGTTCCTTGCCCGCATTGCGGCAAATTCATCGAATTGAGGTTCGGATGCCTGAAATGGCCCAGCAAGGACGACGTCCCCGAAAACGCCGACAGAGCGGAACGAACCGTTTATGTCTGCCAGGAATGCGGCTCGATCATCACAGACCACGACAAAGGAAAAATGCTGCGCGACGGTCGCTGGAGAGCGGTAAGGCAGAAAAGCAGCACACCGAGAAGCGTAGCATTTTGGCTCAACACGCTGTATTCCCCGTTTACGCGGTTTTCTGATATAGCCCGTGAATTTATGCGCAGCAAGGGTGATCCGGACTTACTGCATAACTTCACGAACTCATGGCTCGCCGAGCCGTGGGAGGAGCTCACGATAAAGACCAACTCCAGCATGGTCATGGACAGACAAACCGACATTCCCGAATGGACGCTGCCGCCATGGACAAAGCTGATAACCGGCGGCATCGATGTGCAGAAGGACTGCCTCTACTGGGTCATTCGCGCATGGGGCGACTACATGACAAGCCAGCTCGTCGCGCGAGGCAAGGTTCAAACGATGGAAGAGGTCGAGCCCATCATGAACAGGGAATTCACGCTGCCCGACGGCGACACCGCAATGGTCAATCTGACCCTGATGGACAGCGGCGACCGCACCGATGAGGTTTATGAATTCTATTACCACAACTCCGACTGGATGCTGCCGTGCAAAGGCACCACCACAATGACATCGCATTACCGTCTTTCGATAATCAACAAAGCCGGCAGCAAGGCGACCGGCATGACGCTGGTGCTTGTTGACGGCGGCAAATACAAGGATCTGATAGCTGCCCGAATGCGCAAATCCAACGGTCAGGGTTCATGGATGGTGTTTGACGGCATCGACGATGAGTATGCCGAGCAGGTCACAGCCGAGCACAAGCTTACCGTGCGCTCCAACGGCCGAGACGTTGAGCGATGGGTCAAGAAAACGACCCATGCGGACAACCACTATCTCGACTGCGAGGTATATGCCGCGGCGGCTGCCGACGTAATGGGTGTGCGCTCGCTCTACCCGGACGAGAGCGGCACCGCCCAACCGAAACAGATCACGCCGCCGTCAACCTCCAGTGAAGAAAACTGGATAAGCGAAAACGAGGAATGGATATAACGGAGGATCACATGAACGAAAACACACAGAAAACGGCAGAAATGCTCGAACAGGTCAACAGCGCTATTGCCGCTGTTTTGGCCGGCGGCCAGTCGTATAAAATCGGCAGCCGATCATTGACGCGCGCCGACCTTTCACAGCTGAAAGCGATCAGGGATGACCTTGAAGCCCAGCTGTCGAACGGGCAGGACAACTGTCTGCTCGACAGAACCTGCGTTGCATTTTTCGATGGGCGGTGATCGCATGAATATCTTTGACAACATCGTTGCCGCGATATCGCCGCGCCTTGCGTGCGCACGCGAGGCATGGCGGCAGCAGCTTGAAAGCATACGCAGCTATGACGCTGCGAGCTTTGGCCGGTTAAACGCCGGCTGGCGCACATTCAACGAGAGCGCCGAGATCACCGACCGCACGAGCCGCGATGTAATTCGCGCCCGAGCGCGCGACCTCGAGCGCAACAGCGATATAGCACAGTCGATACTTCATGCTTACAAGCGCAATGTCGTCGGCCGCGGCTATACGCTTCAGGCCAAAACCGGCAATGACGAGCTTGACGAAAAGATTGAAAAGGCATGGCGGCAGTGGTGCAAGGCGCGAAACTGCGACGTGACCGGCGAGCAGAGCTTTAATCAGCTCCTGCGCATGGCTATTGACCGCAAAAAAGTCGATGGCGGCCTACTGTTCCTGTTCCGATACACGAAACAGGGCATGGTCCCGTTTCAGCTTCAGGCAATCGAGGTAGACGAGCTGGATATAAACGTGACCACGCCGAAAAGCCGCGGAAACCGTGTCGTCGGCGGCATCGAATACAACAAGTGGAGACGGCCGGTCGGCTACTGGATCCGTCAGTATGACATTGAGGGCTGGCAGCTCAACGACCCTGTATACGTTGATGCAAAGGACGTGTATTTCTTCAAATCCAAAACTCGGCCGAGCCAGCTGCGCGAAATGTCCGACATGGCCCCCACTATTACGCGCGTGCGCGACACGAACGAATTCATAACCGCAGTGTCGGTAAAGGAGCGTATCGCCGCCTGCCTTGCGGTTTTCATAAAGCGTGCAGTCCCGTCCGGAGGCTTCGGTCGCGGCGGAACGAGAACCCCCGACGGCGGCACCGACTACGAGGGCAAGAAGCTCACGCCGGGCATGATATCGACGCTCGGCGCAGGAGACGGTATTGAGACCGTCAATCCCGGAAACTCCGGCAGCGACGCCGCCGGTTTTCTGAAAACCCAGCAGGCGCTCATCGCCGCCGGGCAGGGCTTGAGCTATGAGGCAGTCAGCCGTGATATGTCCGGCGCGACATATTCCTCGGCGCGTCAGAACGCCATTGAGGACGAGAGCACATATGCCGAGGACGTTGAAATGCTTACGGAGTTCATGTCTGAAGTTTATGAGACGTTCGTAATTTCCTGTTATCTCTCCGGGCTTATCGAAATGCCCGGCTTTTGGGATAAAAAAGCCGAATACCTTTCCCACACCTGGACAAAAGCGCCGAAAAAATGGATCGACCCTGCAAAGGAAAGCAATGCCGGGAAAACCGCATTGCAGTCCGGGCAGAAAACGTTCCAGGATATCTGCGCCGAACAGGGCAAGGACTGGAAAGAAGCAATCAATGAAATGGCCGAGGTGCTGGACTACGGCAGAACGGTCGGAATCGAATTAGGAGGTGTTATTTATGGAAGCGGAACTGCAGCGCAGCAGAATGCCCCCGGCACAGGCAAACAAAGCGCCGACGGAAAAGAATAACGGTCAGCGCAGCATGGGACATATCGAGTCCATGCGCGACGGAGGTCAGGAAGACAGCCGCCGTCGCATAATCAGTTTTTCGAGTGAGGAGCCTTACCAGCGCTGGTTTGGTCAGGAGATCCTTGACCATTCGCCCGCCGCGGTAGATCTTACACGGTTGAACGAAGTCGGTGTTCTGCTGTTTAACCACAACACGAACATAGTAATCGGCAAGGTAAATCGCGCATGGATCGAGGATAGCCGCGGCATGGCGGAAGTCGAATTCGACACGGATGAGGACGCGGAAAAGATCTTCGGAAAAGTCAAATCCGGCACGCTTAAAACAACGTCTGTGCGCTACAGCGTGGACAGCTGGGAAGAGGTCGCCGCCGGCAAAAAATCCGCTGACGGGCGTTTCACCGGCCCTTGCAGCGTTGCCCGAAAGTGGATGCCGATGGAGGTATCCATTGTCTCTGTTCCCGCCGACGCGACAGTAGGCGTAGGTCGAGCGGATGCTCCTGAGCAGGGTGTAGACCTTTCGATCTACGAAAAGCAGATACTTGTCAACAAAAATCTTTTACATAAGGAGTTTTTAACATGAACATTCAGGAAATGATCGAGCGTCAGCAGGCTATCGTCGACGGTGCTCGCGCCGCCGGCCGTGCGCTGTCGGCGGAGGAAAGTGCAGAATTCGATAATCTGCAGCGTCAGATCGAAGATGCGCAGGGCAATCCCCCCGAAACACCCGAAAATCCCGATATCAACGAAGCGGCGCGTCAGGCAGTTATCGCCGAGCGCCAGCGCGTCAGCGATATCACTGCTCTGTGCCGTCAGGCCGGTATGGATCCGGCTGAGTACATCAGCAACGGCTCCGACATAAACGCGGTCCGTCAGGCCGCAGTCGATCATCTCATCGCGCACGGCGCACCCGTCGGCGGCAGAATGATGGGATCAGAGGGCGACGACTTCCGCCAGGCTGCGGCAGACGCAATGCTTATGCGTACCGGGGTCGAAGTTCAGAATCCGGCACGCGGCGCTGAAGAAATGCGCGGCTTCTCATTGCGCGACATGGCTATCGAGTGCCTTGCGCGTGACGGCGTAGGCACTACCGCTTCCTTGCTGCGCATGAGCAAGGACGATCTTTTCAACACCGTTTGCCGCCAGTTCTTTAACCCCACTGCGGCATTCCCTGCGATTCTTGATAACGCTATCAGGAAAAACATCGTCCAGCTGTATCAGACCGTTCCTACCACGTTCCAGCTTTGGACCACTAAGGGCAGCGTTCCCGACTTCAAGCCTACCAAGGATCACAGCTACCTTGCCGGCGGCGCAGGCGACTTTCTCCGCGTCGGCGAAAACGGCGAGCTGAAGGCCGACAAGCCGTCGACCGAGCTTCTGCCTCAGCGTCAGATCGACACCTACGGCCGGCAGTTCTCCATGTCGCGTCAGGCGTTCATCAACGACGATATCGGCTTTATAACCGAGATCCCCGGCCTGTACGCCACAAGCGCAAAGCGCACTATCAACAAGCAGGTCTACAAGATCCTTGTTGATAACCCCGCCGTGTTCGACGGCGTGGCGCTGTTTGACAATGCGCATAACAACCTGATTGCCACCGGTGCAGCACCCTCCGTTGATACCCTGCAGGCGATCATGCTCAAGCTTCTGTCTCAGAAGGATCCCTCCGGCGACAGCATCATGGTAGAACCCGAGTATCTAATCGTTCCCGTAGGCTACGGTTTCAAGATGTCTCAGCTGCTTGAAACCGCGCTGATCGACGTCACCGGCATTGGCAGCCACACCGCAAACGCACTGTACAACTACCGCAAGAAGCTCAAGGTTGTCGAGGAAGGCGCACTGAACGTTCTCGCGGCCGGCGGCGCGATCCCCTGGTTTGCTGTCGGTAATAAGAATTACGCAAAGTCCCTGCAGGTCGATTACCTCAACGGTCAGGAGACCCCGACCATCCGCCGCAGCGAGGTCCCCGGCCAGCTGGGCTTTGTATGGGACATTTGGCTTGACTGGGGCATTACCGCAGTTGACTTCCGCGGCATTGCAAAGAACCCCGGCGTAGCCCTGACCTGAAATAATAGGAGGTAACGAATATGACCGCGAAATACTGGCAGGCAGGTGAAGTGCTGGACTACACCCCCAGCGACAACGCCGTAGCAAACGGCGAGGTAGTAAGCCTCGGAACTCGCATCGGAGTTGCCGGCGCCGATATTGCAAAGGGCGCGACCGGCCCCTTGTACGTCGAAGGCGTGTTTTACATGGACAAGGCATCCGGTGCCGTAACTATGGGCGCAGCGCTGTATTACGACGTTGCAAACAAGAAAATAACCACTGTTGCTTCGACCGGCGAGAGCAGCGCCAAAGTCGATAATATCCCGGCCGGCTACGCGGCCGCGGCAGCCGCAGCAGGCGATGCGACCGTCCTTGTAAAGCTCCTCGGCTAATGGGAGGAGCAGAATGAAAAAACTTATTGCAAAGCGCCCTATTTTGTACGGCAGCCGCATGTATGAAGCAGGCGACACTCTTCCCGCAAACGATGAGCGCATGGTCAATGCGTGGCTCGCAGCGGAAAGCGCAGAGCTCATTGACACCGAAAAGGCCATTGAATGCGCAGATCAGGAGATAGCCGATATTCCTGCGGATGAAACTGCGGCTGACGCACACATTGACCCTGCGCAGCTGGAAGGCATGTCGAAGGATGAGCTCAAAAAGCTGGCTGAGGACATGGGCGTAGAGCTTCCCCGCGGAGCGGCTAAGGCGCTCATAATCGACCGTCTGACGGCAGCTGCCGTACAGATCCCGGCTGAAAATGAAGAAGGTGCCCAATAATGGGCACTTCCTTCAAGGACCAAATCAGGGCCGATATATCCTCGGTGTTTTTAAACGGTCTGGAATTTGCCGACGACCACGAGCTTAACGGCAAGACCATGAAGGCCGTCATTGACGACAACGAGCTGCTCGAGCGCGATAAGGCTAAGGTTATGAGCACGGAGATAGACGGCATCCATAAGATGCGCCGGTTTATCTACGTTGCGAAAGCAGACTTCGGGCCGCGCCCGGCACCCGGCATGATAGTCACCCTTGACCGAAAGCCGTTCCGCGTTAAAAGCTGCACATCCGAGGCCGGTATTTTAGGCATCGAAGTGGAGGCAATTAAATCATGAAAGAGCAGCCGATGCTGTACATAGATACGGCTACAGAGCTTGATTATATCGAAGCCCTGCTCAAAGATGTGCCGGAAAAGATCGCTTCAAAAAGGATCTTGAAAACAGCGCTTACCGCTGCGGCACGGCAGGCGCGCAAGCAGCTGATAAAAGACAATAAGCAGCGCTATGCCCTGAAAAAGAGCGGCACGTTCAGCCGGGAAAGCAAGGTCATTGCCGCTAAGACCTCAAAGCTCGAGGCAACGGTTTTGGCCAGCGGCCCTAAGCACAAGCTTTATGAATTCACATCAAGGCAAAACACAGCCCGGCTCGCTGCACGTGCCAAGGTTCTCAAGGAATCGCCTTTAAAGGCTCTCGAAGTTGATAACCGCAAAGCGTTCGTTGCAACAATGGAGAGCGGTCACCAAGGCATATTTCAAAGAAAGACCAAAGGCCGAAATCCGATTGTGGAGCTCGTCTCACCTACAGCTGCGGACATGTTCGGCCGCGTTGCTCGAAAGCCCGAGGTTGCCGAGCTGGTCTACGATATGCTTGCGAAGGAAGTCGAAAAGCGCATCGAGAAGGCGCTTGAATAGCCAAAAGGAGAAAAAACATGGACATGAACACACTGCAGGATGCCCTTATCAGGGATCTCGCCGCGCTTTTCAAGGACTTCAAGCTGCACAGTTCGATAAACGAGGAAAGCTCTCTGCGCATCTACCGGCAGTTTATCCCTATTCGCGTCGGCGAGGATGAAGACCCGGAAGCCTACGTTCCGCCCGAGCCCTATATTCAGGTCAAGCTGGCCGACGGCGAGCTTAACGACCGCGATGAGCGGCAGACGGTGAATGTCGTTCTTATGATCGGCGTGTGCGATCATGACCCAAACCGACAGGGGTATTCCGATGCGCTGAACATTGTCGAGATGATAAAGCTGCACTATGGTGCAAACGGCGTTTTCGGCAAAAGCTTTGAGGTCGAAACGCCGATCAGATGGGCGATATCCGACGAGGACACACACCCGTATTATTACGCGGCTGTCGGCTTCAGTGTGTCAGCCCCGGCCATTTACCGCGAAGGAGTTGAAACCTAATGGCAAAACAGAAAAACGCTGCGCCGTGCCCGGTCGTGATCTACTGCGGACCGACGATAGCAGGCGTAGCAAAACAGTACACAGTCTACAAGGGCGCGCTGCCTACAGCGTTAATAGACGCGATAGCAAAAGCACCCGTCATAGGAGAACTGATATTCCCGCTTGAGAAGCTGCCCGAAGTAAGGCAGCAGATCAACAGCAAGAGCGGGCACATTTACCGTCTGTACAGGATCGTACAGGCCGAATTTTAAGGAGGAAGAAATATGGCATACAGACACGGCGTGTACAACATCGAGCAGCCGACAAGCATGCCCACGCCCCAGGAAGGCCGCGCGGCAATACAGGTCATAATCGGCACAGCGCCGATACACCTTGCAAAAGACCCGGCCGCCGCAGTGAACAAGCCCATTCTCTGCAGCAGCTACAAGGAAGCTGTTGAGGCCTTCGGCTATTCCGACGACTTCGACAACTTCACGCTTTGCCAGTCGATACAGGCATCGTTCGGCATCTTCAACGTTGCGCCCATCATCCTGATAAACGTTCTTGACCCGGCGAACACAGCGCATGTCACTGAAAACAGTGCCGAAAGCTGCGCCGTCAGCGACAAGACGGTCATTTATAAAAAGCAGTATGTTCTGCTTGATACCCTCAGCGTCAAAAGCGGTCAGACGGATCTCGTGCGCGGCACAGATTACTCAGCCGAGCACGATGATGACGGCAACGTCGTTATCACCCTTATATCCGAAACCGCATCCGCCGCGTCGAGCCTGAGCATCAGCGGCAAAAGCCTTAAGCCTTCCGGCGTGACGGCATCCGACATCGTCGGCGCAGTGAACACATCGACCGGCAAGGAAACCGGCCTTGAAACTATCCGTCAGGTATTCCCCAGGCTCGGCAAGATCCCCGGAACACTGCTTGCACCGGGCTGGTCGCACAATGCAGTTGTCGCCGCCGCGCTTCAGGCAAAAACCGAAGCCATAAACGGCGTATTCAACTGCGTCTGCCTTATCGACATTCCTTCCGACAGCACCGGCGCTACCGTGTGCACCGGCGTAAAGACCGCAAAGGAAAGCCTCGGTATTACATCGCCCCATGCGGCGGCACTGTGGCCGATGGCTCAGGTCGGCAAGAAGAAATACTACATGTCCGCGATCTTCGGCGCGATGATGGCGTACAATGACGTGCTTAACGGCGATGTACCCTGCAATCCGTCAAACAAGGCTCTGCCCATCGATGCAACAGTCCTTGCCGACGGTACGGAAGTGCTGCTGGATCAGCAGCAGGCGGACGACTACATAAACGCGGTGGGTGTTATAACAGCCATCAATGCCGCCGGATTCCGCAGCTGGGGCAACAATACCGCTGCATATCCCGATACCACAGACCCCAAAGACAGATGGTTCGCAGTGCGCCGCTTCTTCGACTGGGACGGCAACGAATTTGTGTATAAATACACGTCGTATATCGATAAGCCCGCGTCAAAGCGCCTTATCCAGTCGATAGTTGACAGTCAGAATATCATCGGCAACGGCTATGTTGCACGGGACTACTGCGCAGCGTATCACATGGAATTCAGAGCCGATGAGAATTCCATTGAGCAGCTGCTCGCTGGTCAGCTTACGGTGCACACCCTGTTTGCCCCGTACATTCCGGCCGAAACCATCGAAAACATCCGCGAATACGATGTGAGTGCCCTTGAAAGCGTAATTGGAGGTTAAGCGATGAAAGACATTCCCACCAAGATAAACAAATACAACGTCTACAATGAAGGCAATCGCCTGCTGGGCATGGGCGATGAAATGTCGCTGCCGGACTTCGAGGCATCCAGTGAAACCATTACCGGAGCGGGCATCCTCGGCGAGATCGACGACCCCACTGTCGGCTACTTCGGCAACCAGGAGATCGAGATACCCTTCAGGCTGCTGGATAAGGAGGCCATGTCCATGATGGACATGACAAAGGCCGTCCACCTCACGATCCGCGGCGCTTGTCAGTCTACCGACAGTGAGGGCAACATCGCATTCAAGCCCATCCGCTGTGTCGTGCGCGGCCGAAGCAAGAAGCTTGCCGCCGGCAAATTCAAAAACGGTAACCCTATGGACACATCGGTCTCGCTTACCGTCCTGTATATCCTCATCGAGGTCGATGGGGAGACCGTCATAGAGTTGGACAAGCTCAACGAAGTTTTCAAGGTCAACGGCATTGATATGCTGGCCGAAATTAAGGAGATGTGCTAACTATGGATGAAATCATAAACATGCCGCAGGCCGAGGAAGGAGACCTCGTCGTAAAATTCAGCAAGCCTTTCGTTTTTGAAAACAAGACCTACACCGAGGTCGATCTGCGCAACCTCGAGAATCTCAACGGTGAGGATCTGTGCCGCGCTGATCGCGCAGTGCGCGCACAGGGAAATGCGGCACAGATGACCGAAATGACCCCCGATATAGCCTGCTTTTTGGGCAGCGTTGCCGCACACTTGCCGGTCGAGTTCTTCAAGACCCTGCCCATAAGAGAAATGTTCAAGGTCAGGAACGCTGTTTCGGGTTTTCTGTTCGGTGGGGACGAATAACCCCACCGGAAATAAGAAAAACGTGTGTCTGTCTGTCTGCGCTGCTGCACACGGGCGTTGATTATTTTATGCATTTACCGATAGACGAATTGGTTTACTACGCGGAGGAGGCGACGGAGCTTTATGGCAAGCAAAAGTAAAACCTACGAACTGGCTCTGAAGATCGCCGGCAAGGTAGACGGCTCGCTGAAAAAGAGCTGCCTCTCCGCCGCGAAAGATGTCAACACACTGAGCGCAAGCGTGCAAAAGACCGGAAGAATAGCGGCTAAAGCCATGGCAGCTGTCGGCACGGCCATAGCTATCGTTGCCGTCGCATCTGCAAAAAAAGCTATCGAGTTTGAAAGCACGATGGCCGACGTTGCGAAGGTCGTTGACGGACTGCGCGATCAAAACGGCGCATTCACCAAAAGCTACTACGAAATGTCCGACGCACTGCTGAACATGTCCAAAAGCATCCCCATGACCGCGGATGCGCTGGGGCAGATAATGGCATCGGCAGGACAGGCGGGCATTGCGTCGGAGGATCTTGCAAAGTTCACCGAAACCGCTGCAAAAATGGGCGTTGCGTTCAATACCACGGCCGAGCAGGCCGGTGAATGGATGGCGACATGGCGCACGGCCCTTAATCTTTCGCAAACGCAGGTCACGGCGCTGGGCGACCAGCTTAACTATTTGGGCAATACCACATCCGAAAACGCGCTGAAGCTATCAGAGGTCGTCACACGTGTCGGTGCACTGGGTCAGACTGCCGGTCTGTCTGCCGGTGAGGTCGCGGCGCTGGCTGCGTCCATGCCCGGCGTGACTGCGGAGATCTCCGCGACCGGTATAAAAAGCATGATGATCGCCATGACCGCCGGCGCATCGGCCACATCAAAGCAGGCCGCCGTTTTGCAGCAGTTGGGCTTTACAGTATCCGACATGGCAAACCGCATGCAGACGGATGCCAAAGGCGCGATAATCGACCTTTTGGGCGCAATAAAGCAGCTTCCGGCAGCTGAGCAGACTGCGGCGCTCAGCCAATACTTCGGCAAGGAAAGCGTTTCGTCCATAGCTCCGCTTTTGAAGAACCTCGGCTATCTTCAGCAGCAGTTTGCCAAAGTCGGAGATGCTTCGGCATACAGCGGTTCCATGGAAGCGGAATACGCCGTGCGCGCCGATACGACGGCAAACAAGCTGCAATTGATGCAGAACAAGTTGGCCGTACTGCAGGTGCAAATAGGCAACAAAATCTTGCCCTATGTCAATGACGCGCTGGACGAGCTGTCGGCAAATGTGCTGCCTGAGGTAGGCGCCGAATTAGATGTTATCGTTCCTAATATCATCAATGCGACCAAATGGCTGTGGGATCATCGCAGCGCTGTTATTGCAGTCGGCATAGCAATTGGCGGCACAGTCGCAATAAGCAAGGGCATCAGCACCGTTACAACCATATATAAGGGAGCAACGGCCGCTGTCAAGCTTTTGAGAGCAGCGCAGCTTAAAACCAAAACAGCAACAATTGCCCTGACGGCACAAATCAGGGCACATACGTTTGCCATGAGAGCCAGTGCCGCCGCGAGCAAGGCCGCTGCCGTTGCTTCAAAAGCATTCCGCGCCGGTCTTGCATTTGTAACAAGTCCGATAGGCATTGCAATCTTGGGGATAACAGCACTTATCGCCGCAGGCGTATGGCTGTATAAAAACTGGGACACCGTCAAGGCAAAGGCCGCACAGCTCGGCGCGAAGATCAGCGGAATTTGGACGAAGATCAACACTGCCGTCACAACGGCAATAGCAGCGATATCCTCGCGTTTTCCGGCCCTCGGCGCGGTCCTGTCCGGCCTGTGGAAAAGCGTACAGGACGTTTGGGGCAACATAAAAGCCATTTTCTCTAACATAATCGGATTTATCGATAACGTTTTCAGCGGAAATTGGTCAGCTGCATGGGGAAATGTCGTCTCGATATTCGGCAACGTATTTGGTGAACTGGCCAACATAGCAAAAGCACCGATCAACGCTGTTATATCCGTCATAAATATGGTCTTGTCGAAGATCAACGAAATGAAGATATCCATTCCGGACTGGGTGCCCGGCGTGGGCGGCAAGACATTAGGCTTTAACATTCCGCAGATACCGATGCTTGCCACAGGCGGCATTGCAACAGCTCCGACACTGGCTATGGTCGGCGAGGGCGGAGAGCCCGAGGCCGTGCTGCCGCTGTCAAAGCTTGCTCAGCTGCTGGATGATTGGGATAAGAAGCCGAAGCCCAGCCCTGCCGGAGGCGGCGAGAGCATCGTCTTCTCCCCTGTGTTCAATTTCTACGGCGGTACACCGTCGCGCGAGGAAGCCATGGAAGCCGGCCGCGTAAGCTTTGCGGAATTCAAGCGCCTGTATCGGCGCATGAAGGATGAAGAGCGCCGCAAGCAGTTTTCCCCGGCGTAAGGAGGGCAGGCATGAGCACAACCTACACTACAAAGCAGGGCGACACCTGGGATCAGATATCCTATGCCATCTACGGAAGCGAAAAGTATATTGATTGGCTGATATCCAATAATCCTGCGCTTTTGGACAACTTCGTATTCTCTGCCGGTGTCACCCTGCAAACTCCGGAGCTGCCGGAGGATTATACGGCGATACCCGTTCCGGCGTGGAGGGTAAGCCCATGAAGCCACGCCAGGCAGAAGTAGACCTTTACTACAACGGAGCGGCCGTTAAAACGGTGATGGACGAATACATCACCGACATAAGCTACACAGACCCTGCCAGCGGCGCGGCCGACAGCCTGGATATATCTATCCACGACCGCGCCCGGCAGTGGATCACTGCATGGATGCCTATAAGCGGTGATACGCTGTCGGCAAAAATATCGCTCAGCGGCGATGATGCCGGCGGCATACCGCTTGACTGCGGCTTTTTCGTGCTTGATAAATTCGAGTTCGGCGGCTGGCCAGTTACAGGCACGATATCCGCGGTGTCCACACCTGCCGACGGCGGCTTTATGGCCACGGTGCGCACCCAGAATTGGGAGGGCGTCACCATAAAGGAGATAGGCACAGAGATTGCTGCGAGAGCGGGTCTAAAGCTGGCCTGGGACGTGTCCGGGGCGGATTTCATTATCAAGTCCGTCGAGCAATCGGAGCAGACCGACAGTGACTTTTTCTCAAGCCTATGCGAGACGTACGGCCTCGAGGTCAAGGTCTACAGGCAAAAGATCGTCGTATATGACCGCGAGGCATACAAAGGAAAAGCACCCGTCCGCACGATAGGTACCGAGTCGCTAATCTCGTGGTCATGGTCCAAGGACATGGCCGGAACATATACCGGCGGCGAGTATACCTACACCGATATATCCACAGAGGCGGACATCGCCGTTTCGATCGGCACCGGCAAGCGCATTTTGAAGCAGTCCGGCAAAGCCGACAGCCGAGCCGACGCGGAGCGGAAGATCCGCGCAGCAGTAAACAAGGCTAACCACGGCAGCACGAAGCTGAGCGCAAGCATCATCGGCGACGCGCAGCTTGTGTCGGCGCAGTGCGTTACCGTCGTCGGTATCGGCAGGCTATCCGGTAAATACTATATCGACAGCATTACGCACAACATATCCGGCAGCGGCTACACAATGGATTTGGAGATGTCTCTAGTCGAATCAATGTCCGACGAAGTCATGAAGGATTCGATAGGCCGCCTGTACGCTGTCGGCGTTATCACGGACATGTCTTACTGGATTGCCCGGTACACGCAGGTCAAGTACCTTGACGGTCTCATAGTCAATATGGCAACGGTCATTAAGGTTAACCGCGGCGGTAGCAGCATAAGCACCGTGTCTGCGGCGCTGGATGTGCTTACACAGTACGGCGTTATAAACTCGCCAACATATTGGGCAGCAAAATACACACTGGTACCGGCGCTTGACCGGCTGATCATCAACGCAGCGAACGCGCTGACGGAGGGATAGCATGAATAACAACATCCGCATCGGGAAAATATCCGCCATTGATTACGCATCCGGGCTCGTCCGCGTCGTGTACCACGACAAGGACGATGCCGTAACCGGCCTTATTCCCCTGCTGTCAAGTGAATATTTCATGCCCCAGGTCGGCGATCAGGTGATAGTGCTGCATCTTTCCAACGGCACGGAAGCCGGTGTTGTCCTCGGCCGCCCGTGGAGCGAAAAAAACAAGCCGCCCGAGAGCGGAGAAGGCATTTACCGAAAGGAACTTTCGCACGAAAACGGCAAAGCCTATATCCGCTATGAAGGCGGCGTTTTAAAAATCCACGCAGACAGCATCGTCCTTGACGGCAATGTCACTGTGACGGGCAGTCTGACATCAAACGAATAAGGAGCGGCTATGATCGGAACATTGGGAACAAAAATAGTGTTTGAAGTCTCGGCCGAGCAGATGCTCACATTTGAAAGTCTCAGCCGCGAGGTAGCCGGTCGCTGGGCGGCGCACGAGATACTCGGGGCAAAGCCCAAGACAGAATACCTCGGTCCGGCTGCCCAAACTGCAAGTCTGACCATCCGACTTTCCGCAGCACTCGGAGTCAAGCCCCGCGCGATGCTCGAAACTGTTGAAGAAATGGTCGAGAGCGGCGACGCGGAGTATCTGATAATCGGCGGCAAAATGATCGGCAGAAACCGCTTTTACATCGAAAGCGCGTCCGAGAGCTGGGATCGCATCTACAGCCGCGGCGAGCTGGCCGCGGCGTCGGTCACTTTGAATTTAGGTGAATATTCATGAACGACCTTTACGATTTTCAAATCGAATACACTTTTTCGGACAATAAGCTTGCCGATTTAGACCGCAGCATTTGTCTGCTCTTGTCCACGCGCGCAGGGACTATACCGCTTGACCGCGAGCTCGGCCTGAGCATGGACTTCATCGACATGCCGCCGGAGACTGCAAAAAGCCTTTACACGGCGGAAGTGTCCGAAAAAATAGCAAAATTTATCCCCGGAGTACGGGTGAAAAGCGTTTCCTGGGATAAAGGAAACAACGGAAAAATGAAAAGCAAGGTGGTGATAACGGGTGTCTGATATATCTGCAATCAAAAACACCCCCGACATATCTTTCATTGACGGAAAGACAGTTGAAGATGTCCAGCGCGAGATGATGGCCGACTTTGAGGACTATATGACCCGCATCGACGGCAGGCCGGTCACACTCGGCCGCGCATCGGTGCACAGGGCAATCATTAACGCGGCCGCCGTTCAGATCTATTTGGCCATGCAGTACATAGACCGCGCCGGTAAGCAAAATCTTTTAAAGTATGCCTACGGCGATTTTCTCGACAACCTTGCACTGCTGCGCGGCGTAGAACGCACTCCGGCGACAGCTGCGACTACAACACTGAAATTCACTGCATCCGCCGCCCGTGCGTCCGCAATAAGCATACCGCAGGGTACTCGCGTCGCATCAGCCGGCGGCACGCTGTACTTCAAAACCGTCGAATATGCGGAGATCCCGGCCGGATCCACGACCGTTACCGTTGCGGCGGTGTGCACCGAAGCCGGAGCGGCCGCCAATTCGATAGCCGCCGGAGAACTGACGATCATCGTTGACCCCGTACCGTATGTCGCATCGGTCACGAACACGACCGATGCGGCAGGAGGAGCGGAGGTTGAAACCGACGACGCGCTGAAGGAGCGCATCTATCTCGCACCCGGTGCGTACTCCACAGCCGGAGCGGCAGATGCGTATATCTATCACGCGAAGCGGTACAGCGCGGCCGTGGGCGACGTTGTCGTGTCAGCAAATCACGATGCCGGTACTGTAAACATCGTATTCCTTAACAGTGACGGCACCGCGCCGGGCACGGAGATGATACAGGGGCTTACGGCGTACCTTTCCGCAAAAACCATCCGGCCGCTGACCGACAAGGTAGTTGTCGCCGCGCCGGCAAACGTAAGCTACAGCATAAGCCTGACGTACTACATAAGCCGCGAAGACAGCGCACAGGCCGAGAATATCCAAGCAGCCGTAAACACGTCCATATCGCAATACACGGCGTGGCAGCGCACCATAGGCCGCGATATAAACCCGTCGAAGCTGACGGCGATGGTCATTGCAGCCGGTGCAAAGCGCGTTGTCGTGTCCGCACCCGCCTACACCAAGGTGGCAGCAACATCCGTCGCAAATCTTTCGGCCGCGGCATCGGTCACATACGGAGGTCTTGAAGATGATTGATCTGAAGGACAGCCTTATGACCGACATACTGCCCGGACATTTGGCAACGGCCGAGGTCAAGGCGCTGGCCTACGCCGTAGGCCGTCAGATCAGGCAGCTATGCTCCTACGCCGATAAGTCGCGCACATACGCGGCGCTTGCGTCCGCGCCGGACACGGTGCTGGATGCCCTCGCCGCCGAGCTGCGCACCCCGGCCTATGACGAAACCTTGCCGGTCGAGACAAAGCGTGAGCTTGTTGCCAGCACCCTGACATTCTACACCCACCTCGGCACACCGGCCGCGCTCGAGCAGCTGATAAGCATCCTGTTCGCAAAAGGCCGTGTCGCCGAATGGTACAACTACAACGGCAGCGAATATCACTTCAAGGTTCAGATAGATATTGCCGCCGATGCCGTTGACGATGCAAAGCAGGCGCAGGTGCAGGCATGGGTAAACCAGTACAAAAATCAGCGTTCGATACTGGATACCATCGAATACTACGAAACCGGCGCCGAGGCCGTCGCATTCACCGCCGCTGCATTCATCGGCTGTGAGCTGGTCGATAGCTGCACCGCCGAAAACTACAATTAATCCGGAGGTACACACATGGCAAAATGGACAGGTGTTGTCACCAACAAGGGCGCGGAGCTTCTCGCCGCATGGGCGGAGGGTACGACCCTGAATATATACTCTGCGGCCGCCGGCACGGGCACCGTCGCCGAGGCCGCAATGATAGCTCAAACCGCGCTTGCCGGGCAGAAGCAGGCCGCAAGCATCGTAAGCCACAGCAAGGCTGACGGCGCCACCGGCCTTAAAATCCAGCTTCAGATCACCGCACCGTCAACCGGCTACGCCCTTAATCAGTTCGGCATATGGGCAAAGGTCGGCAGCGGCGAAGGCAAGCTGCTCGCACTGTTTCAGAATTCCGAAGGCATCGACGTTCCGTCGGCATCCGATTCACCGGACTTCGTTTATACGTTCTATGGCCTGATCATGATATCCAACACCGGCAGTATCTCGGTCACGGTCGATGCAAGCGCCGTCGTTACCACAGCGACTATGCAGGCCGCTATCGCCGCTGCTGTTGCGGACATCCCTGCCCCCATCATCGGCACTTCCGCGCCCACGACCTCAACCGTCGGCGTAGTCGGCCAGGAGTACATCGACACGGCGGCAAAGCTGGTTTATCACTGCACAGCGGCGGCGGCTACGGGGTATACGTGGATATCTGCAGACAAAAACCTGCAAGACACAAAGCAGGACAAATCCACGGCTATCACCACATCGAACATAGCAAGTCAAACCGTCAACAAGGCGAAGTACGCGACCGACGGTGTAGCGGTCGGAACGCCTGCACTGCGCAATCAGTATTTTGCAAGCGCGGAAGCAACGCCGACTGTAAACGGGCAGATATGCTGGGTGTACGGCTAAGGAGGCGCGGATATGGCATCATTACCAAGCGGATATACAAAGCTTGAATATATCGAAAGCAGCGGCACACAGTACATTGATACTGGTGTTAGCAGCTTCCCTGCTCAAAGTACTCGTGTAATTCTTGATGTGAATTGGCTGTCAGGTCTGGGCTATTATTTTGGATGCACTCAATCACAGCGTAACTGGTATGTTGAAGCGTTTCAGTCAACCAAGATTTATTCGGGCTTCTTAGATGAGAGTAGGTCGGCGAATATAGCTACAGTAATCGGTCGATATACAGTAGACAAAAACGGTGCCTCCACGAACGTAAACGGAGTAAAAATAGATCATGCCGGGGCGAACACCTATATTTCGAAGTCAATATATCTTTTGGCTAATAACGGAAGTTCGGGAGTATCCGGCATTGCAGATGCTGCAAGGATTTATTCGTGCAAGATTTCTTCAAGCTCAGGACTCATCAGGCAATTCGTGCCATGCAAAAATTCCTCCGGTGAAGTAGGCCTATACGATGAAGTAAACGACGTATTCTATGGCAACGCTGGTACAGGCGTGTTTATTGCAGGCCCGGAAGTACCTATTAGTGGTCCTGGCGGTGGGGGCAAGCATAAAACCTTAATCGCCGGCACGTCTTACGGTATCAAAAGCGGTAGAACATTAATCGGTGGCACCGGCTATGACATCAAGAAAGGCCGAACGCTTATTGGCGGCACGGGGTATGATATCAAACTTGCAACGCCCTTAGCAGAATTACCCGAAGGCAGCATTATCAAGCTAAACGAAGATGATGCACCCGTCGAATTTTATATTGCAGAGCACAACTATGAAAGCGACTTGAATGGTGCAGGAAGAACGCTGCTTGTACGTAAAGATTGCTACGCTTCATATAATCTTGCGAACTATAGCAGTCCCAGCAATTATTTTCCTGATACCTCAGTTTACACAATTCTAAACGGGACATATAAAGTCAAATTAGATGCAGCAGTACGAATTGCGATGGGTACAACGTCATTTAAGACAGTGAAGACTTCTAGAAACCTGATGAATAATACTACAAGCGGAACAATGACTACGGTGTCAGCAGCTGTTTTCGTATTATCAAAAACCGAAATTAATAATAGCACTAATTACAATTTGTCTGAAGGCGCACAATTGCCTATATCTGATACGTTGAAAATAGCACTTTTCAATGGAAAAGCTGTAAACTGGATTACAAGAAGTTCGTCAGAGTTAAACGCTATATATTATGTTTCTTCAAGCGGGTCGATTTCGGCTGTCTATTATCATCAAAATTCAGATAACTACTATATGCGCCCGGTTTTCACTTTGCCCGAAACGATGGAAGTTGACGGCGATTTCAACCTAATCGCAGCATGAAAGGAGACACAATGACCTACATCAAAGTAAACAACACACTATACCCAGCGAAGATAGACGGCAGGATAGCCGACTACGAATGGGGCAGGCGTGACACGAAGTCTATCACGCTTAACATGACTTACGCCGAAGTGCTTGCGCTGCTGCCGGATAACACGCCGTGGAGCATCGTGCAGAAAGACACCGTGCAGAAGATAAGCGAGGACGGTCAGCCGATGGTTGACGCAAGCGGCAACCCCATAACGGAAGAAGTCACGAGCGAGTTTGACAACTCGGAATACAGCATGAGCGGCGTTATCCGCGATAACCGCGTCGGCACTGTTACCATCAAAATGGGCAAGCCGACGGAGATAGAGAACATACTTAGTGAGCTTGAAAGCGAGGTAAACTAACATGACAGACGAAGTACGCGCAAGAGTAGATACCCTCAAGGAGGGCATAGCAACGCTGAAAACCGTATCAGACACGATAGCGGAGGTTGGCATCACCATCGAGGACAAGCCTACGGAAATGCCGTCGCGACCCGGCTACAAGTGGGTTCCGCATCAGGCGGCGGCAGGCGGCGCTATCACATGGATAGAGACCGAGAGCGAGGACAAGACCGGCACGGCAGAGCAGCCTATCACCTTTACACCGGGCATGACGGTTTACCCGAACTACTACTACACCGACGGCACAACGCGCTATGTGTGTATACAGGGCGGCAATCCCGATACCATCGGCGAGGGCGATTATTTCACGGAGTTTTAAGGGGAGGATAAGCTATGAACATTACCCCGAAACAGGTGCTTGAGCTGGCGGCAAAGTACATAGGCTACAGGGAAAAAGCATCGGACAGGGACTTATACAGCTTTGAGGACAACGCCGGAAAGGGCAATTTCACGATGTTTCAGGCAGAGCTTGATAAGGCAAAGTTCTGGAACACGCCGAAGAACGGCTATGAATGGTGCACAAGCTTTGTAGCGTGGTGCTTCTGGCGCATTGCAGGCAGCGAGGCAAAGGATATTCTGTGCCTTACCGGGCCATACGGCGCAAGCTGCGTGAGCTGGGCGAAGTATTACGCGGCACAGGCGAGGCTTTTCACCAAGCCGCAGGTAGGCGATCAGTATTTTCAGCGCGACAGCCGCGACGGGCTGCCATGCCACACGGGAATTGTCGAAAGCGTAAACGGCAACACGTTCGTTACCATAGAGGGCAACTATGGCAACGCCGTGCAGCGCGTTACCCGGTATCTCGGCAGCACGGTCTACGGCTTCGGCAGGCCGAAATATACAGCAGAAAGCGAGGATGAAGAAATGGTCAGATGGGAAACGATAGAGGATGTGCCGGAGGGCTTTTACCGCGACACCGTCAGGCAGCTTATGCAGGACGGCATAATCAAGGGCAAGGGCAACGGCGTTATCGACCTGACGGAGGATATGCTTAGGGTAATGATCTTCTGTCAGCGCATTATGGAGGGCAAGTAAATGAATGCACCGGATAAAATCACAGAGATCAAGGGCGCCGCGACTGCAATTGCGGCAATCATAACCGGCCTGATAGGCTGGGCAGGCTGGGCGGTAATGCTGTTTCTTGCGCTTGTCATCATCGACTGGACAACGGGCTCGTGCGCCGCGAAGAAGGCCGGAGACTGGAACAGCGCAAGATCCCGCGAGGGACGCTGGCACAAGGTCGGCGAGATAGTCGCAGTAGTAGCAGCATTCATGTGCGACCTTGCGTTAAAAATCGGCATGACCGGCCTCGGCATTGCGCTGCCGATAGACTATGAAACACTGTTTGGCCCCTTAGTAACCATGTGGTATATCTTCACCGAGATCGGCAGCATCGCCGAGAATGCGCAGGCCCTCGGCGCGCCTGTGCCCGAATGGCTGACGAGCGGCATCAAAAAGCTCAAAGACAAAACCGATGATATTGGGGGGCAATCATAATAGCAGGTAGTTTTGCGCACTCAGGATAGCTTAACTTGATTTACGATAATTTAAGCAATGTGTTTTACTCAACCTCCGAAGAGCCTTTCTTCGGGGGTTTTATAATAATCGCAAAGGGGCTAACCAGACGGTCCTGAGGCAAATGAATTGTATTTATTATCAAAAATTATAGATATGTAGTTGTACAAACTCGAAAAAACTAAGCTCACTTAGATTGTTTTATTATTAATTCTATGATAGGATATAAATAAGATAGAGAGGGATGGATCACAATGAAATTACTGTCGCCAAAGCAAAAGCAATGGATGCTTAGCAAAAGTCGAAAACGAATTCGGGAATTGTCAAGGAGGAAAAGACACACTCGACGGAAACACTTGGCGCGTACTAAGTATGATGCAAATAGCAATAGCCATAGACTTGTTGCTCCCGCCGTACTCAGCATCGATCGAAATCCATCTGAAACTTTGGAGTATTTTTCTGCTGCCCTGCATACAGCATCTTCGTGCTTGCCAAAGCAGAGCATATATTTTGATTTAAAGGCGATAGAATATATTTCTGCTGATGCGATTATGTATATAATAGCTCTTGTCAACAACGTAAAAAGAGTGAATCGCTTAAGAATTCGCTGCGAAGGAAATCTTCCGGAGGCAAGCTCTGCACGGAGCGTTATTGAAGACGTTGGCTTCTATGAGTATGTATCCGGCTTAAAGCCCACACGAGAAGAAGACTCGGCAAAACGTTTTAAAATCACATCAGGAAAGGATGTTGACGGAGCAGTAATAGGAAAGATATGTGATTTCGTAAATGAATGCGCAAAGTCACAAGGTAAGTTATTAACTAAGAGGCTCTACCCGATTATAATGGAGTTAATGACAAATACTCGCCAGCATGCTTACAGAAAAGAAAGCGGGCAAATGAATGATAACTGGTATATATACGCAGAGAACAAAAGTGATTCAATAGAATTTGTGTTTTTAGACACAGGATTAGGTATTCCAAGCACTATACGAAAAAACTTTTTTGAAAAGATTAAAGTGCTGTCATTGGCAAATGATGCATCTTTCATTGCCTCGGCCTTAAAAGGTGCGTTTAGAACAGAAACTGAGCAGTCACACAGAGGAAAAGGTTTGCCTGAAATATATAAAGATTCAAAGGCAGGGAGAATTTCAGAATTAACTGTTGTTTCTGGCAATGGAAAATGTGTTGTTGGGGATAATGGAATCATAGAGGAGACCCCTTCTTCCGGTATCATTTGTTGGCACATTGGTGTGCTGGAAATTTTTAAAGCAAGGAGCTGAGCAAACATGAAGATTAAAATATCTAAAGATTATAGCAAAACCCCAGGAGGAAGATTTAAAAGTGAAGGTGCATATTCAGGCGAAGACTTTCGAGAATCAATTCTTTTTCCTAAATATAACGAAGCCAAAAAAGCCGGGGATACTCTTATTGTTGATTTGGACGGTGGTTATGGGTATGGATCATCTTTTTTAGAAGAAGCATTTGGAGGTTTGGCAAGAAAATTGCATGACAAGTCCATTCTTAATAACATCAAAATTATTTCTGATGAAGAGCCGCGACTTATAGATGATATAAAAAAATACATTGAAGAAGCTTTGTAAGTTAGCTGAGGGCGATTTCATGAGAGATAAAATATCCTTAAAGACAAAGATAGCTTTAATTATTATAACCATAATCGTAATTTCAGCCGCTGGATATTGCCTTGTTACAAACCCAAAGCAGTTTTTAGAACTATCCCTGACTTCAATAATCAACTGGGCTATAGCAATTTTTGTTTCTTTTTTGTTGGTGCAGAGGCAAACTGATCGACGGAACCAAAAAGAAGCCATAATACGCATTCTTTCGTGTATCCAGCAGTTAGTTAATGATCCCGCTGCGTGGGAAATTGCTGATGAAACATACCAAGCCGAATTAACGATGAGGAAACGGAAAATAAGTAATTTAATAAACATTCTAGAGGAAGAATCTAAAGCATTCAACATTGGTAAAGATGTGATCTTTATTAAAGATAAATTCACTGAATATGCCGACTTTATGGGCAACCATATTTCTGACCTAGATTATTTAAAACGTAGCAAACTCGAGTTGCAAAGACCGCTTGATTTAATATACTGCAAAATCTTTGAAACTCAAATGACATTATATAGATAAAGAGAGAGCTTGGCAGATGTCAAGCGCTCTCTTTGTTTGATTAGAACGTCGCCGAGAATGCGCAGGCACTAGGCGCACCTGTGCCCGATTGGCTGACGAGCGGAATCAAAAAGCTCAAGGACAAGACCGATGATATTGGGAACAAGTGAATAGAAAAACAGCCCTCGGCAGAACCGCCGAGGGCTGTTTGTTTGCTTATCTACTTATAAGATTCAGCTCATTTTTGAGCGCTTTTTGCAGCACAGCAGAAAAATTAACACCTGCTCGCTCCGCCTCATAATTAAGCCATGAAGGAATGGTGCAATTCTTCTTCACGACGCGCATATCGTTCTTTCTGCGGTACTCCGCGAAATCAACGTCAACCAGCGAAACGATCGCGCCGGACGGCGCTTCAGCTTGTGCATTTGCAATGCTCGACGCTTCCGGCAACGCTTCGCCGTCGTCCTGCATATCAATTCCCATAAGCCCGATTGCATCCCGCGCCATCTCGATCGCGTCCGGAATGTCTTTTCCCTGCGTATTGATATTGAAATCGGGGATAAATACCACGATGAACTCTTTTCCCTGCGTCATAATGATGGGATATGCGTTTTTCATTTTGAATGCCTCCTTGAAACTGTGTTATATATTTTACGCCAAGTGGCGGCGGGCTTATTTCAGCCCGCGCCGCTTGATGATTGCTTTTGCTAACTCTTCGTCGGTTTCTCTGTGCCTTACGACGCTTTCCCTTTGACCGTCCTTCACGTATATGTCGTGGTTCGCGCCGTGTCTCTTGAACTTCCAGCCGTTTCGTTCTAAAAGCTCGATAAGGTCTTTTGTTTTCATCTGCCGTCCTCCTTACATTCACTATTATACGCCTTTAATGCGCATTTGTCAATAGGGTTTCGATAAAAATACGTACTAAAGGCGCATATTATATTTTACTGAAAAGTTGTCGTAAAAATTGTCGTAAAATCGCATATTAAAAGTGCATTTGAGACAATAAAAAATATACGAAAATGCAAAAAAATGATTTGCGCAAAATTCAGCAAACCATTGATAAACAAAGAAAATCCCGCAGTTTCAATAACTACGGGATTTTTCTTTTATGGTGGACGATACAAGACTCGAACTTGTGACCTCCCGCACGTCAAGCGGATGCGCTACCAGCTGCGCCAATCGTCCGTTTTTCATCGGCAACGGTTATTCTACCTGATGCCGATGAATTTGTCAACAGTTTTTTTCAGTTTCTCACATAAACCGTGCATTGGGCGGTTTTTCCATAGCACGAGAGGGTAACCTTCATTGTGCCGGTGCTCACGCCCGTTACGGTGCATGTGCCGTTTTCGTTGACTGTCACGGTCGCGATGCTCGGATCGGACGAGGACCATTCATACTCGCCGGCGACAGTCATGGGGAAGTGCGAGCCCGTGAGAGTTATCGACTGTCCGACCTGGAACGCAAACTCCGTGCAGGGGCTCGCGTAGGGACTGCTCATCGTGACCGAGGTTATCTCCGGTGTGGGCGTAGGAGTCGGCGTCGGTGTGGGCGTAGGAGTCGGTGCGGCGGAGACGTCCGCGGGCGGCGTCGGCATTACGGGAGCATTGGGATTGTCCGCGTTATCGAGACTCACCGTTATCATGACTATGAGTGCCGCTATGATGGCGACAATGAGTATCGCGCCGAAGATAAACTGCCATTTGCGATTATCGCCCGCTCTTTTGTTTGCGGCGGTGCCTTTGACGGCGCTGGGCGTTGTGCCGGGAGCGCGGCGGCTGTTCTGGACTCTGCGGGTGCTGCACTTCGGGCAGCGGCGGCGCATCGCGGAATACTTCTCTCCGCAGCGGCGGCAGGTCACCTGAGGGATAAGACCCATATATGCTCCTCCTTAATTACTTTATTATCTAATCAATAATACAGCATTCTGCGTTTTTCGTCAAGTGCAGTAGGCGAAGGCATATCATGGAGGCTATGCGGAAAGGCCTTGCGCCGCTCATCTGCTTTGCTTATAATAAAATAAAAAAACCGGTCGGAGCGACCGGAAGCAAAGGAGAACGGCTATGAAAACCATTGGCTTGATAGGCGGGATGAGCTGGGAGAGCACGGCGTATTATTATAAGCTGATAAACGAAGATATCCGCAGCAGGCTCGGCGGTCTTCATTCCGCGAAAATTATAATCTACAGCGTTGAATTTGCCGAGATCGAGAAATATCAGTCTGCCGGCCGATGGGAAAAGTGCGGAGACATTTTAAGCCGCGCCGCCGGAAGTCTTGAAGCTGCCGGAGCTGATTTCATCCTGCTCGGCACGAACACGCTGCACAGGATAGCGCCTCAGCTTGAATCGGCGGTCGGCATTCCGTTCGTGCATATCGCGGATGCCGCGGCACGCGAAATCGAAAACAGCCTCATTGGGAAGGTCGGGCTTTTGGGGACGAAATACACGCTGACGGAGGACTTCTTTAAGCAGCGGCTGATCGATCGGGGAATAGAGGTGCTCATACCCGGCGATGAGGACGTCGAGGCCGTGAACGATATAATTTTTCGTGAGCTGTGCGTTGGCGAGATCAGAGCCGAATCGCGCAAAAGGCTGCGCGGCGTTATCGACAGGCTGGCGGGCCGCGGCGCCGGGGGCGTGATCCTCGGCTGCACCGAGCTCGGCCTTATTATACAGTCGGAGGATTCTCCCGTTCCGATCTTTGACACGACCGTCATCCACGCAAGGCGCGCTGTGGAGCTTGCGCTGGAGAGCTAACATTCCCCCGCCGTCCGGCGGCGGATATAGTCGGCAACGTCGTCGGCCGCTATGCCGAGGGCATAGGCAAGCTCGCCGTGCAGCATGCGCTCGGCGGTCTTGAGATACTGCGCGTCGATGTTGTGGAAGTGCTTTTTCTGATCCTTGAGCGCCTCACGGCGGCGATAGAGCATACCGACAAGCTGCATGAGCTGCTTACGGTCGCCGCTTTTGACTATATCATCGCACGCACTCTTGCGCTCTGCGTCGCTGACTATCCACTCAAGCGGCTCGCGCACGGCCTCGTCGATAAGGGCGTCGGCCTCCTTCTCCGTCAGCACCGGGCGCAGCTTGCCCATGAGCTTTTCGTTTGCCGTCGGCACATAAACGGTGCTGCCCGGATCGTCGACAGGGCTCAGAACGTAGTATTCGCCCTTTGTTTTGCCGAGCTTGAGTATGCTTATCTCTCTTACCGTGCATACTCCCTGAGTTCCGTATACGACCGTTTGACCTACCGCCAGCATTTCTTACCTCCAAAAAAATCGCGCCGCACCGGGCGGCGTTCAAAAAGCAAAGCTTTTCTTTCATTACCTTCGATTGACAAGAGCACATACGGTTTTGGCAGGCTGATTTTTACTCATGCTGCGTTAAAACCCTTGTCAATACGTCAGTATTCCCTGCGGGCTTTGCCTTGCCTGAGCAAAAATCAGCTCTGTCAAAACTGCAAAGCACCTGTCAGCAGACAATTTTTGAGTGATTTTCGGCTTTCTTCGATGCAGATGGGCTGACGCCCATCAAAGAGAAAAAGGCGGAAAGCGCCGAAAAGGGACGCTGTCAGGCGTGTGTGCCCTTGTTAATCGAAGGTAATATTAATATATCACAAATTTAAAATTGTTGCAAGGAAGAAAAAAATAGTATATAATGTGCATTTGTCAATAGTCAAAAATTCAGAAAACCAAGATCGGAGTGTCTTTTATGAAACGCACCAGGATAGCTCAGATATTTGCCGACGCCGAGAGCTTCGGCGGCAGGGAGATAACCGTCTGCGGCTGGGCACGCACCATCCGCGACATGAAAAATTTCGGATTTATAGAGCTCAACGACGGCTCGTGCTTCAAGAGCCTTCAGGTCGTGCTCGAGCGGGACAAGCTGTCCAACTACGATGAGCTTGCGCATCAGAACGTCGGCGCCGCGTTCATCGCAAGAGGCGAGCTTGTGCTCACGCCCGAGGCAAAGCAGCCGTTTGAGCTCAAGGCGGCCGAGGTGCTTGTGGAGGGCGCCTCCACCCCCGACTATCCGCTTCAGAAAAAGCGCCACAGCGTCGAGTTTCTGCGCACGATCCAGCACCTGAGACCGCGCACGAATCTCTTCTCGGCGACCTTCCGCGTCCGCAGCGTCGCGGCACAGGCGGTGCATGAGTTTTTCCGAGATAACGGCTTTGTATATGTCCACACGCCGATCATAACCGGCTCCGACTGCGAGGGCGCGGGCGAGATGTTCCGCGTAACGACGCTCGATCTCAACAACCTCCCCCTGCGCGAGGACGGCAAGGTCGATGACAGCAAGGATTTCTTCGGCAAGGTCACGAGCCTGACCGTCTCCGGCCAGCTCAACGCCGAAAATTTTGCCATGGCCTTCGGCGATGTATATACCTTCGGCCCGACCTTCCGCGCCGAGGTGTCCTACACTCAGCGCCACGCTGCCGAGTTCTGGATGATAGAGCCCGAGATGGCCTTTGCCGATCTCTACGACTACATGGACAACGCCGAGGCGATGGTCAAGTACGTCATAAACACCGTCATCGAGCGCTGCCCGCAGGAAATGCAGTTTTTCAACTCCTTCGTCGATAAGGGCCTGCTTGAGCGTCTTGAGAACGTTGTTTCCAACGACTTCGGCCGTATAAGCTACACCGAGGCCGTCGATATTCTGCAAAAAAGCGGCGAGAGCTTCGACTTCCCCGTCGAGTGGGGCATCGACCTTCAGACCGAGCACGAGCGCTATCTGACCGAGAAGGTCTTCAAAAAGCCAATTTTCGTCACCGATTACCCCAAGGAGATCAAGGCGTTCTACATGCGCATGAACGACGACGGCAGAACCGTTGCGGCGGCCGACTGCCTTGTTCCGGGCGTCGGAGAGATCATCGGCGGCTCGCAGCGCGAGGAGCGGCTCGACGTTCTGCTTGCGCGCATGGAGCAGCTGGGCCTGAACCCCGACGACTACTGGTGGTATCTCGATCTGCGCCGCTACGGCTCCTGCAGCCACGCGGGGTACGGCATGGGCTTTGAGCGCCTTGTAATGTACCTCACCGGCGTATCCAACATCCGTGACGTTGAGCTGCACCCCCGCACCACCGGCAACGCAGATTTTTAGAGGCGAACTGAGGCGCCTGCGAATACGGTGATTGCGTCAGCTCGGTGTCGAGAGTGCCGTGGAAACCGTGAAGTTGCCGCTTACCGACAGCCTGCAATATATTTTGCGTCAGCCCGGTATCTAAACTTCCGACGAAACCGTGAGGCTGCCGCCTCTCGGCGGTTCGGCGCAGATTTTGTGCCGCACTATCGGGATGCGAAACGTTATGGTTTATGCCAATGTTTCGATACCGGGCATCTGTAATATGCGTATTGGTACCGACTCAATGCGCCTACAAAAAAGACGTGGCCATTGGCCACGCCTTTTTCATAGGGAGTATAGTTAGAAGGAGAATTAATAGCTGCTTAGTGCTCGTTGTATTCGATCTTTGTGACCGAGACCACGAGTCCGGCTACGCCAGTCAGGGCGAGGACTGCGCACACTGCCGTCCAAACGGCGGCATCATGGGCTGCCGCATCCAGGTCTGCGCGATACGATGCGCTTGCTGCGCTGCATATCTCGCCGTAGGTCGCGCCGTAGGCGGCAGTGCCGTTATTGAGCAGATATGCGACATTGCGGTCGAGTACGGATGCGTCGGAGTTGAACTCCGCTACGGGCTTTAAAACCTCTGCCATACGGCCAAGCTCACTGTCATTGTCAGTACCGGCTCCCTGAGCGGACAGGGGGTATACGGTGTTTGCAAGGCCCATGGAGGCCGCGAGCTCGCCGGCAGCGTCGGCATGCTTTATGAAATTTGCGTCGGCCGAAACTCTCTCGACCTTCTGAGCCTCAATATTTGTGAAGCCGGCTGCCGCGAGGAGCAGAACAAAAACCGAGAGAACAGCGGTGATAACATAAACGGTACGACTTGAAGATTTGGTTTTCATGATGCGATCCTTTCCGTCCCGCAGGGGACTTTCTTTTTATTGACCACATCATAGGACTGTTTTTTATGTAATTCAACATACAGAAGTGCCTGAAATGACAAGAAAATAGGCAAACGCATAAATTTGTGCAAGAATAATTGCATAAAAAAGCCGACGGAAGGTTTTCCGTCAGCTCAGCGTGTAAATAGCCGGTGATTTTTCATTTAAACAGATATGCGCTTGCCTCGACAGCGGGGAGCAGTGCAGCCGTGTCGGTAAGCTCGTTTATGCTCGATGCCGTCACCGGCTCGCAGTCGACGAGGGGGTTGACGCCGCCGTTAAAGGCGCCGCTTAAAACGCTCGGCTTATCCACGGGCAGTATTCTGCGCCCGTTCTCGCAGATGAAATACAGGCGGTAGTCCACATCGTGACCGCTCGTCGCGTGCAGGGCAAGCTGACCGAGCAGAGGGTACATCTGCTCGAACATCTCGGCCTGACTGACCTCGAGAAGCTTCACCTCGCCGGCCTCCTCCGGCCTGCGGCCTGTCCACTTCTTTATTATCCTCATTGCGCTGTCTCCCGTGTTTTTCTTTGAGCGTACACCGATATGGTTAAACTGTCAATAATATATTTAAAAATTACTCATACCATTTACAGAGGTGATGGTATGAGAATTTATATTGCCCGGCGGGGCGACAGCCTGTATTCGATAGCGCGGGCAAACGGTGTGACGGTACGCACGCTTGCCGAATTAAATGAGCTTTCCGATCCCGCACGGCTGAGCGTCGGTCAGGCGATAGTCATTCCCGACATGTCGCGGCCGGTGAGCGAAACGGAGGTAAACGGCTACGCCTACCCCAACATAAGCGCCGAGCGGCTCGGTGCAGTCCTGCCGCAGCTGACGTATCTGTGTCCGTTTTCGTGGCAGATAGACGAAACGGGCGGGATAACGCCCGTAGACGACGAGGGCATGATAAGCGCCGCGTGGGAAAAAGGCTGCGCGCCGCTCTTAACGCTCACTAATCTCGGCGTAAACGGCGGCTTTTCAAGCGGCATTGCCCACAGCATATTTACGGATGCGGCCGCGCAGGATACGTTGGTGCGCAACACGCTCTCCGTGCTCGAAAGCCGCGGATATTACGGCGTAAATCTCAACATCGAGTACGTTCAGCCCTATGACCGCGAGGGCTACAACGCCTTTTTAAAGCGCATGTCCGAAACGCTGCACGCAAGCGGCTACATGCTATCGAGCGCCGTCGCGCCGAAAAGCGCGGACGATCAGCACGGCGTGCTGTACACCGCGCACGATTACGCTTTCCACGGGCAGTACTGCGACAGGGTCGTCATCATGACCTACGAGTGGGGCTATACATATTCCGCGCCGCGCGCGATATCGCCGGTAAACGAGATGCGCAGGGTCATAGCCTACGCCGTGACGAAAATGCCGCCGTCAAAGATACTGCTGGGATTTTCAAACTACGGCTACGACTGGATTCTCCCGTGGAAGCAGGGACAGGCGGCACGGGTGATATCCAACGCCGCGGCCGTGAATCTGGCAGCGTCCGTTTATGCGCAGATAAAGCTTGACGAGACCGCTCAGGCGCCGTTTTTTAACTACACGGACCCTGCCGGAGTCCGGCACGAGGTGTGGTTCGAGGACGCCCGCAGCGTCCGCGCCCGGCTTGCGCTCGTGCGTGAATACGGCCTTGCGGGGATAAGCATATGGACTGTGAACATGCGCAATCGCGCAGGCCTTTCGGTGCTCGAAAGCGAATTTTCGACGGAAAAGATAGTGTAAAACGCAAAAAACGACGGATACATTTCGTATCCGCCGCTTTGCATATTTTAAATCATCCGAGGCGCCCGGAGATGACCTGCGCGACCTTCACGCCGGAGGCCGCCGCCTGGGCAAGGCCGCGGGTGATGCCCGCGCCGTCGCCGATGGCGAAGAAATTTGAAAACTTTGTTTCGAGCTCATCGGAGAGCTCAAGACGCGAGGAGTAGAACTTGACCTCCGCGCCATACAGGAGCGTGTCGTAGTTAGCCGTGCCCGGAGCGATCTTGTCCAGAGCGTATATCATCTCAATTATATCGTCAAGCTGTCTCTTCGGCAGAGCAAGGCTCAGGTCGCCGGGAACGGCGGCAGTCAGCGTCGGGCGGGTGTACGACTGCGCAAGACGGTGCTCGTTCGTGCGAACGCCCTTGACAAGGTCACCGAAGCGCTGGACCAGAACACCGCCGGAGAGCATGTTGCTCAGCGATGCGATGTGCTTGCCGTAGCGATAGGGCTGATCAAAGGGCTCGGTGAAGCGGTTGGACACCAGAAGTGCAAAGTTAGTGTTCTCGCTGCGCAGAGCGGGATCGGAGTAGGAGTGGCCGTTGACGGTGTTTATGCCCTCGACATTTTCGGCGACGACATGGCCGTAGGGGTTCATGCAGAAGGTGCGCACCTTGTCGCCGTACTGCTTGGTGCGGTAGATGAGCTTGGATTCGTAGACAACGTCGGTGATGTGCTCAAAAACGGTCGCAGGAAGCTCGACGCGCACGCCGATGTCAACCTGATTGTTTATGAGCTTAACGCCTAATTTGCGGCACTGCTCGGAGAACCACTCCGCGCCGCTTCTGCCGGGCGCCGCGACAAGGTAGCGGCACTTTATATTTTCGCCCTGCCTGAGCGAAAGCGAGTAGCCCTCGCCGTCGCGGTCTATACTGCATACCTCGGTGCGGAAGCGGTATTCTATTACCTTGCACAGATCTTCGTACATATTCTGAAGGATGCGCAGGTTGTTTTCGGTGCCCAGATGCTTGACCTTTGCCTGAAGCAGGTGCAGGTCATATTTTAATGCCTCGCGCTCGAGAGCTCTCGCCTCTGGCGTATCGGTCGAAAAGGTCTTGTCGGTCGCTCCGTATTTCATGTTTACGGTATCGACGTAATTTATGAGGCTCATGACCTCATCGTCATCCATGAAATCGGTCAGCCAGCCGCCAAACTGGGTCGTGAAGTTATACTTGCCGTCGGAAAACGCGCCGGCGCCGCCGAAGCCGCACATCGTGTCGCACACGCTGCAATGGATGCATTCCTTGACCTTGCCCGCGACTATGGGGCAGTGTCTTGAATATATGTCTCCGCCCTGATCGAGCACACAGATCTTAAGCTCCGGATGACGGGCTATAAGCTCGTAGCCTGCGAAAATGCCGGCTGTGCCGCAGCCGATAATTGCAACATCGTATGAATTATTCATTATTATTGCCCCCGTATGTAGTGTAGGCCCAAATAAGCCCAAAATATTATACGGATTTCCTGTGGCACAGTAATTAATAAATTGTAAATTTTCCGATAAGCCTGCGGACTTACTGGACACATGCGCCATGGTGTGTATTGCCAATAACTTGACGGAATTCTAAAATACCTATAAAATATAAAGGTAATATGAATTTGAGGTGGTTAGGACATGTCGAACGCCCCGATGAAAAGAAATATCGGCAGGCAGATACGCGCCGAGGCATTTTCAATTCCGAATATACTCAGCTATTTCCGTCTGCTGCTGATACCGCTGTTTATAGTGCTTTATGTGCAAGAGGATTTCACGGAGGCGCTCATTACGCTCGCCGCCAGCGGCCTGAGCGATATTCTCGACGGACGCATAGCGCGAAAGTATGATATGGTGACCGATCTCGGCAAGGTGCTCGACCCCGTGGCCGATAAGCTCACGCAGTGCGCCATGATGCTCTGCGTCGCGATGCGGTATCCGGCGATGTGGTGGCTTCTGGGGCTGCACGTCGTCAAGGAGACAGTCATGCTTATCATGGGCTGGTATGTCCTTAAAAGGACCGACACGGTCAACAGCGCGATATGGGCAGGCAAGCTCTGCACGGGCGTTATCTACGCCGTCATGATGCTGCATGTTATACTGCCGCATCTGCCGCAGCCGGTGTCCGTCGGCTGCACGATCGTCTGCGCGGGGCTGATCGTGCTGAGCCTTATTGTTTACACGGCAAGATATGTGAAGATTCTCGGAGGGAAGAAATGAGCTTACTCTATGCGGTCATTTATATAGCCGTCCTCGGCATACTTTCGCACTTTGTCGGCCAGGCGCTGCCGAGAGCGCGGTTTTCGGCCGAAAGCTTTCCGTACCGCACGGCGGACTGGGAAAACGGCGGCAGGGTATATGAAAAGCTCGGTATAAAGCACTGGAAGGACGCTCTTCCCGATATGAGCCGCATTATGCCGGACATGGTCAAGAAGAAAATGACCAGACAGAACCGTGAGCAGGGCATGGACGTCCTCATTGCCGAGACCTGCGTTGCCGAGTGCGTCCATTACTGGCTTATCGTTTTGTCGCTGGGCATATTTCTGTTCTGGCGCGGCATCTGGGCGGTAGTTTTCTGGCTTGTGTATAATATTCTGGGCAATGTTCCGTTTATATTGATACAGAGATACAACAGACCGAGGCTCGTGCTGCTTGAGCAGCGCAGAAAGAGGAGGGCTGCAAAACAGTGAAGGTACTTATATTGAGCTGCAACACCGGCGGAGGGCACAACAGCGCCGCTTCCGCGATATGCGCGTATTTTGAGAAAATGAACTGCGAGTGCGATATAGTAAACGCGCTCGATTTCCTGCCCAAGGCGCGTGCCGAGCTCATAAGCCGCGGCCATGAGCTTGCGTATAAATATACCCCGCGCCTTTACGGCGTGGGCTACCGCATAAGCGAAATGACGCCGCAGAGCAGAATGTATGAGCAGAACGCAAAGGGCGCGGATGAGCTGTGCAAGGTGCTGTTTTCCGGCAGCTACGATGTCGTTATAAGCGTGCACATTTTTGCCGCGATGATGATGACGGAGCTGAGGATAAACCGCGAGATAAACATCCCGAGCTTTTTCGTTGCAACAGACTACACATGCAGCCCCGGCGTATCGGAGATCGTCGCGGACAAGTATTTCATCCCGCACGAGAAGCTGCGCGAGGAGTTTGTAAGCCAGGGCATACCGGCAAACAGGATCGTCGCCTCGGGTATTCCCGTGCGCGAGGAGTTCTGCCGCAGAAGCGACAAAAAGGCCGCGCGCCGCGCCCTGGGCATGAGCGAGGAGGGCAGGGTGCTGCTCCTGTGCTGCGGCAGCATGGGCTGCGGCCCGATACGCAGCATAGCCCTGCGCCTCGGCGAGATCATGGATGAAAACGACAGCCTCGTGATCGTCTGCGGCAGCAACCGTCAGCTTGAAAAGGATCTGCAATTTCTCACCGGCGACGATATACGCATAAAGATCTGCGGCTTTACGGACAAGATGAGCCTGTACATGGATGCGGCAGACCTCATCATTACGAAGGCCGGCGGCCTGAGCACCACCGAGGCGGTCATGAAGCGCCTGCCGATACTGTTTATTGACGCCGTTCCCGGCTGCGAGAGCCGCAACATAGAGTTTATGACCGGCAACGCCTACGCGCTTGAGTCAGACACGGCCTCGGGCATGGCGCATCTTGTCGAGACCTGCCTGAGCGGCGCGGTTGACCCCATGGAGATGGTGCGCCGCAGGGAAGATGACTTCCCCTTTGAGGCGGCGAAGACCATATATGATACCGTCTGCGACGAATACCGCCGCTTTGACGCGTCCCGCTCCGATAATAAGGCAAAGCCGGAGGAAAAGCCGTCGCGCCTCATGCCGAGCGAGGAAAAGAGCATGATGCTCATAATAAATCCCGTTGCCGGCAAGGGCGAGATGATGCGCTCTCTCGCCGAGGTCACCGGCACGTTCATGGACGCGGGCTACCGCGTGAGCTTTTACCCGACGCGGGGCCGCGGCGACGCGGCCGAGTATGTCAAGGCCTACGGCAAGGACTTTGACATGATATGCTGCTCCGGCGGCGACGGAACGCTCAACGAGACGATATCCGGCATGTGCGACGCCGGGATAGATATCCCCATCGGCTATATGCCGGCCGGCAGCACGAACGATTTCGCGGAGTTTCACGGCATAAGCTGCGACGTCACGAAAACGGCGAAAAAAATCGTCTCCGGCAGGGAGCACCGCATCGATGTCGGCAGGCTGAGCGGCAAGTATTTCATAAACGCGGCCGACTTCGGAGCGTTCACCTGGCTGCCGTACACCACGCCGCAGAGACTGAAGAACAAAATGGGCTTCTACGCCTATGTTCTCGACGGCATAAAGGATCTGGCAAAGCTCCAGAGCGAGCATCTGCGCATTACGATAAACGGGCAGACGCAGGAGGGCGAGTTTATCTTCGGCGTCGTCGCCTCGTCAAGCGCGCTGGCCGGTGCGCTCGACTTCTTCGGGCAGAAGGTCGTCGCCGACGACGGACTGTTTGAGGTGCTGCTCATCCGCCGACCGAACTCACCGGTCGAGCTCCAGTCGACCATCGCGGCTCTGCGCGAGCAGAACCTCAATAACGAGCTGATCTCCTTCTGCCGAACGGACAGGGTGGAGATCGAGTGCCTGAAAAAGCTCGCCTGGGCGCTCGACGGCGAAAAGTGCGTCGGCGCAAGCCGCCACGCGATCGAGATGCTGCCGCGCCGCGTGAGGATAGTTTACTGATGACAAATTTTGAGAACATAAGGCTCATAGCGCTCGACCTTGACGATACGACGCTGCGCTCCGACGGGAGCCTTTCGAGCCAAACGAAAAAGGCGATACAGGCGGCGATAGGCGCGGGGCTTGAGGTCGTCGTTGCCTCGGGAAGGTCGCTGCACTCGCTGCCGAAGGCCGTTTCGGAGATACCCGGCATACGCTATGCCATAACCTCAAACGGAGCCGCCGTCGTGAGCATCGCGGACGGTGAGCGCCTCGTGAGCCTTACCCTGCACCCGGACACGGTGCATGAGCTCATCGCACTTTTCGGCGGCGAGCTTCTTGAATGCTTCATAGACGGACAGGCCTATTGCGATGCAAAGTATATTGCCGACCCTATGCGCTTCGGCTGCTCCGAGGCGTATGTAGGCTATGTCAAAGCAACGCGCCTGCCGGTGAAGGATATGAAGCGCTTTATTCTCGATAATGCCGAGCGGCTCGACAGCGTGGACGTTCTGTGCAAAAATGTACGGCACAGAGCCGAGCTCAGGGAAAAGGCGCGTGCGATTCCCAAGGCTTATATAACAAGCTCCTCGCCGCGGCTTATCGAGATATCCGACGCCGCGGCCGGAAAGGGCGCGTCGCTCCGGCGGCTGTGCGAAATACTCAAGGTTCCGGCAAGCGCCGTCGCCGCCTTCGGCAACGGCGATAACGACGCCGACATGCTCGCCTTCGCCGGGCTCGGCGCCGCAATGAAAAACGCTACCGCCGCGTGCATCGCATCGGCCGACATTGTGTGCGGCTCGAACGACGAGCACGGCGTTGCGCAAATGCTGTACAGAATAATAGGAGAAAAGCAGTGATCAGAGAAGCAGTACCTGCCGACCTTGACGCAATAGCGAGGATCTACGACAATATCCATGCCGCCGAGGAGAGCGGCAAAATGAAGATAGGCTGGATAAGCGGCGTTTATCCCGTGCGCGAGACCGCCGCGGAGGCTATCCGCCGCCGCGATATGTTCGTGCTTGAGGAGGACGGCTGCATCAAGGCCGCGGCCGTCATAAACAAGACCCAGGTCGATGTGTACGAGGGCGCAAGGTGGAGCTTTGCAGCCGGCGATAACGAGGTGTGCGTTCTGCACACGCTGGTGGTCGACCCACGGTATGCCGGGCAGGGAATAGGCAAAGGCTTCGTCGCGTTTTACGAAAAATACGCCCTGTCGCGCCGCTGCACGGTGCTGAGGATGGACACCAACGCGATAAACGCCGCCGCAAGAGCGATGTACGCGAAGCTCGGCTACCGCGAGGCGGATATAGTCCCCTGCGTTTTTAACGGCATCCCTGACGTGAATTTAGTCCTGCTCGAGAAAAAGCTGAAATAAAAAAGAGAGGCATTGCCTCTCTTTTTTATTTGATAACAGTACTTATTACGGGCTTGCCCTCGCGGTCGAGCAGGGGAGTCAGGCCGCCGGAGTTACCGGAGTAGTGGTAGAGATAGTTTACGCCGGTCTCCTTATCGACCCAGACCTCCATTACATCGATCGCACCCTGAGAATAGACCTTTTCAAAACGCTTTTCTGACATTTCACTTATTCCTTTCCTTATACATTTTCGCCGCCCTGCTCATGGGTATGAGCGCGAGCGCCGTGACGACGGCGGCGGCAATGAACAGCTCGTTTACCGGCAGATAGCCCTCGGCTATGCTGCTTATGTCATAGCCCATTTCGCCCGCGCGCTGAGCTGTGACGAAGATGAGGTTTCCGTTATCGACGACCTGATACACCTTCTCGCCGAAGGCGCGGCAGATGGGGTCTGCAAGCAGGGGGCCTGCTATCATCGGGAAGAATACGAAGAACATGATCCTTATGCCCTCGAACTGGCCGCGGTGCTCCTCGGGATAAAGACGCTTCATCCAGACGGTCATGGCCTGCATGAAAACGACGTAGCCTATGCCGACAAGGATTATGCCGGCAAAGCAGGGCCAGTTTGCCGCAAGATTCAGGGCGTTTTCCGTGTCGAACGTGCCCTGCATATTGCCGACGACGAAGTACACGAACAGGCAGCCGAGAATGCTCAGTATCGTCGCAAACGCGGCGACGGCCGGAACCTTTTTGTTGTTTATGACCTTTATAAACGGAACGGATACAGCGACGGCGATGAGCAGAGGAATGCCGAGGATGAGGCTGGGATCGTTAAAGCCGAGGGTGTAGTTCATCCAGTTCATGATGTGGATGAAATAGCAGTTGTAGCCGATGAAGAATATGCACAGGGTGAGGAACACGAGCGCAAGCTCGCGGTTTGCGATAAAGCGCTTGAAATTAAACGTCGAGCCGAACTGGTGCCAGAAGCTCCCGTCTTTTACGGGCTTGAGCGCGGGCGCGTCCTTGAGCAGGAAAAACGACGCGATGCCGATGAGAACGGTAACGCCGCCGGCGATGGAGAAGAAGATGATGTAGCCGGCCTGGGGATTCGCCTCGGTCGCAAGACCCGTTACGAACATTCCGCCGACGAGAGTGCCCACGAGCGTGCCGATAACGGGCAGCGTCGCGGCGACCGCGCCGATCTGGCCGGAGTTTGAGTCGTCCATCATGTCGGCATACCAGGCGTTGTAGCCCGCGTCGTTTGCCATCGAGCCGAAAAAGCTCATGATCGTGTCGGCCGCGACGATGGTCACGCCGACGAGCATGACGTCGTTATAAATGCTGTCGCGCAGATAGTGCGTCAGGCCGAAGGCTATCGTGAAAATTCCCCACAGCACAGAGCCCCAGGTGATGAGCTTTTTGCGCGAGCCGATGCGGTCGGAAAGCGTTCCGAAAAACAGCGCCGAGAACGTCGTAGCCGTTGCCGAGCATATGGTCATTGCCGTGACAACGCCCAGCTGCGCGCCGAAGTCGGAATACAGAAAGTTTGCAAACCAGTTGTTTTCGATGACCCATGCTATCTGCGCGGAAAAGCCTATGACCAGCAGCAGAGTCCAGTTGAGTGCGCCGATGCCTTTTTTTTCGCCGCCTTGTGTTTTACCCATCAATTCTTCCTCCTATAAGCTCCCCGATAAGGGCTTCGTATTCGTCCCTTGCGCACATATAGCTTGCCGCGTGCCCCGCTCCGGGCACGAGCAGCAGCCTTTTGGGGCTTCTGCACGCGTTAAAGATCTCAAGCGCCATGTCCTTAGGGACATAGCGGTCGCAGTCGCCGCAGATGTACACAAGAGGCACCCTCGCCGCGCTCACGCTGCGCACCGAGCTTGCCTCCCTGAAGCCGTAGCCTGCCTTGAGGAGATTTACGTACTCGAAAACATCCACAAACATCGCCGGCAGATGATAAAGCTGCCCGACGAGATTGCGGAAGACCGTATTGAGATCGGAATAACCGCAGTCGGCGATAACGCCGCGCACGTTTTCGTTAAGCTCAAGATCCATGCTCTGCAAAACGCTCGCCGCGCCCATGGACATGCCGTGCAGATAGATATCGTTATCCGGGAACAGCTCCGCGGCCTTATCCGTCCATTTTACGACATCGTATCTGTCCAGCGCGCCGAAGCCTATACAGGTCCCGTCGCTTTTGCCGTGCGCACGCATGTGGACATAGATCAGATCGTGTCCGAGAGACTTGTAGAAACCGTACATCGCCGCGAAATCACAGGCGGGCTCTGACTTGTAGCCGTGGAAGAACATGACGGTTCTGCCCGTGCCCGTGCCGCGCAGAAGGTCTGCGCGGAGCGTGAGCCCGTCGTCGGATTCTATGCATATCTCCTCAAACGGCAGCTCGCGGAAGGGGGCAAAGTACGGGATATTGTGAGCCCAAAGGGCGTTCCCCGTGGGCTCAAGGAGCTCTGAGGACCTTGCCCCTGTCTCCGGCGTCGGGAAATTATCCTGCCGCAAAATCAGCATGCGGACAAACTTAAGCCCCACGGCGTAAAAAAGCGCCAGCACGGCGCAGATAACTATTAAAACTATCAAAACAGCTTTCATAACATCACCGGATTTATTTTATTACATTTTTATTAAAATTGGAATAGGCAATGTTGAAGAATGAAAAATAATACGATATAATTGACCATCAACTATGAAGATATGAAGAAAGGGAGTGACACCATGGAAAAGTCAAAGGTGTATTTTATTAAGGATATAAGCTCCGAGAACGTTATTAAGGCATATGAAGCGCTCGGCATTGAGCTCAAGGGCAATGTCGCCGTGAAGCTGCACAGCGGCGAGCCGGGAAACCAGAACTTCCTGCGCCCTGACTTCATGAAGCCAGCCGTTGAGCATGTCGGCGGAACCATAGTGGAGTGCAACACCGCCTATGACGGCGGCCGCGATACGACCGAGCGCCACAAAAAGACCATGCAGCTGCACGGCTGGGTCGAGATCGCCGACGTCGATATCATGGACGCCGAGGGCGAGATGACTATCCCCGTTGCCGGCGGAAAGCATCTTGACGTAAACTACGTCGGCAAGACTCTGCCGGAGTACGATTCCATGCTCGTCCTGTCGCACTTCAAGGGCCATCCGAGGGGCGGCTTCGGCGGTGCGCTCAAGAATATATCCATCGGCCTTGCCTCGAGCTACGGCAAGAAATATATCCACGGCGTCAGGGAGGTGGAGGACTTCTGGCACGCCGATCACGACAGCTTTCTTGAATGCATGGCCGACGCGGCAAAAAGCATCGTCGATCACTTCGGCGGCAATATGGCCTTTGTGAACATAATGAAGAATATGTCCGTTGACTGCGACTGCTGCGCCGTCGCCGCAGACCCCAAGCTCGGCGATATCGGCATCCTCTCCTCGCTTGACCCCGTCGCGCTCGATCAGGCCTGTGTTGACCTCGTCTACGCAAGCGGCGACCCCGGCAAGGGCGACCTTATAAAGCGCATAGAGTCGCGCAACGGCATACACACCGTCGAGGCGGCCGCCGAGCTCGGCGTCGGCAGCCGCGAATACGAGCTCATCGAGCTATGAAAAAGCTCGTTTTAGGCATTCTGGCGCATGTCGATGCCGGAAAAACGACCCTGTCCGAGGCGCTGCTGTATACCTGCGGCAGCATAAGAAGGCTCGGCAGGGTCGACCACAGAAACACAGCGCTCGATACGCATCAGATAGAGCGTGAGCGCGGAATAACCGTGTTTTCAAAGCAGGCGCAGCTCCGTACCGATAATATGGAGCTGTGCCTTCTTGACACGCCCGGACATGCCGACCTCACCGCGGAGACCGAGCGCGTGCTCGACGCTCTCGATTATGCGCTGCTCGTCATATCCGGCACCGACGGTGTTCAGTCGCACACCGAAACGCTGTGGCATCTGCTCGAGCGGCACAGAGTGCCGACGATCATTTTCGTGACGAAAATGGATCTTATGGCAAGCGACAGAGAGAAGATACTCGGCGATCTGCGGGCACGGCTGTCGGAAAACTGCTTTGACCTTTCCGATACGTCGCAGGAGACGCGCGAGAGCATCGCCATGTGCGATGAGGCGGTTCTGGAGAAATTCGCGTCCGGCGGAGATATAGCCGATGAGGATATATCGCGCCTTATCGCAGAGCGAAAGCTCTTTCCCGTGCTCTACGGCTCGGGGCTCAGGCTTGAGGGTGTGCCGGAGCTTGTCGAATTTATCGAAAAATTCACCGTGAGTCCCGTTTATCCTGCCGAGTTCGGCGCAAGGGTGTATAAGATAATGCGCGATGTGCGCGGACGGCGCCTGAGCTGCATGAAGATAACCGGCGGTACGCTGCACAATCGCGACAGCGTGGGCGGACAAACGGTCACCGAGCTGAGAGTATACTCCGGAGCGGGCTATGAGACGGTACAGGAGGCGGGCGCCGGCAGCATCGTCGCCGTGCAGGGGCTTGACGATACCTATGCCGGCCAGGGGCTCGGCTTTGAAGGCGACGGCATACGGCCGGAGACCGAGGCTATTATGAGCTATCGCATAGAGCTTCCCGAGGGCGCGGACGCGTTTTCCGCCTATAAGCAGCTCAGGCAGCTCGAGGATGAGGATCCCCAGCTTCACATAGAGTGGAACGAGCGTCTGCGCGAGATAAGCGTGCGCATAATGGGCAGAGTGCAGACCGAGGTGCTCACCGAGCTTATACGCGAGCGCTTTGACCTTGAGGTCTCCATCACCTCCGGCGGCATCGCGTATAAGGAGACGATAGCCGCGCCAGTGCACGGCGTCGGGCATTTCGAGCCGCTGCGCCACTATGCGGAGGTGCATCTTCTCATCGAGCCGGCAGAGCGCGGCTCAGGCCTTAGCTTTGAAAGCCGCTGCCCGACCGACGAGCTCGACCGCAGCTGGCAGAGCCTTATCATGACAAATCTTGCCGAAAGGGAGCATCTCGGCGTTCTGACCGGCTCGCCGCTTACGGACGTTAAGATAAGCCTCATCGCGGGAAAGGCGCACCTTAAGCACACCGAAGGCGGCGATTTCCGCGAGGCCGTATACCGTGCGGTGCGGCAGGGACTCATGAAGGCCGAAAGCGTGCTGCTCGAGCCGTGGTATGAGTTCCGCATCGAGGTGCCGCCCGAGCAGATAGGCAGAGCAATCTCCGATGTGCGCGCCATGAGCGGAAAATTCGACACCGAGGGAAGCAGCGTCATTACAGGCCTTGCGCCGGTTTCGGAAATGAGCGGCTACGCGGAAGCTTTAGCGTCCTACACCTCCGGCAAGGGCAGGATAGTCTGCCGCACGGGCGGCTACTATCCCTGCCACAACGAAAAGCAGGTCATTGAGAATATCGGCTACGACCCCGAGGCGGATGTTGAAAATACGCCCGATTCCGTTTTCTGCTCGCACGGAGCGGGAACGGTCATCAAATGGAGCGAGGTCGAGCGCTTTGCGCACCTGAATCCCTCTCTCGGCAGCAAGGAGCCGGAGGATATACGGCGTCCGCGCTGTTTCTCCATCGACGATAAGGAGCTCGAGGCGATAATGGAGCGCGAGTTCGGCCCCGTGCGCCGTAGAATGTATACAAGGGCGCAGACGCAGGAGGCGCCGTCGTTCGACCTTGCGCCGTCAAAGCGCGAGTACGTCATCGTTGACGGCTATAACTTCATTTTCGGAACGCCGGAATACAAGGAGCTGGCCGCGGCATCACTCTCACTTGCGCGTGAGCGCCTGTCGGACGTTCTGCGCAGCTACAGAGCCATGCGCGACTGCGAGCTCGTGCTCGTTTTCGACGGCTACCGCGTCGCGGGAAACGCCGGCGAGCGGGAAACGCACGGCATACGCACGGTGTACACAAAGGAAAACGAGACCGCCGATATGTACATCGAAAGGCTTGCAAACGATATAGGCAAAAACTATTCCGTCAAGGTCGTCACCAACGACTCGCTCATTCGCCTGTCAGCCATGCGCTCGGGCGTTCTGCGCATGTCGGTCAAGGAGTTTTCCGACGAGCTTGACGGGGTGATGAAAAGGATCATGGAGTACATTGATGGAAAACGATGACCTTATCCGCCGCGCCGAGGATCTGTGCCGCCGCTGCGAAAAGACGGCGGGCGTCACGCACACTGCGTTTCTGACTCCGGCAGAGCAGTTTGCACTCGAAAAATGGGCGAAAACGGCGCCCGACTGCAATATGCTTCTTACCGGCGGCACGGAGGAAAACGAGCGCCGGGCGGCATTCTTCCTGCCGTTTTACATGGAGAAAGACAGCTTCGATGCCTCGGAGTACATAAGCGCCCTGCGCGCAAGGGCGCACTTCGGCGCACCGACGCACCGCGACTATATGGGGGCGATACTCGGCCTCGGCATAAAGCGCGAGTGGCTCGGCGATATCTGGGTAAACGGCGAGGAGGCGGTCATATTCGTCATGCAGTCTGTCGAGCGCCACGTCGCCGACGGGCTTGAGAAGGTCGGAAGATACGGCGTTAAGCTTCAAAAAGCGGAGCTATCGGAGCTCACGCCGCCCGAGCGCAAGGTAAAGCGCATTTCGTTTTCGGTAAAGAGCATGCGCCTTGACGCGGTGCTCGCCGGTATGTTCGGCCTGTCGCGCACGGCGGCCGCGTCGCACATAGCCGAGGGCGCGGCGAGCCTGAACTACTCCGAGTGCCTTAAAAACGACGCAGTTGTCTCACCGGGCGACGTTATCTCGCTTCGCGGCTGCGGCAAGGGCACGGTGTCGGAGCTCGGCGGCGTAAGCCGCAAGGGCAGGCTCTTCGTCGAGGCGGAGATTTATAAATAATATAAATAATTAGAGACTGTCAAAGAACCTATGCTGCTGAGGAAAGATATCCGCGCAGCGGGGGAGTTTGAGGGGGCAAGGTCCGCCTCAAGTTGGATTATAGCCATCAAAAACGTCCGGTACGGACTTTTTGACGAGCGAAGCGAGATTTTTCGTGAAAATTTATTTTCACAAAAAATGTGGCGTATTTGAAGCGTGTAAAAAAGTCACCGACTTTTTTGACACGCTATAATGGCAGAGAGCAGAGCTTCTGCCATTAAAAATATTTTATATAATTCGTAAAAATATTTATATAAAACTCTTGACAAATTAAAAAGACGGGAGTATAGTAAGCTTACATAGGAAAAATAACATGGGTCGAGTCATTGGGCGCGGCCCGTTGTCGTGAATGAAGAGAGGTTATTATGAAAAAGACATTATACAGCCTGATGCTTTCAGACGAGGTAGTCGCAGAGGTGGACAGACTTGCACACAGGCTCGGGACGAACCGCTCAAACCTCATAAATCAGATACTAGCCGAGCATGTAAATCTCGTAACGCCGGAGAGAAGGATAAACGACGTGTTCTCTGCCATCGAGCAGCTTTTGACTCCGTCGCGCGAGCTCGTGCCCTTTGTGTCGCCCAACGCGCTTACGATGTCGCTGAAATCCTCGCTTGAGTATAAGTACCGCCCGACGGTCAAATACGAGGTCGAGCTTTATCGCGGCGACAGCGACAGTCTAGGTGAGCTGACGGTCATTTTCCGCACGCAGTCAGCGCCGCTCATCCGCTCGATGACGGAATTTTTCCGCATCTGGAAGCGCATAGAGGATGCGCACCTGCGCCCCGTTATGGAGTCCGAGCCACCGAAATACGCCCTGTACGACGGCAAATTCATCCGCTCGATATCCGTTCCGTCGTGCGACTGCACCTCCGATGAGCTTGCAAAGGTGATATCGGAATACATCAAGCTTTTCGACACCATGATGAAGGGCTATCTCGGCGGACGGCTTGACGCCCACGATATCGAAGCCTGCTACTTCTCTCAGCTCAGAAAAGCCGATATCCTTATCTAACAGATTAATTCAGAAAAGAAGGTGTTTTTATGAATGCACAGAATTTCACCCAAAAGACACTTGAAATGATCCAGACCGCCAAATCCATGGCGATGGAAAACAACAATCAGTATATAACCCCGGAGCATCTGCTGTATGCCCTCGTCGATCAGGACGGCGGACTTATCCCGTCGCTGCTGGGCAAAATGGGCGTTGACTGCAACGCGGTGCTGTCCGAGCTCGATACGGCGATCGAGGGTATGCCCAAGGTCTCCGGCGACTATGATATATACCTCTCGCGTGAGGCAGAGCGCGTCATGAACGCGGCCGAGAAATCGGCAAAGAGCCTGGGCGACGAGTATCTGTCCGTCGAGCATGTCATGATCGGCATTTTCGCCTCTCCCACGCCCGCGATAAAGCGCATTTTCGACGGCCACGGCATCACGAAGGCCAAATTCACCGAGGAGCTCAGCAAGGTCAAGAAGGGACCCGTAACCGGCGATAACCCCGAAAACAGCTACGATGCGCTTAAAAAATACGGCACAGACCTTGTCGAGCGTGCGCGCAGCAATAAGCTCGACCCCGTCATCGGCCGTGATACAGAGATAAGAAACGTCATCCGCATCCTCTCGCGTAAGACGAAAAACAACCCCGTGCTCATAGGCGAGCCGGGCGTCGGCAAGACCGCCATAGCCGAGGGGCTTGCCCAGCGTATCGTCCGCGGCGACGTGCCGGAGGGACTTAAAAACAAGACCATTTTCTCGCTGGATATGGGCGCGCTGATTGCCGGCGCAAAGTACCGCGGCGAGTTCGAGGAGCGTCTGAAGGCCGTTCTTGAGGAGATAAAGCAGTCCGACGGTCAGATAATCCTGTTTATCGACGAGCTGCACACCATCGTAGGCGCGGGCAAGACCGAGGGCAGCATGGATGCCGGCAACCTCTTAAAGCCAATGCTCGCACGCGGCGAGCTGCACTGCATCGGCGCAACGACCCTTGACGAGTACCGCAAGTACATCGAAAAGGATGCGGCGCTCGAAAGAAGATTCCAGCCCGTGCAGGTAGACGAGCCTACCGTTGAGGACACCATCTCGATCCTCCGCGGCCTCAAGGAGCGCTACGAGGTCTATCACGGCGTGCGCATCCACGATAACGCGATCGTCGCCGCCGCGACGCTTTCAAACCGCTATATAACCGACCGTTTCCTGCCCGATAAGGCCATCGACCTTGTCGACGAGGCATGTGCGCTCATCCGCACGGAGATAGACTCCATGCCCGCAGAGCTCGACGATATGCGCCGCAAGATCATGCAGCTCGAGATCGAGGAGACGGCGCTTAAAAAGGAGACCGATAAGCTCTCGCAGGATCGTCTCGCAAAGCTCACCGAGGAGCTTGCAAACCTCAAGGATGAGTTTAACGAGCAGAAATCCCGCTGGGAGGCCGAAAAGGGCAGCGTAGACGAGGTCAAAAAGCTCAAGAGCCAGATCGAGCAGATGAATGCCGATATCGAGAACGCGCAGCTTCGCTACGAGTATGAGACGGCGGCAAGGCTCAAATATTCCGACCTGCCCGCGCTCGAAAAGAAGCTCGAGGAGGCCGAAAAGCTCAGCGAGGAGCGCAAGGCCAGCAGCATGGTGCACGATACCGTCACCGAGGAGGAGATAGCCGGCATCGTCGCAAAGTGGACGGGCATCCCCGTCTCGAAGCTGCTTGAGGGCGAGCGCGAGAAGCTTTTGAATCTTGATAAGGTGCTGCATAAGTCCGTTATCGGCCAGAATGAGGCCGTGCAGAAGGTCACAGAGGCCATCTGGCGCTCGCGTGCCGGTATAGGCGACCCGAACAGGCCGATAGGCTCATTCATGTTCCTCGGCCCCACGGGCGTCGGCAAAACGGAGCTTGCAAAGGCTCTGGCAAGATGCCTGTTCGATGATGAGCACAACATGGTCAGGATCGATATGACAGAGTACATGGAGAAGTTCTCCGTCTCCAGACTCATCGGCGCGCCTCCCGGATACGTCGGCTACGACGAGGGCGGCCAGCTCACAGAGGCCGTTCGCAGAAAACCGTACTCGGTCGTGCTGTTTGACGAGATCGAAAAGGCGCACCCGGATGTGTTCAACATCCTGCTGCAAATTCTCGACGACGGCCGCGTGACCGATTCGCAGGGCCGCACGGTCGACTTCAAGAACACCATTATCATCATGACCTCGAACCTCGGCAGCCAGTTCCTGCTCGACGGCATAAACGATAAGGGCGAGATCGAGGAGAGCGCAAGGCAGCAGGTCATGGCCGCGCTGCACCAGCAGTTCAGGCCGGAGTTCCTCAACCGCCTTGACGAGATAATCTGCTTCAAGCCTCTGACCAAGACAGAGCTTAACGGCATTATCGATATCCTCACCGCGGCGCTCAGGCAGCGCCTTGAGGACAAGAGCCTCGGCCTTGAGATCACCGATGCCGCAAAGCAGCTCATAATCGACCGCGGCTTTGACCCCGTGTTCGGCGCGCGTCCTCTCAAGAGATATCTCCAGAGCACCGTCGAAACGCTCATTGCCCGCGCGATCCTTGCAGGCGATATGCCCGCAGGCCACGTCATCAAGGTCGACGTGTGCGACGGCGAGCTCGTGTGCGAATAATAAAATAAAAAAACTCCCGTCCTCGGACGGGAGTTTTTTTCAGGCTGTCAAAAAACCTATGCTGCTGAGGAAAGATAAGCGTGCAGCGGGGGAGCTTGAGGGGGCAAGGCCCGCCTCAAGTTGGATTATAGCCATCA
>OLGB01000261.1_pt1 | contig 78848 bp, 88 predicted proteins | sample 1605691 | NCBI WGS metagenome assembly OLGB01 (sample SAMEA3888925, study PRJEB22519) | human gut metagenome | biome: human gut; feature: human-associated habitat; material: faeces | place: Denmark | collected 2010
CGACAGTACTGTGCTGGAGACGGCATGGGAGGATAGGCAGCTGCCGGATTCCAAAGATAGAACACATCTTAATGATGTGTTCTTTTCTTTTTGTATTCTATTAGCATTGTCAAAACAATTTTATCGCCGAATAATCATATTAAGCTCTTCTATTTCTTTACTCTCAATAGACCCTTAACCACTGAGCTGACAATTTCCATCTGTTCGTCATCGAGTTTTTCAATTAATGTAACAAGTCTTTTGTTGCCTACCGGGTCACTAACCTCCTGATCAAAGAACTCCTTTGCTGATATGTTTAGATAATCACAGATATAGAAGAAACTTTGCATTGAAGGAAACGTCTGCTTATTCTCGATTCTATTGATGTAGCTCGCATTCTGTCCAAGAGCCAAACTCATCTCTCTTGCAGATACGTTTGCTTTCAGCCTAAGCTCAGCCAGTCTAGCCGGGAAGAATTCTTCATAATTCATATCATCACCACCTTCGTTCTATTATTGGATATAGAATGTCAGACTCCGTCGCATTGATACTCATATCTTTTGCAGTAACAATCATCCAGCCAACAAGCAGTGCAGCCTCTTCCGCAGATGAAATCATGAAGTTCAAAGAGCTTCTTGACTCGGGAGTTATCACTCAGGAAGAGTTTGATGCAAAGAAAAAAGAAATACTTGGAGTGTAAAGAGTATCTCGTCACGCAAATAGGATTCTCAACGCAGAAAACACCCCGTCCTTCCATCCGAAGAACGGGGTGCTGTGCTGTTTAGGCTACAGATTCAAAGCTTATTTTCCTGCGGTTGCAACCATGATAGCCTTGATGGTGTGCATGCGGTTCTCCGCCTCGTCAAAGACTTTGGAGCAGGGCGCGCGGAAGACTTCGTCGGTAACTTCCTGCTCGGCAACGCCGAAGCGCTCATAGATGTCACGGCCAACGCTGGTCTCGAGATCGTGGAAGCTGGGGAGACAATGGAGGAAGATGCAATCGGGATTGTGAGTCTTCTTCATCATATCCATGGTTACGCGGTAGGGGGTAAGGAGCTTTATGCGCTCTTCGAACTGATCCTCTTCGCCCATGGAGACCCAAACATCGGTGTAGATGGCGTCTGCACCGTCAACCGCATCGATATCTTCAGAGAATTCGATCTTTGCGCCGGTAATTTCAGCAAGCTCGCGCATTTCGGCAACGAGCTCTTCGTTGGGGAACAGTTCCTTGGGAGCGATACCGACAAAGTGCATACCGAGCTTTGCGGAGATGATCATGAGGGAGTTGCCCATGTTGTTGCGAGCGTCGCCAACATAAACGAGCTTGACCTTGTTGAGGGGCTTTGCAACGTTTTCCATTATGGTCAGGCAGTCTGCAAGCACCTGAGTGGGATGATACATATCGGTGAGGCCATTCCAAACGGGAACGCCGGCATGCTTTGCAAGCAGTTCAACGGTCTCCTGCTTGAAACCGCGGAACTCGATACCGTCGAAGAAACGGCCGAGAACCTTTGCAGTGTCCTCAAGGGATTCTTTCTTGCCCATCTGGCTGTTGGAGAGAAATACCACATGTGCGCCCTCGTCAAGAGCTGCTACTTCAAATGCACAGCGGGTACGGGTTGAGGTCTTTTCGAAAAGAAGAACGATATTCTTTCCCTCGAGCAGATTGCCGCGGATACCGGCGCGCTTCTTTGCCTTGAGGTCTGCAGAGAGGTTGAGAAGATAACGGATTTCATCAGGGGTGTAATCCTTGAGTGTGAGCAGGGAACGTCCCTTAAGATTGACGGGCATGTTAATTCTCCTTATACTAAATTAATTCCATGCATTTACGCATGATTTACGGCTAAATTATAGCACAATGTGTTTTGATTGAAAAGGCGGAAATTACAGTAATCCAAGTATATTTTTCGGAATTGGCTCGTTTCTTGTGCTCTGAATACACTCATCAGCAGATTGACACAATTCTTCTGTTGTGATAAAATGCCTGCGTGAGACAATTATTGCCGGCACAAACATAATAATGGAGGGACTGTCCTTGGAATTTCTTGATTTGTTTTCAAATCTATGGGCGTTTAGCTGGAAAGAGCTCGTTATGCTCGTTATCGGCGCTATCCTGATCTATCTCGCTGTCAAAAAGGAAATGGAGCCGACGCTCTTGCTGCCGATGGGCTTTGGCGCTATCCTGATGAATCTTCCATTTGTCAATACGGAGGCCATTCAGACGCTGTTCAGCGCCGGAATCGAAACGGAACTGTTTCCGCTTCTGCTGTTCATCGGCATCGGTGCGATGATAGACTTCGGACCCGTGCTGTCCAACCCAACCTTGATGCTTTTCGGTGCGGCGGCGCAGTTCGGTATCTTCTTTACACTCTGTTTTGCAAGGCTTATAGGCTTTGACCTTCCGGACGCAGCGTCGATCGCAATCATTGGTGCGGCGGACGGCCCAACATCAATTTATGTATCGCAGTACTTTAATTCCGCTTATCAAGGCGCGATAATGGTCGCAGCGTATTCATATATGGCGCTTGTTCCCATCATTCAGCCGCCCGTGATAAAGCTTTGCACCACAAAGAAAGAGCGCAGGATTCGCATGGAGTACCACCCTGCCGAGGTCAGTCAAGCGACGCGAATCCTGTTCCCGATCATTGTTACGATCATCGCCGGAGCTATAGCTCCTAAATCGGCAGAGCTGATCGGCTTCCTGATGTTCGGCAATCTCATACGCGAATGCGGCGTATTGAAAGGACTTTCCGAAACGGCACAGAATGTGCTTGCAAATCTTGTCACGCTGCTGTTGGGTCTTTCGGTTGCATACCGAATGCAGGCGGACGCTTTTATCAATCTGCAGACACTTGCCATAATCGGCCTTGGCCTTGTCGCATTCATCTTTGATACCGCAGGCGGCGTGTTCTTCGCAAAGTTCATCAATCTGTTCCTGCCCAAGAATAAGAAGGTCAACCCCATGATCGGCGCTGCGGGTATTTCCGCATTCCCGATGTCGTCCCGTGTCATTCATAAAATGGGACGCGATGAGGATCCGTTCAACTACCTGCTCATGCACGCAGCGGGCGCTAATGTATCCGGACAGATCGCTTCGGTCATTGCGGGCGGTCTGCTAATATCACTTGTTCAGCCATTGATTGGAGGTTAAAGCTATGTGGGAGAAAATGTCACAGGTACTAATGCTTTCCCTGAAGGGCGTGCTCGGCGTGTTCGTCGTTATCGTTGTTATCATGCTGATCGTTTTGCTTCTGTCGCGTCTGACTCGCAAGAAGCAAAAGCCGCAGGATAACGAGCATAACCAATAGTCGTATGCTTTTCAATTCGGCGGTCGGTTCATCGCAAGGTGGGCTTACCGAACCAACAACCGCATAATCCACCGTGAATCTTGCGGTTTCGGAGCGTTCAAAAAGCGGCATCTGCCGCTTTTTTTCTTACATCATACGAATAGGACCGCAGAGCCGAACTCCCGTACTTGTCTGAGCTTGACCCTCGCTATTACCGGCATACACAAAGGGACTTAACTTGCGCTTGCTATTTACGCATACAGGCGGTATAATATAGGAACCAACACGACTCGGAGGCTTTATGATAAGAAAAGGAAGATCCATAATCTGTATTATTCTTTCTGCAGCGATCATTCTCGGACTTACCACTGTCTTTGCGGAAACTGAGCCCATCAGCGGTGATGACATTGTAACGCTGGTTCCATACGCATCGGATGGCGTAACCATCTACGAAATTGATATGAATGTTTGCGCTGAGCTTGACGGCAGCACACTTACCTTCCTTGAAACAAAGGATTTAAGCTTTACTGCGGTTTTCGGCGAGGGCTGGAGCTACAGTGCAACCTATTCATGCTTCTTTCCAAACTATCCGGATCGCGCGGAGGTATACTTCGGATGCGAGGACAGCGTGAGTTTCGCATTCCATGCTGTCGAAGGGGAAACGGTTGCCTTAGAGGATTTCAATTCTGTCGCGATCTTTGCTACTGCCGCACAGCTGCCCAAACTGGAGATAAATGTTGATATTCCTTTTTCCGACATTGATAAGTCGACTTGGGTGGATGCTGAATTTACACTGACCCTTGGAACAAAGCAATTTGAGAGCGGCGATTTCTCTGGCGTCGGAGCGGTAAAGGGGAGGGGAAACAGCTCTTGGAGTCAGCCAAAGAAGCCGTACTCCATTAAGCTGTCGTCCAAGGAATCCCTGCTGGATATTCCGGCGACCAAGAAGTATGCTATTGTTCCGGGCTATTACGACTGGTCACTGATGAGAAACTTCATAACTTATAAATCAGGGCTGATGCTGAGCGGAATTGAGTACACGCCCAAGTGCGAGTTCGTCGAGGTCTATCTGAATGGGGAATACAACGGCATTTATATCCTCGTCGAGCGCATTGATCTTGAAAAGACCAAGATAAACATAGAGGAGGCCACCGAGGACGATCTCACGGGCGGATACCTAATCGAAAAGGACTGCGCCGCCAAAATCGATTTTTCCGAGGACCAGTGGTTTGACTGCCCATATTGGGCAAATCAGAGCAAGGATTATTTCGTCATCAAGACGCCTGAGCCCGAGGATGAAGCCGTGCTCGAGCAGATGAAGGATTACCTTGAAAACCATATGCAGAAGCTTCATGACGCTGTCATGGGCATAAGCGATGAGGATTATACCAAGTATGTCGATATCGACTCCTGGGTTGATTTTATCATCATGCAGGAGATAGCAAAAAACATCGACGGGAACTTAAAAACGAGCTGCTATATGTATAAGCAGAGCGGAGATGACAAGATTTATATGACTGCTCTGTGGGATTTTGACCTTGCATATGGCATGTACGGCGGCAGCAATGCCGCACCTGGACATAACGATGAGTATGATTGCCCTGTTGCAACCACTGCAGACGGTTTCATGACGATCAACAGCTCATGTCCTTGGATCCTGAACCTATACAACGATTATCCTGAATTTCGTACGGCATTGATCACGAGGTATAACGAGTATCGATACAGTCTGATACCTGCGATGCAGAGGATGATTGTCGAGCAGGCCGCTTATCTGCGCGCGAATACCGACCGCAACGATGCCATGTGGAATAGCAGCTTCGTTTATGGAGTCAATAATCTCAGAAACTGGTTGGATGGCAGGATAGAATGGCTCGACGCCCAGTGGCTTTATAAAAAAGGAGATGTCAACATCGATGGCGATATTTCCGTTTCCGATGCACTCCTGACGCTGAGAAGTGCTCTTGAATTGGAGGAGCTGACAGAAGTTCAGATATCTCTTGCCGACCTTAACGGAGATAATATTATCAGCACTGTGGATGCAAATCTTGTCGCCAGAATGGCGTTAATGATTGGATAAAGAAAATCAAGGAGAATCGCAATGAAAAGATTCAACAAGCTTATCTGCCTAATGCTTGCGCTCGTAATGATGCTCAGTCTTGCATCACTCGGCTCCATCATGGCGGAAAAAGCGGAAACAGAGACCTTAACACTCAACCCCGATTATTCGGACGGAGTGACTATAGAACCCGGTCAAATGACCGTTCATGCCGATGTTCAGTACGGAATTGTAACATTCCGTGAAACCAAGATCTTAAGCTTTACCGCAAGCTTTGGCGAGGGCTGGAGCTATAATGAGAATTATTCCCTGTTCTTCCCCAATAATACCAATAGGGTAACGATCACGGATAACGCTGACGGAAGCAAAACATTCAGCTTTAGGGCGGTTTCCGGCGAGTCGGTGATGCTGAGCGACTTTAACTGCGTGGGCATATATGCGAGCGCTGCAGTTCTGCCCAAGCTTGAGATTAATATCGGCATTCCGTTTTCACAGGTGGATAAGGAAACATGGGTGGATGCCGAGTTTACCCTGACCATAGGCACCAAGCAGTTCGTAAGCGGCGATTATTCCGGTACTGGCGCAATCAAGGGACGCGGGAACACCTCCTGGGATCAGCCCAAAAAGCCCTATTCCATCAAGCTTTCATCAAAGGCATCGCTTCTTGATATTCCAAATACGAAAAAATACGCCATAGTTCCGGGCTATGCGGATCAAAGCCTGATGAGGAATTTTATCACATATAAAGCAGGGCTGATGCTGAACGGAATCGAGTATACTCCCAAGTGTGAATTTGTCGAAGTCTATCTGAACGGCGTCTATAATGGTATCTACATCCTTGTCGAGCGTGTTGCGCTTGAAAGCAATAAGATCGACCTTGATGAGGCAACGGCGGAGGATCTCACCGGCGCATATCTTATCGAAAAGGATATCGACGGAAAGATTGATTTTGCAAATGACCAATGGTTCAACTGTCCCTATTGGGCGAACCAGAGCCGGGACTATTTTGTACTCAAAGAGCCGGAGCCTGAAGATGCGGCATTGCTTGAGCAGATGCTTGATTACCTTGAGGAGCATATGCAGAAGCTTCATAACTCCATAATGGGCACGAGCGGCGAAAGCTATACCCAATATGTCGATGTAGATTCCTGGATAGATTTCATCATCATGCAGGAGATCACAAAGAATATTGACGGCAATCTCAAAACCAGCTGTTATTTGCTCAAAAAGAGCGGTGACGATCATATCTATATGACTGCGCTATGGGATTTTGACCTTGCTTACGGAAATGCCAACTGGGACAATGCCGATCATCAGCACAACGATTATTACGACTGCCCGAACGGCATGGGTACGAGTGATTTTATGGCGATAAACAGCTCAAGTCCATGGTTCGATCACCTCTACGATGATTATCCCGAGTTCAGGGAGGCACTGATTGCAAAATACAATGAGTACCGTGAAACGCTGATTCCTGCAATGCGTGTAATGATGAACGAGCAGGCGGCATATCTGTCCGAGAATACCGCGCGCAACGATAATAAGTGGGGAACGGATTTTGCAAGCGGAGTAAATACGCTTCAGAATTGGTTTGATGGAAGAATTTATTGGCTCGATAGGCAGTGGTGTGATGATTATGAGGAGATTGACCTTAACTATGCCATGAATGCTGAGAACGGTTCTCTTCAATTCCAAACAGAGGGCGAGCAGTACCCGTTTGTCGGTGTATCCGTTGACGGCAGGCTTGCAGGAAGAAGCGATATCTCAGGAATAAACGATGCGGAATCGGCCGTTGAGCTTACTATTGATATGCAGGCCGGGGAGACTCTGACCTTCGAATACAAGGTCAGCAGCGAACAGGGCTTTGACTATTTCGAATTCTATGTTAACGGCAGCCAAACGCTGCGAGAGAGCGGAAGCATTAATTGGACGACCTACACATTTACCGCGCCAACGGATGCAAGCTATACGTTTAGGTGGAGCTATATCAAGGATTATAGTGTTGACAGTGGCAGCGACTGCGTGTGGATAGATAATGTTTCTTATTCCGGCGATCCTCAGTCAAACTACGAGTTTGGTGACGTGAATATGGACGGTAATGTGACGGCAGCCGATGCCCTGTTGGTCATTCGCTATGCGATGGGCTTAACTGATCTGACGGAGACTCAGCTCGCTCTGGCTGATCTCAACGGAAACGGTACGGTCAATACCGAGGACGCTTCGCTTGTTCTCAGAGCAGCATTGACCGGTGGAAATCAGGCTTGACGAAATAAAAACTTGATTGCTGCTAAATCACTCAGTTGATTACACAAGCCGGGCTGCAGAAATGGCACCCGGCTTGATGATTATGAATTGATCGAATTAAAATAGGATGCATCGATCACATGCAGGAGGGCAGGGTTAGCATTTGAGATTGAGAAAAAGCTGATTAAGCTCCGTTTTTTTCGGCCCTATGCGGCGGTTGACAATACATTCCCCGAGTATTATAATTAGTCACAAGACGATCGTAAAAATTAGTTTTTAATTTTAGTATCTTAAACTACCGGCTTGAGCGTTTGCACATGGCGGTGATGAGGCCGGGAAATGGATTGGATCGTTATGGGGCGTATTCCTCAAAATTGATTTGTGAACTTATAGTTATTATGTGAATGCCGGGAGAGATTGGCATCATGGAGGACTATGACTAGATTTGAAAGAAAAGCTATTGGGGTGTTGATCAACAAATGACGGACGCAGTACGGGCGGTTCCTCTGAAAACCGGAGACGAAATAGAAATAGAGATCACCGCTTTATCATCCGGCGGGCATGGCATAGGGAGATATCAAGGCTTTGCGGTATTCGTACCGTTTACTTGGATGGGCGATCATATCACCGCCCAAATAACTAAGGTACAAAAGAACTATGCCGAAGCAAAGCTTGTCGATATCCTTATACCCTCCCCGGAAAGGGTAGAGCCTCCTTGCCCTGCGTTCGGAAACTGCGGAGCATGTTCTCTCATGCACGCAAGCTATTCCGCTCAGCTCGAAGCCAAGCGCCGCATCGTACAGGATGCGTTTGAACGCATTGGTGGCATTAGCGGCGTGACGGTAAAGCCTACCATTGGTATGGATACACCTCTATGCTATCGCAACAAGGCGAGCTTTCCATTTGGAAATCACAACGGAAGGGTGGTTTTCGGATGCTATGAAAAGCGCAGCCACAGGCTGATACCTCTGGACGGCTGTCTCATTCAGAATGAGAAGTCGATAATCGCCATGAAAACGCTGTGCAAATGGGCGAATGATTTCGGCATACGCGCATATGACCCCACACCCACTGGTTCAATGGGCAATGGCCGCCGGAGAGCGAGAGATGCATCTGCAGTATCCTCGACGAACACAAAAAAGCAGGGAATACTGCGTCACGGCGTGATTCGCTGTACGGAGGGTGGCACGATGGTGATAGTTGTCACCACCGGCAAGCTTCCGCACAGGGATGAGCTTGTCGAAAGACTGCTTTCGGCTATTCCAGATATCAAGTCCATCATCCACAACGTAAATCCCAATGACACAAACCTCATTATGGGCAGGGAAAACAGGGTAGTATTTGGCAGTGATACCGTAATAGAAGACTTGAATTCTCTGAGCTTCGCCGTCAGTGCGCAAAGCTTTTTGCAGGTCAATCCCAAACAGACCATTGTACTGTATAATGCCGCTATCGATGCTCTGGAGCTTAATATGTCCGATTCGGTAATAGACCTCTACTGCGGTATCGGCACTATTTCGCTGCTCATGGCAAAGAGGGTCAAGAAGGTTCTTGGCATTGAAGCCGTCCCTGCTGCGATCGAGGATGCTAAACGGAATGCCGTACGAAATAAGCTTAACAATGCAAGCTTTATTTGCGGCAGCGTTGAGGATGTCCTACCAAAGATCCTGCGCCACGGGAGCGTCCGGCACGGAGTCTCAGCCCAAATGACAGACAATGGCAATGGAATGGAGAATAGAGCCTTTGCATGCGGCTCTATAAAAACGGAAAGCCCCGAACCGGAGGGTTCCTTGTCTGCGTGTGATTCATCCGAAGGAGGGACTTATCCCGGCACGCTCGGTGCAGGGAAAGAGTTTACCGCTTTGGTTCTGGATCCGCCCCGGGTGGGGGTCGATAAGGCAGCTATTGACGCTATCGCCGCAAGCGGAATAGGGCGTATTGCCTATGTGTCCTGCAACCCCGCAACCCTTGCTCGCGACTGCAAACTCCTGTGTGCCGGCGGTTATGTCATTAACTCCGTTCAACCGGTGGATATGTTTCCTGAAACGGAACATGTGGAGTGCGTTGTATTGATGACGAGAACCGATGCCGGAAAGGGCTGAAATGTACTGAAATAAAGGGATTCCGAGGTTTGCCCCCAAAAACCGGCGGCAGCCCGGAATCCCTTTCAAACTTTTTTATCATCTATCCTGCACACCGAAAATGCCGAAGTGCGAGGCTACAGGTTAGATAATTGCGTGGCGAGGCTATAGGTTAGACGTTTGATCAGTTTTCGTTTTTCGTTTCGAGAAGATTCTTTAGTTTGCTTTTTAAGATTTCAAGGTTTTTCTTTTTCAATTCGCACTCCCAAATACGGATTACGGTCCACCCACGTTGCTCAAATAGATTAGTGACTTCTTTATCCCTCTGAATGTTTCTACTTATTTTAGCATCCCAATAATCTTTATTGTCACTTGGTCGAAGATTCCTGCAGTCATGGCCGTGCCAAAAGCAGCCATCAACAAATACAGCTATTTTTTTGCTTAGAAATACAAAGTCCGGTTTTCCTATAACCTTATAGTTTCGCCGCCACCCCTTTATACCGTTAGCATGGAAAAACCGAATCAGTTTTAACTCAGTGCTCTTGTTATTTTTAGAAGATACCTTGCTCATTATAAGTGAACGCTCTTCCTTGCTGTATATATCCGACATTTGAATGATCTTCTTTCTCTGATTATTTGAAAACCTCTTGACAATTATAGCGCAGTGCGCTATAATTGTCAATGATCATATGTATCAACATGAATCGCAATTTATCAGGTCACGATTCATTATATTCTATCCGTTTTACCGGGCGGGAAGGTGCAAAATGATAGCAATCGAAAAGAAATACTTGGAAGGTTATACCTTCATTGATCTGTTCGCCGGGTTAGGAGGGTTTCGAATTGCCCTTGAATCATTAGGAGCGAAGTGTGTTTACTCAAACGAATGGGATGAGCCTGTACAGCAGGTATATCAGAGGAACTTTGGTGATCTTCCTGAAGGAGATATTACAAAAGTCGACGAAAACACGATCCCTGATCATGATATTCTTTGCGCGGGGTTTCCTTGTCAAGCATTTTCTATAAGTGGAAAACAAAGAGGATTTGAAGATAGCCGAGGAACTCTTTTCTTTGATGTCGCAAGAATTGTTAAGGCAAAAATGCCCAAAATCGTATTTATGGAGAATGTCAAGAATTTTGCAACACACGATAATGGGAGAACCCTACAAGTCGTAAAGGCAACAATGGAAGAACTTGGCTATGTTTTTAATCAAAAAGTACTTAATTCTGTCGAATATGGAGTTCCTCAAAAACGAGAACGTATTTATATGGTTTGTTTTAGGAATGACCTAAAGATAGACGATTTTTCGTATCCTAAGCCCTTCCCACTTACCAAACATGTTGAAGACTTTCTCCTCGATGATGAATCATTGGTAGAGCATCTTTATGTGAATAGACCAGACACTTATTATAATGGAGAGGCAGACGATAAATATAGCGATTCTTCGATTAGGTTAGGCATCGTCAATAAAGGTGGACAGGGCGAGAGAATCTATAGCACAAAAGGTATTGCGATTACTCTTTCCGCTTATGGTGGTGGTGTTTTTGCCAAAACCGGAGGTTATTTAGTTAACGGACGTCCAAGAAAACTCCATCCGAGAGAATGTGCTCGTATAATGGGATATCCAGACAGCTACATTATTTGCGAAAGTGCTAACCAAGCATATAAGCAGTTTGGTAATTCAGTGGTTATTGATGTGTTGCAGTATATTGCTATCGAAATTGGCAAGAAGATGGAGGAAAAGACACATGAATGAAGTAGAATTCCGAAATTGGCTTTTAAAGAACGGCACAAATAAAAAAGTGCAGGGAGACTGCGTTGCAAGATTGAAGCGAGTTGAAAGCGAACTCGGTCACTGCGATCTTGATGAAGAATACCGCCGTGACCGATGCCAGTTCTTGCTTGACGCTTTTTTAAACATGGGAAATAATGAAAACATGAAGAAATACCCCCATGCAAAATTCCCCATTGGTAAATACTATATGAGCACCTATCGACACTCTATCAAAAAATATGTCGAATTCTGTGATGAAGCTATTGCTGTAAAGCAGAAATAAACTCAGAGTCAGATAATCCCGGCGTATGTTCCTTTTTCACGATTGAGAATATAACGTTTGCATTGTATGTATTTGACAATTTGCGAATCTCATATTCTTGGCCACGAAGGGAAAACATATACTCATAGGCATTCAGTATAAAACGCTGATCATGAAGGTATTTTGAAGAACTGACAAACAGTTTATCTCCTTCAGTTCTTGTTTTGACAACACTATAATTGTGTTTTGATATATAATCAGAAACAATTTCTATGCGGCTCTTACCTACACTGCTTGAGCCGCTTCTTTTTATTCTATATTTTGCAGCTATATCAAAATACCTTTGAAATTGTTCTATCGGTAGTATCGTGAAGCCGTTTGTAATAAAGAAACGTGCACCTTTCGATTTATACGTATCAATAACCCATTTAGAGAACACTTCATCTCGGTCGGGCATATCAATATCCTTTCCCGCCGTTCCTGCTTCGCGATATTCATCAAAAGAATAATTCATGTATTCCATTATTCTTGTTGCATATGCATTAAGCCTATTTGCGTTTTGCCGGCTGTATTCGAAAGTGGACGTCTCAATGTTAGGAAGCAATACAAACTGTCCGCATTGTGCGGGAGAATGCTTTGCATCTATGTAAAACGTTGCCCCAGTCTTGGTTTTGACCAAAATGTCAGGAACAGTTGAATCTGCACCGCCCTGATGAATAAACTTTGCGTATGCTCCAAAACGCTTATTTAAATATTCAGTACATTCAATTTCAAAATCTTCCCAAGTAGCCATTATAGATTCTCCTGTTCTTTAAAAAAAGTTATTATTGATTTCCCAAGTGCAGCTATAACATTCACTGTCATAGCATTTCCCGCTTGCATAAGAAGGTGTCGGTTATCAACCACCCCTTTGACTTTATCGGCGTATTCTTTTGGAAAGCCCTGAAGAAGGAGAGCTTCATATCCCGACAAACTATGTAACTGATGATTTTTGGTATAATAAATTCCATCACGCTGTGCTCTTAACGTTGGCACTTTTCCGCGATAAATCCGCATATCATTCATTCTTGTATCTAAAATCAAAAGTTCCTCATCGAGAAATTGCTCATATGAGTAATGACGGTTGATATTTGTGGGGTTAACTAAATACCTCATAAAATATCCCATATCTATTTCAGAAGGCAGATTATCATCATCAATTAAAAAAGAATCGAGTGCGGGCATCGGAACCGGTTCCGGCCACTTAAAAAGTTTAACGTCAACACCTAATGCCTTTGCGAACCCAACAAAATATACTCGCTGACGCATCTGTGGGACACCACAATCAAGGCTGGCTATAACTCTATAGCTTGCTAAATACCCAGAATCGTCAAGTTCCTTCATAATTGTTTTGATTGTATTACCATTATCATGTGTTACGAGACCTTTGACGTTTTCAAGTATAAAACAAGCGGGCTTTGACTCTCTTAACAGGCGTGAAAGATGGAAGATAATCTGTCCACGATCATCTTTAAAACCTTCCTGTCTGCCCATAACGGAAAAGGTTTGACAAGGAAAGCCTGCAATTAGGATGTCGTATTTCGGAAGAGTCAAACCGTTTAAGCGTTTCAAATTACCATAATTCTTATCTTCTACGGCATCATGTAGTAATCGATATGTTGCATCGGCAAGTCTGCTCGTATCGGAGTGTCCAACACAAGTTAATCCACACTGCTCTAATCCCAATCTGCCGGCACCGATTCCGGAACAAAAATCAAAAAAAGTTCTTAATTCCATTTAATCACCTCGTTTTTTAGACTTCGTTATGTTTCATGGCGGGTTCGTCTACGGTTTCAAGAATATCCTCGATGTGGCAGTTCAGCGTTTCGCAGATTTTTAAAAGCACATCCGTTGTAATATTGGCCCCCTTGCCGAGTTTTGCGATGGACGCTGCGCTAACCCCTGCGGCTTCTTTTAGATCCATCTTTGTCATGTTCTTATCGATCAGCAGTTTCCACAACTTATTGTAACTGATTCGCATTTTGGTACCTCCGTGTATGCTCATTTCACATCGTTCAAAAAACCGTATCTGCCGGCTTCAAGTCCCTTGGTAAAGGTGATCACATTTGCACCAGAGCCTTCATGATCAAGAGCGGGAATGTGCATCATATTCTCCAAGATGATTATCTGGCCGTCGTTTTGGCGATTGATGAAATACTTGAAAAGCGCAGTTCTCATGCTTTCCGGCGCGGCATCCGTTACGCCCTGGTCAAGTCCAAGCAGAGGTGTATCGATTACCACAAAGCCGGGATTGTATTTTGCGTACGCCTCCATGTACCGACGGAACGTGAGCGCAATGATAGTATTGAGATAAGAGCAGTACCCCTGCCCGTGAATATCTGCCTTTTTGTGACCATTTACTTCAACATCAAAATCCTTCATGTTGAACCGTGCCGTGGTTAGGTTATCATAGGCACATTCAATCAAGGCGTCTTTCAGCATCTGATCGATTCGCTCCTGGAACTCATCACCAAAGTATTCTTTGGGGTGATACTCGATCTGTGTTTCGTCCTCGCTGGGAAGCTCTCTCAAATCCGTTTCCCAACTGGAGGCAAAATCATCGATAACGCTGAGTTCCTGCTTTATCTGAATGAACACGCGGTAACCGTTCAAGGATTCCCGCAAAGCATCTGCCTTCGGCTGCAGTTCGTTTTCAATCATGGCCTCAATGCTGCCGCGCTTTGCCTGCAGTTCCTTCAGAGCCGCCTCGATTTCAGCCTTTTCCGCTTCGAGGTCTTTTTCTGTTTCAGCCAAACCGTCCATTTGAAGGGTTATTCTGTCAAGTTCAGCCTGTGCAGAATCAATGTATGATTTCTTGTCCCGGGCGGGCAGTTTGCCATCGCAGAACGGGCATACCTGGTTCTTAGGGACGTGCCCCATCTCGACCTCGCCGTTAACGATAAACGAGAGCCTCTTCACATCAGAAACATACTGCGTTCTAAGAGCGGTGTAGCGTGACTTCAGAAGATCACATTCGGCAGCTCGGCTTTGTAACCGCAGAATCTGACCGAGAAGTTCACGGCTCTGATCAACGGCCGCAGAGATTTGAGTCTCGGTGCTTTGAAGGCTGTTAATGATGTCCTGCATCGTCTGTTCAACATCGACTCCATCGAAGGCGCTCAAACTCTCAAGTAGTCCTTTGCGTTTATCCGTAACAGCCTGTATTTTTCTGTTGACGTATTCTTCGACTGCCTTTTTTCGGGCAACTCGAATTTCCTTCTTGGTTTGAGCGTCCGCCTCACCAAAATCCTGTCCCGACAACAGGTATAGCAACGCCGAAAGCAAGGCAGTACGATCCGTGGCCTGTTCCGGCTCGATGATGGATTTTTCCTTTGCAATATCGGCTACATGGAATAGCAGCACATGAAGGAATGTGCGCCAGGTCAGCCGCTTCTTTTCAAAAGTCTTGTTCTTTATAACGAAGTGTTCACCCTCTATCCCGATTGAGTCCAGAAGCAGATCGCTCAATATGGGGAGAGGGTCTTTTTTATTTGTGTGCTTCAAATCGTATTTGCCGCTTTCAAAACCGGGAACGTCGGTGACAACATCGACTTGATTTTTGCCCAAGATACGCGTGATCGTAATATCGCCCTTGCCTGTGTGCAGGGAGATTTCAATGGTATCATATCCAAGGCTTTCATCAAAAGGTTTCGACTTGCTGCCAAAGCAGAAATCGATGCACTTGATGATGCAGGTCTTGCCGGTATTTGATCTCCCTTGGATGATGTTCAATCCGGGGCGGAGGTCGATTACGGAATCGGTTTTGCCGCTGCCTTTAGCGACCACCTTGGTAATATAGAATTCTCCCATCGCTACCTCCTTAACGATTGCACGGCTTTGCCGCTGATTTCTTTCAAGATTGCCGAGTCACTTTTTCGTGCATATTTTTTATGTACGGTTTCTGCAATAGCTAAATACTGACCTTTGTAATCGGACTCAAGGGTTCCGATATACTTGCGTCCGGCGGCGGTCAGCTTATACAGAAAACCGCCTTCAGTTCGGTTGACGGCGATAAGCCCGTCCAGTACAAACATCTTGACGCCTGCTGAACACACTGACCGTTTAGAGGAGAGTTCGCTGAAGCTGTAACTGTTATCACCATGCAGATTTCGATCAGACACTTCAAAATCTTTCCCGTATATAGTCATAAAATCGTATGCTGAAAGGCGATCAATTGTCATACCGCCAGAACGGATGACGGAGAGAATGAGCATCGCACGCATCCCGGTTTCAAACGGAGTGTTGAAAAGATCATTCATCGATATTCACCCACGATTTGATCGTCCCGTCATTCACCAGGATATGGCAGATGCCTTTCTTTTCAAGATTTGCTATTAGACCGATTATGTTCATAAACGAGGATTTTGAAAGCGTAATGTTCGTAACCTTATCAAGTACTGCGAGGAGACGATCGTATCCGCTCGTGTGGCGATCATCAAAGAGCGTGTCGGAAATCCCGTCATAAGCATCCGTTTTTAGCGCCTGAAACTGTTTGTCGCCGTCGGAAAAGACCTCGCGTACCGAACGATGGACACTTTCTGCACTATAGTAGGCTTTGCGCTGTTCGGCAAAGTTTCTGCGAAGGGTGTTAGACAAGGTTCCTATTGTGTCTGGCGTCACAACACCGTTGATTTTTTCAGCGTATACTTCGCACAGCGCGTTTACATACGGAAGCTCCTGTGGGGAAATACTGCTCTGCGGTGTAAGCTGAACTGGAAGTTTAACCTCTTCGGTTCCGAGGTAAATAATCCGGGTTGTGCTGTCATATCTGGTTGGCGTCAGAGGAACGAAGGGAACGCCGTTTTCGTCCTCGGTAGGAGAACCTTGATTTTCAATAACTGTAACATTCAGATTCTCTACATGATCCGCATGTACCGAACGGTCCCCATACTGATTCACTTGAGTAATTGGCGCACCGGCAGACGGGATTGCCGGAACAGATCCCTTTTGTATTTCATTTGCCATACGCATTACCTCCGTTACAGTTTCAAATTCTCGACGTGATCAATGTGAACAGGATGATCTCCATATTGATTTACTATAGTTTGATGTACAACTGTTTTTTCTCCCGCTGCGGCACCTGATGGCTTTTCGCCATCTACGACCTCCGCTTCGGTATTATCGGACTCATCTTCGGATGAATCCGCTTTTTTATTGTTCCGCTGTATTTGTTCGGCGAGCTGATGCTTTTGAGCTTCCAGTGCGCCGGCAAATGCCAGCAGCGGCTTACTTAATGCGTCCACGATAACCTGATCATCGTCAGAAGCTGTCGGTACAACATCAGTTTTCTTTTTCGCCCTGGTTGCAGCACCGCGTTTTGTTGCCGCCGCGGTTCTTATGATTTCAGCGAACAAATCTGCAAGAGCCTGTGAGATGTTGTATGAATCACAATCGGAGATCGACGCCTTAAAGACTTCACACAAAGAGTCCCTCGTTGCATCCGGGAATTCATCAATATACGAGATGAAGTTCTCCGGCTCCATATATGCACAAACCTTTTTTGCAATTCTCGATATTCCCGTACTGCCGTTGTAATACGCCTTGTATGTTTCTTCGGAATACTCGTCTAAAATGCTCTGTCCACTCTCGTCAAGAATCGTATCAAACATCGATCGTATAAAAGCGTGAGTGCTACTCCCCGCGCCGATAATGGGGAAAAGCATATTTACAAACTCTGAAAATGTCACTTTACATTTTCCTTTCTGTTAATCTACCGAATCCTACCGTAGCCTACCGACGCCCACCAATGGGTACCGGGGGCTTTTTTTATAATGGAATTGACCCTGAAAGAAGGGTGCTACTCACCACTAAAGAGAGCAACAGAAGCCGTAAGGACGACTTCTACACACGGATCGAGTGAGATGATATTTCATTATAACACAGAACTGTGAATTTTTCTACCCCTTCTGTAGAATTCGTTTCTGCGGATGTGAAATTCTCCTCAACAAATACGAAATTATCATTCGGAGGCAGCAACATGACCAGACAGGATTGGCAGATAAACATCGAAAACACCGCCGCCAGCGTTGCGGCGAAGTACGGCAACGAGGTTGCGGCATCGGTGTTCAGACGATACGACGCGACCTGCTTTGAGGATCTGAACCCCGTCTACTACGGCGAGGTCTTCGGCGATCTGATGTTTATTGACGAGGATGGGTAAGCGCCCACGCAGCTCCTCCTCCGCTTAACCTTATATATGTTTGAACGTCGAGCTGACGGCACGGGTGCCGCGCTGTCACCTGGGCGCTCAAAGCCCAAATAATACATCTCGAAGTCGAGTGCGCATTAGACGGCGGGATGCAATAGCGAGTTCAGGACACGGTGATGAAGACCGTGTTTGGAGACCGAATTGCACCCACCTTAGTTTCTTGCGCTCTTTTTTTCGGAACGGGGCCTGTGTGGATTCGGAAACCGCAGGCTCCTTTTGCATTCCGCTGTCGGTCCACCCGCAGAAAGGAATGCAAAAATATGAAACTGAGAATCCGTTACGACGAAGCCTACCAGGTGCTTGACCTGGACGAGAAGGCGACCGAGCAGCTGTGGGTCAGCCTTGACTTGGACGGCGGCGAGGCACTTTCACAGGAAGAGCGCGAGAAGCGTATCCAGGAAGCCTTCGATGCGAAGTACAACAGGCCGGAGTATAACTCGTGGCGCAAGCTGAACCGCCACAGGGGCGAATCGAAGGCGAAACCCGGCAAGGATGAGTCCGAGGATGACGTTGACACCTCCGAGCCGCTGATGGGTGAGGTCGCAGATGACCGTATCTTCCGGCAGGACGAGCTTGCCCGTGAGGAGCGGGAGCAGTACGAAGCCATCTGCGAGTGGGTCCGCAGTGTTCTGACGGACAAGCCCCGGTGGGCGGAAGCGTTCATCGCGGTACATATGGACCTTGTGCCGACAAAGGATTACGCGGCTTCTCTCGGTGTCGACCCCACCACGGTCACGCACTGGCTGCGCCGTGCAGAAAAAAAGTTGAGAGAAAATTATAAAAACCGTCAGTTTTGACCTCCTGCCGAGGCTACCCGTTAGAGGGAGACCTCGGCAAATCTTTACAAGGAGGTCGTTTGAATGAGAAACGATACAAATGAAAAGCCGTTCCGTCCGCTCGTTTACATCTGCTCCCCGTTTTCCGGGGACGTCGAGGGCAATACGGAACGCACCAGGCAGTTCTGCCGTTTTGCGCTGGAACGCGGGCAGATCCCGCTTGCGCCGCACTTGATGTTTCCGCAGTTTGTGAATGACGAAGACCCGGAGGAAAGGGATCTTGCTCTGTTCATGGACATCGTCCTGCAGGGCAAGTGCCAGGAACTGTGGGTTCTCGGCGACGTGATCTCCGAAGGTATGAGCGTGGAGATCGAGACGGCAAAGCGCCGCAGACAGCCGGTACGGTATTTCAACGCTGATTTTGAGGAGGTGGATGCGCTGTGAACGGACTGAAAGCAATCGAGACCGAATACAAGGGTTACCGCTTCCGCTCCCGCCTTGAGGCGCGGTGGGCTGTGTTCTTCGACGCCTGCGGGGTCAAGTGGGAATATGAGCCGGAAGGCTACGACCTCGGCGACGGCACGTATTATCTGCCGGACTTCCTGCTCCATGGCGTGACTGTGAACCACGCCACTTACGCTGAAAACTGCGGCATCTATGTCGAGGTCAAGGGTCAGATGAATGACGCCGACGCGGACAAGATCAAGCGGTTCGCCGAAGCGGGTATGCCGGAGGACGGCATGTGCGGGCTGTCGAAGACCGCTGTGCTTGTGGTTGGCAACATCCCCTGGGGCGAGACCTTCTACGGTCTGCTCGACGATATCCAGAGCGAGGCTTACAACGATCACTACGGTTGGCCGAACTATTATAACTTTGAAACCATCGACGGCGACTGTTTCGCTGCGTATCCCGGCATCGACCGGAACGGCGGCTTTCAGCTGTTCGGCGATGACTCGAGCTATCTCGGTGACATGAACAAAAGCGCTACTCTGAAGGCATATGCGGCGGCGAGGCAGGCACGCTTTGAACACGGCGAGACGCCGAGAGTCAGGAGGTTCAGATAATGAGAGACCTTGCCATATCCTACGGAAACAGCCGGCAGGCGAAGAAATGGGTCAACAAGACGATATCCTTCGACGCTCTGAAGGAGCGGCTGAAAACCACCATCCGCACCACAGAGTCGGCGGAGGAATACGCAAAAATGTCCAAAGCGCAGAGGGACGCTGCAAAGGATCACGGCGGTTTTGTAGGCGGTACGCTGAAAGGCGGCCGACGCAAGATCGACACCGTGGAGCTGCGTTCCATGATTGCCCTGGACGGCGACCGTATTGACAAAGCCTTCCTCGACAACTACGAAACCATCGCGCCGTATACCTCCGTGCTGTACACCACCCACAGCAGCACGGAGGATTCTCCGCGTGTCCGCATCATTTTCCCCATGACCCGCGACGTCTCCTCCGAGGAGTTCGTGGCGGTATCCCGTTATGTGGCGCAGGCGCTCGGCATCGATTTCTTCGACGAATGCAGCTATCAGCCGAATCAGCTGATGTACTGGCCGTCCACACCGCAGAACGGCGTCTTCGTATATAAGGAAACGGATAAAGGGTGGCTTGACCCGAACGCTATCCTGTCGGCTCACCCGGAATGGACAGATCCCACACGGCTTCCGACCTCCTCCCGCGAGAGCAAGGCGAATACGGTCACACAGCAGAAGGTGCAGGATCCCTTGACGAAGGAAGGCGTGGTCGGTCTGTTCAACAGGGTCTTCTTCCCTGTGACGAAGGCGCTGGAGGCGTTCCTTTCCGATGTTTATGAGCCGACGGACAATCCGAACCGCTGGCATCTGATCGAGTCCCGCAGCATTGCCGGCGTGGAGATCAAGGACGACAAGTTCGTATACTCCCACCATGCGAAAGACCCCACATACCTCAAGCTCTGCAACGCCTTTGACATCGTCCGCATCCACAGGTTCGGCGACGATGACGACAAGGCGTCCTTCCGCGCCATGTGCGACTTTGCCATGCAGCAGGAGGACGTGAAGCTGCTTGCCGCCAACGAGCGCCTTGCCGAAGCGGAGGCGGATTTTGCTGACGCCGGGGACGATGACTGGAAAAAGCGACTCAAATATCAGCCGCGGACGAGTCTGCTCGAAAACAGCGTGTACAACCTCAATCTGATCCTCGCCAATGACCCGGACTTCCGCAATTTCGCCTTCAACGACATGGCGAACCGCATACAGGTCACGGGGCCTTTGCCGTGGGAACGGCCGAAGGGCAACCAGTTCTGGCGGGACGCGGACACGGCGCAGCTGAAATCCATCATCGACATCCGCTATCTGCCGTTCTCAAGCCGCAACCATGACGTCGCGTTCACGAAGATCGCCGATGACCGGCACTTCCACCCCGTGAGGGACTATCTCGACAGCCTCCCCGCCTGGGACGGCGTAAAGCGCGTGGAGGACCTTTTTATCAAATATCTGAAAGCCGACGACACCGAATACATCCGTGCCGTGACCAGGAAGACCTTCGCTGCGGCGGTGGCGCGTATCTACGTTCCCGGCATCAAGTTCGACTGCGTTCCCGTACTGGACGGCGACCAGGGCATCGGCAAAAGCACCATCGTGAAAGACCTCGTCACGTCCGAGTACTACTCCGAAACGCTGTCGCTGACCGATATGGACGACAAGTCCGGTGCGGAGAAGCTGCAGGGGTTCTGGGTGATCGAGATCGGTGAGCTTGCCGGCATGAAGAAGGCGGACATTGAGAAGGTCAAAGCGTTTCTCTCCACTTCCGATGACAAATACCGACCTTCCTACGGCAAGGTGGTCGAAAGCCATCCCCGTCAGTGCGTTATTATTGCCACGGTCAACGGCGAGAGAGGATATCTGCGCGACATCACGGGCAACCGCCGCTTCTGGATCATAAAGGTACATCAGAAACGGCAGAAAAAAGCGTGGAACTTCGACGAGGATTTCAGGGCGCAGTTCTGGGCGGAGGCAAAGGAGATCTGGAAGTCCGGCGAAACGCTCTACCTGGAGGGCGACGATCTTGATGAAGCCGAGAAGGCGCAGCGCGGCGCGATGGAGGCTGACGAGCGCGGCGGCATGATCGAGGAATATCTGAACACGCCGCTGCCGGACGGCTGGGACGATATGAATCTGTACGCACGCAGGAACTATCTCAGCGGTACGGAGTTCGGCACTCCCGCACACACGGGAAAGACCGTCCGAACGGAGGTCAGCAACGCGGAGATATGGTGCGAGTGCTTCGGCAAGTCGAAGGAGGATCTGAAACCTTCCGACAGCTACGCCATAGCCGCCATGATGTCCCAGGTCCCCGGATGGGAGCGAACCGAACGGATCAGGCGTCAGCCCCTGTACGGCAGGCAGCGTCTGTACGTCAGAAGCACGTAACGAACACGCACGACACAACCATTTCCCCTTATATTCAAAACGGCTTTTACAAAACCGGAAGCAGAAACCGTGAGCGCGAACACGCGCGTAGTAAATATAGGGGGAAAGTTGTGCCTGCTGTGACCTGTGACAGACGGAGGCAGACAGTGAATGAAAAGACTATCGAGAGAAAACTCGTAAAAACAGCGAAAAATATGGGAGGTATCGCGCTGAAGTTCGTATCTCCCGGCTTTGACGGAGTGCCGGACCGTATCATTCTCTTCCCCGGAGGCTGTGCCGGGTTTGTGGAACTGAAAAGCCCCGGCAAAACTATGCGTCCCCTGCAGGTCAGACGGAAGCGGCAGCTGGAAAGCCTCGGCTTCAAGGTCTTCTGCGTGGACGGGACGGAACAGATCGAGGAGGTACTCAATGCGATACGAACCCCATGAATATCAGACATACGCGACGCGGTTCATCCTGTCGCACCCCATAGCGGCGGTTCTGCTTGAAATGGGTCTTGGAAAAAGCGCGATCACGCTGACGGCGCTTTACGACCTGTGTCTCGACAGTTTCCTTATCAGAAAAGTGCTTGTGATCGCGCCGCTGCGAGTGGCGTGGGACACCTGGCCTTCGGAAATAAGGAAATGGGATCACCTGGACGGACTGACATATTCCGTCGCGGTCGGTACGGAGGCTGAACGGAAGGCGGCGCTCATGCAGAAAGCATCCCTGTACATCATCAACCGTGAAAACGTGGACTGGCTCGTGAACAAAAGCGGTCTGCCGTTCGATTATGACATGATCGTCATAGACGAGCTTTCGTCCTTCAAGTCCTGGCAGGCGAAGCGGTTCAAAAGCCTTCTGAAAGTCCGGCCTCATGTAAAACGCATCGTGGGACTGACTGGAACGCCGTCCTCCAACGGTCTCATGGATCTGTGGGCGCAGTTCCGTCTGCTCGATCTCGGAAAACGGCTCGGACGGTACATAACGCATTACCGGAACGCCTATTTTATCCCGGACAAGCGGAACGGCGAAGTGGTGTTCAGCTACAAGCCTCTCCCCGGTGCGGAGGAACGGATATACGCGCAGATATCGGATATAACGATCTCCATGAAATCCTGCGACTACCTCAAACTGCCGGAATGCGTTATAAACGCCGTTCCCGTGTATATGAACGAGCAGGAACAGGCCGTTTACGACACTTTCAAGGAGGATATGGTCGCAAAGATAAAGGATAAGGAGATCGATGCGGCAAATGTGGCGGTGCTTTCCGGCAAGCTGCTCCAGATGGCAAACGGCGCGGTCTATGACGAGGATAAAAACAGTCATTACATCCACGACCGCAAACTTGACGCTCTGGAAGACCTCATTGAAGGCGCGAACGGCAAGCCAGTGCTGATCGCTTACTGGTATCAGCATGACGCGAAGCGGATAAAGGCGAGATTTCCGGTAAGGGAGATCAAGACCTCAAAGGATATCGATGACTGGAATGTGGGAAGGATTTCTGCGGCAATCATCCATCCGGCCTCCGCAGGTCACGGGCTGAATCTCCAGTCCGGCGGTTCCACGCTCATATGGTTCGGTCTCACATGGAGTCTTGAACTGTATCAGCAGACAAATGCCCGCCTTCACCGCCAGGGGCAGAAGGATACGGTCATCATCCACCACATCATCACCGCCGGCACCATCGACGAGGACGTCATGAAGGCGCTCCGCAAAAAGGAGCGGACGCAGAACGCGCTCATCGACGCGGTCAAGGCGAATCTGGGGGCGTCCGTATGACCGACCCCTGGGAAAACCTCGCAAACGCAATCATCCTGCAAGCCGTAAAGGATTACCGTGAGGCGAGGAAAAAACACAAAAAACGGCCGAAGAACGAAGACGCGAAGCTCATGATAGCGGATTATGAGGCATTCTTCTGCTCCGACTGGTTTGCGGCTCTCACAAATATCGACGGTGAGACGCTGTTACGGAAATTACAGGAGGAAGAAATATGACATCGAAAGAATACCTCAGACAGGCATACCGCCTCGACCACAGGATCAATTCGGACATCGAGGAAATGGAGCGTCTTCGCGATATGGCGGGGAGCGTCTCCTCCCCAAGCCTGGAAGAACGGCATAATCCAAACCGTCCCACGGAAGCTCCGTTTGTGCGGTGCATTATGCGGGTCATGGAGCTGGAGGAGAAAATAAACGCGGAGATCGACCGGCTCGTCGATCTGAAGGAACAGATGCGCGGCGTTATCGACACCGTCCGCGACAAGGACGAACAGATGGTTCTCCGATACCGCTATATCCACAATATGACCTGGGAGCAGATCGGGGACGAACTGCACGCCGACAAATCCACGGTCAGACGGTGGCACGGCTCCGCCCTGCAGCACGTCATTATGCCGGAAGAACCCATCGTTATCTGAAACATGCAACGGTTTAAGCACCTTTGAGCAGAGATAAGCACCCGCCGTTTATGTTATGATATAATCAGCGAAAAGCAGAACGAACCGAGCCTCATGGGGTCTTCCCCGTGGGGCTTTTCTCATGCGCGGAAACGGAGGAAAGCTATGGGCTACAGACAGGTGGGCTGGCTTGAACAGTGCTGGTACATCATCAGATACAAGCTCCGTGAACTGTTCCGCAGACGGAGGTGAAGCCATGCCGAGAAAACCACGCAGACCGTGCGGTCACCCCGGCTGTCCGAGGCTTGCCGTCGAGGGCGGACAGTACTGTGAGGAGCATACGAAAACGGAGCGCGACCGCTACAACAGATATGAACGCGCCCCTGACATCAACAAGAAATACGGCAGAGCCTGGAAAAGAATCCGCGACCGCTACGCCGCGGCGCATCCCCTCTGCGAGATGTGCCTCAAGGAGGGACGGCTGACCCCTGTGGAGGAGGTCCATCATATCCTTCCCATTTCACAGGGCGGCGACCACAGGCAGAGCAACCTTATGAGCCTTTGCCAGTCCTGCCACACAAAACTGCACCGCGAACTGGGAGACCGGTAGGGTGAAGTGCACCCCGAAATTCGGACAACATTTGCACACTTGATTTCCAAAAGTAGAATCCATGGTATAATGAATGTGCTTTACTGACAGGCAGGATAGGGCAACGCTGGAGAGCGACCCGAGCGGCTTGTCAGGTTTGCGGGGAAGGCGAGGCTGAGGCTTCGCCTTTTTCTATGCCTTCCCCGGAAACAAAAGCGTTAAACTCCGGGGGTTCGGGGGCAGCGCCACCGGGTACGGAAGCCTGAATATCGCCGGTGACAGGAATGGGATACTCGCCTGTGGTTACATAGCGGTAGTACTCTGCCGGAGACAGCTTTGCCAGGCTCCATTGGTAACGTTCGTTGTTGTAGTAGTCGATCCAGTCGAGAACCTTCCGACTCACGACGTTGTGGCCGTCGCTGCCGTTAATGCGGATCTCATCTTTCATATGACCGAACAGGCTTTCCTGCGGTGCGTTGTCCCAGCAGTTCCCACGGCGCGACATCGACTGACGCAGCCCGTAGTCCATCAACAAGGTGACAAATCGTGTGCTTGTATACTGGCAGCCTTGGTCAGAATGGATCAGGGCGTCCGTCTTGAGTTCCGGCCCGTGCAACTCCATCAGCTGGTTTATTGCTTCCAGAACGAAGTCGGTTTCGTAAGATGCGCTGCACACGCAAGAGAGAACCTCTTTTGTATAGGCGTCCATAATGACACAGACATAGGTGTACTTCTGTCCGCCACCACCATGGTGAGAGTAATGCGGAACGAAGGTAATGTCCGTCAAAAGAACCGTCCTGGGGCCGTGCGCCCGGAACTGCCGGTTGAGAATGTTCGGCGCAATACGGTTTTCCTGAAGCCTTTTTGCCTGAACCCGGTAAGGATTCACGCGTCTCAGCCGACATCGCAGATTGTACTTCTTCATGAGCCGCCGGATCTTTTTTGTGTTCATTATGACGGGCGGATCCTGGTGTAGAAGCCTCATATGAATGCCCCGTGCGCCTTTATCGTAGCCGCGGTGTTTGAATGCCGCGAGGATAAGATCAAAATCGCGCTGATCCTGTTCCTCTTCTGCGTTCCGCTTGGCCTGATTGCTCCGCCAGTAGTAAAACCCCGAGCGAGACACGCCGGCTATTTCGCAGAGATAGGCAATGTTCAGAAGATTGTCGTCGCGGCTTATGGTTTCTGCAATAATCTTATACCGGACTTGCGGAGAGCCTCTCATGTACATGGCTATTTCTCCCTGTGCTCCGCTAAGATAATTTTTTTTAGGAACTCGAGCTCTTGCGACAAATAAGCAACTTTAGCAGCCAGCTTATTGATCTCAGAGTCGCTCATGACTGGTGGTCGTCCGCGTTTTGCCCGACGGGGCGGCGTTGGGAAAGAGAATTGCTTTTCGGTGCCAGCAGGATACGGATCACTGCCTTCTGTAAAAGCAAGCCCTTTCTCCTTTGCCTCCCGGAGAAGTTTGAAAAAGCTCAAAACACGTGATTTTCCCAACGTCTCAACGTTGAATCCTGCGTCCTCGAATATTTGGACCGGATCGACTCCATCGCAGTACCGCAACCACGCTGCATTTTTGAAAGCCTTGGTGTAAGAAACGGTCTTACTTGAAACATAGGCAACGTGTGGTGACTCCGTCAGTTCCTTGAGCTGTTCTGCCGTAAATGTGACATGTTCATACGTCCCCTCCGGCGTTTTCTTCTTTCGCCCGGCACCCGGACGAGCGCCGCCGTGGCCAGTGATTTTCGGTTTGTTGTCAGTCATTTAAGTCCTCCTTCGCAGAGGCGGGAAATCAAGTACGAATATTATACCACAACTGTCCAGTTTTTTGACTGACAGGTTTCATATCTGTCCGAAATCTTGATTCCCAACTCTGCTTTTTGTGTGTTTTTTTGATTTCACACTCTTGGATTTCAATCAATGACTGTCCAGTTTTCGGGGTACAGATCAAGGGCGGTCAAAATCTCTGTGACCTTTCAAGCCGGACAGCGGCGTGGGGTCTCGTGCGTAAAAACGCGAAATCAAAGGGGTAATTAACCCCCGGCTCATTTTTATCTAAAAACAAGGAGGAAACGACAATGTTTCACAAGCTGATTTACCAGAAAAAGGCGGCTTTCACAGATGCCGACGCGAGAGATTTCTCTACCAAGGACTACACCTGTGTAAAGCTGCTTCTCACCAAACGGGGACGCCCTGTGGCCATCCTCGAAAGCAACGATACGAAGAACTGGCACTGGAGGGTCCAGTACGGTTTTTCCACAGTGGTCTTCAAATCCTATGCCGAAGCCATGCAGTTCTGCCGTGAGCGTTTCTTTGACCTGAACGGCACACCGCTGAACGGAGGCCGGGTATGAGGATCACGGACGAAAACGGTCTGCCGGAGACCAGATATTTCCCTGTTATCGCCATTGACGATTCCGGCCATCAGAAGGTAGCCCTCTTCCCGGCGATGTCAGCGGATCAGTTCAAAAGCTCCGGTAAGCCCTACCTTGAGGAAATCATGCCTCATATCTATCATCTGCACGGCCACACGAAATCGGACGAAATCGCCTGTCCCTGCTGTGGCAAACAGATGGAACACTACTACACACCCGATAATGCGGCCATGTATCTTTGCCGCTACTGTCTGTAAGGAGGACAAAATCATGAATCATCACATCAACAACAAGTACGTAGCTACCGGCATCAGCAGCTACAACGACAGCTTTTGGAAGGCCATGCGTGGCAGCGACAAAGCCTACGGTGACCTCATTGACGGCAAGCACAGCCTCACCAACACCTATCTGCTCCCGGAGAGCACCGCCACCAAGTATACTGATGCCCTGAAGGAACAGGACCTTTTCCGCAGGATCGGCACCGTTCTGAACGCCACCAAGAGTGACAGCAAGATCTGGCTCTCCGACAACGATGATTTCCCGGCGTGGGTATCCGAACACGGCACCATTCCCACCACCGCAGAGAGTTTCCCCAAAAAGGATGTGGCCGCTCACAAGCTGGCTATCATCACCTCCATCGAGACCGATTTCATCAGCGACCTCGGTTTCGATCTGGAAAGATACCTTGTGGTCCAGTTCGCAAAGCGTTTCGGCAAGGCTGAGGAGGTCGCCTTCATCAACGGTACCGGCCTCAATATGCCGAGGGGTATTCTGAGCGATACCGAAGGTGCCGAGGTCGGCGTGGAGGTAGCCGGAGACGTCAGCTTTGACGATGTGCTGGCACTGTACTTCTCCGTTTTCAAGCCATACCGTGCAAACGGCGCATGGCTTATGAACGATGAAACGGCCCTAAAGCTGAAAACGCTCAAGGACCAGAATGGCCAGTATCTCTGGAATCAGAACAGCGATACCATTCTCGGCAAGCCTGTTCACATTTCCGAGTATATGTCTTCGGAAGGCAAGCCCATCGCCTTCGGTGATTTCTCCTACTACACCATCGTTGACCGTATGCCGCTCACTGTGCGTACCCTCTTCGAGAAGTTCGCACTTGAGCAGAAGATCGGCTATGTCGGTGTCGAGCATCTGGATGGATTCCTGCTCCGTCCGGAGGCCGTAAAGGTCATGAAGGTGACGTCCTGATGGATAGCGCAATCACCACCTACAACGGCAAACCTTGCCGCAGCACTGAAATGACCATCGGCAACACGCTTTTTACGGTCATATCGGTGCAGGGCGATGCGGCAAAAGAAACGGCCTACGATAAGGTCAAAAAGCTGATAATGGACAACGTGGAAACGGCGCAGAAAAGTTATCAGCCTGTACACAACAATATCGCCTAAATGACTTGATAATCCCGCGATAGAGAGCGAATATGTACTACCGCTTGAAGACGGTCGGAAAGGAGGATTTTTATGAATATGACAACTTCATATAGACCGTCTTCTATCGCAGGAGACAAGATTACAGCCCTGTACTGCAGGCTGTCCCAAGAGGATGACCTTCACGGGGAGAGCAACTCCATTGTGAATCAAAAGGCCATTCTCAAAAAGTACGCTGATGACCAGAATTTCCCGAATACGATGTATTTCGTGGACGATGGCTACAGTGGGACCAATTTCAACAGACCGGATTGGCAGCGGCTCATCGGCATGATCAACGAGGACAAAATCGGCATCATCATCGTCAAGGATATGAGCCGCCTCGGAAGGGACTACCTTCAGGTCGGTATGTACACGGAGGTGCTTTTCCCGGCCCACGACATCCGCTTCATCGCCATCAACAACGGCGTGGACAGTATCAACGGCACGGAAAACGACATGACGCCCTTCATCAACATTTTCAACGAGTTCTACGCCAAAGACACCAGCCGGAAAATAAAGGCTGTGTTCAAGGCGAAGGGCAATTCCGGCAAGCCGCTCTGCACCAATCCACCTTACGGCTATCTGAAGGACCCGGAGGATAAAAACCACTGGATCGTGGACGAAGAGGCTGCAGAGGTGGTAAGGGAGATATTCCGGCTGTGCATCGCCGGTTATGGTCCCTCACAAATCGCATCTATTTTGGAGAAGCGGCAGATTGAGATCCCGATCTATCATGCAAAGCGGCTCGGCATCACGCTCTCGGCCCGGTCTGACGGTCACAGCCCTTACGGATGGGATGACACCACGATCACCCGGATTTTCACGAGACAGGAATATCTCGGCCATACGGTCAATTTCAAAACTCGTACGAAATCATTCCGGGACAAGAAGAAGCTGGCAAACGATCCATCCGAATGGGCCGTGTTCGAGAATACGCACGAGGCCATCATCGATCAGGAGAGCTTTGATATTGTCCAGCGTATCCGTGAAGGCAGACGGCGTGTTACCCCGATGGGCGAGATGCCGATCCTGTCCGGTATGCTGTTCTGCGCCGATTGCGGCTCAAAGCTGTATCAGGTCCGTCACCGGGGCTGGACGCACGAGCAGGAGATTTTCATCTGCGCCAAGTACCGCAAGCACAAAGGGATGTGTACTCCGCACCAGATTCACAATGTTCAGGTGGAGGAAATTCTGCTCCGGGAACTGCGGCTCGTCACTGCTTACGCCCGTGAGCATGAGGAAGATTTTATTCAGCTGGTCACACGGCACAGCGAAAAAGAACTGACCCGGCAGCTCCGTGACAGTACCCGTGAGCTTGCACAGGCAGAGGAGCGCATCGGCAAGCTGGATGGCATCATTCAGCGTCTCTACGAGGATAATGTGGAAGGCAAGATCAGCGATGAGCGTTTTGCCAAGCTGTCCGCCTCCTATGAGGCCGAGCAGAATCAGCTGGAAAGCCGTAAAGCCGAGCTTACCGAGTTCATTGACGCCTCAAAGGAACAACGGCTGAATGTAGACTCCTTCCTCGGTATGGTGCGCAAGTACACGGACATCACGGAACTAACCGCTGGGATCATCCGGTCCTTCGTGGAGAAGATAGAGGTCCTCAAGCCAGAGAAGGTCCCCGGCACACGCACGAAAAAGCAAACAATAGTCATCTACTGGAATTTCATCGGGGCTGTTGAAATCCCCGTTGAAGCGCAAGAAAAGACGGCATAGCCTACATTGCTGTAAACTATGCCGTCTCCTTTTTAGAGATTTACACTATCCCTAAGCCGCACGGACAAACAGCCGGGGCTTTTGCTGAATTGAGCCTTATTCTTTTATTTTAGCAAATACCATTCTTCCTGCCGAGGTTTGAAGAACGCTTGTTACGACAACCTCAATCGTTTCACCGATAAGCTGCCTTGCGCCCTCAACTACGATCATCGTTCCGTCATCGAAGTATGCAACGCCCTGCGTCATTTCCTTTCCTTCTTTGACAATGGTTACCACGATATCCTGCCCTGCGGTAACGGTGATTTTAAGACTGTTGGCCAAATCATTGACGTTAAACACGGGTATCTGCTGAACGGTCGCCAGCTTGTTTAGGTTATAATCTGTCGTGATGATCATTCCATGATTGTCCGAAGCAAACCTGAGTATTTTGGCATCCACCTCAGGAATGTCCGGATAATCCTTATCATAGATAACGACCGATTCGGAATCCTTCATGGAGTCCAGCACATCCAAACCTCTCCTTCCGCGGCTTCGCTTGATAGGGTCAGCGCTGTCGGCGATATGCTGTAACTCCCTGAGCACAAACTGAGGAACGATAACTGTACCCTCAACGATCCCTGTCCTATAAACATCAAAGAATCTTCCGTCTATGATCGCAGACGTATCCAGCACCTTCGGCACGGCAAGGGTCTTACCAATGCTCTGCTCATTCTTCTTGAACCATTTGGGCATATTGATCTCTTTGACTCGCTTGGTGGGGATGATCCAACCAATATATCCGCAGATCAGGAAAACAAAAATGCTGCATATAGTTCCAAGGATCGGAGGCTCAATCTTCGAAGTTAATGTGCTTGTCAGCAACGCAACAACAAGACCAAATATCAGGCCAATCGAGCCTAAGAAAATCTCGCCCATTGAAAGTGAAGAAAAATACTTCACAATAGTTCTTGTTGTAAACGAGAATAGCTTGATCAGCAAAGGAGTAATCAAGTAACCGAGAATTCCAAATCCGGTTCCCAATACAACATATATGCAGACCGATAGCCATGCCATGGTTCCCTCGGGAATGGGTGTAAAAAGGGTACTCAGTATCAAAAGTCGTGCAAAGTTTATACCGACAGCAGCACCAAGTAAAACTATTATTGCTCTGAATACTCTGTTCTTCTTCAATAGCCAATCTCCTATCTTCTAAAATTAATCACTTGTTTGGGCTTTTCAATTCCGTGAGTCGTGCATTAATGGCTCCCAACACTACCTCTTCATCATACCCCAAAACGGTATTGATCTCGCTTACCAAAGTCTTTGTAGCAGCGGCAACTATCCTGTGCTCGCTGGTTGACAGACCCCGATATCCGCTGCGTGAGTTAAGAGATATTATTACATCGATCATATCCTCAGGCTTTCCGGAATGCAGCAGTTCGGTAATGGCATTTCTGCGCATGTTCCAGTCAGAACTGAATTTTATCTGTTTGGCGTTTGAGATATAATCAAACATCTTTTGACAATCGTCTTTGGAAAGTACTTTTCTGATCCCAAGCTTTTCAGCACCGTCTACGGGAACCATAGTTGTAAGCCTTCCGTTGTCAAAGCGTAACATGTAATATTCGGCAGTAGTGCCGAGAGCGGATTGGATACAGGTATCCTCAATTATTCCGACGCCGTGCATTGGATAACAAACGGCATCGCCTATCGAAAACATAATGCTTCCTCACTTCTTGTAATATATTTTACGCTCAATCATTAAACTATCCGGCTATCTCCAAGGCAATCTTCATCATTGCCGTGAAGGAATTCTGCCTTTCCTCTGCCGTGCAGTCGTTTCCCGGAGCAAGCGGCGAGTCAGAAACAGTGCAAATGCACAGTGCATTCTTTCCCGCTCTTGCTGCATTACAGTATAACGCGGCGCTTTCCATTTCAACGGCAAGAACTCCCATCTTCTGCCATGCAGCAAGGCTTGCGGCATCATCGTAGAAGGTATCAGAAGAATAGAGATTGCCAACCATATATCTCACACCCTCTTTTTCTGACGCTTCGACAGCCCGTCTGACCAATTCATAACTGGCGATAGGTGCGAATGTGCCGGGTAATCCATACTGAGCTGCATAATTGGAGTTGGTGCACGAACCCATTCCGATGACGATATCTCGGACCTTAAGATCCGGATGAATAGCACCTGCAGAGCCTACTCTGATAATATTATTGACGCCATAGAAATTGAACAGCTCATAAGAATAGATGGCAATAGAGGGAATTCCCATGCCACTGGCCATTACAGAAACTCGCTTGCCATTATAATAGCCGGTATAACCCTGTACGCCTCTCACATCGTTTACAAGTATAGCATCCGACAAGAAATTGTCAGCAATGAATTTGGAGCGCTTTGGATCTCCGGGCATGAGGACTGTTTCGGCAAAATCACCGAATTTCGCAGTAATATGCGGTGTTGGAATGTTAGTCATAACTGTTTCCTCCGGTTTATTTGATTGAGCATGCATATATGATACCATATAGACAATACTCCATCCATGTTACTTGTATTATATCATCTTTGTTTAGATATTTCAAGCGGTTTTTATTTATATCTTCAGGTATAATATACTATCATGCATTTGTTAATGCCGTTATTGTTGACATCATCAGGTTTTCCTGATAGAATTAGCCTAATTCATTGTACGGAGGCAGTATGTATCAGCAAAGCGTTGATAAAGCGGGGATTTCCGCAAAAAAGGATCTTTTGATCTTTATTCTAATGATACTCTTATTCTTCCTGTTGGGAGCTATAATGCTTTACCTTGAGAACACGTTCAGTACCAATGTTCCAAGATACATTTTTATCGGCATTATTCTGATCGGCCTATATGCGTTTTACCGATTAAGGCTCATTGGCTATCGCTATACCGTGTTTTATAAGCCGTTGGAGCCCGTTTACGATCCAAGGTTCGATGCTATGCGCCCGGTTGAAAGCTACCCCTATCCTGTAGGAACAGTCATTTTTGAACGTATCGTCAGTGCGAAGGGAACCATCCTGCTTACACTTGATGTGAGCGAAATCATCAGCGTTGACAAATTCAGCGTAGATAACGCTGCCAACCACGGCAAATCGCTCAATGTACGTTCATCGAATAAGGGGGACACATACATCCTTGTTTACAGCAAGAATGGTGTAGAAGGAAGTGTACTGTTTTCACCCGACGAGGAATTCTTGGAGCATCTTCATGAGGCTATTGAATACAAGCCTGCTGAAGACGATAATGCAATAGATGAAGAATCGGTCTCACAGGATGAATGATTCCGACCTGTTTGATGAATTAAAATCATACGCCGAATGTGGCCCGGTGCGGTTTCATATGCCAGGGCATAAGGGTATGCTTCAACCTGACAGCATTCTGGCTTCCCTTGCTCCATACGATGTCACCGAGTTGAGCTGTACCGATGACCTTAATGCGCCTTCCGGAGTAATTAAGAGGCTGGAGGGAAGGGCTGCAGGGCTGTACCAAGCAAGATTTAGCCTGATTCTTGTTAACGGTTCCACCTCCGGCAACATAGCAATGCTGTTAAGCCTTGGCATGAACAAAAAGGTGCTTGTCGCAAGGAATTGTCACAAGTCCGTGCTTTCAGGGATTGCTCTTGCCGGACATGAGGCTGTAAGTATTATCCCTGACAGCGAAACCGGGCTTGTTTCTCCGCAAGATGTTGAAGCAGGACTGAATCGCTGTCATGCTGACGCCGTGTTCATCACGTCGCCAACATACTATGGCCTTTGCAGTGATGTTGACGGAATAGCAGCTGTCTGCCATCGATTCGGCGCAAAGCTGTTTGTTGATGCCGCCCATGGCGCTCACTTCCCTTTCAGCGATGCGCTCCCCAATAATCCATCTGCAAGCGATGCTTGGGTCGTAAGCTGCCATAAAACGCTTAACGCCTATACCCAATCAGCAATTCTAAATATCGGTTATTCAAACGATATAAGCGCTCATGAGATGCAGCGTTTTGTTTCATTGGTTCAAACATCCAGTCCGTCATATCTTCTCATGCTGTCGGTTGAAAATGCAATCGACAACGGCGGAGATTGGGATAGCCACTGCTCAAGGATCGTATTCTTTAGACGATCGTTACAGGAAATTGAAGGTGTCGAACTTGTTACTTCAGATGAAGAGTTTGATATTACCAGAGTTACCGTGTCAGTACACGGGTATTCCGGTTATGAGCTTCAGGAGATTCTCGAAAAACATGGGGTGTTTGTTGAAATGGCAGACCTCCGATCCGTCGTGCTTATAACTACACCCAGCGATCCATCGGAATGGTACTGCAGATTCTTGCGCATTATTAAGGCTATATCCGTAAAGAAAAAAGAGGTTTATATTAATACCCTGCCTTCCATCTGTAATGGCGAAACAGGGATAAGCATTCGAGAGGCTATGCTTGGAAAGAATGAACTCGTTGCACTGGACGCGTCTGCCGGACGCATTTCAGCGCAGGCTGTCGGTATCTATCCGCCGGGAATTGCCACGCTGTTTCCCGGCGAAGTCATCACTAATGAGGAAATCGGCTATCTGAAACTATGTGCTAATCATGGAGCTAAACTTTTTGGAGCTTATGACGAACGCATCATTGTTTACAAGGAGGAAGCCAATAGATGAAAGCCTTATCGGAACAGTTTTTGAATGCACTGGCATCAGGTACCGCGGTTCACGGCTATTTGATCGTGTCAACCGATTTGGATAGGGCTGCATTTATTGCAAAACAGGGTGCGGCAATATTAATGTTCGGAAGCCGCGATACATCTGCATTAAGGCTTCATCCCGACTATTTCGAGTTTGACGGAAGCATTAAAATCGATGAGCTGCGCATGGTACGCTCCGAGCTATATAAGCAGGCATATTCAGGAAATAACCGCGTTGTTGTGATAACAAATGTACACAATATGAATGAAAACGCCATAAACGCTATGCTCAAAATGCTTGAAGAACCACCGGAGAATACATTTTTCCTGCTGAGCGGATTTGAACAGAGGGTTCTGCCAACTATTCGTTCTCGATGCCACATTGTGCGGATCGAACAAGAATCCACGGAATCTATCATTAGCTCGCTTCGAAAAAAAGGCTCATCAGAAGCTGATGCTAAAGGCTATGCACTTATTAGCTGTGGAAATGAAAAACGGGCGATTCGTTTGTATGAGGATACTGATTTTCGAGAACTAAGGCATTCCGCGATCTCGGCTTGTTTTCAAATCATGAACGGCGAAACGCCTTTCAAGTGGGCAAAAGCAATCGGAAAAGACCGTGAAGCTGCATCGGAGAGCATTGAGTTTATGCTTAGTGTTTGCCATGATGCCGACAGGTTTTTGAGCGGTTTGAACGTTGAAAATAATACTGATTTCGAAGCAGATATCAAAAAGCAGTTCAAACACTTTACAATTTCGCGAATTGGCGTTATTATAGATACGCTGGTCGATACAAGTATGCGGCTTACCACCAATGCAAGCGTAAACTTAGCGCTTGACGGCATGATAGTTCGCATGATAAACCTGTGCAAGTAGAATTGAATCTGCTATGATTTCGCAGCATTCGATTTATTTTAAGGAAAGGAAGTCCCGATGAAAAAAATTATCGGAGTTAAATTTAGAGGCAGCGGCAAGGTGTATTACTTTGATCCGCAGGAGCTGGAAATAAAAATTGATGATGCGGTTATCGTTGAAACCGCAAGAGGTACTGTATTCGGTACGGTGTGCGAGCCTGCACGCTATATCCCTGACGAACAGACCGTTGCACCGCTTAAGCCTGTAATCCGTATTGCTACAGAGGAAGATAAAGCGCAAAACGCGCGTAATGTTGCAAACGAGGCTCAAGCGCTTGCGACTACTCAACGCAAGATTGAAGATAGAGGGCTTGAAATGAAGCTGGTAGGTGTCGATTGCTCATTTGACGGTTTTAACTATACGTTCTACTATACTTCAGAGAACCGAGTAGATTTCAGAGAACTGCTTAAGGATCTTACGCGCACCTTCAGGGCTCATATCGAGCTTCGTCAAATCGGCGTTCGCGATGAAGCCAAAAAATGTGGAGGACTTGGTTCTTGCGGAAGGCCTATCTGCTGCAGCTCATTCCTCGAAAGCTTTATGCCCGTTTCGATTAAAATGGCCAAGACGCAGAATCTGTCATTAAGCTCGGCAAAGATCTCCGGGGTATGCGGCAGGCTTATGTGTTGTCTGAAATACGAGCAGGAAAGCTATGAGTATATGCAGCGTATTATGCCAATCATAGGAAGCGAATGCGTTTCTCCGGACGGAAAAGGCACGGTGCTCGAGAACAACGCAATAACCGAAACGACCAAGGTCAAGGTAGTCCTGCCTGACGGCACTTTTGAAGTAAGGACGTATCCCTTCAGGGAGCTTGAGTATACCAGCAAGGAAAAATGTGATTGCTGCGCTTGTGAAGAGCAATCTGACGGACTTCCGCCCGAAGGTGAACGCACAATTCCCGAGTCAACCGAGAATGTTCCCGAAGATTCCAAACGCGTGTGCAGCTGCCGCAGAAAAAAGGGCAGCGAGAATCCTTCAAAAAAAGATTAAAGGTTGATTGAATAATATTGAGCCGGGCGGTTCCATCCGTCCGGCTTGTGTTATGCGTTATTCGCTGCAAACTAAAGCTACAGCCCTTGCGCTCATGCTTTCAAGCCTGCCCTCCGGGCCAAGGTGCTCCGGTGTGGTAAACTTGATGCTTATCCTGTCTATCGGCATTGAAGCTGCCGCAGCAATGCACTTCCTCATTTCGTCCCTATATCCTGCAAGCCTCGGCTTTTGAGCGATCAGTGTAGCATCCACATTGATGGGCTCAAAACCTTTATTTCGAATAAGTTTCATGGTGCGTTCCAGCAGTATAATGCTGGAAATGCCACTAAACTCATCGCTTGTATCAGGAAAAAGACTTCCGATGTCGCCAAGAGCACAAGCGCCAAGAAGCGCATCGATGATCGCATGAGTCAACACATCTGCGTCGGAGTGCCCAAGCAGCCCGAGTTCAAACGGTATTTCTATACCTGCCAGCACCAGCTTGCGATTTTCAACAAGCCGATGAGTGTCCTCTCCATAACCGATTCTAAGCATTTACACCCCTCCGTACAGATAGTATGGCATTGAACACAGCAATGTCATCAGGCGTAGTAAGTTTAATATTGGATTTATCTCCAAGAGAATAGTGAAGCGTATACCCTGCGTCAAGAAACAACGCAGCATCATCCGTGTAGTCCTTAGATGCGTTTCTGTGGGCATCGAGGAACATCTCTCTATTAAAGCTTTGCGGCGTCTGAGCGGCAATCAGGGCCGCTCTATCGACTGTTTCTCCACTACGCTTGTACCTTATCGTGTCCGATACAGGGATCGAGGTGATCCCACACCCATGCTCAACAGCCGCATCAAGGCTTCTTCTGATGACATCGGGCGTGACCAAACATCTTGCGCAATCGTGAATCGAAACAATATCCATATGTGCATAGCTGAGCGCATTGGCAACTGAAAGCTGACGCGTTGCTCCACCGGCAGTTACATAACTCGTAACATCGATACAAAGCGCTGCCTGTTCGGCAGCAAACTTCGTTGATTCAGAGCAGGCAATAATTATCTCATCCGCGAACTCAGAAAATGCATCGATACAAAGCTCGATCGGAGTTTTGCCGCAAAATCTGAACAGGATCTTATTCTCGCCCATTCTTGCTGATGCGCCGGCGGCAAGCAGAATTACGGATACGGTCTGACCCTTAAACATCAGTCCTCGCCGTCCCCATTGATAGTATCAACAATAATTCGATACATGCTGTCAGCTTCTTCTTTGCGCACGACTTCTTTCACAAGAAGGATCTCTGCAGTCAGTCGCTTTGCGCCCATTCTTACGCTGATAATGTCGCCGACTTTTACATCGGTTGCAGGCTTTGCAACCTTGTCGTTGACGGTCACCCGCCCCATAGAACAGGCTTCGTTTGCTACGGTTCTCCTCTTTATAATTCGAGACACCTTCAAGTATTTATCAAGTCTCATATTATTCTCCCAAAACTATTTATTCTCGATCAGGTCTTTTCCTGCCGAACGTATGAGATCCGTGTTTCGTTTTATCTCCGGATCCGCCAACCAGGATTCCATCAATTCGTTCCATGCTGCTTCATCACTATCAGCCTTGACAAAGGAGGTAACCTCATCGCGAATATCGTCAAGCGGCACATCGCCGGAGTTTATATCCGATACATATTTGATAATATGCAGGCTTCCATCCTCATCTTCAAATACATTGGAGTATTCGCCAATTTCAATCATGCCGAATATCTCTTTAACCGTAGGACTCCAGTCCTTATCACAGTCATAGATAAGAGAAATTATCTGTCCCTTGGTTTGGAAGGCTTCACAGCCTCCATTGCCGTCTTTTCCAACAATGTCAGTGTTCTCACTATACTTAAGCATTACTTCAGCGAAATCCGCACCTGATTCGAGCTCGGAATATGCTTCATCGATCTTGGCTTTTGCATCTTTGATATAATCAGCATGCATGCTTGCGCATTCCGCATCCAATCTTCTATACTCTTCAAGCAGCTCAGCGATCTCAGCCGCATTAGCATCATCTCCGTTCAGCGCATCATAGAATGTCAGTTCCGAACACTCGGCATATATCTCCTTCATTCGCTTCTGATTATTTTCGTATTGCTCGCTAAGTTCTCCGTTGGGCTTAACCACAATATCCATTATGCGTGAATAGCCCTTCGGAACATAAGTAACCGGACAGGCATCATATTCAATCCCATAGTATTTTTCGAAATACTCCTGGTCGAATTTGAATTGCTCAGGAAATGACGCATAAGCTTCGACATCGGAAGCATGCTGTTCATCATACCACTTAACGATATCTCCCTCTGATGCAACAAAATCCTTGCACACATAGTCCTTATATGCCTCTATCGTATAGGAACGTATCATCTCGTTCTTGTATGCTTCGGAGTATTCATCAAAATTCATTCTGATTCCAAGATAATACTCAGATAAAGTGGCTATGTATTCGTCGAAGTATTCATCTACTGTTTTAGACGGATCCTTTTCGTAATCGGCTTCAGCGGAAGCGATGTATTCGTCACGAATATCCTCTATCTCGCTTTCGGCTTGGTCAATTGCCTTTTGCCTTTCTTCATCAGAAAGTGAAAAGCCATCTTTTTGAGCATTATACAGTGCCATCATATCCATAATCAGATAATCCATTATCATATCCTGAAACACGGTCAGATCGTCTTCACTCGTGATGCTGCCTCCGATTTGGGTCAGATAGCTCATGTACGATTCAAGCGAAGCACAATACAGCGCATATGAAATGCTCTCGGTTCCAATGGAAGCTACAATGTCGGTTCCCTTTGGTACAGAATCGTTGGAACATCCTGTAATGCACCCAAAAGCCAAAATTAAAACAAGCGCAATTGCCATCAGTTTCTTTTTCATAATCTTCTTTCCTCACTGAATAATCAATTTCGCTTGTATTATATCATAGAGCGGCTTAATACGCCACAAAAACTTGTCAGAACTCCTGCATCCAGTATGCGTAGATAGCATACCCTTTGGTCGGGTCGTTCACGAATACATGTGTTACTACGCCAATGAGCATTCCGTCCTGAATAATTGGGCTTCCCGACATGCCTTGCACAATGCCTCCTGCTTTATCCAGCAGTCTTTCATCAGTCACTTCGATGACCATGCCCTTTTGCCCTGCTTCAGACTGGCGAACCGTCTTAACGACCTTGCAGCTGTATGCTCCTACCTTCCCATTTTCAATAGAAGCAAGTATGTAGGCATCTCCCTTCTTGACTTCATCGGGAAATGCAACCGGTACGATGTAATCCGCCATAGATTCTGCTTGCGTCTTTTCTATGACGCCATATATTCCGAATTCGCCGTTCGTCCGAATACTACCGATAAGCTCAGACGATGAATCAAAGCTTCCCTGAAGCTCTCCGGGATTTCCTGCCAGCCCTTTCTTCACGCCAACAATACTTGCTCTGCGCATTTCGCCGCTTCCAACCTTAATAATATTGCCGGTGTCAGCATCGATAACGGCATGGCCAAGGGCTGCGGCATACCCTGTTTGCGTATCGACGAAAGACAGCGTCCCTATGCCTATGGTGCTGTCCCGAACCCACGCTCCGATTTTAAGACGGCCATCAGCTGCGGTTACGGGTTGAACGGTGAGCAATATTCGCTCAGAATTACGTTCTATAACTATATCTGCCGTTCCAACCGCAGCTTCAACTGCTTCCTGCATCTCAGAGGACGAATTAACCTCTATACCATTGATAGAAACAATGATATCGCCGGGCCTTATTCCTGCATCCTCCGATGGACTGCACTTTCTGCCCCCGCTGTCGGTAAAGCTTCCGTTTCCAACCACCAGCAATCCCTTGGTATGTATCGAAATGCCTATTGCGTCACCGCATGGGTGCACATAGTCTCTGCTCCCAACATATATCGGAATCGTTTTGATGTTTATCAAGCCAAACAGCTTTACGGTTAGATACTTTTCCGAAAGCGTTTCATTCAGATTTCCGGATGATACCGTTTCAAATGATAAGCCGTTTGCTCCATAAAACATCTTTTCGATATCAGACTCTTTCTCCGCAAAAATTGCGTCAGGCATGGAGCGAATGTTCTTCATACACGGAGTAAAATTAAAAATACAGATACATATGCAAAGAATGAATCCGAAAAACCGGATCCATCTATTATTTTCTTTGGAATTTATATGCTTTCGCATCGCTGCCTCCGTGTTCGAACCTAATGGAATTAGCTTTGCTCGATGCGAAAACAATTATTCTCTCTTTTGTTGTCAGCTGATCGATAGCTTGTACTTCTCGGAAGCGCTGATAAGCTCCTGCGCATACTTAACTGCGGACTCGTCTGCGTTTACCGAACCCATTATCCTTGCGAGTTCAGTCCTGCGCTCTTCATCGCCAAGCTGCCTCAGCGACGAATGGGTTTCACCGTTTTTCATTGTCTTTTCGACCAAGAAATGACTGTCCGCATAAGCCGCTATCTGTGGAAGATGTGTAATGCAGAGCACCTGGTGTGATGCAGCGATCCGCGCCATCTTTTCGCCGACCTTTATTGCAGTAACGCCGCTGATTCCGGAATCGATCTCATCAAAAATCAGCGTTGGAATGGCATCCGCATCGGCGCATACTGTTTTTATAGCAAGCATTATCCTTGAAAGCTCGCCTCCGGAAGCTACCTTTGCAAGAGGCTTGCATGGTTCGCCTGCGTTTGCAGAGAACATGAACTCGATGCTGTCGCTGCCGTTGATATGCAGCTTTTCATCGGATACATTATTAACATAGGTAAACTGAGCATTCACCATTCCAAGTTCACGCAGCTGTTTGGTAACGTTTTCAGATAAAGCCTGCGCTGCTTGGTTTCTAAGTGCTGTCAGCCTTGCGGATGCTTCAAAATATTCTGATTTTAACCTTGCAAGCTCCTTTGTTAATCTTTCCCTAATCTCATCAGAGCTTGAAAGCTCTTCAAGCTCCGTCTTGCAGTTCTGCATGAATTCAAGCACAGCTTCAATACTTCCCCCGTACTTTCGCTTGAGCGAATTAAGATAATCCATCCTGTTCTCAAGCTCATTGAGCCTTTCGGGCGAGAACTCAAAGCTAAGGCTCAGATCCCTAAGCTGATATGACGCATCCTCAAGTTCATAATACAAGCTGTTGATCCTCTCGTAAATATCACTATATACAGCAGAAATATCGGAGATCCTCGAGAGGGCATCGGCCGCTTTTCGAACGCTGCCAAGCGAACCGCGATCTCCTGAGATGATATCCGATGCAATATCCAGGGAACTGCTTATCCGTTCTGCGTTGCTGAGTACAGCGAGCTCACATGTAATCTCCTCTTCCTCTCCGGCATACAGATGCGCTGTTTCTATCTCGTTGATTTGATAAGCTAAAATATCGATTCGGCGTTCTCGCTCTTCAGCTGACACAAAGCCTGAGTTTAATTTGCGTTCAACCTCGGTATAGGCTCTATAAAGCTCTGCCACTTTATTCCTAACCGGAATTATCTCAGACGCATTGAACTCATCCACCATGTGCATATGCTTCTTGGGATCGAGCAGACTTTGGTGCGTATGCTGACCGTGAACGTCGACCAACGAATCCGCAATCAAATGAAGCGTTGCGAGAGGTACAACTTCGCCGTTAATCCTGCATAGGCTCTTGCCCGATGCAGTTATCTCACGCATCAAAATGAGTTCATCATCTTCAGAGAGGAGCCCGTTATCATTGAGCAGGGACTTGACAGTATCGTTGTTCTTTATAGAGAACAATGCTTCCACCCTTGCTTTCTGCTGATTTACGGCAATAAGGTCCTTGCTTGCGCGCTCTCCGAGAACAAGGTTTACACTGTCAATTATTATGGATTTTCCCGCACCGGTCTCGCCTGTGAGCACATTCAATCCGCCGCCAAGCTCAATGTCCAGCGAAGAAATGAGTGCGATATTCTTGATTATGAGTCGTTCAAGCATAGCAACCTCGTCAAAGCCAATTATTTAAGCTTATCCCTAATGAGGGAGAATACATTCCGTTCTCTGAGTCTGACAAAGCTGACTTTTTTTGTGGAATTAACCACCTCTATCGCTGAATTCGCAGGAAGCGTCATCAGCTGTGTACCGTCTCCGCTCAAAAAGCACTCGCTCATTACCTTAACAACGATCCTTGAATTATACGAAGCAACGATCGGTCTTGAGGTCAAAGAGTGCGGGCAAACGGGAGTCAGCAGAATAACATCAAGCTCCGGTGCAACTATCGGCCCTCCGGCGGAAATCGAGTAGCCCGTAGAACCGGTAGTTGAGCTTATTATCATGCCGTCGCCCCTAACAATGCCGATCGACATGTCATCAATAAAAGCTTCTATGTGAGTAACTGATGACGAGCTATTCTTGAATACAAGAAAATCGTTAAGGCAGGTAAAGCTTTTGCCCGTTTCAGTATTGCATCGAATAGTCGACCTTGTTTCAAGGTAATAATCCCCGTTATTCAGGCGATCAAGCGCATCGCTGAAATTATCTATAGATACTTCGTTGAAGAAACCGATCTTTCCCTTGTCTATGCTCAAGATCGGCGTATAGGAATCAATATCGCTGTTTAGCGCATTTGCGACCGTCCTAAGAATAGTGCCATCCCCACCGAGCGTTACGATGCACTTGGGAGCGCAGCACCTTTCCGCCTGATACATTTCTGCCGTCGTATCAAATGCTTTACACTCGAATCCTGCTTTATCTCCGATTTCAAGCGCCCTTGCCAAGTCGACAGCGGCATTTGGTTTGGTCATATTCGCATAGAAGTACAGTTTTTCTTTCATAGTCAACCCCTCAATCCAAATCTTCGTGTGCCTGCATTACGATCTCTCCGGCCTTCTCCGCAAGCTTCAGCGTATCGTGTTCGCCTTCGCAGCGAGAAAGATACAGGAGGAACTCAATATTGCCCTTCGGCCCTGTAATCGGAGAATAGTCAACCGCTTTGATACCGAAGCCATTTTCAATTGCAAAAGCAATAGCGTTATTTAGCACTTCTTCATGCGTTTGGGCATCTCTCACTACGCCATTCTTTCCAACTTTGCCTCTTCCGGCTTCAAATTGAGGTTTTACAAGCACTACAGCTTCACCGTCATTTGCTAAACACTCGGCAAGTCTTGGAAGGATAAGCTTAATCGAAATGAATGATACGTCAACCGAAGCAAAGGCAGGTATTTCGCTGAACCAATCGGGATTCATAAGCCTGGCGTTATGCCGCTCCATGCAGACAACCCTATCATCATTTCTGAGCTTCCAATCAAGCTGCCCATAGCCGACATCGACCGCATAGACTTTCTTCGCTCCATGCATAAGCATGCAATCAGTGAATCCGCCCGTTGAGGCACCGACATCAATGCATACCTTGTCTTTAAGCTCAACGCCATAACAGTCAACAGCCTTTTGAAGTTTCAAACCTCCTCGGCTTACAAACGGTATCGGGTTTTCCTTAATAGTAATGCTCTGGCCTTCATGGCACTGATCGCTCGCTTTCTGCACCTTGACTCCGTCCAGCAAAACAACGCCCTCCATAATGAGCGCCTTTGCTCTTTCACGGCTCTGTGCGATTCCTTGTTCGACCATTGCGCTGTCGATTCTCTGTGACAAACCTAACCTCCAAATGAATGCTGATCAACACATTTCAGCAGCGATACTCTTAATAGTTTCAGCAAGCTTAGCTTCTGATAATCCGCAGAACTCATCCTGTTCATCGACGCTGCCGGCTTCAATCGGAATACTCGGAACTCCGAGAGTAACGACCCTTGGAGAATTAAGCCTTGAACACATTATTCTTGCGATCTGTGCTCCAAAGCCTGTATCGCGGCTTCCGTCCTCAACAGTAATAATAACTCGGGCAGGAGTCAGCATGCCGAGCAGCTCATCATCAATAGGACACAGCAGTCTGGCATTTACTATCCCAATTTCCATGTTCTTCAGCTCCGGATCATTCTCGACAAGATTAATCACCCTGCTGAGCAATCTTCCCGTGGCTACGATCGTGAGCTGCTTGACCGTATCGGTAATCAATTCCCATTTATCCATAGGAACATCGGAATTAAGCGCCCTCGACGGCAGTATTCCGCGGTTATATCGAATCGCTGCCGGACAGCCAAGCTCCAAGGCATAATCCAGCATAGCGCGAAGCTCTTCAACGGAGGACGGTGAAAACAGCTTGAGACCATTGGGCAGCGAGGTAAAATACGCAATATCGTATACTCCCTGATGAGTTTCACCATCTGCGCCGACAAGGCCGGCTCTGTCTATGGCGAATACGACCGGAAGCTTTTGCAAGCACACATCATGAAGCAGCTGATCATACCCTCTTTGAAGAAAGGTTGAGTATACGGCAAATACCGGCTTCAGTCCTGCTTCCGCCATGCCTGCTGCCATCGTCACAGCGTGCTGCTCGGCAATGCCGACATCAAAGAATCTGTCCGGAAAGCGCTCTCTAAACTCATATAAGCCGGTGCCCTCTGCCATCGCCGCGGTTATCGCAACGATCCTGTTGTCCGTTTCAGCCAACTTGCAAAGCTCGGAAGCAAATACATTGGAATTACCCAAGGCAGATTTCGTTTCACCGGTATCGGCGTCAAACCTTCCGACTCCGTGGTATTTTTCAGGGTTGCGCTCTGCCGGAGCGTAGCCCTTTCCCTTCTTGGTTATGACATGAATGAGCACCGGTTTATCCTTGATATTCTTCGCGTGCTCAATATTATCTACCAATTCACCGATATCATGTCCGTCGATCGGGCCCATATATGTAAAACCGAGTTCTTCAAACATAACGTTTGGGAGAACGAAGAACTTGATCCTGTTTTTCAGTCTCTCAAGTCCGTTGCTCATCGAGGTTCCGATAATCGGAATACGCTTAAGCCTGCTTGAAAAGCTTTTCTTGAAGCCTTTATAGCCCTTGCTGGTTCTGATATGGGTCAGATGCGTGCTGATGCCTCCGACGCTGCCGCCGATTGACATCTTGTTGTCATTTAACACCACAATGAGCGGCAGCTCCTTTTCGCCCGCATCATCCAAAGCCTCATAAGCCAGTCCCCCGGTCAGGGCTCCGTCGCCTATTAACGCAACTATGCGTGTATCGTTATCTCCGCTCAGCCTTAATGCGCGAAGCATGCCGAGTGCGGCAGATATCGAAGTACTCGAGTGACCGACGTTGAAAGCATCGTATTCACTTTCATTTGTCTTTGGAAACCCGGATATTCCGCCCTGCTGCCTAAGCGTTTCAAAGCGTTCACCTCTTCCGGTAATCAGCTTGTGAACATAGCTTTGGTGACCCACATCAAAAACAAGCCTATCCTTTGAGAAATCGAAGCACAAGTGCAGCGCTATCGTAAGCTCAACGATACCAAGGTTCGCTGACAGATGACCTCCAGTTTTTGAAACTACCGAAACAAGGTATTCCCTTATTTCTGCGGCAAGCCCGGTAAGCTGATCCCTGCTTAGCTTTTTCAGATCATCCGGACATTGAATATGCTTAAGAAGCTGTGTTTCATCATATGCTATCATGACTCAGCAGCTCCTGTTGATGATGAAATTAACGGTATCATACAGATACTTGCAGTTATCGCCAAATGTAGAAAACAGCAGCCTTTCAGCTTCCGCAGCGATAACCTGTGCTTTCTCACGCGCTTCATCAATTCCGTACAGTGTTACATAGGTAAGTTTGTTTCTTACTTCCCCATCCTTATGCACGGATTTCCCCATTAGTTCCCTGCTGCCGCTTGCATCGAGAATATCATCAGTGATTTGGAACAGAAGCCCAATCTTTTCACCGTATGCCTCAAGGCATTTCAACTGGCTGTCGGTCGTACTGCTGCAATACGCGCCTGCCAATATGCTCGCAATCAGCATATCGGCCGTCTTATGGCTGTGTATGTTGTAAAGTTCCTTTTCATCCTTGATGCCTTGCTCCTCGCTTAACAAATCAAGGCTTTGACCGGCCACCATTCCGCATGGACCGGCACGCTTTGCTATCTCAGCAACTGCGCGGAAATATCCGGCATCGTTGAAAGAAAGCCCGGCTTCAAGCATATACTGAAAAGCATATGTGAGCAGTCCGTCACCTGCAAGAACAGCCTGTCCTTCGCCAAACATAATATGGTTTGTTGGCTGGCCCCTGCGAAGATCATCATCATCCATACACGGTAAATCGTCATGTATCAGCGAATATGTATGAATCATTTCTATTCCGCAAGCGAGCTTAATGGCCATCTTTCGGTTTCCGCCCATGATATCGCATACGCCAATGGTCAGGCATGGCCTGATGCGTTTACCGCCAGCCATCAAGCTGTATCGCATCGCATTGCCCAGCACTTCGGGTATTTCGGGCCTTATCATCGCTTCCTCAAGAGATGCATTAATAATGTTTCTATACCTCTGGTTGCGATCCTGATAGCTTAATTCATCTCTAATCATTATTCTGTACCATAACCTTATCAATTCTGCTGCGGTAGCTATTCAGCAGCTCAGTACAATGATTAACCAGCTCTATACCCTGTTCGTAAAGACTGACCATTTCATCCAGCGATGTACTGCCGGAATTTAGCTTTTCAAGAATGCTATCCAGCTTTTCCGATGCCTGTTCAAAGCTAAGCTCAGTATTCATATCGTTCTTCCTTTCGTGTTAATCTTTGTGCTCCCGACTATCGGTGACAGCGGCAGAAACGCTCCCATCAGCAAATATAATTGCAATTCTATCCCCGGAAGTGAGTTCTAAGGCAGAAGGCACATAGTGACCCTCTGCGTTCCTTATCAGCGCATATCCTCGCTTAATGACAGCACGAGGGTTCAGGGCTTCAAGGCTGCTGCTCCTTGTTTCGAGCTTGCTGTAACCGGAAGCAATAGCGAACTCAATCGCATTATTGATTTTTGAGCACATTTCGTTTAGCTTCTGCTGTTTAAGCGTAAACATCGAACCGGAATCCCTCAGAATCGGAAGCGAGCTGCAGTATTCGATGTGTTTTGCGGCTGCATTTAAGGAATTACCTATTCGCGCGGTCAATGTTTCCTTAATTCTCCCTAAGCTCTCCAATAACTCGCTCAAGACAGGAACGCAAATCTCAGCCGCAGCGGATGGAGTAGGCGCTCTAAGATCTGCAACAAAATCCGTAATAGTATAGTCGATCTCATGACCAACGGCGCTTATCGTGGGAATGCGGCTTTGGTAAATTGATCTTGCAAGTGCCTCATCGTTAAAGCAGGAAAGCTCGTCATAGCTTCCGCCTCCCCTGCCGATTATGATAACGTCGGCACGGCCATCGTCATTAATAGCATCCAGAGCATTAATGAGCGAAGCAGGAGCTTCTTTCCCCTGAACTGTGGCCGGAGCAAACACCATATCCATAGTCGGGAAACGACGGGTTATCACATTCACAATATCATGAAACGCCGCTCCGGAATCGCTGGTAATGATGCCTACGCATCTTGGGAGCTTTGGAATGCTGCGCTTGCGATCGAACAGACCCTCGCTTGCTAGTTTATCTCTGGTCTCAAGGAAACGCTTGTACAAGTCTCCATCGCCTGCCTCATGCATAGAGGTTATGTTAAAGGTGTATTGTCCGCTTGGCGAATAGACTTCAACCCTTCCGCTGACGATAACATTTATTCCGTCCTTGGGTTCAAATCTCAACATAGCGGCTCTGCTCTTGAACATTACGCACCTAATGCTTGCATTCTCGTCCTTGAGTGTGAAATATATATGTCCGGAGCTATATTGCAGCTTCAATGCGGAGATCTCGCCTTTTACCTTGATGCTTCTAAGCCTAACATCGTTCGCAAGAAGCGAATTCACATATTCATTTAGAGTCGTGACGCTTATCGCCTGTTCATTTCCTGCCATTCAGACGCTCACAAGCTTCCAGGGTATTCATTAGAAGTATTGTCCTTGTTACCGGGCCGACTCCACCCGGAACGGGTGAAATAAAACCTGCAACATCCTTGGCGGTTTCAAATTCAACATCACCTACGGTCTTGCCGTCAACACGGTTAATGCCTGCATCGATGACAATTGCCCCGGGCTTTATCATATCCCCGGTTATCAAATTAGGAATACCGACAGCGGCAACAAGTATATCAGCGTTAAGTGTATGTTCCTTGAGGTCAAGAGTTCGTGAATGGCAAATCGTTACAGTAGCGCTCTCCTTGAGAAGAAGCATGGCAGCAGGTCTGCCCACAACATTGCTCCTGCCGACAACCACGGCGTTTTTTCCGGAAATATCAATCCCGGTGCTTCTTATAAGCTGCATTATGCTGCTGGGAGTGCATGGTGCGAATGCGGGTTTTCCCGATACTAGGGCTCCAACATTCATTGGATGAAAACCATCTACATCCTTTTGCATTGAGATGTGTGAGATCACTTCATCGGGGTTCATATGCTTAGGAAGAGGCATTTGCAGAAGAATGCCGTGAACATTATCATCAGCATTAAGCGTTTCAATGAGTTCTATCAGTTCGGACTGCTTGGTATCTTCGTTAAGCGAATGGACGGTACTTGCCAAACCAACTGCAGCACAATCCGCAGCGCGACTATTAACATATTGGTGAGAAGCAGGATCATTGCCAACAATAATAACATCAAGCTTTGGCCGGATTCCGTCAGCGAGCAGTTTCTCACTTCTTGAGAGACAATCCTTGCGAAGCTGAGCAGCGATTAACTTTCCATCAATAATTCTTGCCATGTAAACATCCTTTCAAATCGAGTAGTGCCATAAGATTGCATAATTCAATCGTCTTATTATAACGCTTTATACTGAGAATATCAAGATTAATTAGCGATAATAATCGTGTCGGACGTTCGTTCGAAACAGTTAGCAGCATGTCGGCCATTCACCCGATAAAAAAGAAACAGCAGCCGATTGCAGGCCGCTGCATATAATCTAATTTTCAAATAGGTCTCCGGTAAGCAGTGCTATTCCAACCGCATTATCGCTTGCAAGCTTTGGTTCGGCAAAGAACAGACGCACACCGGAATTTCTTAACCGTTCGCGAAGCATTCTGTTGAGTATCAAGCTTGATGCAACTCCTCCTGCAAGCAGGAAACTGCTGATTTGGAAACATTCAAGCGAATTAATGATAAGCTTTGCGAGCGTTCTTGCTAAACAATCGTAAACGGACGCGGCAACCTGTTCGCAAGGTGCACCTGCATCTATCATTGCGGCTGCCTTAGTTTCGATCCCTGAAAACGAACACGAAAGCCCCTTAACGCTCGAAGGGAGCTTATACTTATTATCCTGAACAACACCGCTTGCTAGCTGCTCCAATTGTCTGCCTGCAGGAAACCTAAGGCCAAGCCGAACCCCGATGCGATCGACCAGCTGTCCGGCATTAATATCAGAAGAGCCTCCAACCTTTTCAATGCTGAAATCGGAACCAACTCGAAGAAGGTCACTTGTGCCGCCGCTCAGATGAAAAGCAATGAATTCATTTCCGATAAGCTGCTCGTTTCCATGGAGAGCCGCGCGAATATGCCCCTGTTGATGCGTCCAATACCTAATCGGTACTCTAAGTGAAGCGGCAATTGCCTCGGCAACCGTTTTGCCTGAAAGAAAGACCGGCATATAGCTATTCGGCCTTCCGCTCGGGCATGAGCTTACTCCAACTGCCTTTATCATGCCGGGGTCGATCTCATCCAACGCGGACCTGACGATGTCCGATAGATTTCTGGTATGCTGAAACACGGCATCACTCTGCCTAAGTCCCCTTTCGCCGTCACCAACGGACAAAAGAATTCGCTTATCGCAGATGATGTCGTGTTGTTTCACGCATGCGATAGAACTTGTATAGCAGCTCGTGTCAATACCTAAGAAAAGATTACTTTCCATCCTCTTCTTTGCGCTTGTCACGCGCTATGCTCCCAAGCACACCATTGATAAACCTGGGCGAGCGCTCATCACTGTAAATTTTTGCGAGATTAACTGCTTCATTGATAGAAACCGCGTCATCCATGTGCTCATCAAACAAGATTTCATACACTGCATTACGCATGATTGACAAATCAACCCTAGACATTCTATCGAGTGACCACCCCTTAGAATGTGCGGTAATCTGATCATTGATAATCTCAAGATTTGCATGTACGCCGTCAACAATACTTGCGGCATAGTCAATATCAGCCTTGGTAGGCTCCTCGGCTATTCCCGACTTTTCCAATACATCGACATATGTATCATCACAGCCGAAAATCTTTTCGTAGGTCTGCATCATTGCGACCTCACGCGCTGTTTTTCTACTCATTTTCCCTCAAAAATAACTATTTTCTACCGAACAATCTCTTTATTAATGTCCAAGTGCCTTTTGCTCCGACCTTATCAAGGAAATAACCCAATAATACTCCAAGTCCGGTAAGAACAATAAACAATAGCGTCCTGAAAAAGCCAATGGTTAGCATCAGAAGAGCTGACACGAAACCGATAAACCCATAAGCAATTGCATACTTATGTTTGATACAGAAGGCCCAAAACTTCATCATTTCACCCGACTCCCTCTCTTGGCGCCCGTGTCAGCAGCAGGAATGGTATTGAAAATGTTTATTATAACATCATTGACATTGACTCCAACGGTTGCAGTTATGAGTTCTGAAATCGATTTTCTGATTTCAGAGCAAACCTCAACCATATTTGAGTTCTCGATAACAGATATCCTCAGTTTAAGGGTTATTCCGCTAATATCAACATCGGATACAACGCAATCTGCGGTCCTGACGGCCTTGTTTATCTTTGCCATCCTTTCTGAAAGGCTTTCAATTACCGAGCAGCTGACAAATGCATTGTCGGCACTATTACCGATATTTAGCGGAATTGATTTCCCGGCATCATTATCGTTCCTGCCTGTGCGAACAAAAGACAATACTGTCAGAACCGCAACAGCAATTGCAATAACGCCGATCAGTATCCGCAGAACAACAGAGCCATTGATTAGGAAATCGGCTATATCAAGCGAAGCATCCGGACTTATGATATGAAACACAGATGCGGCGAGAAACAGCATCGAGCACGATAGGATAAGCACAAAGATTAAAAGTAAAACGCTCTTCCTTGCATTGGTTCGCATAGTGACCCTCCGTTAATTCATAGCTTGTACCCGTCATTAGGCGCATATTGCTTTATTGCAGCAGCAGTACACAATACCATTTTTACCTAAGCGTAGCATGAATTCATACCCCGCTTAGCAGAACAAACGAATCAATTAAATACGAAGCTTATTTAACGCGAGATTCAGTTTCGTTCCTTCTGTCGCCCTTCTTTTTATCCGGCTTCCCTTCATCATCAAAAGTCACGCTTTGTACATATACGTTAACTTCGACAACGCGAAGCCCTGTCATGGTTTCTATAGCCTTCTTGACCTCGGATTGGATGGAGCAGCACACTTCCTGTATTTTCTCACCGTACTTTATGCTGACGCAAATATCAACGGCCGCTTCCTCCTTTCCAACCTCAACGCGCACACCCTTGGTATAATTTTTCTTTCCAAGAATATCGCCAAGACTGTCCGCAAAGCCGCCGCCAAGCCCGGACACACCGGGAACTTCCGAGGCAGCGAGATTAGCTATCGTCGCAACGACATCGGGAGCAAATGATACTTTTCCGTTTTCATTAACACAAACATCGGTAGTTACGATGGTTTCACCGTCCATAGAAAATACCTCCATGCATTTGATAATCATTATTATACCAAAGTGGGCTCCGCTTGTAAACATAATTTTCATTTTTGCTATCGAAAATTGGGCAAACAGGATCATTTGCCCAATTAACTCGCTATGCAGTTCGACAGCTCACTAAGCGTTGTTCAGAGAGATCCTTATCTGCTCCGCCGCAATACCTGTTTCATTTTTAACTATGTCAAGGATCCTCGCAACATCTTCATCTGTAAGCGAATCGCCATCTATGATTACGCTGACCATGCCGTTTTTGAATAACACCGCGGCGTCAAGGAAGCCTCTGGCTTTAATTTTGTTTTCAATTGAGAATTCCTGCTCCATATTATTAACAAGCTCCAGCAATCTGTTCTGAGCATTATCAAGGGTCTCCTTGTCAGTTCCCTGCTGAGAGATAATGCTGCGAAGATAATCTATCTCCTGCGCGCGTATGTTATTCCTTTCCGATCGGAAATTGATGAAATAATCGCTGTAAACCTTGGCGTCTACCGGCTCAAGCTTGCCGGTCTCATCTTCTTTTCCAAGAACATCCATCACGCTTGTCTGATCGTTATTCAGCTTTATGTTCAGATATATAGCGCCTGCAAGCAATACGAGAAGCAACGCCAAAGCAATTATGCCCTTCTTTGTAAACCTGAAACCTATCTTTTTCATATTCTAACCTCCAAATCTATTCCGTTTGATATTTTGTATTCATTTCAAAAACCTGCACCTTACCCTGTTTTATTCCAAGTACGGTGCTCACAGCAGAGATAATATCGAGTTGAACCGACACATCTCCTGCTCCCTCTGCAACTACAATGACTCCGCAAACCGTTGGCATCAATTCAGTCAGAATGATCGGTTCTTCACCGCTCGATGATGATACCGTCGACGGTTTTATAGACCTTGTTGTGCCGCTGTCGGTTTTGCTGCTCTGTTCCTCCGATGCGATCACCGTTTCGGCCCTGCTGTCAAAGACCAACATCACCTGTACTCTGCCAACGCCGCGCATCCCGGACAGAATCTTTTCAAGCCTTGATTCAAGCTGGTACGCATAGCTGTCAACACCGGCAGAACTATTCAGTACCTGGTCAGTCGTTGTCGATCTATTGTCCGCGTTTTCCTTTTTGGAACCCAGGCTTGAAAGAAATATTACCAGCGCAGTCAGCATCAGCGCACCATACACCATCCATTTGAGCTTCTTATTTGTCTCAAGCTTTTCGGTCAGTCCTGAAAAAACAGATTTTCCTTTCATATCATCACCTCCTCCTTCAGCCGCTTTTCAGGAAATTGAAAAGCGGGATAATGATCAGTTCCAATATTGCCGAAGCGGCTGCAAGAGAAATGAGTTTCTCTGCGCTCTGTTTCATGCTGCCGCTTGGCAGCATAGCCTCCATCAGCACAGCCGCGACAGCTGCCGTTATCAGCTGTGTCAAAACCTTCGCCATCATTTCCATCGCTATCAACCCACAAGTGTATTTCCAAGGCTCATTATCACCATTATGTTTACGATAAACATGCTGGCAGCTGCGCTCACTGCTGCAAATAAATACGAGATCGTGTCAGCATTGCCGTCCAAGATGCCCGTTATACCTGGTTCTGAAAACGGTTCTATTATCGCAGATGATATTCTGAGCGAAAGCATTCCTGCAATAAGCATCATGATGGGCCTTATAACGATAGCCGCAATTATCAGAATTGCTGCAAGTCCGACCGCATTCTTGAGTATCACAGCTCCTCCGATCACGGCATCCACTGCGCCGCTTACCATACCTCCAACCGCCGGTATCAGCTTATCTATGGCATATCGGGTGGTTCTTAGCGTTATCCTGTCAGCGGTCCCGGCGGTTAAACCCTCTATCGTATTTACCGCAATATACACGGTTGTCATAAGGCCAAGCACCCATTTAACCGTACTGTTAATGAACTTAATGGATCTTGACAGCTTCATTTTGTCCGTCAGTCCGTTTATTATGCTTAGGATCCCTCCGGCAAGCAGTAACGGAATAATGATATTTCCAATCACTGACAGTATAATATTGGACAATACTATCATCGTTGGACTTAATAGTCTCGCACTTCCTGCGCAGCCAAGCGAAGTGAGCAGTCCCAGCATTACCGGTGCGGCGACAGAGCAAAAGCTTGATACTTTTTCAACGCACTTTTTAGCCTCGCCGGCCAATAGGGCAAAATAGCCCGTAAGCAGCAGTATTGCCGTTCCGGTAATGATCAGCAGCAATACCTGTTTTGTTCCCCTATCCTCTCCGAGCGACATTGCACATATGCCGCTCAGCACTCCAAGCGCAACCATACCGATCATCCTTGTCAGCGCATCCTTGAGACCTGGTAGGAAGAGCTCTTTCAAAAGCTGACCTATATCGCTAAAACCAATGTCGCTGCTTCCTGATGCCAGCCCTACAACCAAATCCATTATTCCATCATATTCGCCCAGCGCACTGTAAGATTCATGCAGTTCGTCATAATACTTCTGCCACTCGGCTAAATCAAGCTCATTCGACAGTCTTTCCAATTCTTCTTGAAGCTCAGGCGATATCTTATCTGATTCGTCCTCCGCAAAAACTTCGTATTGGATAAAAAAGGCAGTCAGCATAAGTATAAATACAATCAACACATATCTTCGCTTTTGCATAATTTCTCCTGAAGCTCTCAGCTCAGAACCAATTCTATCAGGTCTACCAATTCACCCATTATCCTAACGATGAGCGGCAACGCTATCGTCAGCAGCATTATCCTCCCTGCAATCTCTGCTTTTACAGCCAGGGAGTTTTCTCCCATATCTCTGCAAAGCTCCGCAGCGGTCTGTGCGAGATAAGCTATCCCAACTGCCTTCATCATTATCAAAACGATGCCCGAATCAATGCCTGCACTATCCGTAAGGCGCTGCATCTCCGAGAATATTCCGCTTATCTGAGCAACCAGCGACAGCATTACAACTGCGCCTCCTGCCATTGAAATCTGTATTGCAGCGTTTCTGTTGATATCCTTTATTGTGAACGCCGCAATCCCGGTCGCTATTACGAATCCGAGGAGTGAATACAGGTCCATCAGAATAGCTTAAACACGCTTCTTATATTGCTGAACAGCGTTGATATCAGACCTATTACCATGGTCAACACTATTATCAGTCCGGCAAGCGCAGTGATCATTGCGATATCATCCCTTCCTGTTTGCTTCAATAGTTGGCATGCCGCAGCCACAAGTATCCCGACTCCGGCTATTTTCAAAACGATCTCGATGCCCATTGTACCCCCACTTATCTTCGATTATGTTAAAGAATTATCAATGCTAACGCAATTCCCCCCAAAGTAGTCAATGTGCGTATAAGCTTCAGCTTGCCGTCCAGTTCGTTCTTTATCTTTTCCTCCATCCTCTCCGTACTGCAAATAATCTTTTCAAGTCTGCTGAGCTCTGCTTCAATACCTCCTGTGCCAAACCCGGAGAAGAAGGAATCAAGCTCTTGCCTATACTCATCGTTATGTAAGGTAAACGTCTTGGACGCAGTCAGCCATGCGCCTGACATATTTCCGCTTTGTTCAAACAGCTTTTCGATCTCGCACCACAGTCCCCTTAGCTTTCCGCATTCGCAAAGACGTTCCAGTATTTCACGCATGCTTTTTCGCTCGTACTTTATCAAACTCCGTATTGTTCTAAGGTCTTCACCCATATCTGAAACAGTGCTGCTTTCACCTGTAATGTTCGAGCACAGCAAGCCTCCAAAAACACATGAGATGAGAACCAGAGCTATCCCGGCTATCAATCTCCACATACTTTCTCTCCTGTTTCGCCAATAAGGCTAAACGCACTCCCCTGTCTCTTTAGGATCCATGCTCTTTCAATCACGCCGTTTTCCAGCAGTCTGTTCAGTCGAGAGATGCTGCGCATTTCTCTAAAGCTTCGTGCGTGTACGGTTGCAATGATCGATACTCCGTGGCATGCCGCATCGCTTATAGCATCATAGTCATCATCCGTCATGATTTCATCCGTCAAAACTACCTCCGGGTTCATGCTTCTGATGAGCATCGGTATGGATTCTGACTTAGCGGCTAAGCTCATCACATCGGTTCTTGCGCCAATATCCAGCATCGGAACGGCCTCAACGCTCCCAGACAGCTCGTTCCTTTCATCTGCAATAGCTGTTCTGTAGCCCCGTTCAATACCCTTTCCATCCGAAAGGCATCTTGCTAAGTCTCTGAGAAAGGTTGTCTTTCCGACGCCGGGTGGCGCAGCGATGATTGTCGTTGCCGGTCTGCCATCCTTTATAAATGCATTCACAAGCGGTTCTGCGCACCCATACGCTTCATAAGGAATCCTTATGTTAAAGCCCTGAATATCCGTAAGCTTTACTATTCTTCCGTGTTCAACAACAGGCCTGCCGCATATGCCTACCCTGGCGCCTCCGATGATTGTCACATAACCCTTTGCAAGCTCATCTTCCAGAGCATACACCGAACCCATGCATAGCCTATGAAGTAAGGCGCCGCTCTCGGAGTATGAAAAAACTCCGTACTGTGTTAACAGTACATCCTTGTCCGAAGCAACAAGCTGAACCGGGCGATTAATCCTAAATCGGATTTCTTCAACGTTTTCAGTTCGAATGTATCTGCCGATTATTTGTGCAAGCCGCGCCGGAATCACTTCCAAAATGCAGGCTATTGTTTTATCATTTCTCTTTAGCAACAACTATCGATGCTCCTTTCAAACGCATAATGCCCTTGCACATAAAGAACTTATGCGCAAGGGCAAATGAAGAATACATTATTGGCTATATTCGTCCGGATTCGAACTTCTTTTTAGCGACCGCTGCAGATAGCTCGGCGCAAAGTGCGGCTGTTAGCATGCCTATCAGCTGAATATCCGCAATGGTTGAGTTATATATAACAAATCCGTATCCCGACTCCAAGATGTCAAGAACTATTCTGCCTATCTCCATAAAAACAGGAATCATACCTGCAGCAGAGATACCGGCTATTCCATTTCTCGTTGCTAATGCGATCAAAAGCGGAGCAAATGCATAGAGCAAAACCAATAATTCACTGTTTTCAAGCAAATAGTACGGAACTGAAAGTGTTATGCCGACAACGGCGGAAGGCAAAAAAACTTTTGCTGCAATCTCACGGTTTCTGATAAAGCATAGGATCAGAGCGCAGATAAACACCGGAATGATTGCAATATTAAGCTCAAATTCCGGGGCGAATCCGACAGTGAATCCATAAAGTGCGCTGATCGAGCACAGAAAAAATGCGAGCTCGTATTTTTTCAATCCCAGCTCCTGACATACCGCAGGCAATACATTGAACAGCACCATGATGGTAAGTATCAAAGCGGACATAATGAATAACGGCATAAAATTACCTCATTTCGTTACAATAACCATAGTCTGCACGAAATGAGGCAAATTAATTATGAATTTAGTTTGAGATATGATGTCATAGCCCCGGACGATGACCTGTCGCGGCGGTAGGAAAAGAATAACTCACTTTCTTCATATGTGCATCTATGCATAATAGAAAGCTTATGGTGGTCAATTCCTGCCTCGAACAGCTGCATGGCCAAAGCGGCTTCAATATCAACGTAAGCCTTTCCCGGTCTTCCCGGTTTGACAATGTCATTAGAATTGAATTCGTCGGCAAACCTATCAGCAAGCTCCGCATCAACTTCAAAGCAGTCAAAGCAAATGGAAGGCCCCAGAGCAGCGTGAATTTCTGAAGGCTCAGAACCAAACTCGTTTGCCATGCTTTCCACAAGCTTTTGTCCCATCCGCAGGAGAGTTCCCCTCCAACCCGAATGTGCCAATCCGATCGCATGATGTCTCTCATCATATAGGAAAACGCTTCCGCAATCCGCATGACACCCCATCAGCGTTATCGATGGATCATTGGTTATAAGTCCATCGCCGAACGGCAGCATATTGCCAAAAAGTCCCTTGCCTGCATCCTTTCCGTCTACTCTAAGCACTTTGTTGCCGTGCTCATGATTGATGATGACCAATCTGTCCGGATCGAAACCCCGTGACTCAGAAAGAATACGGTAGTTCCTCCGTATGTTATCCGGTGAATCATTCCTTTTCTGGCTGAAGTTCAGCGAGTCAAACGGAGGCAGACATACTCCTCCTATTCTTGTAGAAAAGCCGTGAGTAATCCCTGAATGCTTCAGTAACGACGGAGAATGAACAGTTACTACGCCTCCGCTGCTACGAAGCTCTGAGCTTTTATCTAGATCTGCGTATAATTCGTAAAGACAGTTCCTCATTACTTATCGCTTTCTCCAAGCATGGTCTTGAGCTCTTCCATGAATGTATTGATGTCCTTAAACGAACGATAAACAGAGGCGAAGCGAACATAGGCAACCTCATCAATATCCTTCAGCCTCTTCATCACCAGTTCGCCTATCTGAATCGTGGTTACCTCTTGGTCAAGAGAATTGAACAGTTCCCTCGTCACGTCCTCAACAAGCTCATGCTGCGCGGCAAGCGAGACGGGGCGTTTCTCACAGGCCTTCTTAATTCCCGATAGAATCTTATTGCTGTCAAACGGTTCCCTTGCGCCATCTCTTTTCACAACCGTAATCGGAATCTCTTCGATTTTTTCGTATGTGGTAAAACGCTTACCGCAGTTGGAGCACTCTCTACGGCGACGTATCGCCGTGCCATCCTCGGTAGGTCTTGAATCTATAACCCTGCTCTCTGATGCAAGGCAGTATCTGCATTTCATTGTTTCCTATGCTCCTTTAAGCAATAATTCCTTAAGTTTATTATAGTATAGCACAATATCAATGAAGTTTTCAATAGGATTTATTTGCTGCACCCGCAGTTCAGTCCTTCAATATTCACAAGGATAACATCGTCCCCTATCTTCTGTATCTTGCAGAACGGAATCACGAGTTCTTCCGGATTCTTTATCAGGCCCAAAAGCTTACATGGTCCCGGAACTACGATAGAGCATATTACGCCCGTACAATCATCAAGCTCCAGGTCGCATATCCTCCCGAGCTTGGCACCGTCACAGATATTAATAATTTCCTTTTCTCTCAGTTCACTAAAGGTTGTGTTTGACATACTTCCCTCCGGCAATGCTATTCATTGAATTCTATGCAGAAACCGAAATAAGATTGCAAAAAGCGAACCAATGGGATCCAAAGGTTCGCTCTCATTTCACTGGGGAACTATTTTTCGAAACTATGCAGCATTAGTATCGGCATTAGCTTCCTTTTCAAGCACGGTATACGCTATCTTGCCGACAAGAGTCTTCGGAAGTTCTTCCCTAAACTCGATATCATATGGCATAGCATACTTAGCAATATGCTTCTTGCAGTATTCAAGGATGCTCTGCTTTACCTCTTCCGAAGGTTCAATGCCCTTCTTGAGGACAACGTACGCCTTGACCTTCTGCATTTTGTATGGATCCTTGACTCCTATAACGCAGCTCATCTGGACCGCTTCATGCGAATCGATGATGTTTTCAAGCTGAGAAGGATATACATTATAACCGCTGGTTACTATCATGCGCTTGATCCTCTGCTTAAAATAGATAAAGCCTTCGCTGTCCATATAGCCAAGATCTCCGGTATGCAGCCAAGTGTAGCCGTCGGCATGGACTCGCAGGGTATTTGCGTTTTCCTCCTGGTGATTAAGATACCCTATCATGACGGATGGTCCGCGCAGGCAGATCTCACCAAGCTCGCCATATGGAACCGGTTCGTTTGTGCCCACAGCACAGATAGTGTAGTAGGTGTCCGGATATGGGAATCCGATGCTGCCTTCACGCTCTTGATTGTAAGGGGTCAGACAGCTTGCGGTGACGCATTCGGTTGTTCCATAGCCCTCACGGACATGAATCGTAGCACCGTGAGCTTCAAGGAAAGCGTCGAAGCGTTTCTTAAGTTCGATAGACAGCGAATCGCCTCCGGAGAATACTCCGCAAAGGAAGTCAAGGTTTTCTCCATCCAAGTATTGATTTCTGGTGATCGCCTCGAGCAGTGTAGGCACGCCCGCTATGTAGTTTGGCTTTTCGGTCTTTATTAGCTCCGCATAGGATTTGGGATTAAACTGCGGAACGAGGATGCTGGTACCGCCTGCCTCGAGCACCGTATGTATACAGACTCCAAGTCCGAAACCGTGAAAAATCGGCATTGCCGCCAACATTCTCTTATGCCTGACCTCCGCATGGCACATAGCCTCGGTCTGCAGTCCCAAGGCATTAAAGTTCAGGCTGCTGAGCTGTATTGCCTTTGTGACGCCTGTAGTGCCGCCCGAAAACAGTATTACCGCCGTTTCCTTGGAATCCATATGGACTATCCTATCGGAAATATCGACCTTTTTTCCAGCCTTGATGAAGCTGTTCCACATGACAAGCTTTGTGTCGTTCCTGTTTACCTTATTCTTCTTTGCATTGATCAGCTTGAACAATGAGCTTTTCACAACGCCAAGCTCATCGGCTGCGGAAGTAATTATCACATGATCGAGTTCGTATTCCTTTTCAACCTCGGCGATCTTGCTGTAGAACTGGTCAAGCGTTACAATGACTCTGCTATTGACTTCCTTGAGATAGTAAACAATTTCCTTAACGGCCGATAAAGGATGTATCATACTTGCTATCGCGCCTATGCGGTTGAGTGCATACATCATATAGACCGCTTGAGGAACATTGGGCATACAGATGGTAACAACATCGCCCTTCTTTATTCCCAAGGAAACAAACCCGGCGGCGGACTTGTTTATCATATCAACAAGGGTATTATAGCTAAAGTTCTTTTTCATATAGGAAAGAGCGGGAAACTCGCCTTCCCTTTCAGCAGTTGCGAAAATAGCATCGCTTATGCTTCCGTCAGGATAGTTAAGGTGAAACGGTACATCACCATAACCCGACAGCCATGGCGCGCCATTTTCAGGCTTATTTAGTTTTGATTCTTCCATTTTATGTTCCTTTCAATGTTTAATACTCCACGGGAGTATCTATCGGCAGATCAAGCAATTCGGGATTATCGAGCAGCTTTTTAACAAGCATTACGCTCTTGGCGAAGTAGATCCCATCTGCAATTCTCTCGTCAACGGTGAGCCCTATGCGAAGCGCTTCACGCATTTCATAACTGCCATCAGCATTGAAGAACGGATGTAAATGCTTTTCATCAATAATAACAAATAAAGAATTATTTCCGTAATTCGTGAGATGATGATAGCTCGCATGCATTTTGATGCTTCCCAGGTTGCTCACAAAAACGCTGGAGTTGTATGGATCGTCCTTCGACAGGCTTGTCGGAACCCAACCGTGATAATCAAGCCAATGAAGTATTTTGGTTACTATTCTAAGCAACCACCTCGGAAGCTTCGTCAATATATCCATAACATCCGTCGTCCCGTCCTGCTTGTTGTGCTTACGAACGGCGGTAACAAAGGATTCTACCTTATCATGGATCTGAATAACGGGAGCTTCGCCCTTTCTGTCAATGTCTATGATAGCGAGTGCTTCATAGGCATTGTCCTCGAAAGTCTTTTTCACGACAAAAGAAATACTGAGCGCCTTGCGTTCATAAAGACGATGACCGGAAATAAACCAGTTAAGCTGAGGTCTCAGTGTTATCGTCTTGACTATGGCGGCGCACAGCACATGAAAGAGTGTATATTTGAACTCGGGCTTCGATTCATTTAGCTTCGCGACATATTTATTGACCTCGGTCAAATCAATCAGTTCGCTCATGCACGCTTCGTTGTCGCATCTATTGGGAATGAGATACGGCATGAATTTGTGTATTGAATCGGTGTCTCGAACCAAATATGCATCCTTGCGGTCTCCACGGCGGCGTTTTCGTTCGCCTTCGGTGGACTGCTGTTTGGTTTTCATATTTCCCCCACTGGAAAGGCCATGATATTAGCTGATAATCAAGCTTGACCTTTCATTTCAGTCTATTTTATACCCACGGGAATGATTTGTCAAATATTTGTCGCTAAAACCGAACTTATTGTCTCGATATGTCATCTAAAGAATACCCTCCTTTAAGCATTTAGCGGTTCAAGCAAAATATAACTTGCAAACGGAAAGGAAAAAGAATATAATGAAGATGAATTATTATGCACGCTGAATGGTGCATTCGCTGCACCGGTAAGGAGAAAAGAATTGAAATCTGAATTTTCAAAAAAAATCATTGCGATTATTATCGCAGCCGCATTCATCATTCCGGTTTTGATTTTTGGTGAATCGGCAGTTTCGGAGAGCTCTCCCGGAACTCTTTCAACAACTCATCCCCCAGCCGAGATCACTATTTCATCCAACCCTGCATATCTGACGGCGGAAAGCGATGTGACCGTCAGTATTACCGTTACCAATACAAACAGTTATTTCGGTTCAACATCGGTACGTCCCTCCGGCGATCCCGGATCAGAAACAGATGATCCCAATGTCACCGAAGCTCCGACAAACACACCCGGTCCTCAAATCGGTACATATTTGAACGTCAATATCATCAACAGCTATGGTGCTCAATTTGTTCCGTGCAGTATTGAACCCGGTTCCACCGCAACCTTTACGGCTGTTCTTCATGTTACCGATGTAATGATCGGTACACCGCTCACATTCACCGTTGAGTGGCAGGAGTTTAACGGAACTCTCTATCCCACATATTCCCAACAGGTTCAGTTGACCATTGGCCGCGCCAATACCGTGTATCTGACGCTAAATCGTACCATGAGCAAGACCAGCGCAGTTCAGGGCGAGCAGGTGACCATCAGCTATGTTCTCGTCAACACAGGAACGGTTACACTCAACAATATTCGTCTTGTTGATGAGAAGATTGCAGGAACCGCTCCGATTATTTCCGGCATTACATTGGAATCCGGAAAAAGCTATCAGTACAACTATACCTACACAATGGGCCGAGAATCAGTTGTTTCAAAGCCTGTTGCTTATTTCAGGTATTCCGGCAGCAGCACTGAATACTCGGTAACTGCGCCAAAGCAGACACTGGGATTAATGAATGCGCAGCTCACTAAAGAGGTTGTTATGGGATCACCCTCAGCAGAAGGCGTTGATTTCACTATCTACTTGACCAACAACGGAAACCGTACGCTCAGCGATCTTGTCGTTAAGGACGAGCTCGGGAATCTTGTAGCTTCAGGATTTTCGCTTGCAATAGGCGAAACCAAGATCATTCCCTATTTTGTTCAAAACCCGACATATGTCCGCTACGTTGTGTTCAGTATTACTGGTAAAAACGATGATATCCCGTTTTCCGATAATACAAAGAGCTATGCGGTTCGTCCTTATATCGACCCGACTAAACTCGGAATAGATTTCTCCGTCGAAGTAGTTCAGCCGCTAAATGCCGATAACGTAATATCCCTTTCGTTCTATCTGCAGAATACGGGATCGATCGATTATCATAATGTTTCTATCACCGAGAAGAATCTTGGTCTCCAGGTTGGAACGCCCTATGAGGTGCTTCGTCCTTCCAATGAACCAAGGGTGATTCCTTGTGAGCTCCAGATCGATGGCGAAAGAACCTTAGTATTTGAACTGTATGCCGAGGATACGTCCGGCAATTCCTACTACTATGAGATTCAGCTGAATGCAAACTATGGAGGCGATATACTCCCCTCCGGTGAAACCCCAAAGCCTGCAACGCCCAGCGTTGTTGAGGATCCCGAGCTTGGGCATAAGCTTGACTCGCTTTTGACGGAAACCGGCGAAAAACTCACAAGTGTTTATAAAACCCTTGGCATAGTAATAACAGTAGTAATTATTGCGTTGATCATACTGGCCATTGTTGAAGTCACTTTGAGGCTAAAGCTTAAGAAAGACGGCGCAGAAAAAGGCAGCGGTCGCGCTTCGTCTGATGAAGGCACATCAGACGAGAACAATTGATAGATAATAACATGAATTTCAATGCGGATCTCTCACAGATTTCCGCATTGATTATTTAAGGAGATAATATGGAAACCTGGCAATTTATTATATTACTGCTTGCAGCTCTGATCCCATCCGTAATACTGGTTGCTTTATTCAACAAGCTTCGTTCATCACAAAAGAGTAATGATGAATTCATCGAACATGTTTCTGCCATGCTCGCGGAGCTTGAAGCTCATATGCACAGCAAGATAGAAGAAGTCGAAGACAATAATTATCGCAGCATTAGCGAGCTGCGAATCGGTCTGAACGAATCGTTTACTATTAGACTTGATGCGATCGGAAGACAGCTGTCGGATCGACAAGCAGCCCTTGAAAACAGCATTTCGCTAAGGTTAGATGCACAACAGCAATCAACGAAGGAAAGCCTTGACGGTATTCGCAAAGGCTTTGATACATCCGTTCTTCAAAACGAAGCTCGTTATCAGTCCTTTGAGAAGAGCTGTCTTGAACAGCTGAAGCTCATTAATGATACGCTTGAGGGAAGTATTCGACAGATGCGTGAAAGCAACGATAAGCACATGGACGGCATTCGTGCAACTGTTGACGAAAAGCTTCAGCGTACGCTTAATGAGCGTTTCGCAGAGAATTTCCAGCTCATCAGCGAAAGACTTGCCGAGGTTCATAAGGGGCTTGGTGAGATGCAAAGCTTAGCTGCAGGAGTTGGTGACCTAAAGAAGGTGCTTTCAAATGTCAAAACCGCCGGCAACCTCGGCGAGCTTCAACTTGGCGCAATCTTGGCAGAGATCCTTGCTCCCGAACAATACGTATGCAATTTTGATGCTAAAAAGAAGATTGGAAACGACAGGGTCGAGTTCGCAATAAAAATGCCAACTGATTCGGCAGACTCCGTTTATTTGCCTGTTGACAGTAAATTCCCTGTCGTTACATATCAGGGATTGATGGATGCGTATGATACAGGAGACCAGGAAACCATTGAAAACGCCAGGAAGACGCTGACCGACACGCTCAAAAACTGCGCAAAGACCATCAGAGATAAGTACATAAATCCCCCGCGCACAACGGATTTTGCTATCATGTTCTTACCTACCGAAGGGCTGTATGCCGAAGCCGTACGCATTGGACTTATCGAAAAGCTGCAGCATGACTACCGTGTCAATCTTGCCGGGCCGTCGACGATGGCAGTACTGCTGAACAGCCTGCGTATGGGATTTCAGACCATCGCAATTCAAAAGCGCAGCAATGAGGTTTGGAAAATCCTTGCGGATATCAAGAAGGAGTTCCAGAACTTCGGTGATGTCCTTGAAAAAACGCAGCGCAGCATAAGCTCCGCAAACTCTGAGCTTGACAAGCTGATTGGCGTACGCACCCGCGCTATTCTTAGGACACTTAAGGATGTTGAAAACGTTACCCCAATGCTGGAATCTTCAGGAAGCACGACCATTATCGACTCGTGACATTCTCTTTTCGTTGGCGGCAGCCCTGAATACATATTTGTAACATGGCTGATGTATTTTGCAGCTGTGTCCTAAGAGGCGCTTCTCTTCCACAAATGGTACAGCTTCATTTATATTACCTATATTAATTTTTGAAGCATGCTATACTTGCGGCAAACCGGGCAGTTTTAAACTGCCCGGTTTGGATTAAGAGCTACACTAAAACAGCATAACCGCTGCCTTATTTAGCTAAAAGTGCCAATAAGGCGATGATGTAGGTTGCAAATAATGCCGTGAATACAATTCCGACAATAAACCCGATTCGTGCAAGTATGAATCCGGTTTTCGCCTTGCCGGACATTGGGCCGCGATACTCATAGAAAAGCCGCTTTGCTTTACTCGAAAAAATGATTCCAAGAAAGCTTAGGAAGAAAGTGCAAGCAAATGCCAAGCCTAGTATACCCCAAACCAGGATATTGGACGTGCTTGGATCATCAGCATGCACAGGCATGTTTGCATTGTTGTTCTGTTCATAGTAGTTTTGGTATGGCTCCTGCGTCAACTTTGCGCCGCACTGGCTGCAGAAAGCCCCTTGCTCATACATAGAACCGCATTTGTCACATCTCATTTTGTTTTCCTTTCCGCAGAATTCTGCTTATAGTTTATTATTTAAAAACTGCTTTATTGCCGAATCGTAGGCTTCGGTGTTGTTTATGCGGATACGGGAATGCGTTCCCTTATCAAACCACACCACCTGCTTTTCGGAATTGCATTTTTTATATAGATCCGCTGCAAGCTCCGGCAGCGAAAACTGGTCTTCCCTGCTATGCAGGAAAAGAGCAGGTTTTCGGAGCTTGCCAATCTGTTTGACCGGACCATCGGTCATAGCGCTTTTGCCTGTTACCAGACGTATATACATCATGACTACATATGTCAATGGGAAGTCATGGTGATGCTGAAGCTTCATATGGCACTTGAACGACTCGCAGAATGTGTTATACATTCCCTCTGCGACCATTGCCGAAATGTATTCCGGGCAGTCATCACTAATCAAAGCATATAGAGCCGTAGCTGAGCCAATGCATATTCCGTGAAGAACAATGCTTTCGTTGCCGAGTTCATCATGAAGCAGCATACTCCAGTTTATGATGTCCCTATATTCCTTTACGCCAAGGCAGTAATATTTACCCTCTGATAGCCCATGCGCCCGGTTGTCGATCACAAGCACGTTATAACCGATTGCGCGATAAGGCTCGGCAAAGTAATAAGAATATGTACACGCCTCCATCCTTCCGGCAATAATAATCACGGCGCGTTTGAATCCAAAGTCAAAGTATTCACCGCACAAGCGAAGGCCACAGCTGGTGATGCTCACATCCCGTTTGTAAGATTTATACTTTTCATTCCACTCCTCTCCGATTTTGAACATACGGAGATATTCCTCATCTTCGGGCATACTGCATTCTCTCGCCCATTTCTCCGGTTTGGTGCGAACGAGCAATACCGAATACAGAATCCATCCCAAGCAAAAAACCGGTATAACACCGAAGATGAGTATTGCAAGTATTATAATCGTAGCAATAGTTCCGGCCGTCATTTCTCCCACCTATATCAAACCGATCATCCATTGATAAACTGGCTGTCCGCCGTCAATAAAACACACTTCGATTTGAGGATATGCTTGATTGATCGCCGTCATCAGAAGCGCTTCATCCTCCTCGGCCGCATCCTTTCCACGCAGAATGATGCATGCTTCTTTTTCATCGATTCCATCAACACTTCTTAACCCATCTATGACAGTTTCGGTAAAGCAGTCGGAAGCGGCGACAAGCTTATCACCTGACAGACATATGATATCACCGATGCGGCATGATACTCCGTCACTGCCGAAATCGCGCGCAGCTCTGCTTACCATGAGGCTTGTCACATTCAGAAGACCTGATTTCATCTGCGAAATCCGCTGCTCTATATCGACGCTGTCTGTAATATCCATTGATAGCGCAAAATATCCCTCAATGATGTTCTCGCTCGGAATTATCTCAACTCTTGTCCCGTTCAGCATTTGCGATGCCTGCTGCGCCGCCATAACCGAATTCTTATTATTCGGCAGAACGACAATGCAGTCAGCGTTTTGCTGAAGATAAGCATCAAGGAACTCTTCGCTTGACACATTCATCTTGTCTCCGCCGTTGATGACATGTGTGCAGCCAAGATCCGCCAACAGCTGTTCTGCGCCCTGCCCATTGGCAACGGATACTATTGCCATTTGCGTATGCTTTGCCTGCCTGTTAATGGAGCGTGTATGCATATTATGCTGAATCTGCATATTCTCGAGTTTGAATGTAATAAACTCACCATACTCCTGACTTGCAGCGATTATGCGAGCAGGGGTAAAGGTGTGAATATGCACCTTGACCCTTCTCCCATCCATGGACGCAACAATAGAAGTGCCATACAGTCCAAGCTTCTCCAGGTACGCATCCAGCACGAAATTTGCAATGTAGCGCGGTGAACTCATGAGCTGAAGCATGAACTCCATACAGTAGCCATCTTCAAAGCTGCTGTTCTCATTAAATATCGCAGCATCAACTTCGGCTTGATTCTCGATATCTGCAGCCTTCGATTGATATTTCGAAGAAGTATTGTCCTGGATCAGTTCGCCATAGAGATACTTCAGCATTCCTTCAAATATGGCTATGTACCCGGCGGCACCGCTGTCGACAACATTGGATTCCTTGAGAACGCTAAGCATTTCGGGTGTATAGCTCAGCGTCTTTTTCATCTCTGCTATATACATCGACAGCAGGGCTTCGACAGTTGTCCTGCGATCCGTCTGACTACGGATATGCTCGATCCCCTCCCTTGCTACGGTAAGTATTGTCCCCTCGACAGGGCATACAACAGCGGCATATGCGGTTTTATACGCGCGGATAAGCGCATTCTTCAAATCATTAACTTCCGCTTCGCTGCAGCGCGCCAGTTCCAGGAAAAACCCTTTAAATAGCTGGGATAGAATAACCCCGGAGTTTCCTCTTGCGCCAAGCAGCATGCTGTCGTTAAGAGTTTTTAGATAGGCGCCCAAGTGGCTGCTGCTTCTCGCATTATTGACCCCATGCTGAAGAGTGAGGCACATATTGGTGCCTGTATCACCGTCGGCAACAGGGAAAACATTTAGATTGTTTAGCTCAGTTTCCTTTGTTCTTAGGTATGCCAAAGCATTCCTGGCCATCGCCTCAAAGTCAGAGCCATTAATTCTTCTTGTATTCACAGTTAGTTTAATAAACGGTTATTTTTCGTCCGTTTCCTTTCCGAGCTTAAGCAGGGACTTCTTCAGGAAGAAGGTCCCGATAAATGCAGCAAATACACCAATAGCAGAGATCAAAGTCATATACTTGATGGCATCGGATGCGCTGTCGCCCTTACCCTTTAATGCAACAAGTACAATTCCGGTAGCGATACCCGTGGCGATGCCCGAGAACAAACCCTGAATCGCAAAGTACATGGCAGAATTCGATACACCAGTTGCCTCGCTTTCATCTGCTGCAAGCTGCGATGGGATCGAGTACGATACAGAGAACATTGAGCCTACTGCCAGCGAACATACCAAACCGCTTACTATTGAAAGAATGCTCTTCAGGCTTCCCTGCTGCATGAGTCCAACAAAGAACAGCATCAGCATACCGACCGTGAAGCTGATAAGCGCAAATCGATACGCAGCTCCAAACCCCTTTCGGCGCTGAATGCGGCTGCACCAAATCAGTGCAAGCGGTACGGGAGCAAATGAAGCCATCATTACGAATACCATATTCAGCCCTACGAATGAGAAATACTCATTGATGCCTCCGAGGAAAAGCTGCAAGCCGAAGCTCATCAGCGAATAAACTACCATCCAAACGATGAATGTTTTGTTACGGAAAGTATAGCCGATCGACTTCACCAGACTGACACTCTTGACTTTTTCATCCTCATTGCCATCCCTCTTGCGGTTGGATGGTTCCTTTATCATAAACATCGGGATCATCATCGTCAATGAAAGCGGAAGGACGATAAGCGCAACAAGGCGAACATTCATGCTGTTGAGCATCATACGAACAACAACATAACCGAGAATGAAGTAAAGGATATCGCATACGGCCTTTGTGTTCGAAATGATAGATCGTTCTCTTTCGGTTTCCACGATTTCCGTGAATGTTGCATAATATGTGACCATCGTGAGCGTATAAAAGATGTAGAACACGCAAAGCACAATACCGTAATATATGGTATTGACGATGGTAGCGCCTGTGGGATCGGGGATGACAAGAAAGAGCAGGTATGCTACAACCATTGGGATAAAGCCAATAATCAGCGATGGGCGTCGTCTGCCCCATCTTGTGCGAAGGTTGTCCGCAAATGAAGCCATAGGAATGTCGATAATTCCATCGATTATCTTTGCAACGAGTACGAAAACAGCCCAAACGGCAGCCACTACCAAATCTTTTCCGATATATGTTTGAAACGGAAGAACCTTATCAGCAAATCCGCCTGCCAGCAATGCACTGCACAGATAGGAGCCAAACATCAAGTTGAGCATATTGACTCCCATACCCGAAACAGCGTACAGAAGCATTTGACTTTTTTTATGAAGCTTTTTCATTTTATTTCTGATCTCCCAACAGTCTTCCGATTATTTCTCTTTCAACGGACAAATCCGAAGAAATAGGCTTGCCAACATAATAAGCCGCCATAAGTCCTGGACCGACATTTATACCACAGCAGGGAAAAACATCGTTAATATAGACGGCCTTGGGATGGAACCTCTCCTCAATCATCTTCTTGTAGACCTCAGCCTGCGGCAAACGATTTGTATGAGCCACGAATATTATCTGCTCTTCCGGATTCTCAATGGTCTCTCCGATGTAATCGAGTAGAGCGGAATAAGCAGCATTTGCCCCCTTTGCCTTACCGATAACGGTAGTCAAGCCGTTATAATCGAACTCACCAATGGGCTTAACACCTACCAAAGTTCCGAAGAAAGCCTTTGCATGCGTTATTCTGCCCTTTTTCGCAACGAATGAAAGGTCATCCAGCCACCCAGCTTGGTGATAACGGTTCTTGTTGTCTTCGATATATGCGGCGGTCTGCATAAGCGATAATCCCTTGCGACGCAGTAACGCAGCATTGATACACATCAAACCGCAGGCAGCGCCAAAGCGAAGCGAATCAATGCAGCAAATGCTGGCCTCGGGATGATTTTCAAGCACCATTTTTGCACCCGTTTTGGCATTGTTATATGAGCCGCTGATACCGCTGGACAGTGTTATGATTAGGATATCGTATCCCTGAGAAACATACTTTTCAAATGCCTCTGCGTATTCCTGTGGATTGGCAGGTGAAGTTGCATAGCTGGAAGGAGACTTCTTGAGATCGGCATAGAACTCCTCTCGTGAATACTCTTCCCAATTCATAAAAGTCCTAAGTTCCTTACCTCCCGGAAAAACAAGATGACCGGGAACGATCTTAATCTCGTACTCTTCAGAGAAAGCTTCGGCCAATTCGCACGCAGCATCGGCCATGATAATGTAGTCACGCATAATAACCTCCGGAATTAAATGATAAATTTATTTATAAAGCCAAATAGGTTTCCCCATTCGTTTTCGCTTGCAGTTACAAAGCTCATCGTGTGATTAGCGCCGCGGGCCACAAATAGCTCTTTATCCGAAGTACAGCTCTGATAGCTTCGGAGTCCATATTCAACGCTAACAGATTCATCTGCATCTCCGTGAACGAAGAATGCGGGAATTGTGGTATTTTTCAGCGAGTCATACACCGTCTTACGAATATCAAAATGATATAGTATTCTCACAAGCATTGTGATGGCGGGCATAAGTATCGCACCGGGCGTATGGCGTTTTTTGAAGTCGCACATCAGCTGTTCATATGGTGATGAAAAGCCGCTATCCAGTATCATCGCACCAACCTTTGCATTGTTGATCTTGTCTGATGCATATTCTATCGTTGTGCTGCCCATGGATAGCCCTACAAGAAGGATCTTGCTAATATTCGCATGAACATCCTCCCATTCTATCCAATCGATAACATCGTACTGTTCCTGAAGCCCGAGCATCGTATGCTTGCCTCCGCTTTTTCCGTGTGCGCGGTGCCAAGGAAGCAGCAGATTATAACCCGCTTTGTACATCCTTTCTCCATATACGAAGAACGGTTCCTTCGGATCGGCACGATAACCGTGAAGCATGATAGCAGTCTTATCATAACCGCCATCCAAATACAGTCCTGCTAATACGGTTCCGTCCCGAGCAGTCATATGGACTTCATGGAAAGGCAGAGTCTTAATCCTGTCATCCGATGCCTTCAGTCTGTCCGCATACGGAACATGGTACGCTCTTACATGGCCCTCAGATGCAAAGGTGCTGTTTTTCTTTCGTGAAAATATACACAAAAAAATTATTAGCAGCGGAGCGGCGACGAAAACAACAAATACCCCGATCGCTATCAGAATATAACCTAACGGCTGCATAACTTATTACTTCCTATCTATGTTTTGGGGAAACAAAAGCTTAAAATGCCCTTCATCCGCTCTAAAGCACCGCATGCTTGAAATGTTTGCTCCGCTTACCGAAAAAATCAAGCCATGCTCCTGCCGAAGCAGGAATGAAGCTGCGGTGTCCTTCGTCGTATCGATTTTGGACGGCACAAAAACTCCGTTTCCGCAACGCTTAAATATACTCTCCTTCTTTGTCCAAAGCTTAACGAAGCTTTCAATATCCGGATCTGGATATACTGCTCGCTCCTCCTCTGTAAGCACCCTGTTTTTAAGCAGTTCCGGTACCTCTGCGTGTTTTTCCCGAAAAGCATCGACGTCCTCGACATCAATGCCAACTTCGGAATTGGATACGCATACAGCCGACGCAGTGTCCGTATGCGAAACAGAAAACCAATACGCATCACATAGCCACTTTCCTGACTCCGTCTTTTGAAACGCGAGCTCCGTAATAGGCTTATGAAAAGAATGAGAAAACGCAAGTTCCAGAAGCTTCCATGCTGTGTACATCTGCGATCTCAGCCTGCTATTCGTTACCGTCGCAATCTCTGCCGATCGCTCCGGCGGATACAGCTCCGGCTCGTCAGGACAGGTAACAATCGATGAAATATACACATCAAGTATGCTTCGATTGCTCCACTTTCGCCTTGCAGCATTCTCCTGTGAACAGTATTTGGTCCCAAATACACACTCATAGGCAAAGTGTTCGCAATTATTATGGATAAGGCTGTAACCCCCTTCTCCAATGCGAGAACGAGCAATTCTCGCCGTCTTATCGGCATCGTACCGCCGCTTTTGGTCATTTCTGTCAAGAATGGCGGTCTCAACAATGCTTCCGCAGGCGAATTCGTCAATACTGCATACGCATACGCGTTGTTCGTTCTCGGGAATAAGCGCAGTTGGCGGAAGTCCAAACTGGATTATCTCGTCCTCGGAGGCAAAGATTCCATAGTGATAGATCGATCCGATACGCACACGAATCATATCACCCTTTTTACATTCGGACGGCCACCATTTCACTTCATGCATTTCTCAATATAGTCAATAACGCTCCCCACGGTATCGAATGAAGACATATTAACATCAACAAACCTGATGTTAAACGTCTCTTCGATTGCAATGACAATGTAAAGCACTCCTACCGAATTTAATCCCAGATCCGTAAACAGGTTCGTATCCTCAGTGCACTGCTCGGCCATTGCGGGATCATTTTCCCCTGCCGCAATCAAAATGCTCTTGAGCTCTTCAAAAATATCTCCTCTTGACATCAACATTTGTGGTACCTCGCGATCTTCATGCTTGGAGTTCTTGCAAAGTCGGTCGTGCGTATCGTTATACGCTGCACACGCTCAAAACTCGGCAATACTTTGTTAACCTTTTCCAACTCCTCCATCATATACGCGCCGCTATCCTCAACGCAAAGCTTAGCGATTTCAGATGCCCTCGGCACGATCTCAAGCGCAAGAATATGCCTTCCCTGTTCATCTATATCCTCAAATACCTGTGAATCCTGAACGAACGGCAGTTCATTAAAACGGTTCTCGACCTCCGCAGGCGAAATGTTCTCGCCGCTCGGGAGAACGATGATCTCTTTTATCCTTCCGACTATGTAGAGATAGCCTTCATCGTCAAAGCGCACGAGATCTCCGGTCTTAAACCAGCCATCCTCAAAGGCTTCTGAATTATCAGCTCCTACATAACCTATCATTATGTTCTTTCCCTTGAGCCAAAGCTCTCCGTTTTCAACACGCAGCTGCTGATTTGGGTACGGAATGCCAACCGACTCAGGTTTTGTAAGGCTTTCCGGGTTGCCGGATACCAGATTTGCAGACTCCGTTAAGCCATAGCCTGCAAACATTTCTATACCCTGTTCATGGTAAGCACGGATAAGATAAGGAGATACCATCGCCGCACCGCAGATGATGTACTTCATATCCTTGCCAAGCATATTACGCCCGAATTTTCTTGATAATGAAAGTGCCATTTCGGCCAATGCAGGGACGGTAACGAGGATATTGGGCCTAAACCTTTCGATATCTCTGAACAGGTCAACATTATTGGCGCAGATAAACATATTGCTTCCGGTGTACAGAGAAGTCATCATGTTGCGGATAAGCCCGAAAACATGAGACAATGGCAGATGAAGCATATACTTAAGTCCAAAAACCTCTCTGTATCCATAGCAGCCATTAACGGTGCCCTGCATGACAGCCTCGTTTGACAGCACGGCAACCTTGCTCTTTCCGGTCGTACCGCCGGTAAACATCATTGCGCAGGCATCGGAAGGCTCACATTCACACGCTTCTGTGCGAACATCGCTTGTTTGTTCGATAGGAATAAGACGAATATGAGGCGCCATGTTCTTAACAAGCTGAACCTTATCATCAAGATCAGACTTATATACAAGAGTATTGACGCCATACATCATACAGCATCCATATATGCTCTTATCATCGAGATGGGCCGGAAGGATAAGTGAATAATACCCCAGCGTTGCTGCCGCAATGAATGCCTTTACAAAATCATATGAATTTGATGATAATATGCCGATACAGGGCTTACCGTCGTCGGATTTTAGCAGGGTGCGGAATCTTGCTGTATCCTCATCAAGCTGTGCATATGTATACTCATTCTGTGCATCAGTTATTGCGATTGCATCCGCAAATTCCTTTGAGCAGCGGCTCCACATCTCGCTCACCGTTCCAAACTCGATAATCCTGTCAAAGGTCTGATCGTCCGTATACTTTCTGAATACTTCACGGGATGGTGTGTTCATGATGTTATCCTTTCTCACTTATTGATTTTAGTTCACTTTCCTTGTTTCGAAGAAGCTCAGCCACTTCACTGATTCGAGCCATACTCGGGCGCTGCCCTATCAGCTTCTCCACATCGATCCTTTCGCCAATAACTGTTACGGTACGCTCATACCAGTGTTTGCGCGGTTTAGTATATATCGGAATGATTGGTGCTTTACCTTTGAGCGCCATAAGTATTATCCCCGACTTAAAATCTGCGAAAGCCGCAGCATCCTCCTGATGAATACGCCCTTCAGGAAAAATGCTGACGAGATCGCCGCACTCAAGATGCCCGGTGATGGTTCTAAACGAATCCATGCCGAAGTGTTCGCGATCGATCGGAATGCAGTGAAATCCTGTAAATACCAGCCTCTTGAGCTTTGTATTAAGCAATTCCTTCATGCAAACGAAATGATGCCTCCGGTATCCGACACTTACCTGAACAGAAATCGGATCCAACATGTTAATATGGTTGGCCATAAGCAATGCGCCTCCGCGGATAAGCTTTTTCGCCTGCTCGTTCTCATATAATAGCTTGGGGCGAAACCATATCAGCATAGGAATGGCTCCTGTAACTTTTGCAATATCAAAGAATAGATATCTGAACGAAATCAGTCTATGCTTTTTTACCTTTGGTTCGTTCATCAAGCATTCCCCTAAGTTCAATTATCTTGCTTCGCATTTTATTGCTCACAAGTGCAATGTTTTCCTTATCGGAAAGGCTGCTGTCCGTCAGCTCCGATGCATAGAAAGGTTTCCCGATAATAACATTGGCTCGCTTCTTTTTGAAATATGAGCCATCGGTGTAAACCGGAATTATCGGCGCACCGGACGATAGTGCGATATACGCAGCGCTCGTTTTAAACTCCAGCGGCGTTGTTTCTCCCGCACGCGGAAGCCTGCTTTCGGGAAATATCCCGACTACTCCCCCACTATTCAGAATATCTTCAGATTGGATAACAAAGCCGAAATCATGCCCATTGCGGTCGACTCGTATCCCTCCCAGCATTTTCAGAAGCAGCGCAAGGGGTTTACGCTCATAAAGCACCTCCGCCATTTGAAACCTTAGGACTCTGGAAATAAATACGAACAGGTACACTGCATAATCATAGACCGAGGTATGATTAGAAACAATGATCGCCGGTCCTTTTATTCGCCTTTTTTGAACCGCTGCATCCTCGTAATGTATCTTCGTCCTAAAGCAGAGAAGCTGAGGAAGCCATCCGGTGATTCTAGCAAACGCAATAAATGGCTTAATCATCATTCATCTTAGCCCTGATACACTCAGCAAGACGTCCGGGTGTATTGAGCTTCTCCGTATCTCCTATTGTCAGGTTGATCCCATACTCCTGCTGAATAGCAGTAAGCATTGCAAAATAGTCCAAGCTTGTCCCTCCGCAATCGGAGAAGAAATCGGAATTCGGGCCGATCTCGTTCGCAGATCTTTCAAGCGCAGCAGCAAATATCGAGATCACCTGATCCGTCAGCATATCAGAGCTCATATCATTGTCTTTCAGCGTATCCGGAGTAACGATGCTAAGCTCTCCACGGGCGTATCTTTTGGCTATCGAGCTCCTGTTTATCTTAAAATCATTGTCACCAATAAGCACGTCTGTAATGAAGACAGTAGACACAATGGCTCTGTTCATGCCCGACTCAGAAAGAACAGCGTTGACTCTTTGCTGCATCTCGATAAGCTTCTCCGGCCTTATATCCGGTTTGACCGAAATAACAAGTGTTGGAATGTTAGTCTCTTTTTTTCTATCTGAAATGAGACACACTCCTCTTCCTATGCCGTCAAATATTGGCTCGATCAGACATGGATTCAGATTCTCGCCGTTTTGACCTATCACAACGTCATCCGCTCTCCCCATGATCTGATAATGACCGCACTTGCATACTGCCAAATCCTTAGTGTTGAACCATTCATCCCGACTGTAAACAACGTTACCTTCCCGAATGCGTTTTGCAGCCGAACTGCTTTTTACAAGAAGCACTCCGTCATCGTTGATGCGGTACTCGCACGACCTCATTGGCTTTCCGACATAGCAATTATTGAGCCAGCTTCGTCTGTTGCTTAGCTCTACAGAGGTAATACCTATTTCGCTTGCGCCATATCCGTTGGCAAGATGATACCCTATTCTGTTAAAGAATTCAATGACCTGTTGGCGTATTTCACTTCCACCCGTTATCATAAAGCAGATGCTATCGCCAAACAACTCGTCCCTGACCTGCTTGAGCAGAAAACGAGTCACAAGCCTTCCGACAACGGGAATTCCTGCAAGCTTCATTCCCAAGTTGAAACGCTTTTCAGCGTTTTCGCCGCGTTCCTTTATCGTTCTTATAGCTTGAGCGTAAACTGTGTTCCAAAAAAGAGGTACCGCGAAGATATGCGTCACTTTATGCCTACGAATGGTATTTACAATGGTCTGCGGAGCAAGATCATTCAGCTGCACAAAGGTTCTTGAAAAAAACGCAAACCAAATGTATACAGCGACCAAACCGAAAATATGATAGAACGGCAGAAAGGTAAGCAGCTTTAGCTCGCCTTTGTAATGCTTTTTCATCAGTCTGCACTGCTTAATTATACCATAGCTGTCACCGATCTGATTCTTGATCTCTTCTGCCGAATAAGCGCATATCTTTACATTCGAGGATGTTCCCGAGGACATTACGAGTATTTCGCTGCCGAACTCTTGATCCGGCTCGGAATGCGCTTCGGCATCCGGAATGATGCTGTACGCCCATATAGTCCTTATATCAAACTGTTTTGAATCTGATATGACAGCCCGAACGCCGCATGAGATCGATGCGGACATAAGGATGCTTTCTTCCATTCTGAGATTCATCAACAGCGGACTGTATCCGCAAAAGAGCACTGCCCAAAAGACCTCGATCCAGTCTATACTGTTATTCATATAAATACCAATGACCGAGCCCTTTTCAATATCACCAAGCAGCCTACTTAGGGTGACACTCTTGCTGATGATAGCCGAATATGCCTCCCCATAAGTAGTTTTAACTATTCTATACCCATCGCTGCGTTCATACATGATGTTATCCTTTTCCGAAAACATCAATTCGAACAAAGACTTAAAGCTGCATTCCATACAGTCAAATCTTCTCAGCTTCGATTCGACAAACGCATTGATGCTCTTATATCCGCCCAGTGAGTCAACCATCATACAGATCTCCATAGAAGGAAAAATAAGTAGAAACCTACATAGTACACGAGACTGCAGATCGCACATCTCCTTAGTTGGCATTATACATATTGAGTCGAGAATTGTCAATAATTGATGATATAGTGATCGTGTCAAGTTCTTCTGGGAGAAATCAAGCGCAGGAATCGAGTGGCCGGAGT